>Ga0307475_10002760_pt1 | contig 10603 bp, 13 predicted proteins | sample atmos_gasesECM1C_FD_203317 | JGI IMG/M metagenome (GOLD analysis project Ga0307475, IMG submission 203317) | Hardwood forest soil microbial communities from Morgan-Monroe State Forest, Indiana, United States - atmos_gasesECM1C_515 | ecosystem: Environmental > Terrestrial > Soil > Temperate...
CTTCCTGTGTAGCCTCCGCCTAACGGGACAGGTTCTTCCTGTACCCCTCCCGGGAGGCGACATTATCCAACCTTTTGGGCTTTTCAATCAGTTCTTTCCCGGTGTCGGGGCTGGCTTCGATGGGTTAAACGCCGACCCGCACGGGATCAACCATTCCCGTACATTTGTCGCGATGGGCTACACCGCTGGCACTGCGACCGATAGCAACGGCAAGACCTACAACGTCATCACGGACATCCGTGTCTATCAGGGTGATTACATTGGAGCCGTGCCAACCTACGGCGCGGGAGGAACAACGTCCGCCAAGGCGCATGGCACATTCGTCGAGATATGAATCGACCTCTACGACCCCAGTTCGGGGTTACAGGTGCATGACTTCAATCCGGGTATCACGCCCAACGGCGTTTTCTGGATCGTGCAAATCCCTGACGACGCTGTGCAGATCACGGGCGACACCCTGACAATCCACTTGCAAAACGTCACCGTTGTTGACCAGTTCCAATTTCCGACGGGAACTGGCAAAGTGCCAGCGACGGTTTCGTTCGACATTACCTACACCAAATCGGGCATGCCGCGCCGGGTTCGCCCGGCATCCAGCGACCCGCTCAGTCCTTTCACTTGGGCGGGCAAAATGTGGATGGCAACGAACACAGGAACTTTCTCAGCAGGATACAACGATGGCAGTTTTGCGGCGACAGGCAGCTTCAGTTCGTCAGGTAATTTCGGTGAAATGGGGACAGAGCGGAACGGTTCTTTTGCCGCCGAGAATGATGACGACGCAGTAGCAAAATTGCTTCCATCGGAACAGGGTCAGACTGGCGTTGGAGTGAGTCAACTGGTCGGAAACAAGAACGCGGAACTACCGTCGAACCTGCCGCTGCTCAAGGGGCGAGTGCCGATCAAGGGGTTCCCACTGCGGACTGCTCCTTAGCATAGGTGCAGCAGCAGCGTGTAATACGCTACGGGTGCATCCGGCATCAACCGTCTGCTCAGCAGGTCACGCCGAGTGGATGGAGCAGCACGCCTCCGATCCCCCCTGTGTGTGCGCGTCCTCATTGACCCCGCCTGACATTGCGTCATACCATTCCCGCCAGTGACAACTCCGTCCCAACTCATCGGCCAGACCATCTCGCATTACCGGATCGTCGAAAAACTCGGCGGCGGGGGGATGGGCGTCGTTTATAAGGCTGAGGATGTGAAGCTCAGTCGCTTCGTCGCCCTCAAGTTCCTGCCCGACGACGTAGCCAATGACCCGCAGGCACTCAGCCGCTTCCAGCGCGAAGCCAAGGCTGCCTCTGCGCTGAACCATCCGAACATCTGCACGATCTACGAAATTGACGACGAGCACGGCGAAGCGTTCATCGCCATGGAGTATCTCGACGGCGTGACCCTAAAGCATCGGATCGGCAATCGCCCGCTGGAAACAGATATGATTTTGTCTCTTGCCATCGAGGTTGCCGACGCGCTCGATGCCGCCCATGCCGAGGGCATCATCCATCGGGACGTTAAGCCCGCGAACATCTTCGTGACCAAACGAGGACACGCCAAGATTCTGGATTTCGGGCTAGCGAAGGTAGTGGTCACAGCCAGTTCCGCGAGCAACATCGCAGCGGCAGGCACGCAGACGGGTTCAATGAACACTGATCATTTGACCAGCCCCGGCTCGACGCTCGGAACCATCGCTTATATGTCACCGGAGCAAGCCAAGGGCAAAGAACTCGATGCCCGCACCGATCTGTTTTCTTTCGGGGCGGTGCTGTACGAGATGACAACCGGGGCGTTGCCGTTTCATGGCGAAACCTCTGCGCTCATCTTCGATGCCATACTGCACTCTGACCCGCCTCCGGCGATCCGCTTCAACCGCGACATCCCGCCCAAGCTGGAAGACATCATTAATAAGGCGCTGGAGAAAGATCGCAATCTGCGCTACCAAAGCGCAGCGGACATGCGAACGGACTTGCAACGGCTAAAGCGCGACGCGGAGACGGGGCGTGTGCGAGCGGCGAGTTCCGGGACAGTGGCAGTCGCACAGGAAAGCGGCACTCAGGTTGCCCAACGGTCGCCAGCCTCTGGTTCCTCGCCTGCCCTTCCTTCACCATCATCGAATACCGTGAAGGTCGCAGAAGTTCCCGTTGCGGGCCGCAAACTCTGGAAGGTAGTTGTTCCGGTCGCCGTAATCCTTGTTGCGGGGGTGATCGCAGGAGCGATCTACTTCCGCTCTCGCCAGACCGCACACCGCCTGACTGAGAGGGACACCATCGTTCTCGCCGACTTCGCCAACAACACGGGCGATGCGGTCTTCGACGACACGCTCAAGACCGCGCTCAGCGTTTCCCTGCGGCAATCGCCTTTCCTCAATGTGCTCTCCGACAGCGAGATCGGAAAGACCTTGCAGCAGATGACCCGTCCAGTAGGCACCAAACTTACGCCCGAGGTTGCCCGCGAGCTTTGCCTCCGGGCGAGCAGCAAGGTTTATCTTGTCGGGTCGATCAGCAGTCTGGGCAGCGAATACGTGCTGGAGTTGAAGGCGGTGAATTGCCAGAACGGTGATCCGCTGGCCGAGGAACAAGTGACGGCAGCAACCAAAGAGAAGGTGCTGGTCGCGCTGGGCGAGGCAGCATCGAAGCTGCGCACTCAGTTGGGCGAATCGCTGGCTACGGTGCAGAAGTTTGATGTATCGCTAGCAGAGGCCACCACGGCCTCGCTCGAAGCTCTGAAGGCGTACAGCCTTGGTGAAAACGCCAGCCGCGAGAAAGGCTCCGCCGCAGCCCTGCCTTACCAGCAACGCGCCATCGAGCTTGATCCGAAATTTGCTATGAGCTACAGCGAACTGGGCTCCGAATACCACAGTCTGGGCGAGGTAGGGCGGGCCAGCGATTACTACAGCAAGGCATTCCAGTTGCGGGAACATGCCAGCGAACGGGAAAAGCTGGCGATTACCGCCAACTACTATGCGTATGTAACCGGAGAACTGGACAAGGCGGCCCAGACATTTCAGGAGGAGATTGAGAGCTACCCGCGAGACTCCCGAGCACATGTCCGTTTGGGCCTCGTGTACGAGGAGCAGGGCCAGTATGAGAGGGCTACGGAGTCGCATCGCCAAAGTCTCCGCCTCGCCCCGGATAGTTCCATCCCCTACACAGGTCTTGGCAACAGCCTGCTCTCCTTGCAGCGCTTCGATGAAGCGAGGCAGATCATCCACGAGGCGCAGGCGCGAAAACTGGATAATGACATACTCCACAATGCTCTCTACGCTCTTGCCTTCCTCGGGGTGGACTCCGACGCGATGGCGGCAGAGCAACAGTGGTATGCGGGCAAGCCCGATTACGAGAACGAGGGACTTGCGCTGGCATCCGACACTGAGGCGTATGGCGGTCATCTTGCCAAAGCGCGGGAACTGACCAAGCGGGCTGTGGAATCCGCTATCCGTGCGGACAACAAGGAAGACGGAGCAATATGGCGGGCGAGTGCTGCTCTCGAACAAGCGGCTTACGGCAATACTGTTGAAGCCCGGCAGTCAGCCGCAGAGGCTTTGAAGCTTGCTCCCACGACTCAAGGCGTCGAGGTCGAAGCCGCGCTTGCGTTTGCCATGGCGGGCGATACGGCACGAGCCGAATCTCTGGCGCAAGACTTAGGGGAACGCTTCCCGCTGGATACCCAGATGCAATCGCTATGGCTGCCAGCGATTCAGGCGCAGTTGGCGCTGGATAAAAAGAACCCGGCTGCCGCCGTGACTGCCCCGCAAGCTGCTCCCCCCATCGAGTTCGGCCTCATTGCGTTCCTCACCAATATTTCCTGCCTCTATCCGACGTATGTAGGCGGAGAGGCCTACTTGGCAGCCGGACAGGGCAAGGAATCTGCCGCCGAGTTTCAGAAGATTCTCGACCACAGCGGGATCGTCTGGAACTGCTGGACAGGAGCGTTGGCGCATCTGGGCGTGGCGCGTGCCAATGCCTCGCAGTCGAGAGCTTTTCAAGGCCAGGGGCAGAGAGCGGATGCCGATGCCGCCCGCGTCCGCGCCCTCGCCGCCTACAAAGACTTCCTCACCCTGTGGAAAGACGCAGACCCCGACATCCCCATCCTGAAGCAAGCTAAGGCTGAGTACGCGAAGCTGCAATGATCGGGCTATCAATGCAGTGATCTACTATGTTTGAGAAGGAGGGCACGATGCGTCGAGAACGTGCGCTGAAAGTTGTGCTGGTCGTGGTGGGCTTGATCTTTTGCGGTCTCGCTTATCCCTTGATGATGTTTGTGAAGCAAGAGCCTGCGCTGGCGATGATGCTCAGCGTTTATGACAACCCTCGGCATTTTCCTGCTGCTGGCAGCCCGTGACCCATTGGCGAATCGCAGCCTGATTGCTTTCACGGCATGGTCGAGCTTCGCCCACGCAGTTCTTATGGCGGGGCAAGCTTTCGCTAATCTGATCGCACGCGGAGAACTCATGGGCTCCATCGTGCTTATTGTCATCGGGATCGCCTTCATCGCGCTGGCTCCGGGCAAGAAAGCGGTCGAGCGTGTATCGGCAGCCGTTGTATAGGAATTGGATATATGCCGATGACCGCGTGGGTCATCTTGCTTCTGGCGCTCGTGCTCGTTCCCATTCTCCTGATCCGCTTCTGCAAAAGGTGGGTAGCAGCCTTCAATTTGGTTGTTACAAACCGGATCACCAGCCGATTCGCCGTCCGATTGCCCGGCTTCGGCATCCTGACGCATGTGGGTGGCAGGTCGGGAAAGGTCTACCGAACCCCGGTGAATGTCTTTCGAGCGTCGAACGGCTTCATCATCGCGCTCACGTACAGCAGCCAAGCGGAGTGGGTGAAGAACGTCCTTGCGGCAGGCGGCTGCGAACTAAAGACTCGCGGGGAGAAATATCAGCTTTCCACACCGCATGTAGTGCGTGATCCTACGAGGCGGCGATTCCCGATTCCGGTGCGGCTAGTGCTGAGGATCGTGGGTGCCGATGAGTACATGGAGTTTTCGATCCCCTTACGAAGGTTCCTCAGAGACTAAGGTCTGGGTTTCGCGACACCCCAGAAGCAATATGAACCTGACTTCGGAAACGGTGAAAGGTATGCCTCTTCCTTCTGCTGGATTCTGAACCCGCCCTGCGTGATTAGCTCAGGAATGTTGCGTGTGACGTGACAGCCCTCAAAGGCAAATTTGAAAAACGGCTCTGTTCGCTTTTGCCATTTTTGTACCGAAGCATCCGGCGCAAGTCCGTGCTCAAAGAAGATGAACTGACCGTCTGGCTTGAGGACTCTCTTCAAGCCCCGAATCGCATCCACAACTCCGGGAATCGTGCACAGCGTGAACGTGCTCACAACCGTGTCCACACTTGCATCCGGCAGCGGAATGCGCTCTCCGGGCAGATCGATAAAATCGACTCGAAGAGTCGTCCTTTTGCGTTGCTCATCAGCGCGGCGAAACATCCCCGGATTCGGCTCCAGCGCGTAGACCTTCTTCACGTTCGCCGGGTCGTAGAGTGGAAAGTTGACTCCCGGCCCAACGCCGATCTCAAGCACGTCACCTTGAGCCAATGGAACCATGCGCTGTCGGATATCGGCAATGGGCTTCGGATTCCCTAGCGCATCCACAAGATGGGGGTAGATACGGTCTCTATAGAAAGTCATGCAGTTGCCTCCGGAACCGTTCCCGCCATTGGGAGAGATACGATACCATTTTGCTTAGATTCCGCTCATTAAGGATTGACCATGGATGCTCAGAGCCATTGGGAGAAAATATACACACAAAAAGCGGCGACAGCGGTCAGCTGGTGTCGCCCGCACCTTGAGACCTCGCTTGCTCTCATAGAACGGTTCGCGCCGAAGGACTCGGCGATCATGGACGTAGGTGGGGGCGAGTCTACGCTGGTGGATGATTTGCTCGCACAGGGATACGAAGACATCACTGTCTTAGACATTTCCCACAGGGCAATTGAGGAGAACAAGAAGCGGCTCGGCAGTCCGGCTGAGCGCGTGCACTGGCTCGTTGCCGATATTACGAAAGCTGAATTCTCCAAGTCGGCTTACGACGTATGGCATGACCGTGCGGTATTTCACTTTCTTGACGCAACAAAGCGACCGCATCGCCTACGTTCGGCAAGCTGCGCATGCCGTTAAGCCCGGTGGTCAGGTGATTGTCAGCACATTCGGGCCGGAAGGCCCCGCCAAATGCAGCGGTCTCGATGTTGTAAGGTACGACGCCGATTCATTACACCGAGAGTTTGGTATGCATTTTCGGTTGCTCGAAAGCGTCAAGGAACTGCACCAGACGCCGTTTGGAACGATCCAGCAGTTTCTCTACTGCCATTGCAGGATGAATAGGGTTGATCTGTCATTTCGGTTAATTTTAAAGAGCCTAACGCAGATGGGGTCACCCAAAAAGTATGCTGGCTGACGATTCATCAGCATTCAAGTCAGCCGACCCGCCCGGTGGTGGCCGTAGTGGGAAGCGTGAACAATCCGATAAAACAAGCAAACCCACTAAGGATTCGCGCCCTATCGCGTTACAAGTGAAAGAAGCTCGTGAGCCTTAAGATATCCGCCGCGATACTGATGGCGACCAGCGTCCGACCGTTTACGAAGTCCGCCTATCAGGACGAGAGTAAGGCGGCTCCGTTCTGATTATTCCAGCCGACTCAAGCAATGCGAGGCACTCCCGATGTCGCCGCAATGCAACCCGCTTGATGATCCGCAACAAGTGTTTGTCCGGGTTGCCACACGAGTTTGGAAATACCAGCCCGTCGCCGGGATGTCGCTTGTGCCTTGCTTTGAGTCGTTCTACCAGACGGTCGCTGATCCCCACTGTCCGCTTTTCGGTGTCCTTCACTTTCCAATCGAAACGTTCAGCCTTGCTGTATATAGTGATTTCCTTGTTGCGAAAATCGATGTCGTGCCATTCCGTATGCGTGCCTTCACCGTCTCGGAAGCCGACGCCGCAGAAAAACTCGATTACGTCCCGTTCATCTTCGGCTGCGATCTGAAGCATGCGGCTCACGTCCTCGGCATCGTCAGCTTCGGGAGGCTTCTCCTCGTAGGTCGGCCATTCGCTCTGCGGAATCAAGTCTTGCAGCCGCCCGTAGGAATTCAGGAATGCGACGACGTTGTTGAAATGGTTCCACACCGTGCGGTCGTCAATTCTCTTTTTTACTGTCTTGGTCTGCGTCTCCTGTTTTTGCAAGAACACCTTGAACTGCCGCAAGTCGTCGCCTTCAATTTCGTTGAGATAGGTCTTGCTACAGGACTCGCGAAGGAGTTTCAAACCCAACGTGTAGCATTGCCGCGTGTGCTTGCCCAGTTCTTCTCAGCCGTCTTCCCGGTCGTGAGGTATTCAGTGATTGCTGCATCGAGTGTTGTGGCCCGCGCAGATTGGGGCTTCACTGCCCCTGATCGTTGGCCCGGCGAATCAGCACAATCTGTACGTGCGGACTGCGTCAGTTCGGCCTTACGTTGTTCGAGTCGGTCGTAGGCGACGTACGGGTCATTGCCGACCGCCTGCCATTTGCCAGCATAGCGCAGGTAGTATTCGCCGTCCGGCTGGTGCCCAAACCCTTGCGCATGGAGCGGTTTGAGCCGCCCACGGGAAGCGTAGACGGGCTTGCACATTTTGCGCTTGCCTTCCGCCGTCGTGATGCGGATGTAGAGCGTGACTTTCAGGGGCGGCATGCAGTATTCCTCTAATCTGTAAATACTGCGTCTCTGGCTGGAAGATTGCGGATTTCTGAAAAAAGTGTATCCAGAAAGTGTATCCAGACTTTTCAGGAATCCTAAGCCGCTGATTTTATTGAGCGTTCCTAGAATTGGTGGGCAGTGCAGGACTCGAACCTGCGACCTCCTGCTTGTAAGGCAGGCGCTCTAACCAGCTGAGCTAACCGCCCATCCTTGGCAACTCCATTATTTCACAACCACTTACATATTGACCTGAACCTCTGATAGCACCGTTGCTTTGGAGCAGTTTGGAGCAATATAAGCTGGAATATCGAATCCAACGCCCACTTGCGCGCTTTCCGCAAGTCGAAGCTCCACCTCCTCGAACAGGTGCGAATACAGCTCGGACATGGTCCGAGGCTTGTGGCCCATCCAGAAATTCTTGATGTCCTCCTGGCATCTCCTCCCTCGCAGCCACGTGTTCCGGAAACGGCGAAAGGCATGCCACCCCATCCCCGGTTCGTCGAGCTGCATGGCTTTGAGGCGTTCTGTAAGCCAACGTTCTTCAATGTTGTTGTGCAGGTGCGGCGTGCCGTTCCGGGTCTTGAACAGCAAGCCATCCTTGCCGCATATGAACACTCTCAGGTACTCTGCAACTTCTGGGTGCAAATCGATGTCGCGGTACGCCGCATCGGTCTTTAATTTAGATAGGAGACGATGAGGGGTTTCTCACGATGAACTTGCTGCCGCACCTGAATCGTACACCCGTCGTTGGTAAAGTTTTTCCTTTCGATCGCTAACGCCTCCGAAATTCGCATTCCGGATGAAGCAAGCAAAATATATAGTGCCTGTTCATCGCCCTCGCTTTCTTGAACAAGTTGGTTGATGGTTTTCGCCTTGAGCGACGGACGGCGCTGTTCCTTCTGATTGACGACAGGCAGGTCCAGCACCGCACTGTCCCACTTGCGATGATGAATGGGTTCTCCTGTTGCGCCGTCCTTCAGCGAGGCAACTACCTGCTTGACGTACTTGACATATTTATTCACCGTTTCGGCTGCCAGGTTCGCTTTTTTCATCTTGTCCACCAGGGGCTTAACGGTGATGTTGTTCACCTTCGCCAAGGGCATGTCGCCGATGACAGGAGGAATCCACTTGTTCAGCGCCCCTTCGACGCTGACCAAGTCCTTAATTCGCTTCCGGTCCCGACTACCTGCCCAACGCAGATACTCTTTGGTCTGATCCCGAAAGCTCACTTCACCAAAAACGACCTGGTTAAAATGCTCTACCGAGTTTGCGCCCGATCGTTCGACCATTTCCCGCGCCAGGCGTTGGACAGCTTGTGATGCGGGCTTTGGGTTACCGTCTTTGTCGGTCACTACCGGAGCAACCTTCTCAGACATGTGGATCCGTTCTTCTTGACCTTCGATATCCATCCGCCACCGGACCCGATACCAGCCGGACTGGATGACGACGGTCCCGTTCTGACCTTTGCGACGATTCATGGACTTTCGCCCCTTTCGTCGTCGCTTCGGTTGCGTCTGGATTAAGATGCCAGATTGAGCGGCCGGCTGCAACGGTGCCGCCATGGTTGCTGGTTCCCCTCTAAGTCAATGGGCCTTTACAGGCCAATAAAAAACATTCGTTTCATAATTGGCGAGGGAATGAGCGCAGGGAGGCGCTGTCAATCTCCGGAGCGAAGCGGAGCCGAAGGGCGCGGAAGCGAGCACGGCGCGGTTTTGGGGCATGCGCCGCGCAGAGCTGCACAAGCGGGATTGACAGGAGGAGCCGACCGGAGCTCGAGACTTCGCCGTGAAACGACCCTGAGGAAGGAAGACCAGCCGAAGGCTGTACCGCTGAACCTGTGACCCAGAGAATTTGGTTTTCTCGGGGCATGTTTGTTGGAATACCGGAAGTGGTAAGAGCTCGTCAGTGTGTTTGGTGGACTTGCGCGTACGCCTGAAATCGAACCGGATGGATTGGCTCAGTGACGACAATTGACCGGGCCTTTCCGATGGAAAGGACGAGTGCACCCCAGCCATCCGCAACCGCGCAGCCGACGGCTGCCGAGAGCGAGCGCGCGTGGCGGCACTGGAGTTCGGATCGGCCGTCCCGCTGTGGGGCACGGGGTAGCCGGTATGGAGTCCGAGGAAGGGACGGCGTTTTGAGTTCCTTCCTCGGCTAGCCCAGGGACCCTAAATCGCGAATGCAATTCACGGCCGATTTCGAGTACAAAGTCCCAGCCCTGGGAAAGCCCCTCTAAAGAAATTCGGTTGGTAAGCTCGCCCGTCGTCGGCCCGCAACACGTTCACCAAGATCAGGTTGCTCGCAAGCCACGGGGCGATTAGCTAGTTGACTGCCGAGCAAGGGTTGACCAATGGAGGAGGTCTCCGAGATGGAGGTACATCTGATACTGATGATGATCGTGTCCCACCGCTGGCACCCTCTCGGTGCAAACATTAGCGCCGATGATTCCCAAGATGAGGTAGCATTATCGTTCCCCCGATTGACTTATGCTTACAGGCGAAATTCGCAGTCAAATCGATCAAATCTGGAATGCTTTCTGGTCGGGCGGCATCTCCAACCCGCTCGAAGTTATCGAGCAAATCACCTACCTTCTCTTTCTCAAGCGGCTGGACGAACAGGAAATTGCCGAGGAACTGAAGGCCAATAGCGAAAAGAAGCCGATGCAGAAGCGGTTCTTCCACGAGGACGATGACAGCGGCCGTGGGCCCATGCTGCATCCGGCCGCCGGTCATCTGGTGATTGAATCAGCCCACACCCGGCACACAAAGGGTCACTGAAATCCGGCGGAATGACCCGTTACGGGTGTCCGACAGTTTACCGGCCAATCTTCTGTAGCCATGGCAGTGAGAGTTATCCTTCTGTAGCTGAGATCGAGCAGGAAGGAGAAAGGCTCTCTTCTGAGCGCAGATCCTAGCCAGATTCCGCTCAGTGAG
>Ga0307475_10002761_pt1 | contig 10602 bp, 6 predicted proteins | sample atmos_gasesECM1C_FD_203317 | JGI IMG/M metagenome (GOLD analysis project Ga0307475, IMG submission 203317) | Hardwood forest soil microbial communities from Morgan-Monroe State Forest, Indiana, United States - atmos_gasesECM1C_515 | ecosystem: Environmental > Terrestrial > Soil > Temperate...
AGGTGTACGGGACTTATCACATGACCAACCCGACTACATTCTATAACCGGGAGGATCGTTGGGAGGTGCCCCACGAACTCTATCGAGGCAGCGAGATCGAGGTTCAGCCCTATTACGTGATGACGCAACTGCCACATGCCCAGAATCCGGAATTCGCATTGATGTTGCCCCTGTCGGTTGCGGGCAAAAACCAGATGGCTGGATGGCTTGCCGGCCGCTCGGATGGTGCAAACTACGGCAAGCTGGTCGCGTACCGGTTTCCCAAGGGGCAGTTCGTCGACGGCCCGGCCCAGGTCGAGTCGCGGATCAGTTCGGACAGCCGATTCTCAGCCGACCTGACGCTGTGGGACCAGCATGGGTCCAGCGTGATCCGAGGCAATTTGATCATCCTGCCCCTTAACGGCAATCAGTTGGTCGCAATCGAGCCGATCTACATAGAGGCCGAGCAGACCAGGATACCGACGCTTGCCCGAGTCGTATTCGGCCAGTTGCTTCCTGACGACCGCAAGATCGAATGGGCTCCAACGCTTGGCGAATCGGAGGCCTTGGTATCGGGGTCCCAGGCGCCTGCGATGACCGGTGCGGCTGCGCCTGCCGCCAAACCCGATCAGCTCCAACGTGCCCAGGCCGTGTTTCGGCAGATGCAGCAGGCCTACGCCAACGGCGATTTTGCTCGCGCAGGCGAACTGATGCAGGAGCTTGCGCGCGTCCTGTTGCCCGGATGAGGACCGAACGATCCAAGGACCTCCACCGATTCGTTTGGCTGCGCCTCCCATCTGCCGCGATTTTGGGCATTCGGGATATCGCTTCCCGTCTCAAAATTCATATTGTCTTGTCATGCTATTGCGCTAAAGTTTCTGGCTGAAGGTCTGCTGGGGCACACCTTTATGAAATTGCGATTCGATGGGCAGGCTGCTGTTGTCGCTGGCGGAGTGAATTTCGCCGGATACGTCGAGGACCAGCAAAATAGGCGGCAAGAGGTTCTCTGCCGTGTGACCGCGGAAGCCCTCAGAATATTGGCTTATGACTGCGGCGGAAACCCGGAAGAATTGATCGCCGCGTATCGATCCGCAAGCGAGACTGTGAATTTGCTTGCTGCTGCACAGTATGCTGCCGGAGAACCTCGGCCTTGCATATCGTCGGTCGATATACCCCCTGGATGGTCGAAGCTTGGTCATAGGCGGGAAGCTGGCTGATCAATCGCACTGCTGCTCTCAGGGCGAATGTATTGCGCGCAGCGGTATTATTGCGCGTACCCTAGTCATGGCTGGAAATGTGGGGACAGGCGCTGCCGGACGCTTCCAGCATTGGCGCAATAAGTCCGAGCGGGGTGGCTGGGAGCCCAGTGTCGAGCGAACCAGTCTCTGACCCGAAATCGCCAATAACAGGGAAAAATACAGAAAGTTCCGGATTCCAACCCTTTTTTGGCCTCTGAAGTAAGAGAAAGCCCAGCATTATCAGCACTTCCTGACAATTTGGTGATGGTCGGATAACAGGGAAAAGAATTGGCAATAACAGGGAAAAGCACGAAAATAACGGGGAATATTTGGCCGGATTGAATGCCGAGGAGTGTCATGCCTGACCGCACCGTTGTGACCCAGAATCCAACATCGACCGAAGGTGATCGACTAGAAAGGCTGGACATATCGCTCGTCATCTTGCCCCTTGCGTCTCCCATCAGCGACGCGAAAGTGTCGACCGGCAGACAGAAACCGCTCACAGAAGTGGCTTTTTTGTTTGTCGAAGCAGAAACGGCGCAAGGTCATCAGGGCTTGGGATTCAGCTACTCCAAGCGGGCCGGTGGCCCGGGGCTCTTCGCCCATGCTTGCGAAATCGCGCCGAACTTGATCGGGGAAGATCCAAACGATATTGGCCGGTTGTGGACGAAACTCGTCTGGGCCGGCGCTTCGGTGGGGCGCAGTGGTCTGGCCACGCAAGCAATAGCAGCATTCGATAACTGTCTTTGGGATTGCAAGGCGAAACGGGCGGGATTGTCCCTTGGCAAGCTTTTGGGGGTCCATCGTGACTCCGTTGCCTGTTACAATACCTCTGGCGGTTTCCTATCGACGCCCATAGAGGTGTTGCTGGACAATATCGATCGATCACTGGAAGCAGGCATTGGGGGAATTAAGATAAAGGTTGGTCAGCCGGACTGGCGCGTCGATCTCAAACGCCTCGAAGCAGTACAGAAACGCCTCGATGGCCGCGCAGCGCTGATGGTGGATGCCAACCAGCAATGGGATCGTCCGACAGCATTGCGAATGGGCCGCGCAATGGAGCTGTTCGGGCTGACCTGGATTGAGGAGCCGCTTGATGCTTACGATGCTGAAGGTCATGCCGCCTTGGCCGCTGCTCTTGATACGCCAATTGCTTCTGGAGAGATGCTGACCAGTGCTGCCGAGCACCTTGAATTGATCAAACTGAACGCGGTTGATATCATCCAGCCGGACGCACCGCGGGTCGGTGGCATTTCCCAATTCCTTCGAGTTGCGACTTTCGCCGACCAAAAAGGCCTAGGCCTGGCGCCTCATTTTGCCATGGAAATTCATCTTCATTTGGCGGCGACATATCCGAGGGAACCGTGGGTCGAACATTTTGACTGGCTGGATCCGCTTTTTAACGAACGGCAAGAAATTAAGGGCGGCCGGATGATCCTCTCCAAGCGACCAGGGCTCGGCGTAACACTCAGCGAAAAATGCCGCGCGTGGACGCGTGCGCGGGATTCATTTGCGCGCTAGGACAGCAAGCAATCGGCTAGACTGGATAATGTTCCAGTGACTTGCGGATCGACATTCCCGCGATATGAAGCGATATTCAAGCGGACGATCCTCAAGCCAGAAATAAAAACCCGATTTGGTCTTAATGCTGCCATTCGCATTTCTTATAAACACTTGATGGAATTGTCACCGTATACGGCTGCCACGCTCGCAACACATGGCCATGTGTTCTGTGTAGGCACGCTTGCCCAGTGTCTCCGGCGGTGGAACCGCCTCCCCGTGCAAAGCAGAGCTGAGACCTATCTGAAAATGGGTCGCGATGGTGTTACTCCGACAATTCTGCGCGGTGACCAGATTGCGGAGCTTGCCAGCAATTCAAAGCTGATACGAGGGTAGAAGAACATTCTGGGAGCAAAGCCATTACACATGTAGCGTCGCCAATTCTCTTAATCCGGGATTATGCCAAGATGCCGTTCGGCTCCATTGACTTGCAAGCTGATTTCCCTTTGAACGTCCGCTTTGGACGGCGGGCATTCCCAGATGGATCATCTTTAGTCGCGATCAGCGACGGGGCTCTTAGTTCCGGTCGATTCCCTGTATACATCTTGCTGGTCTAGATCCGCATTCGATTTCCAGTAATTGAAAGGAACAGGGGAAAATCATGAGTGCGCGTCGATTAATCTCAAAGTCACTCGTCAACGCGTTAGTTAGCTCAATGTTCTTCGTTCTTCCCGGCCTGGCAAATGCCGACAACGAATGGCTAACTTGGGGCCACGATCCGGAGCGCACTGGCTCGAACCCGGACGAGAAGATCCTCAATAAAGACAATGTCTCGCAACTCGAAGTGAAGTGGATAGCTCAAATATCCACTGTGCCAAAAGAATACATTCTTTCGACGATGACAGCTCCCCTAGTCGCTATGGTGAAAACACCGCAGGGCGCTGCCGCGCGAGTTTTCGTGGTCGGCAGCGATAACACCGTCTTCGCAATCGACGCGGCCAGCGGCAAAATCGTCTGGCAAAGAGCAAACGCGAACACCATGAAAGAGCCAAAACAAGGCGATTATCGATGCCCAAACTCGCAAAACGCCACACCCGTGATCGATAAGGAGACGGAAACCCTTTATGTATCAACGAACGATGGGATGCTGCGCGGCTTCAGCCTGCTTGATGGTACAGATCGCATGCCGCCCACAAACTTCACGGATCCTTTCGCGCGGAATTGGAGTCTTAATCTCATCGATGGAGTCATTTATTCACCCACCGCCCGGGGCTGCTTGAATATGCAATCCCACTTTACGGCGCTGGATTTGAAGGACCCGGTGCGCCACCCGCTTGAGTTTTACACTAACACTGGGATCACGTCCGGGGCGTGGGAGCGCGGCGGCCTGGTCCGAGGTCCCAAGGGCATTTTGGGCCAAACTGCCGACGGGCCTTACGATCCAGCCTCGGGAAGATTCGGCGATAGCGTCGTGACGGTCACTCCAAAAAACTTCCGGTTGCAGGACTCATTCACTCCTACGAACTTTGAATATCTCGATAAAAAGGATTTAGACCTTGGCTCCGGCAACCCAGTGGTCTTCTCATTTGAACAATGGACTCTGGCGGCAGTTGTTGGCAAGGAATCCGTAATCTACCTCCTGGATGTCAGCAATCTGGGAGGGACCGACCACCATACGCCGCTATATACGTCACCTCGCTGGGGCAATGATGAGGCCAAACTTCACGACCGCGGAATATGGGGAATCACGACGGGGCAGGATTCGCAGGGAAGACGGTGGTTGTATGCACCCATGCTGGGCCCTCCAGCCAAAGATGCTCCGAAGTTCCAGCAATCTTACGGAATTACGGATCAAGGCAGCACCATGGCATTTGAGGTTCGCAAAGACGCGACGACGGGAAAACCAACGCTAGTGCCCATGTGGATGTCCCGTGAGATGCACGCGCCGGAGCCGCCCACAGTAGCTAACGGAGTCGTCTACGTGCTTCTAAGCGGTAAAACGTCCGATGAATCCCGGGGGGCGGTAAAGGCTCCTGCTGGCCTCGACCCCAACGCAGTTCTGTATGCTCTCGATGCAGAATCCGGAAAGGAATTGTATTCGAGCAGCAAGTTTATCACCAGCTTTGCGCATTTCAACGAACCCGTGGTTGCCCGTGGCCAGGTTTACGTCTGCACTTGGGACGGAAAAATCTACGCTTTCGGATTAAAGAGGCGACGACTTTGAGCACACCGGTATTGTCCGCTTGCCGCTAATGACTATACGAATACACATTTCCCATCGGCCTTAGAAATCTCCTTTATGTGGCGCTAAAAATGACCGTGCGGGTTCGTCGCCGGGGCCTGTTGCGAATGATAGGATACACCGATGGCCACCCCGCACGCTCCGCTTACAGAAACCGCCACTCCGGAATCTCAGGGATTCAATTCGCGACGCTTGGCCCGCATCAAGCCGAAGATGCAGGCATATGTCGACTCGGGTGATTTCTCTGGCATCACTACGGTCCTCGCTCGCCGTGGCAAAATTATCCATTTTGACCACAGCGGCGTCCGCGACAAGGCCAGTCAGGAGTCTCTCGATTCCTCGACCGTTTTTCGCATCTATTCGATGACTAAGCCCGTAGTTTGCACGGCGCTCATGACGCTCTACGAAGAAGCGCAATTCCACCTATTCGATCCGGTATCCAAGTACTTGCCGGCCTTCGCGAAGGTGAAAGTCTGGAATGGCGACGGCCGGTCCCTCGCCGATCCCGTTCGTCCCATACTCGTTCGCGATCTCCTTACCCACACCGCCGGATTGACCTACAGCTTCCTCGAAGACACACCTGTCAGCAAAATGTACCTCGATGCCGGATTGCTCAGCAACAGCGAGGCCTCACTGGAGGCCGTCATTGCCGACCTCGCGCGCCTGCCGCTCGCCTACCAGCCTGGCTCCCGGTGGCATTACAGCATGTCAATCGACGTCCTGGCCCACCTTATCGAAGTTCTCTCAGGTCGCCCCCTGCAGGACTTTCTCAAGGAACGCGTATTTTCACCTCTAGGTATGAGTGACACCGGTTTTTCTGTATCCCATCAAAACAGCTCGCATATGGCCGCTATGTATGGACATCTCGACATCGCGACACATCAGTTCACGGAGATCGTAAATTCCGCGACCGGTCCAGTCGATGTCTCTAAGACCTATCCGACCGACAATACGACCACCTTTGCGCGCGGTGGCCATGGTCTCTTCTCAACGGCGGCAGACTATCTGCGTTTCGCCCAAATGCTGTTGAACCGGGGCGAACTTGACGGCGAGCGTGTCATAAGCCCTGCAATCGCCGATCTAATGCACAGCAATCACCTTGCGTCGAATCTCATGCCCTACAGCATCGCGATCCTTGCCATGCCCGGCTACGGCTTTGGTCTTGGGTCGCGGGTGTTGATGGACCCGGCCGCATCGGGGATGCCCGGCTCGACAGGTGAATTCGGTTGGGCGGGCGCGGCGAACACGTACTTCTGGGTGGACCCAAAACTGGATCTGGTTGGAATCTTCATGACCCAGCATATGATTTGCATCGAGCCCGCGCGAAACGATTTCCAGGTTCTTGCCTACCAGGCGCTGGTTGAATAGGCGCGAGGCAGCGGGCTAGCTGACACGGCTTGGCGCCGTTGCAATGTTTGCTTTTGCCAAAGTGGACATCGCTACTTTGCGAACGCTTTGGGCTGCCCCCCGACAGTAGCTCCGGCTTCGCGCGCGCTGGGTCCGACAGTTTGGCGACCAGACGCTCCAGGTCGATACCAAATTCGGTTACCAGGCAACCAGTTCGTACCTCAACTTGGATTGTCCTCGTCAGTGGCGTTGCAACAGCCACGCCTCGGCGTTGAGAAACCTGTCATTTCCGGGCTGGACGGCCCAGCTCGCTCGCAAGACCTTGGCTGATTGCGCGAATTTCAAACAGTTATCACCCGCCCGCAGTCAAACCAAGTGCCAGGATTTACACAAGGCCCGGCATGGCGGATTGTCGCGAGGGGAGACAATTGCCGGGGCCCATCCTAGATGACGACCGCCACGAATCGCATCGCAATCGATGTCGGAGGCACGTTCACCGACCTGGTCGCAACAAACTCTGATGGTTCGGCCCGCACGTTGAAACTGCTTTCGACCCCCGATGACTATAGCCGGGCCATCACGGAGGGGTTGGGCCTGCTTTTGGGTGGCGGCTCGATCGCGCCCAAATCGGTTATCAGTCTGGTCCATGCTTTCACCGTTGCAACGAATGCTCTGCTGACCGGGCGCGGCGCCCGTGTAGCGCTCATTACGACTGCCGGCTTTCGGGACATTCTGGAAATTGCGCGGTTGCGCATGCCCCAGCTCTACAATATGGACTGGGACAAGCCCCGCCCGCTCGTGCCCCGCCATCTTCGTTTTGAAATCGAGGAACGCATGGATGCGAGCGGCGGGATTGTCAGGCCCCTGAACGCGGCCGGCGTGATTGCCGCCGCGGAAAAGATGCTGGGGCTGGATGTCGATTCCGTGGCGGTATGCCTGCTGCATGCTTACATGAACCCTGCGCACGAACAGGCGGTGATGGATTTGCTGCGCCAGCACGCGCCAGGACTGTCCATTTCCGCCTCACATCAGGTGCTTCCCGAAATCCGCGAATACGAGCGCACCAGCACTACGGTTGTGAATGCCTTTGTGAAACCGGTTGTGGACCGCTATCTCGCATCGGTAGAGGATGGCGTAAAACGGCTGGGGATGGCCGCACCCTTGATGGTCATGCAGTCATCCGGCGGCCTTATCAAGGCGGATACTGCCCGTGACTATCCGGCGTATTGCATCGAGTCAGGGCCTGCGGCAGGCGCCATCGGCGCGGCGGCGCTTGGGGAAATGCTGGGCGAAGCGAACATCATCGCATTTGACATGGGAGGCACCACGGCCAAGGCTTGCCTGATCGAAGGTGGCGAGCCGCGTCTGACCGACGAAATGGAAGTGGGCGCGGGGATCCATGCCGCACAGCGGCTGCTCGGAGGCGGCGGTTATCTTGTGCGATCGCCCACAATTGATCTGGCCGAAATCGGGGCCGGCGGCGGGAGCCTGGCCTGGATTGACAGAGGTGGCGCGCTGCGGGTGGGTCCGCAAAGTGCCGGCGCCGATCCCGGCCCTGCCTGTTATGGCGGGGGCGGGCTTCTTCCCGCGGTCACCGATGCAAATGTGGTGCTGGGGTTTCTGAATCCGTCCCATCTGCTGGATGGCGACATGCAGATTGACGCGGAAGCGGCAAAAAAGGCGATTGAGACCCATGTTGCCGGCCCCCTCGGGCTGTCTGTTCATGAGGCGGCGCACGGCATCCATGCCGTGGTGAATGCCGCGATGATGCGGGCAATCCAGTCGGTGTCGAGCGAGATCGGGCGGTCGCCGCGGGAATTTTCCATGGTCGCGTTCGGCGGCAATGGAGCGGTGCACGGCGCCACGCTGGCGGGACAAACAGGAATTTCCGATATCATTATACCGCCCGCGTCAGGCGTGTTCAGCGCCCTGGGCCTGTTGTTCGCTCGCATTCAGCACCGCCTGATTGCTGTCTATTGGCATGACGTAGACAAGGTGGACTGCGATGCACTGAACCGGCGCGCTGAGGGCCTGCTGCATGAAGCATCGGAGTTGATGGCGGCCGAAGGCGTGCCAACCGCTCACATCGAGCTTCAACTTGTGCTGGAGATGCGTTACGCCGGACAGAGTTCCGAACTGGGTGTCGCGTTGTCCCGGCCTGTTGTTTCCCCACAGATCCTGACTGACGCCACCGAGCAATTTCATCGGGATCACGAGCGCACCTATGGCTATTGCAGCCGGACCGAACGCGTGCAGATCGTCAATCTTCGTCTGCGAGCCCGCAGCCTGGACCGGCAGGCTCATTTGCCGATTCCGTCCGCGTTGCGGACACGGAAAGCCAATGGCGTATCATCGACTCGCGGCGACCGGATGGTCTATTTTGGGGACAGGGGCTGGATCGCGACGCCCGTGATACGCCGTGCGAGCCTCAGCGTGCAGCCGCAGGACGGCCCCCTGATCGTCGAGGAATATGATACAACCATCATTGTGCCACCGGCCGCCACAGTCCGCGCCGATGCTGGAATTGTACGTATTCGACTCAGCCCGGCAGGATGATCCAATGGCTGCGAAAATCGATCCCATCCGCCTTGAATTGATGAAAAACGCTTTCGCGGCGATTGCCGACGAAATGGCGGCGACGGTCGTGCGCACAGCGCGTTCTTCGGTCATCAAGGAGGCGATGGATTTCTCCACGGGGTTGCTCGATCCCGTCGGCAACCTTGTGGCGCAGGGACTGTGCCTGCCGGTTCACATGGGATCGTTTCCGCCGACCTTGGCGACTGTGCTGGAAAAATTCGCCGGGCAAATTCGCCCGGGCGACGTTTATGCCTTGAACGATCCCTATCATGGCAGCGGCTTGCATTTGCCCGATATTTTTGTCTTCAGGCCGATATTTTATGAGGACAAGCTGCTCGCTTTTGCCGCGGCAATCGGGCACCAGACCGATATCGGTGGACGCGTCGCCGGTGGCAATGCCTGCGACAATACCGAGATTTTCCAGGAAGGATTGAGGATTCCGCCGTTGCGAATCATCGATCAGGGAAAGCCGTCCGATCTGTTCTTTGATATCCTGAAGTTAAATGTGCGGGTTCCGGAAACAGTAATCGGCGACGTCAATGCCACAATCGCCGCCTGTATCCGTGGCGAACGTGCCCTGATCGCGCTGGCGAAAAAGCACGGCCCGGACAGGATTGCCACGGACATGGCCAATCTGCTCGATTATTCGGAGAAGCTGACGCGGGCCGAGCTAGCGGCTTTTCCCGACGGGGCCTGGGAGTTCGAGGATTTTCTGGACGACGACGGATTCAGCGAAGACCCGATTCGGCTATTCGCCCGTGTCATCAAAAAGGGTTCAGAGATCACGGTGGATTTCACCGGCACATCCAGGCAGGTCAAAGGTTCCATCAATCTGCCGATCGCGATGACGCAGTCCTCCGTCTATGCCTGCCTGCGCTCGATCATGGATCAGAACCTGCCGACCAATTCCGGCTTCATGCGTCCGATCCATGTCATCGCGGAAGCCGGCTCCATCACAAATCCGGTTTCGCCTGCGCCGGTCGCGGCGCGCGGCCTAACCTCCATGCGCGTCACGGAAGCTGTCTGGGGTGCGCTGGCAAAGATGCTTCCCGACAAGGTGTTTGCCTGCGGGGCCCAGGGCGATTTCGGCGTGACCATTGCCGGTTATCGCGCCGGGCGGCCCTTCGTGCTGCTGGAATTTCTGTTCGGCACCTGGGGTGGCCGCCCCAACAAGGATGGAATTGACGCCCTGTCGTCTTTGGCCGTGAATTACTCCAACACGCCGGTCGAGGTCGTCGAACATGAGCAGCCGGTGCGAATCGAGACCTATAGTTTTCGGCAAGATTCCTGCGGTCCGGGGAAATTTCGCGGTGGTCTTGGCTTGGTGCGCGAATATCATCTGGTTGGGGTAGACGAGGCGGTGCTGCAGGTCCGCAGCGACCGCCAGAAATTCAAACCATTTGGATTAGCAGGCGGCCTTCCGGGTGCCAATGCCGGAAATTATTTTCGCGACATCGATGGGAGGAAAACCCCATTGCCGGGGAAATTCATGCGCACGTTCAGGCGTGGAGAAAGCTATCGCGCTGAACTGGCGGGCGGAGGCGGCTGGGGTGATCCTTTTGCTCGTGCCGTCGAACTCGTGAGGCAGGACGTATTGGACGAGAAGATTTCGCTGGACAGCGCGATACGCGATTATGGTGTCGCCATTGGTCCCGACGGCGAGATTGATGTGAGGGCAACGGAATGCCTGCGCTCGGCGCGTCGGGCCGCAGAGTGAGC
>Ga0307475_10002762_pt1 | contig 10600 bp, 4 predicted proteins | sample atmos_gasesECM1C_FD_203317 | JGI IMG/M metagenome (GOLD analysis project Ga0307475, IMG submission 203317) | Hardwood forest soil microbial communities from Morgan-Monroe State Forest, Indiana, United States - atmos_gasesECM1C_515 | ecosystem: Environmental > Terrestrial > Soil > Temperate...
GGGCATGGCGCGGAAAAAACACGAACAGAAGACCGCTAAGAACGGCGCCAACCTCGGCTTCGAGCAAACTCTCTGGCAAGCCGCGGACAAGCTCCGCGGCAACATGGACGCCTCCGACTACAAGCACGTCGTCCTTGGCCTCATCTTCCTCAAGTACATTTCCGACGCCTTCGAAGAACGCCACGCCGCCCTCAAGAGCGAGCCCCACGCCAATCCCGAAGATCGCGACGAGTACGCCGCTGAAAACGTCTTCTGGGTACCCAAAGCCGCTCGCTGGCCCAAGCTCCAGGCCGCCGCCAAGCAGCCCGGCATCGGCAAGCTCCTCGACGAAGCCATGCTCGCCATCGAAAAGGAAAATCCCTCGCTCAAAGGCGTCCTCCCCAAGGACTACGCCCGCGAATCCCTCGACAAGCGCCGACTCGGCGAGCTCATCGACCTCATCGCCACCATCGGCCTCGGCGACAAGGTCAGCCGCTCCCAGGACGTTCTCGGCCGCGTCTACGAATACTTCCTCGGCCAGTTCGCCGCCAGCGAAGGCAAGAAGGGCGGCGAGTTTTACACCGCGCAGTCCGTCGTCAAGCTCCTCGTCGAAATGATCGAGCCATACAAGGGCCGTGTCTTTGACCCTTGCTGCGGCTCCGGCGGCATGTTCGTTCAATCCGAAAAATTTGCCGAAGCCCACGGCGGACGCCGCACCGACCTCAGCATCTACGGCCAGGAATCGAACCAGACCACTTGGCGCCTCTGCAAAATGAACCTCGCCATTCGCGGTATCGAGTCCAATATCGTCTGGAACAGCGAAGGCTCCTTCCACAACGACGCGCACAAGGACCTCAAAGCCGATTTCGTCCTCGCCAATCCGCCGTTCAATGACAGCGATTGGGGCGGTGAAAGCCTCGCCAAAGACGTGCGCTGGAAATATGGCGTGCCGCCTCCCGGCAACGCCAACTTCGCGTGGGTCCAGCATTTCATCCATCACCTCGCGCCCAACGGTATTGCCGGTTTCGTTCTCGCCAATGGCTCCATGTCCTCCAATCAGTCTGGCGAAGGCGAAATCCGCAAAGCCATCATCGAAGCCGACCTAGTCGACTGCATGATCGCCCTGCCGAGTCAGCTCTTCTACACGACGGCCATTCCTGTGTGTCTCTGGTTCCTCACCCGCAATAAATCCAATGGCAAATTCCGAGACCGGCGCCGGCAAGCACTTTTCATTGACGCTCGCAAAATGGGTTTTCTCGTCGATCGTAAACATCGCGAACTCCTCCCGGAAGAAATCGCCCGAGTCTCCCGCACTTACCATGCTTGGCGGGGTGAAGAAGAAGCAGGGAAGTATGGGGACCAGCCGGGCTTTTGCCAGAGTGCCTCAACCGACGAGATCGCAACCCACGGCCACATCCTTACGCCGGGTCGCTACGTCGGAGCCGAGGAAGTTGAGGACGAGGGCGAGCCCTTCGAAGAAAAAATGATCCGGCTAACCTCGATATTCCAAAAGCAGACAACGGACGCCCAGAAGCTAGACAGCGCCATCATCGCCAACTTAAAGGGACTAGGGTATGGCGGCTGAGTGGCAGCAGTGCAAGATTGGCGACCTGTTCACCTTACATCCTGGCTTCGCCTTCAGCAGCCGGGACTTCACTCCTTCAGGGGTGCCAGTAATTAAGATCAAGAATGTCAAAGCAAACGGACTCAATCTTGAAGACTTCAGCTACGTCGATAGATCTTTTCTTGAGACTAGATCAGCTTACATCGTGTTCCCGGACGATATCCTAATCACCTTATCAGGTAATCGCCTTGACGGCTCAAAGGACACGTGGGTCGGAAAGGTTGCTCAATTCCGTGAGCGTGGCAGCTACCTCTTAAACCAACGAGTCGCAGTCCTTCGTCCAAAGCCAGACGTTGTTGTAGACAAGCGCTGTTGTTCGTTCATCCTTTCATCAGAAGCCTACCAGCAATTGTTCATTGCGATTGCAACCAGTTCGGGCGGTCAGGCGAATCTGTCATCCTCACAGGTGCTGAGGGCAGACATTCGGATGCCGCCGCTTGCCGAACAACGCGCCATCGCGAAAATCCTAGGAGCCCTTGACGATAAGATAGAACTAAACCGCCACATGAACGAAACGTTGGAAGCTATGGCCCGCGCCATCTTCAAGTCTTGGTTCGTGGACTTCGATCCTGTCCGCGCCAAAGCCAAAAGCCGCCAGCCCTTCGGCATGGACGCCCAGACCGCCGCCCTCTTCCCTAGTTCCCTCGTGGATTCCGCCCGCGGCAAGGTTCCGAAAGGCTGGAAAACTGGAAAGCTCGACCAAATTGTCGATATTCATAGCGGAGGCACACCCAAGACCTCGATCCCAGAGTACTGGAATGGTGACGTTCCCTGGTTTTCAGTGGTTGACGCACCTCGCCCTTCGGACGTATTCGTTGTTCACACGGAGAAGAGCATCACAAACGCCGGCGCGGACAATTCCGCCGCCGTGGTCCTTCCAGCCGGGACAACGATCATTTCCGCCCGTGGAACTGTTGGGAAGTTAGCTCTCATGGGCGTTCCGATGGCGATTAATCAATCCTGCTACGGAATTACGGGCCGATCCAACTTCGGCAATTACTTCACGTACTTCCATCTTCAAGACAAAGTGGACGAGCTAGCCCAAAGCACTCACGGGACCGTCTTCGACACAATCACACGACAAACGTTCGGCATCATCGATTGTTTAGTTCCGCCACCAGAGCTCACCCAATCATTTGATGTACTCGCGAAGCCTCTTTTGCAGCGCATCTTGGCAAACCTCTTCGCGTCGAGGACGTTAGGAAGCATAAGGGATGCTTTACTCCCCAAGCTCATCTCCGGAGAAATTCGCGTTAGAGATGCAGAGAAAGTGGTTGGAGAAAAGGTCTAACTTGGCCAGGCCCTTCACCGAATCAACAGTCGAGGAAGCAGCGCTCGAACTTTTCTCCGCGCTCGGCTACACGATTGTTCATGGGCCCCTCATCGCCCCCGGCGAGCTTCTTGCTGAGCGCACCGAGTATTCCGAAGTCTTACTTCTAGGCCGCCTGAAGGAAGCCCTCGCTTGCATCAACCCCAAAATTCCCCCTGAAGCCATCGCCGACGCCGTTCGCAAACTCTCCAGCATCGCCGGCCCAAACCTCGAAGAGAGCAATCGCCGTTTTCATCAGTTCCTCACCGATGGCGTCAATGTCGAGTACCGTGACAAGGGCCGCCTCGTTCATGATCAAGTCCAGCTTTTCGACTTTGCCAAGCCCGACAACAACGACTGGGCCGCCGTCAATCAATTCACCATCGTCGAAAATCGCGCCAATCGCCGCCCCGATATCGTCATCTTCGTGAACGGCATCCCTCTCGCGCTCTTCGAGCTGAAAAATCTGGCCGACGAGAATGCCACTATCCGGGATGCCTTCCGTCAACTCCAAACCTATAAGCGCGATATCCCCAGCCTCTTCCCTTACAACGAACTCCTGGTCATCTCCGATGGCATCGAAGCTCGCCTTGGAACCGTAACCTCCGGTTGGGAACGCTTCATGCCCTGGCGCACCATCGCCGGAGACACCATCGCGCCGAAAGGCTCTCTCGAACTCGAAGTCCTCACTCGCGGCATCTTCGAAAAGCGTCGCTTCCTTGATCTCATCCGCCATTTCATCGTCTTTGAAAACGCAAAATCCGGCCTGACCAAGAAAATCGCTGGCTATCACCAATTCCACGCCGTCAACAAAGCCGTCGAATGCACTCTCGACGCCGCCTCCGCTAAAGGCGACCGCCGCGTCGGCGTCGTCTGGCACACTCAGGGCAGCGGCAAGAGCCTCACCATGGTTTTCTATGCTGGAAAAATCATCCAGCATCACGCCATGTCCAATCCCACGCTCGTCGTCCTCACGGATCGCAACGACCTCGACGACCAGCTCTTCGGCACCTTCTCTGCCTGCAAAGAATTGCTACGCCAGACACCTGAACACGCCGAAAGCCGAGACCATCTCCAAAGTTTGTTGCAAGTCTCCTCAGGCGGCGTCATCTTCACCACCATTCAGAAATTCCTCCCCGAAAGCAAAGGCGGCAAATACCCGGTCCTCTCCGACCGCCGCAATATCGTAGTCATCGCCGACGAAGCCCACCGCAGCCAGTACGACTTCATCGATGGCTTTGCCCGCCACATGCGCGATGCTCTGCCCAATGCCTCCTTCATCGGCTTTACCGCCACGCCGCTCGAAGTCGGCGACCGCAGCACCCCCGCCATCTTCGGCGACTACATTGACGTGTACGACATTCAGCGCGCCGTTGAAGACGGCAACACCGTCCGCATTTTCTACGAAGGCCGCCTCGCCAAAATCGAGCTCAAGGAAGAAGAGCGCCCCAAGATCGATCCAGAATTCGAGGAAGTCACCGAAGAGGAAGATGTTCCCACCAAGGAGAAACTGAAAACCAAATGGGCCCGCATGGAAGCCATGGTTGGCACTCCCAAGCGCCTGGCCCTCATCGCCAAAGATGTCGTGGATCACTTCGAGAAGCGCCTGGAAGCCATGGACGGCAAGGCCATGATCGTCTGCATGAGCCGCCGCATCTGCGTCGAGCTCTACAAGGAAATCGCCAAGCTCCGCCCGCAATGGCATAGCGACGACGACGAAAAAGGCACCCTGAAAGTCGTTATGACCGGCTCCGCCGCCGATGTCCTCGATTTTCAACCCCACATCCGCAACAAGCAGCGCCGTGAACGCTTGGCCGAACGCTTTAAAGACGAGAACGACCCGCTCAAGCTCGTCCTCGTCCGTGATATGTGGCTCACCGGCTTCGACGCGCCCTGCATGCACACCATGTATGCCGATAAGCCCATGCAGCGCCACGGCCTCATGCAAGCCATCGCCCGCGTCAATCGCGTCTTCAAAGACAAGCCAGGCGGCCTCGTGGTCGACTACCTCGGCCTCGCCGACCAATTGAAAAAAGCCCTCACCGATTACACCGAAAGCGGCGGGAAGGGCAAACCTGTCTTTGATCAGGAAGAAGCCGTCGCCAAAATGCTCGAATACTACGAAATCTGCGCCGGCCTTTTTCACGGGTTCGACTATTCAAGATTTAAGATCGGCAAGCCTCGCGAGCGGTTGGCCGTCATTCCACCAGCTATCGAGCACGTCCTAAAACAGGAAAAAGGCAAGGAACGTCTTCTCAAAACGGTAACGCAATTGTCGAAAGCTTTTGCCCTGTCCGTCCCCCATGACCGCGCCATGGCCGTACGCGACGATGTCGGTTTCTTCCAAACCGTCCGCGCCGCCCTGGCGAAAACCATCACCACCGGTGGACGCAACGAAGAGGAACTAAACCTAGCCGTCCGTCAGATCGTGTCGCGCGCCGTCGCTTCCGACCGCATCATCGACATCTTCTCCGCTGCAGGGCTTAAATCCCCTGAAATTTCAATCCTTTCCGACCAGTTCTTGGCCGAGGTGAAAGGCCTTCCGCAAAAAAATCTGGCATTCGAGGCTCTAAAGAAACTTCTGAACGACGAAATTAAGGTCAGAGCGAAAAGTAATCTCGTCCAATCGCGCAGGTTCTCAGAAATGCTCGAAGAGGCTATCCGCAAATACCAGAACCGCGCCATCGAGACGGCCCAAATCTTGCAAGAGTTAATCGACCTTGCCAAACAGATGCGAGAGGCAGACAAACGCGGCGAAGATCTTGGTTTCACTACTGAGGAGCTGGCCTTCTACGACGCCCTCGAAGTCAACGACAGTGCAGTCAAGGTCTTAGGCGACGACACCCTAAAAACTATCGCCCGCGAACTGGTGGACACCGTCCACAAAAACACTTCCATTGACTGGACCGTCAAGGAGAGCGTCAAGGCCAAGCTCCGCTCCATGGTTAAGCGCATCCTTCGCAAGCACGGCTACCCTCCCGACAAACAGGAAAAAGCTACGCAAACCGTCCTAGAACAGGCCGAACTCCTCTGCCGCGATTTGGCCGCCTAACTAGCCGCCCGCCGCCCACAGTTCCAAGCCATAAGTAGCCGCATCTTGTTCAACTTGCCGCTCCATTCGAATGATACACAAGAAATAAATTGACACGCCTACTACTTTGTGCTATTCTGTTTTGTGTATATCGCATCTCACTCTCGCCTGCATCTCCAGCCCATACACACTAGAACTACGTCAGTTCCTTCCACCCCCGTCCAACCCATTTGCTTTCTAGCGCTTACCGATTCGTCTGCACGACGGCTAATGCCTAACGACTTTGCCCTCAATGACTTCCGCACTCTTTTCACCCCGACGGAGGGTGTACCCTATTCTTCACTTTTCCTCACATCGTTACCTCCTTGCATCCTCTTCGATAAGCCCATTAGCTGCAACACTTACGGATCTCCCCGCAAGTGTTGCAAACAAAAGACTTACGGCCTAGCTAAGGCCTGGCTAAAACCTTTAGATGCAACACTTACAAAAAAACACGGGGAGGGGGTGTCCACCCTAAATCCTCACGAGTTACAGCAAGTTCAGCGGATCCACATCCACCAGCACCGCCGTTTCTGGAATTTCCTTGGCCTCGCAATAGGCCATCGCGCCCCCGAGCAACTTGGTCAACACCGAACGCTTCGGCGACTTCAGCAAAAACTGGAATCGGTGCTCTTTTTTCAAGCGCGCCAGCGGCGCCGTTGCCGGCCCCAGGATGCGCACGCCCTTATCGTCATGCGGAGAAAAATATTCCGAGAGTTGCCGCGACCAACGGATGGCTTTCTCCAGGCTCGTATCCCGCACGATCACGTTCGCCAGGGCCGTGAATGGCGGATACGCCATCATCCGCCGGAAATGCAATTCGCGCTCGAAAAACGCAGTGTAATCCTGTTTCACCGCGTCTTGAATCGAATAGTGCTCCGGATAAAATGTCTGAATCAGCACGCGTCCCTTCAAATCGCCGCGCCCCGCGCGCCCGGCAACCTGGGTGAGCAGCTGAAACGTCCGCTCCGCCGCGCGAAAATCCGGCATGCTCAGCGACGAATCGGCGCTGACGACCCCGACCAGCGTCACGCGCTGAAAATCGTGCCCCTTCGCCAGCATTTGCGTGCCCACAAGAACGTCCAGCGCTCCGCCCGCGAACGCGCCGAGCATCTCTTGATACTGCCGCTTCGTCCGCGCCGTGTCGCGGTCCAGCCGCGCGATCCGTGCGCCGGGAAATTCCTCGCGCAGTCTTTCTTCCAAATGTTCCGAGCCTTCCCCAAAAAAATAGACGTACTTCGACTGGCACTTCGGACAGACTTTCGGAATTTGCTGCATCGAACCGCAATAATGGCACTCCAGGCGGTTGCGTTGCTTGTGATGTGTCATCGAGATGCTGCAGTTCACGCATTGCACCGAAGCACCGCAGCTCCGGCACAGCACCGACCACGAATAACCGCGCCGGTTGATCAACACCAGGGCCTGCGTGCCATTCGCCAGACATTCCTGGATTCCCGCGTGCAGCGCTGTGGAAATCGGGCTGGTCTTGTGCGTTTGCTGAAAATCCTCGCGCAAGTCCACAATCTCGACGCTCGCGAGCGAACGGTCCGCCACGCGCGAAGCTAGCGTCAGCAATTCGTATTTTCCTTCCCGCGCGTGGTGGTACGTTTCCATCGAAGGCGTCGCCGAACCCAGCAGCGCCAGCGCGCCTTCCATCTTTGCCCGTACGATCGCGACGTCGCGCCCGTGATATCGCGGCGTCTCTTCCTGCTTGAAGCTGTTTTCTTGCTCTTCATCGACGATGATGAGCCCGGCATTTTCCAGCGGCGCAAAAACCGCCGAGCGCGTCCCCACCACGACGCGCGCTTCGCCATTCCGCACGCGCCACCATTCGCGCGCGCGTTCCACGTCGCTCAGCCCCGAATGTAGCACCGCCACGCCTTCAAAATGCGCGCCAAACCACGACCGGCACTGCCGCCCGATCCACAAAGTCAACGCAATCTCCGGCACCAAAACAAGCGCCGTTTTCCCGCGCGCCAGAGTTTCCTGCACCGCGCGCAAGTACACTTCCGTCTTCCCACTGCCGGTCACGCCATGCAACAACTGCACGCCAAATTCGCCAAGCTCGAACCGCGCGCGAATCGCTTTCAGCGCACTCTCCTGCTCTGCATTCAATTCATGCGCGGGAGGCGAGTACCCGACATCAAATGGATCCTCCGCTGGATCAATTGGCTCCTCCCAGCTCTCCAGCAAACCGTCGCGCAACATCCGCTCAACGAAAGCTCGCGTCACCTGCGCCAGCTTCAACAACTGCGGCAAAGGCAATGGCCCGCGCTCCGTCTCAAGCAATTCGCGGATTCTCTCTCTGCGATTGCTCTGGGTTCTCTCCGTCTCTGCGTTGTCTTTTTCTTTCTTCGTGGGCGATTCGTCAGTCGCTGCGACTGCGCCGCCCTTCCAGGCGATTACTCGCTGCGTCCTTCGTTTTCTTCCCTCCACGGTCTCCCGGATTTCAATGAGCCCGCGCCGCTGCAGCCTCAGCAACGCGGAAGTGTCAATGCCCAGTTTTGCCGCCGGACCAAACAGTATCGTTCCTTTCTTTTCTTTCAACTTCGTGAGAAACACTACCTCTCCCGCTGTGAGCCCATGCGACAATTCTCCGCCGCTCAAGCTCCCTGCCGCTTCGCGCCCCGCCTCCGTCAAAATGATCTGGCGCCGCGCTTTCACTTCCGTCACCGGTGGCAGCATCGCGCGAAACACCTCGCCAACTGGCGCCAGGTAATATCCCGCGATCCAGTGCGCCAGCTCGATCAATTTGGGCGTCAGCGCCGGAGCAAAATCCAAAACACGCGTGATTTCGCGGATTTTCGTTTCCTGAGGCGCCCTATCTGTCAATTCCACGACGACACCTACCATCGCCTTCTTCCGGAAGGGCACAAGCACTCGGCTGCCGGGCTGCACCGTTCCTTGCAGCGATTCCGGAACCGCGTACGTAAACGTCGTGCGCAGCGGAACCGGCAGAGCGACATTGCAAAATGGAAGTGTCATCCCGCCGTGTAGTGTATCAGTCGGACGAAAATGCAGAAAAAGCGCGGAAAGGGTTGAAAACTTCGGCGAGGAAGGATCTACCGGCTGATGAGAAAAATCCCCAGGAAAACAGTCGCAATCCCCAACCATTGCCAACGCGAAACGTGCTCCCTCAAAAAGAAAGCCGCGAGCCCGACGGTAACCGCCCCGTACAGCGAACCAAGAACGCTAATCACGGCAACCTGCTCCATTTTCATTCCAAGATTGCTGAGCACAAACGCGCCGGTATCGAACACGCCCATGCCCAGGACCATCCAGCGCACGCCGCCGCGTGGCAAATGCACGGGCTGCTTCGCGACGAGGATCACAGCCGCAATGAGCAGCGTGCTGGTCAAACGAATCATCCAAACGGTTTGCACCGCGCCGACTCTCGCGATGATGCGAATTCCGAGCAACCAGAACAGCATGGCAAAACCAACCGACGCGAAAATAGCCCAGCCTATTCCGCGGCCGCTCCGGCGCACGGCCTCGGCATCATTCTCGTTCGGTGTTTTTTCTCCGCCCGCGACAATCACGACACCCACCAGCGTGCAAACGATTCCAATAATTCTCACAGGGCTTATGCGCTCGCCCGTCATCCAGGAAAGCAGCAGCGTCAAAGCCGGATAGCTGGCCGAGACCGGAGCCACCACTGCCATTTTTCCGATCTCAAACGCGCGATAGAATCCCAGCCCGGCCATGGCGTTGAAGAATCCAGCCAGGAAACCCCAGGCCCAAGGTTGCCACCCGGAACCATCCGCGAGGTGCCCCCAACCGCCAAGAACCGGCAAGGAAATCGTCAGCAGGACGAACCCAATCAACTGCATGTAAAGCATGGAGCGCAGAGTACCGATGCGATGTGTTGCAAACCGAGCGATGAAATCGGCGCCACCCCAAGTCAGTGCCGTCAGCAAGCCCAGCAAGATTCCCATGACGGGTTAGGCGGACTTGCCTTTTTTTACTTCGAGTCCGAGGACGGCCATAACTTTTTGGAGGTCTTTCCAGACTTCGCTCTTGGCGGGTGGATTGCGCAGCAAATAAGCGGGATGGTAGGTCGCCAGCAATTTTCTTCCGCGAAATTCCAGCCACTCGCCGCGAAATTGGGAAATGCCGCGATTGGTTTGCAACAAAGTCTTTGCAGCGACCGCGCCGAGGCAAACAATTACTTTTGGTGCGATGACGTCAATTTGCCGGAAAAGAAACGGCGAGCAAGTGCTGACTTCGTCTTCTTCCGGCTGGCGATTCTCCGGAGGCCGGCACTTCACCACGTTGCAAATGTACACGTCTTTTCGCTGCAGTCCCATGGCTTCGATCATCTGGGTCAGCAGTTTTCCCGCGCGGCCAACGAAAGGCAATCCTTGCGCGTCTTCATCGGCCCCCGGGCCTTCGCCCACGAAAACCAATTCGGCTTTTGGATTTCCGTCGCCGAAAACAATCGTGTGCCGCGTGCGGTGCAGCTTGCAGCGGGTACATTCGCCAAGATCTTCGCGAACCTTGAGCAGCGTATCGCCCGCGATCTTGTCGACAGCCTCGAAGAGCGACGGCCCCGCAGCGACCGGCAGGGATGCGATCTTCGGACTCACTGGTGTCACGATGGGCGCGGCCACTCGCGAAG
>Ga0307475_10002763_pt1 | contig 10597 bp, 8 predicted proteins | sample atmos_gasesECM1C_FD_203317 | JGI IMG/M metagenome (GOLD analysis project Ga0307475, IMG submission 203317) | Hardwood forest soil microbial communities from Morgan-Monroe State Forest, Indiana, United States - atmos_gasesECM1C_515 | ecosystem: Environmental > Terrestrial > Soil > Temperate...
CAATTTCCTGTTTTTTGTTGGGGCGATGTTTTGCTGCGCCCCACTTGGAGACCATCTATGCGTCTTGGCAAAGTCCGGTTCTCAGCTCTTCTCTGCGTCGTCTCGATCTTTCTTGTATTCAGCGCCGCCCACGCCCAGCGCAAAGCTCCGCCCGATCCCGCGCGCCCCAAAATCCGCGCCATCACCGCCTTCATCAACCTCGATCGCGCCCAATATCAACAGCAAATCGCCGACGCTATGACCATGCTCAAGCGCGCCCGCACCATCTTCGAATCCCGCGACTTCGAAGTGGAAACCATTCGCATCTCCACGCAACCCTTCGCAGAGTACACCAAGGGCCTCAGCCCCGAGCAAGCCCTGGCGTTTTTCAAGAGCTACGACGCGCTGGCCACGCAAGAAAAATTCGCTGCCTCCATCGGCCCGGCCATGTTCCATGCCGATGACCCCGAATCGCAGGCCGATCTCCTGGTCGACGTCCTCAAAAACACAAAGTCCATCAACGCCAGCCTGGTCGTCGCCGACGAAAACGGCGTGCGCTGGCCCTCCGTAGGCGCTGCGGCTCGCGCCATGCTAAAGCTTTCCGCCACCGAGCACAGCCAGGCCAATTTCAGTTTCTCCGCGATTGCGCTGGTTCCCCCTCTGACGCCCTTCTACCCCGGCTCCTACCACACCGGCTTTGGCCACCAGTTCGCCATCGCCCTCGAGTCCGCCAACACCGTAGCCGCCGCCTTCCAAGGCGCGCCCGATTTGGCGACCGCGCGCCGCAGGCTCACCGAGCGTCTGGGCAGCGATGCGTTTGCCATCGAAGCCCTTGCCGGCCGCGTCGACCAGGACACCGGCTGGACCTACATGGGCATCGATCTCTCTCCCGCGCCCTTGAAAAACGTCTCGATCGCCGCCGCGCTCGAAACTCTAACCGGTCAACCCATCGGCTCTCCGGGCACTCTCACCGGCGCCGCCACCATCACCGCCGCCATCCGCGACATTCAGGTGAAGCAGACCGGCTATTCCGGCCTGATGCTGCCGATCCTCGAAGATTCCCGTCTCGCCCAGCGCTGGAGCGAAGGCCGCATCTCGCTCGATGCCTTGTTAAGCTACAGCGCCGTCTGCGGCACCGGCCTCGACACTGTCCCGCTCCCCGGCGACGTCACCGAGCAGCAGCTCGAGCTCATCATCGGAGACATGGCCAGCCTCGCCGTCAAATGGCACAAGCCGCTCTCCGCCAGGCTGCTGCCTGTCGCGGGAAAAAATGCGGGCGACACTACCGAGTTTGACGATCCATTTTTAGTCAACGCCACACTGCAGCGAATCGGCGGCAAGAACCAATGAAGAGAAACCTGTCGGCGTGTTCGTTCCGGGCTTGCTAAGGACTCAGTTCTTTTTTTGTTCCAGCTCAACCCACCGCGCATAAAGCTGATCGATCGTCCTCTGCGCCGCGTCCATTTCCATTGACGCCGCGTGCAGGCGTGCGCCGTCGTTCATAATGGCCACGTCCTGGAGCACATCATGTTTCGCCTGCAGTTCCCTCTCAGCATCCGCGATGCGCTGTTCAATGGTTTCTAATTCGCGCGCCTCTTTGTAGGAGAACTTCTTTTTTGTCAGGGATGACTTGGGCACATTCGCGACTCCGCTGGGGCTCTGCGTTTCAACGGACCGGTTGATTTTGCCTTCTGCCAGTTGCGACCGCTGCCAAGCCTCCCATTGCGAGTAGTCGGCAAAACGTTCTGCGCCACCAAGGCCGTCAAGCCCGAACACGACCGTCGAGACTCGGTCGAGCATATAGCGGTCGTGCGTGACCAGCACCAAGGCGCCCCGGTATTCCAGCAGGCTCTCCTCCAATACCTCCAGAGTGGGGATATCCAGATCATTGGTGGGCTCGTCCAGCAGCAGAACGTCCGCGGGTTGCAGCATAAGTTGCGCGATCAGCACGCGCGCGCGCTCGCCCCCAGAAAGCCGCCCAATGCGTTGATTCAGATTCTCTCCCGTGAACAGGAATCGTGCCGCCCAAGCGGCCACGTGAATCACCCGCTCTTGATAGATGACCGAATCACTGTCCGGCGCGAGCGCACGACGCAGCGTGATGTCTGGGTCCAGCTCGCGATTCTGGTCGAAGTACACGATGCGCAACGATTCCGCTTGGCGCATGCTGCCCCGCGTGGGCTTCAGTTCGCCTTTCAGTAGCCGCAGCAGCGTCGTCTTCCCGCTGCCATTTGGGCCCACCAGCCCCACGCGCATGCCGGAGGTGATGATGAAATGAATATCGCCAAAAAGCGTGCGATCGCCCATCGCATAACTCATGCCGTCGAGCGTGAGCAATTGCTTGGTTTGCCGGTCGGACGCGGAGAAATCGATTTTCGCGCTCGTGCTGCGCGTGCGCGCGTTCATTTCCGCAAGCTCGCCGATCATTTCGTGCGCTTTATCGATGCGCGCCTTCGATTTCGTGGTCCGTGCTTTGGGGCCCCGCCGCAGCCAATCAATTTCCGTATGCACGCGATTCTCCAGCGCCTCTTGCCGGTTTCGCTGCGCGTGCAAATACAGCTCCTTGGCTTCCAGGAAGGTGCTGTAGTTTCCCGAAACGCGCAGCGCTCCATCTTCGTAAGCCGGGTTGAGTTCGACAATTTCGTTGGCCACGTTTTCCAGAAAATAGCGGTCGTGACTGACGATCACGCTAGCGAACGGCGCACTTTGCAACAGCGTTTCCAGCCATTTGATACCGGCAAGATCCAAATGGTTGGTCGGTTCATCCAGAAGCAGAATGTCCGGCTTCTGCACCAGCGCCTCGACGATCGCGAGGCGTTTGCGCCAGCCGCCGGACAGCGTTGCCGCGTCGGCGTCGAGATCGGTAAAACCGGCGCGCCCCAGGATTTCTGCAATGCGCGTGAGTCGTTCCGTGTCCGGGATTCTTGCTTGATCTAGCGCCTTATCGATTACCGATCGAATCGTTTCGCCGCCCGCGAATTCCGATATCTGCAGAACGCACCGCACCCGCGTGCCTTTGCGGATCGCCACATCTCCGCTGTCCGGTTTTACCCGTCCGTGCAGCATCTCCAGAAGCGTCGATTTGCCGGAACCGTTAGGTCCGATGACGCCGATGCGGTCCCCTTCCGACACCGTGAAAGAGATATCTTGAAATAGCGGAGCGACCCCGTATCGTTTGGATAGTCCCTGTGCGCTGATGATCGGTGGCAAGTTGCTTGATGTTCTCCCGGAAACCTGAGTTCGCTTAGAATACCAGTAGCCGCGATGGGATACGAAGCTCGTTGAATCCGCACTCGGCGCTTCCGAACGCAGCGCTGTGCTAAACTTGAGGTGGATGCATCCTGCGATTCCGCGCCTTCTCGATCTCCAAACCATTGACCAGCACATTGCCGCATTACGCGCGGAGCTGGACGCTTTCCCCAAACGCGTTCGCGATGCTGACATGCAGTTGACCGGGGCGCGCAATGCCGTCACCGCCGCCCGCGAGGCCCATACCCACAGCCTTACCGAGCGCAAGAAATTCGAGCTCGACGTGCAGCAGTGGAAAGAGCGTGCCCGCAAATACCGCGAGCAGAGCGGCGCAGTAAAAACCAACGAAGCCTATAAGGCTCTGCAGCATGAAATCAGCAACGCCGAAGCGGAAGTTGCCAAGGCCGAGGACCGCCAGCTCGAAATCATGATGGCCGGGGAAGATTCCGAGCGCCGCCTGAAATCCGCGGAGACCGCGCTCAAGCAGGCCGAGCAATCCATCGCCGCCGAACGCAAGGAACTGCACACGCAGCACGCCGCAAAGAAGAAAGATCTGGACGCGGCCCTCGCCAAACGCGAGCCCGCCATCGCGCCCATTCCCGAAGATTTGCGTGTTCTCTACGAGCGCATCGCCAAGCGCCATCACGGCGTCGCGTTAGCCGAAGCCCGCGATGGCCAGTGCCGCGGCTGCGGCATGCGCGTCCTGCCGCACATCCTTCAGCAGCTTCTCCGGGACACCAATGATGAACTCTTTCGCTGCGAAAGCTGCGGCCTGATTCTGTATTCGCTCGAACCTATCCCCGCGCCCAATCCGGAAACCGGCTCCAGCAGCGCCGCCTCCTCCGCATCCAGCTCGTCGTGATCCCTAAGCCCCCATCCGCCAATCGCGGCGCCAGACTCTTCGCCGATGCTGCCGCCGAATCAAATGCGCCGGCCGCCGCATACCGCGCCAACATCGATGGCGGCTCGCGCGGAAATCCCGGCCCGGCCTCCTACGGTGTAGTGATTCGCAATCCGCGCGGCGAAGTCGTCGCCAAGCTCAAAAAATATATCGGCCGCATGACCAACAACGTCGCCGAATACTACGGCCTGATTGCCGCGCTCGATTATGCGCAATCGCACGGAATTCGCGCGCTCCGTGTGGAAAGCGATTCGGAATTGCTGGTGCGCCAGATGCGCGGCCAGTACAAAGTGAAAAGCCCGGAGCTGCGCCCGCTGTTCGAACGCGCCCGCAAAATGGCCCAGACCTTCGCTTCCTTCAAAATCGACCACGTCTACCGCGAACAAAACGCCGAAGCCGACACCCTCGCCAACGAAGCCCTCGACGAAACCTCAGGGGCACCGGCAAGAGTGAAACCAGACGCACCCGCCACAAAGCCCCAGCCACTCCAGCCACGCAAGATCCGCGCCCGCGTCCGCAACGGCGCGCTAGTCCCCATCGACCCTTTGGATTTACCGGAAGGCTCCGAAGTGGAAATATCCGTCCGCCGCCCGATTGTAAAAAGCTAAACGCCGGCCAGCGCCACTTCAACTCATTTAAGCAGCCTAATGGCCGCTTCAAGAGACTGTTCGGGCAGCGGTTCCAGCCACTTCAGCTCTTGCATTTGGCGCGCTCCCTCTTGACAGTGGACATGGCTTCATCCCGGGAAATCGTCGCGAGTTACCGAACCACTAAGTTCTGCGCCTAAAGTGCGACAGAGCATCATTAATTTCTGGAGACTTCTTGGCTCTCGGATCGTCGTAGGTCTTCTGTGGTAGCTCGTCGGGCTATGGCTTATTCGTAGCGCAGTGCGTTCATGGGATCCACGCGGGAAGCGCGATACGCCGGGATGTAACTGGCCACCAACGCCACCGCGGCCAGGAATCCCGCCGCGCCAAACAGCGTGAGCGGATCATTGCCTTCCAATCCGTACAGCAGTGAGTTCGCGCCTTTTGCGGCGGCCATGGCCAGCACCAGACCGGCGGCAACACCCACACCCAGCAGCGTTAGCGTTTGCCGCACGATGATGCGGATCACGCTTCCCGGGCTCGCGCCCAATGCCATGCGGATGCCGATTTCATTTTTGCGCGTGGCCACAATGTAAGAAATTAGGCCATAAAGGCCGATCATCGCCAGCAGCGCCGCCAGCGCCCCGAAAAATCCAGAAAGCACCGCCATCAGGCGCTCGCGCACCAGGCCGTTTTGAATGTCCGTTTCCAGGACATGAAAATCTATGTTAATCGCGGGATTGAAAGCGCTGAGTTTTTCGCGGACCGCGTTCATCGCCGCAGACGGCGGCGAATCGCTGCGAATAAACAACACAGCCCATCCGCCGGCAGCGGGAAACTGATCGCCAGGCGCAAAAGTGATGGGCGGAGGAGGCTCGCGCAGTTCATTGTACTTAGTGTCTCTGATCACGCCGACAATTTGGTATTCCGCATCGGGATAGCCCGGCTCGGCATTTGTTCGAATCACTTTGCCGACTGGGTCCTGCCCGTAGAGATATTTGTGGACAAACGTTTCATTTACAACCGCTACTTTTGGCGACGTGCGTATGTCACGTTCATTAAAATCGCGGCCTGCAAGCACCGGAATCCCCATGGTCTGAAAATAGCCGGGGCTCACCCAGGTAAATCTCGATCCGCCTTCCGCATTATCGACGCGCACTCCCAAATTCCAACTGCTACCGTTCAGCGGAATGTGCGTGGAGGTAGCCGCCGATTCCACTTGGGGAAGGGCTCGCGTCTGCGCCAGCACTTCGCGGGTGAAATCAGTATTGCGTTCGGGCGAAAACGCCAGGCGCCTGAAATCCAGCACCGCGACCAAAATCCCGCGCTCGCGAAAGCCGGGGTTAAGTGTCACTAGGTTCCAGAAGCTTCGCACAAACAGCAGCGCGCCCACCAGCAGCACGACGGACACGGCAATCTGCGAAACCACCAGCAAGCGCTGAAAAGAAAAGCGCTCCCGCCCCGCGGTCGTTCCACGGCTCCCGGACGTGAGCACGGCGCCGGGCGCGGCGCGCGAAGAGCGAAACGCGGGCACCAGTCCAAAAACGAGGCAAGTCAATATCGCGATGAACCCGGTGAACAGCAGCACGCGCCAATCCACGCTGAGATCCAGCCGGACGGCGTCGCCTTCCGCGCTGAGAAAGCGAATCAGGCTCCGGGAGAAAATTTCCGCCAGCACGACGCCAAAAACCGCGCCGCCCGCGGCAAGCAGCAACCCTTCGGAGAGAAGTTGGCGGATCAAGCGCCAGCGCGACGCACCGAGCGCCAGGCGCACCGCCATTTCGCGCTCTCGCGTGCTGGCGCGCGCCAGCATCAGGTTGCCAAGATTCGCGCATGCGATCAGCAAGACCAGCGCGGTGATGGCCAGCAGCAGCGACAACGAAGTGTCATACGTTTGGCGCAGCCAACTCACTCCGTTTCCCGCGGGAAACACAATCAGCCGGAAATTGCGATAGACGTTGAGTGGAATTGCGCCGTAGCCGTTCGGAAGTGTTGCATCGATCACGCCCGGGCTCATCGCCGTGAGCTCGGAGGAAGCCCGCTGCAAAGTGACGCTGGGTTTCAGCCGCCCCATAACATGAAGCCAAAAATAATCTGTTCGCGCGAGCGTTCCCGAACCCGGAAAATATGTTTCCAGCGTGCAGAAAGGAACCGCAAAATCGAAGCTCCTGCCCACTTCCAGGCCGAAAAAACTGCGCGGCGTCACGCCGATAATTTCGGTTGGACGGCCATCCACGATCAATTTGTTACCGATCGTGGAGTCCTGCCCGCCGAATTCGCTCTGCCACAGCCCATAGCTGATCACCGCGCCGGGAATACCGCAGCCTGGACGATCGTCTTGCGCGGAAAAAAAACGGCCGCGCAGCGGAAAAATTCCCAGCGTTTCGAAAATGTCGCCGCTGACCCACAAACCACGCGCGCGCCGCTCCTGTGTGCCCTCGCCCAGCGAAGCGGAGCCGCTGTCGGCCCACGCAAACACATCGGAAAAAACTTGCTGGCGTAAGCGAATCTGTTCCCAAAGCGGATACGTCAACGACGTCTCGTTGTCGCTGATGGTAATGCCGAAGCCGCGGTTGCCGTTTTTTACCTGCACGCCCGCCAGCGCTTCCGGATGCGGCACCGGCAAGCTGCGCAGCCGCACCGCGTCCAGCAACTGAAAGATGGCGGCGTTGGCGCCGATGCCCAGCGCCAGCGTAAGTACCGCGGTAAGCGTGAATCCCCAACTCTTGCGCAGGGTGCGCAGCGCGAAGCGGACATCCTGCACTAGATACTCGGCGCGCCATTGATTGCGCTGCCGGGCTGTTGCGCGGTCCGTGCGCGAGTCGGTGCGCCGGCCCTCAGCTCCTGGGCCGGAGTGCGGGTTGGCGCGCGCGTCGCCATTGTGCGAGTCGGCGCTGCCTCCAGCACTTTGCGAGCCTTGGTTGGAAGGATTGCGAACTTGCTTAGCCATCCGAATGCCTGCCCCATTCAAGCGGGAGGATGCAGCGGAGTACTATCTCACATTACTTGACGTTTTGGTATCCAACGTCGGGCAGCTTTCGCTTTCTAGTTACACCGAGATGAGCGAGTTTAGATTCTCCTTAGTTTGAATTTATTTCAGCGCGTAGGAGCGATAGAGGGTATCGCGCTGCGCAGGGATGAAGCCGGCGTCGGAGATGATGCGGCGGAGCGCGCTTTCGTTGGTGCGGTTTTTCACGCCGGCGGCGAAGACTACATTTTCTTCGATCAGGATGCTGCCGACGTCGTCGGCGCCAAACTGCAGGCCGATTTGGCAAACTTTGATTCCGGGGGTGAGCCAACTGGACTGGATGTGGTCGATGTTGTCGAGATAGAGGCGGCTGACGGCGAGCGTTTTCAGGTAATCGACGGCGGTGGTTTCCTGGACTTTTTTGCCGAGCGCGGTGTTTTCCGCGGCGAACATCCAGGGGATGAAGGCGGTGAAGCCGCCGGTGTCTTCCTGAATGCCGCGCAAGCGCTCGAAGTGGTTGACGCGGTGGCGGAGTTCCTCGCCGCAGCCGAACATCATCGTCGCGGTGGTGCGTAGCCCCAGCGAATGCGCGATGCGATGGACTTCTTCCCAATCGTCGCTGGTGCATTTCAGGCGCGCGATCTTGGAGCGGATTTCGTCGTCGAGAATTTCCGCGCCGCCGCCGGGGATGGATTGCAGGCCGGCGTCCATCAGGCGCTGAATGGTTTCGCGCACGCTGATTTCGGACACCTCCGCGATGCACAAAATTTCCGGCGCGGAGAAGCAGTGCAGATGCACCTGCGGGAAGCGCGTCTTCAGCGAGCGCAGCAGATTTTCGTAGTAGCCGATTTGCAGGTCGGGATGCAGGCCGCCTTGCAGGAGAATGCCGGTGCCGCCGAGCTCCAGCATCTCTTCGATTTTTTTGTAGATGGTTTCAAAGGAGAGGATGTAGCCGTCTTTGGCGCCGAGCGGCCGGTAAAAAGCGCAGAAGGAGCAATACTCGGTGCAGAAGTTGGTGTAGTTGATGTTGCGATCGATCTGGTAGGTGACCACGCGCGGGTCGTTCTTCGCCAGGCGCATCTGATGCGCTTCCATGCCGATGCCGACGAGATCGTCGGACTCGAGCATCTCGATCGCTTGCTGTTTGGTCAGTCCCACGATTGGTTCCTTAGGTCACCCATTGTAGCGGAAAAGAGTCTGACTTCGGAATGTCGTAGTGTCTGAACGTCGGGAAAGCGTTGGAATGGCGGTCCGGCAAGTGTCTTTGATTAACGGTCGCCCCAGCTCCCGACAGGTACGATTTGGCTGGCCTTGAGCTTGACGGCGTTCGCGGTATGCGATTCCACAAGTTGCCTTTGCAATTTGGCGATGCGCTCGGCCCGCCGATCATAAAGTTGCAGATCAGCGATGGTCCAGCCTCTGCCGGTATTGAAGGCCGTTGGTTCCACCAGTGGCAACTGCGCTTTGTAGAGTCCCGCCAACTCATTGGAAATCTTTAGCCGGTCTGCGGTCAGCATGGGGTCCTCCATTCACATGGGCATTCACGTAAGCGTTCCGCTGAGATTGAACATTTCTTGACACAGATTCCCGCGGATGCAGTTTGGCCTTTTTCCAGGTCAACTAATTCAATCCCGACAGGAGGTTCGTTACCTGTTGCTTCTGACGAGAAGGGGCTGGTGCGGATGTCGCCAGCCCCTTGCTGCTGCTTCGTCTTCGGTCTGGCTCTCTTTAGCGAGCGCCAGCCACGGCCGCCATCGACTTTTGCTGCGGTACACTTTGACTCAAGGGCGGTGTTGCCACATTCACCTTGATCTGCTTCGGCTTGGCTTCCTCGGTCTTCGGGATGCTTAGCGTCAGCACGCCATCGTGATAGTCGGCCTTGATCGCGTCGGAGTTTACGGAGTTGGCCAGCGAGAAGCTGCGGCTGAACGAGCCATAGGCGCGTTCGATGCGCAGATAGTTGTCGTCGCTCACCTTGGTCTCAAACTTGCGCTCGCCGCGAATGGTAAGGATGTTGTTCTCCACGCGGATGTCCAGGTCCTGCGGATTGACGTCCGGCAGGTCGGCCTTAACGACCAGTTCATTCTCGGTTTCGTAGATGTCGACAGCCGGAGCCCAAGGGGTCAAGTTCGACTCCTCGCCGGTACGTCCCATCCCATCGCCAAATATGCGATTGATCTGTTCCTGCAGGGTGGAAGCCCCACGGAACGGTTGTTCCCAACGATTCATAGTTCTCATTATTAGCCTCCACTTAACGTCCAGGCTTCTGGAAGGCAATTTCAGATAACGGATGTCGACTTAGATTGCCGTTCGGCCTCTATCGGTATATAAGCAACCTAGGCCACTTAACCTACATTTGTCAAGTCTAATCTTAGGCATTCTTCGTGACTTAATTTATTGTGGTTAAGTAATCACGTCTGCCGCACCCCCCCGACAAGGTCGGGGCAAGCCGGCGCTACGGCCAAAGGCCTCAGGCCCAAAAAGCGGGCCCCTCGAGGCTCCCTTCGCTACTCAGGGCAAGCAGGATGAACCTGAGCTACACGGCTTCAGGGGCTAAAGCCATTTCTGTTGGCGATGGATTCCTCCGCGGCGTCTAAAAGCGACCGCCAGCCGCAGGCAGCCCGCTCCCCTGACTAAAGTCAGGGACTTCCACCTGCTGGCCCAGCAAGAAAATTTTCTCAGGCGGGAACACCGGACACCTCAGTAGCGTATCCGTAGGGAGCAGAGGGATCTGGGGGTGTGCGGATGCGAGATGTGATTGGCAATGTTCGGTACGCGTTGCGGCAATTTCGATCTTCGCCGGTCTTCACGGCCGCGGCGGTACTTACGCTGGCTTTGGGGATTGGGGGAACCACGGCAATTTTCAGTTTGATCGACGCGGTGATGCTGCGGTCCTTGCCGGTGACCGATCCC
>Ga0307475_10002764_pt1 | contig 10591 bp, 7 predicted proteins | sample atmos_gasesECM1C_FD_203317 | JGI IMG/M metagenome (GOLD analysis project Ga0307475, IMG submission 203317) | Hardwood forest soil microbial communities from Morgan-Monroe State Forest, Indiana, United States - atmos_gasesECM1C_515 | ecosystem: Environmental > Terrestrial > Soil > Temperate...
AACCGTTCCCATGCCCGATGCGCGGGGCTTCACGCTGTTCCGCACCACGGCGATTGTTGCAGCTGGAAAACAGGGCTTGGCGATTATTGACGTCGCAAACCCGGAAAAGCCCGGCGCGCCGACGTTCTACACGGCTGAGGGCAAAATCAACGATACCTTCGACGTAACCGTGGCCGAGACGAACGTCAGCTATTTCGCATACGTAGCCGACGGCAGGAACGGAATGCAGATCGTGGCCCTCGTTCAACCCGACGACACACCCGGGTATCAATCCTTTGCACCCGATCTCACGCCCAAGCTCATCGCCTCCTTCTCCGGCGGCGGCAACACGGTTGCTGTGGCGCGCGGCCAGGTTCGCGACCGGTTCGTTGACGAATCTGGCAACCAGATTGACATTGATAACCGCATGGGATCGCGTCCTTTCAACGGCGAGGAGATTCGCCGCATCCTGTTCTACCCGGATGGCCGCCTGCTGAAGGTCACGAACCAACTGCCGCCGGCTCCGCCCAAGCCTCCGGAACCGGTGGCCCAGCCTGCGCCCGCGCCCGTGGCACCCCCAGAGGTCAAGGAACTGGAAACCCGGCTCGCGCTTCACAGCATTTACTTCCCGACGGCCCAGCCCACGGAGAGAAATCCTGGCGGTGGCCTGATGGAGAGTCAGGCGGAGGTCCTCACGGCTCTAGCCAGCGATTTCACGAGGTATCTCACATTCAAACCCGATGCCCATTTGATCCTCGGTGGCCATGCGGACGTCCGAGGATCGGTTGAATACAACAAAGCCCTCACGGAACGACGCGTGGAACGTGCCAAGCGTTTCCTGGTCGAACACGGCGTCCCGCCGGACAGCATCGAGGTTCAGGCGTTTGGGAAGGAAGACGAGCTGACTGCCGGCCAAGTGAAGGATGAGATGCAAGATGATCCGGACCTGAATCCGGATGAGCGCCAGAAAATGTTGAACAATTTGGACACCATCGTCCTCGCCAACAACCGGCGCCTGGATGTCACGCTGAGCACATCAGGGCAGCAATCCGTTCGCCGTTACCCGTTTAATGCCAAAGACGCTCTGACGCTGATTAGCCCGAAGGGTGGCGAGAGGGAGCCGGCGGCGAAAAAGAAGCCTAAGAAGCAATAGGCGGAATAATTGTTCGATGGGCTTCGGCTGGCACCTGGCCGAGGGCTAGAGGCGCAAGCCGGATTGACAAGGTAGTGGTCAAGCGTAGAATGAAGTTGCTTCGACTTGGACCTTCCATCGGGTCTCAGGGATCGACGGAACTAAATTTGAACTCGAGGTAATCCATGAAGCGCAACTCAGCTGTGCTGGCTGCACTGGCTCTGCCCTTGGCAGCGGTGATGATCTTCACGGCTTCGCCTTCGCAGGCCGCCGGGGATGCTGCTGCCGGCAAGGTCGTATATCAAAAGAAGTGTCAGATGTGCCATGGCGTCAACGGAGAAAAGACGAAGTTCGGCCCCACCACCTTCCTCGCCGCGAATTCGAAGGAAGTCCTAAGTCGCAGCGACGCCGACTTGAAAAAGCAGTCGGTTTCGGGCGTCACCGGAAAGATGGCTACCACGAAGGGCGTCACCGACAAGGACCTCGACGACGTGGTTGCGTACATGAGGACTCTGAAAGCGCAGTAACTCGTATTTGGGAGAATCTAGAACCCTTTCGGTAGCCCGGTTTAATGCCGGTCTGCCGAAAGGTTTTTTGGGGTTCGATGGAATTGTTCGCAGGCTTTCGCAACTCCAGCCTTGCGACCTGCTTGGTCGTAATCGAGCGCGCTTGAGCCCGCTACAAGCCCTTCCAAGCCACGTACGCCGCGCCAATCAGAGGACATTGCTCGTTCAGCACAACGTGGATCGGAATCTTTTCCAGGAACGCGCCGAGCTTTTCTTTGTGCCGGACCGCGGCGACGAACCGCCCTTCCTTCAGCTTCGGCAGGATCTTTACCGCGATTCCTCCTGTGATATAAATCCCGCCTCGCGCAACCGCCCGCAGCGCCATGTTCCCCGCTTCTGAGCCGTAGATTTCGCAGAAGAGATCGAGCGTCTTGACGCACACCGGGCAGCTCCCATCCAATCCCCGTTGCGTGATCCCGGGCGCCGGGTCTACGGAATTGTCGTCGAAACCCGGATGGCGCACCGATGAATCGAGAAATTCATGGAGCCGCTTGAAGCCTTTCCCGGCGAGTATCAATTCGCAGCTCACATATTCGTTGCGTGCCTTTAGGAACTTCCAAAGCTCGGCTTGCTGTTCGTTGTTCGGCGCCAGGTCCGCATGGCCGCCCTCCGTTGCGATGGGCACATGATGCTTGCCGTCCCAGAACAGAATGCCTTCACCGAGCCCGGTCCCCGCCGCGATCACCACGCGGTTGGCGTCCGGCGTGGCTGTGCCTGCATACAACGTCTCCAGGTCGCCCGGCTCCATCACGCCGACTCCATAGGCGGCGGCTTCGAGGTCATTCAGCAACCGGCAGCGGCTGATTCCCAATTCGCGCGCGATCACTGCGCCGTCAATCAGCCACGGAAGATTCGTCGCGCGAACGGTATTATTCACCACCGGCCCGGCGATTCCGAACGAGGCGGCCGTCACTTTCGCACTCGTCTCACTGACAAATTGTTGCAAGATTTTTTCGGCGGCGGGATAGTCGGCGCTGGCGTACCGTTTGTAGGTGACTCGCTTGAGCTTTCCTCCTTCCACATCGAATAGGCCGATATTGCACTTCGTTCCGCCCATGTCGCCCGCAAGAATCATCGAATCCTCCGGCTTGCGAATTGAGAGACTTCAGTTCTTCGGTGCATCGGGCCCAGGAAGCGGGCGCCACCGGCGGCCGTCTGCGCCCACCAGGTCATCTGCCGCGCGCGGCCCGGCGCTTCCCGCCGGATAGTTCGGGAAGGGCGGCGCGGACGCACTCCCCCAGGCTTCGGCAATCGGATCCACCAGCGCCCATGCGGCCTCGACGCTATCAGCCCGGTCGAAGAGCGTCGCGTCGCCGCGTACGCAATCGTTGATCAGCGTTGCGTAAGCGTCACGCGTTACGCCACCGAACGATTTCCGGTATCGAAAGTCCATCGTCACGGGTTGGATGTGCAGCTCGGACCCCGGCGGCTTCGCTCCAAACGACAGCGAAATCCCCTCGTCTGGCTGAATGTTCAGCACCAGAGAATTCGCCTCCGGATTCTCCCCGCTGAAGACCAGATGCGGTGCTGGCTTGAACCGGATCGCGATTTCCGTCACCGGCTGCGCCAGTCGCTTGCCGGTTCGCACGTAGAATGGCACGCCATTCCAGCGCCAGTTGTCCACGTGCAGCTTCAGCGCCACATACGTGTCTGTCGCCGAATCCGGCTTGACGCCCGGTTCCTGCCGGTATCCCGCAACGGGCTTCCCTTCTATATTGCCCGGTCCGTATTGGCCGCGCACAACGGATTTCCAGATGGCGTCGCCTGCGAACGGCCGGATGGATTGCAGCACTTTGATTTTCTCATTCCGCACCGAAGTTGAATCAAAGGTCGGGGGCGCTTCCATCGCCACCAGCGATGCGAGCTGCAGCAAGTGGCTCTGGATCATATCTCGAAGCGCGCCGGCGGATTCGTAAAAGGCGGCCCGTTTTTCCACTCCCAGCGACTCGGCCGCCGTGATCTGAACGTGATCTATATAGTTGCGGTTCCACAGCGGCTCGAAGATTCCGTTTCCGAAGCGGAACACCAGCAAGTTCTGCACCGTCTCCTTGCCGAGGTAATGGTCGATGCGATAGACCTGCGATTCGTCGAAGGACGACAGCAACTTCTCATTCAGCTCGCGCGCGGATTTCTGATCGTGCCCGAACGGTTTTTCCACGATCACTCGGACCCAGGACTTGTCGTTCTTCGGCCGCGCCAGGCCTGCCTCGTGCAACCGTTCGACCACGCGCAAGTACACCTCCGGCGGCGTCGCAAGATAAAAGAGGCGGTTTCCTCCAAGCTGGCTCTCACGATCCAATTGGTCCAGGCGCTCGGCCAGGCGCTTGTAGGCCTCGGCGTCGTCGTACTTGCCTGTGAAATACTGCAAATGATTCAGGAATTCAACCAGCTTCTGATCGTCCGCGCCCGGAGTTTTGCTTTTTGCCAGGGACTCGCGGGCGGCCTCGCGAAACTTGTCGTCGTTCATTTCCGTGCGAGCAAATCCTAGCAGGCGAAATCGCGGCGCCAGGCACGAATGCACAGCGAGCTCATAGAGCGCCGGAAGCAGTTTTCGTTGCGCCAGATCCCCCGAAGCGCCGAACATCACCACGGTACAAGGTTCGGAAGGCGCCTCGCAGTAATATGCGTCTGCCCCTGCCTTCCCAGCAGTTCCCGCGCCGGTAGCGTTCATTGCGAATCCCCCAAGTCTGCCAATTGCGTGCTGCGCGTCATCCTAATATTTCCCTAAAAACCCGCTTCGCAACGCAACAGCCTATCACATTCCGCCGGATGCTTTCGCGCGCGGAAGGTGCGCTAACTGGCGTTTCCGTCGTCTTTGCAGTATCTTGGATTGGCAGCACATTCCGGGAGGAATCAATGGCCGACGATAAATGCTCCGACACTCCAAGCGTGACTCCTCCGCCACCTGCAGCCCCGGGTGTGCGCATGGTGAAGTGCGTGAAGTTCGGCAAAGAGATGCCCGGCCTCGACCGCATTCCCTGGAAGGGTGAAATCGGGAAGCGCGTTTACGACAACGTCTCCAAAGAGGCCTGGAAGCTATGGCTCGAGCACTCCAAGATGGTCATGAACGAATACCGCCTCAACCCCTTGGATCCCAACTCGCAAAAAATCATGGAAGAGCAAATGGAGCAGTTCTTTTTCGGCGAAGGCGCCAAACTCCCTGAAGGTTACGTCCCTCAGCGCGCGAAAGGCTAAATGCGCGAACATCAGACGCTCATGCTCGAACCCGCCGTGTAGCAGGGTGCTCCACCGGCAATCGCGGAGAGAACTTGAATTGCAGCTTCGCATGCGCGGTGCGCAACGCCGTTTCCACCTCCTCAGGCGATTCCCCGCGCGCAAAAATAAATCCCAGGTAGCTCGATCCCTCCGGCCATGCGGCCACGTAGTCGCGCAATCGCGCCGTAATTCGAATCTCCTCCACCAGTTTCGTTTTCTCCGCCTCTTCCATTCCGTCCACGCCTTCGAAAATTCCGCTTCGCGGCACGGGAATCATCATCACGCCGGAAGCGGCCTCTTCGCGATTCGGATCGCTGCCGCCAAGCCCCAGCGCGTGACGTACCAACAATTCCTCGAGCGGCATTCGCTCCGGTCCGAAGCGCAACGCGCGCGCACAAAGTCCTCCAATCGGCCGTGGCGCCGCTTCGAGCACCCACGGCCCGCGCTCGTTCACCCGGAATTCAGCGTGCACCGGTCCAATCGTGAGCCCCAGCGCTCGCACCGTTTGTGCCGCGCAATCGCGCAGCGCCGCTTGCGCTTCTTCCGGCAGCCGCGAAGGCGCTACGTAGATCGTCTCCTCGAAATACGGCCCTTCGAGCGCATCCGGCTTGTCGAAGATTGCGAGCACGCGCAGCCGTCCCGCGTCGATCAATCCCTCGATTGCGACTTCCTTTCCGGGAACGTACGTCTCCACCAGCAGCCGGTCGAGTCCCGGCTCGCGCAGCACTTGAATTTCCGGCGATGCCAGTAGCATTCGAATTCGTTCCACGGCCCGCTCGAATTCCGCGCGATTGTTCGCGCGGATTACCCCCTGGCTAGCCGCGAGCAACACTGGCTTTACGACGCACGGAAATTCCGCGCGCGCGACAACTCCTGAAATCGTGTCCGCCAATGAAAACGAAAAAAATCCGGGAACCTGAATGCCGGCCGCGCTCAACACTTCGCGCTGGCGCAGCTTGTTGCGGCAGGTCTCGACGGCCCCCGGCGGATTTCCGGCTATGCCGAGAATCTGCGCCGCATAAGCAGCGGCCGGCGTCGGTCTGTCGCCGAGCGCCAGAATGGCATGTGGAGGATCGGCGCCCATTTCACGCGCAATGTCTTCGGCCGCCAGCCGCGGATTCTCGAAATGCAGCGGTAGCGCGCTGTCTCCCCATGGATCCTCCAGTTGATGGCAGCGGTCCGTTCCAAACCGGACGGCCACGCCCAATTTCTCTGCGGCTTCCGCAAACCCACGCGTCTGATACCCCAGCTTGCTCGCCAGGATCAGCAGCCTCTTCTTGGAATTATTCCCGCTCGCCATTGCGCCCGCACACTCTTCCGCGCTCTCCGTGCTCTTCTCTTTCTCCGCTCTCGCTGTTCATCAGGGGTTAGAATCTCCCTCACACAAACGTATCCGCCTGCCGCATCCCCTTGCGCGCTTGAACGATGGGGGCCAACTGGTCCCCGGTCGGCTCCGCTCAACAATACCAGGGCTCATTCAGGTACGGGATCGTTGCTCGCGCAGCGAGGATTGCCAGCGCGCCGGACTGCATTTTGGCTTCATTCTCACGCCCGGCTGCCGAATACGCCGCTTGTGTGATCCGCTCGAAGACTCGCGCGCGCCCACGATTCATTTTCTCGCCTGCATGGACGATCTCCTGAAGTTCTTCGCATAGGAGATCCACACGCGCGTCCGGATGCTTCCAAGGGTAGACTAGCGCAGCCTCATCAAAGTCCCCCGTCATCGCCGCGATATCTGGAAGCTCCAGCAGCCGCGAACCCGCTGGAATTAGCAATCGAATCGCAAACTGGATCGGCGCCACGTTCTTCACCAAATCATGCTCGCGAATCAGGTTCAGCATCTCGCAGTAGCTTTCGAGCGTCGTCCACGGGGTAAACGCCACAAAAGTCGGTTGCAGCGTCAACCTCAGTTCGCGAAATAGCCCTATAGTTCGCAGAAAATCACTCCGCGTGTGATTCTTGTCCAGCTTCTCCAGCACGGCATCGTCCACCGATTCCACCGCGCTCGTCACGAAAAGGCAGCCCGTGTCCCTCAACTTCCCCAGGCAGTCCCGATGTTTGAGCAAGTGTTCGATCTTGATCGTCACGTCGTACGTCAATTGCGGAAACTCGCCGTGCAAAGCTTCGACAAGCGGCAGCGCGTGCCCGATGCCATTGAAGAAATCCGGATCGCCAAATGTGATGTGCTGCGCGCCCGCTGCCACTTGCTGGCGGATATCTTCGAGCACCACTTCGCGGTCCACGATCCGGAACACGCCGTTATAAACCGGCACGATCGGGCAGTGACGGCAGAGATGCTTGCACCCGCGGCTCGCTTCGGTGTATCCCACCGTGCGCGTCGCACCTCCCGGCATCGTCAGCCGCGAGTATTTCTCGAGCGGCACTAGCCCGTTGCGGTCAGGCGCCCGAAACTGCAATCGCGCCAGTGAAATCACGGGCTCGCTTTGCGATCCATTTGCTTCGTCGGCGCCCAGTCGCCTCGCCAGCGACGCCAACCCCGCCTCGAACTCCCCGCCCAGAATCGTCTGCACACCGAGCCGCCGCAAATACGCCTCGTTCACGGGCGCATATAGCCCATAGAAACAAAGATGCGCTTGTGAATTGAGCTCGCGAATCGCCGGCAGCAGCGCAACAGCAAGCCGTGTCGCCGTGTGCATCGGGACGTGGAATGCAATCAGGTCCGCCGCCCGCACGGCATTCTCCGCCAGCGGCTCGCGCGACAAATCCAAGCACGTTACCTCCATGCCTCCCTCGCGCAGCCATGCCGCCGGTGACGCCAGCCCGAACGGCTGATGCCCCAGTTCGTACGTCGAGATGAGCACTGTTTTCATTCGATTCGAAATTATGGCACGCGCGGAGGGCAACGCAAAATGCCGCCGGAAAATTCCAAGGCGCGCGGCCCGAAGTGCTAAAATGATGAGTTACACAGAGAGGAGCGCGCCTTCCCGTATGACCGCGCCATCCAGGAACTCATTCTCCACCCGCGCAACCCTGAACGTCGGTGACCACAAGTTCGACATCTTCCGCCTTGACGCGCTCGAGCGCGCCAGCGTGGGCAAGCCGTCGCATCTGCCCTTTTCGCTCAAGGTGTTGCTCGAAAATTTGCTGCGCCACGAAGACGACCGCTTCGTTCATGCGGACGATATTCGCGCGCTCGCCGCTTGGGATCCGTCAAGCTCCGCGGAAAAAGAAATCTCGTTTATGCCTGCCCGCGTCCTGCTCCAGGACTTTACCGGAGTTCCCGCCGTTGTGGACCTTGCTGCGATGCGCGAGGCCATGCGCGCGCTGCGCGGAGACCCGAAAAAAATCAATCCCCTGCTCCCCGCCGAATTGGTAATCGACCATTCGGTGCAAGTGGACAAATTCGGCTCCGCGAACGCATTCGCGTTCAACGCCGAGCTCGAGATGCAGCGCAATATCGAGCGCTACGCATTTCTGCGCTGGGGCCAGAAGGCCTTCCAGAATTTTCAGGTTGTGCCTCCGGACACCGGCATCTGCCACCAGGTGAACCTCGAGTATCTGGCCCGCGTGGTTTTCAGCAGCCAGCAGAACGGCGCTCGCGCCGCTTTCCCCGATTCACTTGTGGGGACGGATTCGCACACCACGATGGTGAACGCGCTCGGCGTCTTTGGCTGGGGCGTAGGTGGAATTGAAGCAGAGGCTGCCATGCTCGGCCAGCCGCTCTCGATGCTCATTCCGGCAGTCGTCGGATTCAAGCTGCACGGCCGTTTGCCGGAAGGCTGCACCGCCACCGATTTGGTCCTCACCGTCACTGAAATTCTGCGCAAAAAAGGCGTCGTCGGAAAATTCGTGGAGTTTTACGGTACGGGACTCTCGAGCCTCACGCTTCCAGACCGCGCCACGATCGCCAACATGGCGCCCGAGTATGGCGCGACCATGGGCTTCTTCCCCGTGGACGCGGAGACGCTTGCCTATCTCCGCTTTACAGGGCGTAAGGAAGAAAATGTCCGCCTCGTCGAGGCTTACACCAAGGAGCAGGGCCTGTTCCGCACGGACCAGACGCCTGATCCGGTCTTCTCCGACCGCCTCGAGCTCGACCTCGCCAAAATTGTTCCCACGATTGCTGGGCCGAAGCGCCCACAAGACAGCGTCCCGCTCGCGCAGGCTAAAACGTCGTTCGAGAAGTCTCTCAGCGCCGCGCCCAAGCACGTCAGCGTTCAAAATAATGGCGACAAATTCGAATTGAGCGACGGCTCTGTCGTGATCGCCGCGATCACGAGCTGCACGAACACGTCAAACCCGTCGCTGATGCTCGGCGCCGGCATCCTCGCGAAAAAAGCCGTCGAACGCGGGCTGAGTTCGAAACCGTGGGTGAAGACCAGCTTTGCTCCGGGCTCGAAAGTTGTCACCGATTACATCGAAAAGGCGGGACTCTGGCCGTATCTCGAATCGCTCCGCTTTCACCTCGTCGGCTACGGCTGCACCACCTGCATCGGCAATAGCGGTCCGCTGCCGGACTCGATCGGCAAGGCAATCAAGGACAACAACCTTGTTGCAGTCTCCGTCCTCAGCGGAAACCGCAATTTTGAGGGCCGCATCAACGCCCTCTGCCGCGCGAATTATCTCGCGTCGCCGCCGCTGGTTGTCGCCTACGCCCTGGCCGGCCGGATGGATCTCGACATCGTCAACGAGCCGCTCGGCAACGACAAGTCGGGCAAGCCAGTGTATCTCCGCGACATCTGGCCCACGCCGCAGGAAGTGGAAACCGTAATGCGCGCGTCCATTTCAAGCGATATGTTTCACAAGGAATACGCCGATGTTTTCACCGGCGACGATCACTGGCGCGCGCTGCCTGTCCCGGAAGGCGATCTCTACGCCTGGGATTCGAAATCCACCTACATCAAGCTTCCCACTTTCTTCGAGAACATGCCGCTCAAGCCCGCGCCCCTTGCCGACTTGTATTGCTTGCGGCCGCTCGCGATTCTCGGCGACAGCGTCACCACCGATCACATTTCGCCCGCCGGCTCGATTCCCGCGGATAGTCCTGCTGGAAAATATTTGATTTCGCGCGGTGTCCAGCCGAAGGACTTCAACTCCTATGGCGCGCGGCGCGGCAATCACGAAGTAATGATGCGCGGTACCTTCGCGAATATCCGCCTGCGCAATATGCTGGCGCCAGGCACCGAAGGCGGCTGGACGATTCACCAGCCCAGCGGCGAACAAATGACGATTTACGATGCGGCGATGAGATACCGCGACGAGAATGTGCCGCTGATAATACTCGCGGGGAAAGAATACGGCTCAGGCTCTTCGCGCGACTGGGCGGCCAAAGGCACCATCCTTCTCGGGGTGCGCGCCGTGCTGGCGGAAAGTTTCGAAAGGATTCATCGCAGTAATCTGGTCGGCATGGGCGTCCTGCCGCTTGAATTCCTTCCCGGCGAAACGCCGAAAACCCTCGGCCTCACCGGCCTCGAGACGTTTGACGTCGAAGGCCTGGCGCAGAATTTCGAGCCGCGCAGGAAAATGACGGTTCACGCGCGCGATGCCCACGGAAGGGAAAAAGCATTCACGGCGATCGCTCGTGTGGATACGCCCTTCGAGGTCGCTTACTTCCAGCACGGCGGTATTTTGCAGTACGTGCTGCGCCAGATGTTGTAGAGTCGCGCCCTAAGATCGGGGCTCCCGGAGGGACGTGTCGTGCGCTGGCTGAAATGGTCCGCCCTTGTGATCGTCCTGC
>Ga0307475_10002765_pt1 | contig 10589 bp, 10 predicted proteins | sample atmos_gasesECM1C_FD_203317 | JGI IMG/M metagenome (GOLD analysis project Ga0307475, IMG submission 203317) | Hardwood forest soil microbial communities from Morgan-Monroe State Forest, Indiana, United States - atmos_gasesECM1C_515 | ecosystem: Environmental > Terrestrial > Soil > Temperate...
GACTTGAAGATGGAGTACATCACCATGTACGGATTCGCGTCCGGAGCGACGGCGCGTACTTCGGTACGCATGCTGCGCTCGTTGCCAATGGGGATGCGCACCATCGCGCCGCGGTTGACGGCCGAAGCATTGAGCTGATTGGGCGCCTCGAAGTGCGGGTCCAGCCGGCGATAAGCGTTCACGCTGGAGTTGAAGAGCAGGCAAATGTCGTTGCCATGCGTGAGGATGCGGTCCACGAAGTCCCAGCCAAATTTGCTGAGCTTTTCCTCGCCCTTGGGATCCCAGAAGAGATTTTTGCCGTCCTTGCTGACGGAGACGTTGGTATGCATGCCGCTGCCATTGACGCCGACCACTGGCTTTGGAAGAAAGCACGCCGTGAAACCCATGTTGGTGGCCACCTGGCGGCAAATCAACTTGTAAAGCTGAATCTGGTCGGCGGCGGAGACGACTTCGCCATAGCCGTAGTTGATTTCGAATTGCGAAGGCGCGACTTCCGGGTGATCTTTCTCGTTCTGGAAACCCATCGCTCGCTGGACCTCGGCAGTAGTATCGATAAAGGTGCGCAGCGGATCGCCGGGGAGCGAGTGGTAGTAGCCGCCGGTATTGACGTATTCAAATTTACCGGTTTCGTTGTAACTCCGTTCCGCGTTCTGGCCCCTGAAAAGGAATCCTTCGATTTCATTCGCGGCGTTGAGCGTGTACCCCTTCTTCTCGTGGAGACCGTCAGCGTAGCCCTTCAGCACTCCGCGAATGTCGGCGGCGTAAGGCGAACCGTCCTTGTCGATCACGTGGCCGAAGACCAAAACCTTGCCGGACCCGAAGACATCCGCAGGCGCCCAGTAAAACGCGCCCCAATCCATCGCCAGCCGCAAATCGCTTTCGCGCTGCGCCGTGAATCCGCGGATCGAAGATCCATCGAACGTCAAATTATCCCAGCTTTTGATCAGAAACTTTTTGTCGTAATCGAGCATGTGCAGCCGGCCTTCGAGGTCGCTGAACAGCACGGTCACGGCCTTGATGCGCTTTTCATCCGTCAAATACTTGAGGCGTTCTTCCTGAATCTTGTGTTCGGCAACTCGCTTCTGACGTTGCTCCTTGGCCTTCAAATTCAACTGCTCCAGCTCATCATAGGAAAGGGCGAGAAAATTTCGCAGTTCGTTCGACATGAATCTCCTCAAAGTGGGATAAGACACAATCTTCGGGGCAATTCTTTCGCCGGCAAGGGACCCGCCAGCCCGGCATTAGGGTATCGCGCGGGTATTCCGAGCGTCAATCAAAAGACCTGATGCTAAGAATCGAAGAAACTGCAACTGACCCACCCGAATTGGCCCGGGTTAGTCTTGAATCTCGTGCAAAGCGTCATTTCTGGCATGGTTTCTCCGTCGCAGGTGCAAACCCGCAAACGTGACTTCGATTGCTGAAAAGTCCGCTTCACGATAGACTGTTCGCTGTGGCCCGGTAGTGTAATCGGTTTAACACGCCGCCCTCTCAAGGCGGAGACTACGGGTTCGATTCCCGTCCGGGCTACCAAGAACCTCAGGAACTCTCAGTTTTTCAAAAGGGAAATAGTACGGCGGCGAAGTACTACGAAATTGGAGTATCGTACCGGTGGCGCGGGGACTTATGAGGTACGGTCTTGGTACTTCGCGCTGCGAACAATGCGCGAACGCTGCGTATTGCGCTGCGCGGCTGATACGAATCGACTATTCGCCCGGCGCGGCCGCTACAGGACGCTCTTCCCGTCGCAGCGGCCGCACGGAAAAAAATTTGTGACGGCAAGGATCGCAACGCAGCGCCGGCAATCTCAGGATCCGCCCAAAAGCAGCACGCGCGCCAGGCACGCGCTCCGCGGAGATGCGCTGCAATTCGAGGTTGCCGCAATTCGCGCAATGCGCGTAGAGCAAAGTGCGAAGCGGCAAGAGCCGCGCGCGAAATCGCGTGTGGCAGATTTCGCAGCGCCACGGCAGGACGCCCGCAGCGCTGAATAGAAAGTCCTGCACCGACCGGCGCTTGGAACGCCGGATGCTCGAAGAATGGCACGCCGGGCAGGTAATCGGTGCGATACTGATCGCCTTTCTTTGCGCCAAGAGTAGGCGAAAAGCACGGAAATCCGCAAGAGGCAACACCTGTCCCGGCACGTATCCGCCTTCGTTTGCCCGGCCCTCGTTCGTTTGGCCGGACCGCTTGCCGCGATACAATCATCATGAGCATCCTGAGGAGCACTCATGCCCGACTACACCGAAGAACACGCTCGCGCCGGCATCAACGCCAAATTGCCCGCGCTCGAGACGTGGCCCAATCAATTTCCCGGCTACATTATTACTACGCGCTTTCCCGAATACTCCTCCGTCTGCCCCAAGACCGGGCTGCCGGACTTCGGCACCATCACCATCCAATACATGCCGAAAAAAGATTGCATCGAGCTGAAAGCCCTGAAAATGTATCTCCTCGCTTACCGCAGCCTCGGCATTTTCTACGAAAACGCCGTCAACAAAATCCTGCGCGACATCGTCGCCGCCGTCCGCCCCGAATGGTGCGTCGTCCGCGGCGAATTCACTCCTCGCGGCGGCCTCACCACCTCCATCTTCGCCCGCTGGCCGAAGATCAACATGAAGTCCAAGCGCGGGCGTAAGTAGCACGCCCTCTAGCCTCTTCGCAAGCCCGTCGGGTGACGTTTGCCGAGATGTAAGGCATACGCCACATTGACTTACGTTCTTCCCGTGGTTATACTTATGTCGAATTGTACTCCTGGAGCGCCCATGAAGACCGAAGTATCCACCGTCACCACCAAAGGCCAGCTGGTCATTCCCTCGAAACTGCGCCGCAAGTATTCGATCAAGAAAGGTACGCAGGTCGCCTTCGTCGAAGAGGAGAATCGTCTCATTCTCCAACCGCTCACGTCGGAATTTGTCCGGAGCCTGCGCGGCTGTCTTGGCAAGGACTCCAAAGCTCTGGAAATTCTCCTCGAGGAGCGCCGCCGAGAGCGAAAACTGTGAAGCGCCCCAGACCATGACGCGGCCCGAACTATGAAGCGTATCGTTCTCGACGCCAGCGCCGTCGTGACCTTTTCGGCGAACCGTCCCGGCGCCGAAAAGGTCGAGCAACTCATTCAGCTTGCCCTCGATGGCAAGCGCGAACTCCTCATGTGCGTCGTCAATTGGGGCGAGGTGTACTACTCGGTCTGGCGCGACCAGGGCCCCGGATTCGCCCGCAAAGTCATCGAGGATATCGCCCAACTCCCCATCGAGATCGTCGACGCCGACCTGGAATTGACCCGTATCGCCGCTGAGCTCCGCGCCGAACACAAACTCCCGTACAGCGACTGTTTTGCCGCCGCCCTTGCCGCCGCTCGCAGAGCCTCCCTCGCCACCAGCGACAAAGATTTCGCAGCTTTTGAGAAACGTCTTAGCATCCTTTGGACAGTTGGTCCATGAGAGATCCAATGAGCAACGAAGACTCTGTTCGTCCCCTAAGTCAAATAACGCCGTTTGCATCACCTTCATACCAATCCTTCGACCTCAACAGGCTTGTCTCATTCACCATTCATTGGCTCCAAGAACAACGAATTGTGACGACATTCGAGAACATTGTTGTCGCTGCCTATCGCATGTTTCCGGAAAAATTCGCACTTGAAGGCTATCCCGAATACCCCGACGCCGCACGAGCCAACAGAGCCCTTCTTCAGCTAGGGCCGAAATATCGCAACTGGGCAAGAGGTAGCGTGCAAAAGGGATTTGTCCTGACCGACAGTGGTCTCGCAGAGGTCGGCAGAGTTAGAGACGCACTTTCGGGTGCAAAGCCACTGGAACATCTGAAACCAAGACCCCGCTCGGCGCCCAGAACCCTGGATTTGTCTGAAGAGTTGCTCTCGATCGAGCGTTCTGCGCTCTATGCGAAATGGTCAAAAGGAGCTCTCTCCGAAGGCACGACTCTAGACCTGCTAGAGATGCTCAGCGCCTACGCATACACTCCCACTCGCGCCCTTCGTGACCGGCTGGCTGTGCTAGAGAACACAGCAAAACAGCTGGGTCGTAAGGATCTCTTGGAATTTCTCGAAGCAGTGCACAAGAAATTCACTTCAAAACTCAGGGATGAGAGAGGCGATTAAATGTCCGAATATCCTCTTCAATTCGCTACGCGGCAAATCAGACGTGCGTTCGAGCGTGCAATAGGAAGGAGCATACCTAAGATACTCACCGAGCTAATCACAAATGCCGACGACAGCTATCGACGTCTTTCTCAAGGGGGAATCCCCATCTCTGACCCCGCGTCGATCACAGTGCTTTTTGAACGTTCCAAGAAACGATTCGCTGTCATAGATCGCGCTGAAGGCTTAACAGACGAAGAGATGAAGGCCCGATTTGTCGTTTACGGGCAGGAATCCGTTGATCGATCGCTAGGAATGAGAACGCGAAGTCTGTTCGGAAAAGGTCTAAGAGACGTTCTCTTCACGCAACGCCACGGACAGGTGAAATCGATAAAAGAGGGGAAATTCTTTAACTGCCGCTTCCGATGGAAGACCGTTGACGGACAGGAACGACCGGTCGTAGAGATCAAACCTCCTAGTCGTGTCACAAATGAGTTGCGCGAAGCACTCGGAATTCCCAACAACGGGACATTTGTTGAGTTTCACCTGGGCGAGGGGGTTAGAAATCCGCAGACAGACAAGCTGGTTGAAAAGCTTGGGCGATTTTATATGCTGCGCATGATCAATAGCAGCCCGCACCGCGAAGTATCGTTCACGAGTGGAGAACACGATGAAAACAGCCAATCTGGAACTCAGCTAAGTTACATCTTTCCGGAGCTTGAGGAGCTGGATCGCCTGGATGAGGAGCTACGCACGGAGGACGGCGCTGTCATCCGAATCACCGGTACCATTGGATTGACTCAGGCCGAACAATCGCAAGGAGAAGTTGGATACGAAGATCGTGAAGGCGGCCTTCTCGTGCTAGACGAAGACGAAGCTGTTTTGGACCTTTCATTATTCGGCTTCGATGACGATCCCAACGCAAGGAGAATATCGGGAAGCATAAAACTGATCGGTGCCGGAGACTATATTCGCCGCAAACTCAATGAGGCTCAGCCAGAAGAGATACTCACGGAGACCCGCGACGGTTTCGACAAAAACCATCCGTTTTTCCGGGCGCTGAAGGGTTACATCCAGCCACGAGTTGCCCAAATCGTGGAGTCCCTCCGAGAAAAGAGAACGCCGCCGAAATCGACACTGTCAGAGCACACACAAGAAAAGCACAAGCAGGCATTCCAGCTTCTCAACCAACTCTACAAAGAAATGATCGGCAAGACGGGACCCGTACCCGTAATACCTGTCGCACTTCGCGTCCCACCCGCGTCTGGGATTGCCTTCGTTAACTCTCACATCTCTATTCAGTCTGGGGTCCTGACCCCAGTTGCCCTTCTATTAAACCGTGCTCTCGTTCAGCAGGACGACGACATCGATTGTCATACAGATAGACCCGACATCTTTGTCTTCCCATCATCGTTTCGGCCGGGCGAGGCTCCCGAAGACCTCAACAAAGCACAAGTAAAAATATTGAGAGTCAAAGCAGAAACACCCGACATCACCGGAAAGCTAACCGCGACGTGGAAAGATGCTGAAGCAGAAATATCCATCACGGCCACAAGGCGCGAAATCATAACACCGATAAACGGAATTGAGTTTGAGCGTGACGAGTATTCCATCCGCCTCGGCTCACTTCGCCATCTGCGACTCTATGTCGATATCCAGAAGATTCCCATCGGCAGCGAGATCACGCTCAATGCAGAGGGAGAGGCAGTGAAACTCGTGCACGCTCGCCATAGAGTGCAGGAATCCAACAGCCTTACTGCATCGGTCGCTCAACTGGAGATAGAGGTGAGAGGTGATGCCATGACGGAAAGCATGATGGTCACAGCGAGTGTCGGACAGTACATCGCCGGAACAAAAGTTTCAGTAAGTAGGAAGGAGAAAAAAGAACCCCAGGCTGGCGGCATTTTCCAAGGTTACGATTTCGTTCCCATGGAGCGCAAACTCCAAGCTCTGTTTGACCCACAAGGTTGGATCCTCCTCAATACCAAGGATCCAGTCAATCATCGATATTTTGGGGTGGACCCATTTCGATCGGTAGAGGAAGCAGCACACTGCCAGGTCCGACTAGCCGATCTCGTCCTTGGGGAGTGCCTTCAGATGATGGTTTCAGAGGCACTCCAAAGCGGTAAATTAGATCGAAAATTCCCCAACAACCCCGAGATTGATGTACAGAACTACGTCGCCGAGAAAAAGTTTGAGATTGGCCCACAGATACACGCATTGTTCGTTACAAAGGTGTAATTTCGACCCACAAACCGAGATCGCCGGAAGTCCACTCTGCGGTCTCGAAAGTGGCGTTTCAACTCTAGACCTTGTGCGAGCAGAAAGGGTCGGCTAAAGTACCAGCCGACAGACGAGGTCGGGAGACCGCCGTTGAGAATAGAAAAGATCTACTCTCACTTAAACGGACACGAATGGCTTTTGGTTCACCAGCAGAAGATATGGAAGGAGATCGAAGCAGCTGTTGGTAAGGTTGACGCCAACAAATACAAGACGAAAATAAGCGAAGAGCAAGGCATGAAGGGAAAACACCTCTTCTCCCCGATAGAACTGAATAAGCGTTTTACGACTGAGTTCAGAAAGATGGGCTGGAGTGAAAGCCGCACTAGCTACTGGGTGACCGACGAATACGACCTGATACGAAGAACGCTCCACCTTTCTGCCGAGGAACAGAAGAAGGAAATCGAAAGAGCCGGGCACAGAGCCATCTTCTCCTTTAACCAGACAGATTTCGTCAAGAACCGAGTCGCGATCGAAATTCAACTCGGGAAGTACAGCTTCATCGCATACGATTTGTTCGTCAAGCACATGGCGTTCTACGTTCGCGATGCCATTGACGTGGGAATTGAAATACTGCCCATGAAATCGATGCAACAAGAAATGTCTTCAGGTCCCGGTTACTATGAGGGGGCTCTTTACGACATCGCGCGCCAGGGTCGAGGGGTGCCAGCGGTCCCCTTGGTTTTGGCAGGTGTCGTGCCATGAAATTCAGCAGACCCGGAGGTTGACGGGCGACGTATTTTCGCTTATTCTTCGCCTATGGCATTCGGACTGCTCGAAATCGCGAGGGAGCAAGAGTTGACTAAGAGAAAAAACTCTTACATCGGCGGCCATTACCGAACTGATTTCGCGGTGACGCTTTTCCAAGGAGATCGGCTCCAACTCCTTGAACAGATTCCTGATAACGCTGCGCGTCTCATCGTCACCTCACCCCCATACAACATTGGCAAGAAATATGAAAAGCGTATGGGGTTTGATGACTATCTGAACCTCCAACGAGCGACCCTGAAAGAATGTGTGCGGATACTGGCTGCCAATGGAAGTCTTTGCTGGCAAGTCGGGAACCATATTGGGAAAAAAGGAGAGATTTTCCCACTGGATATTTTCATTTACGAAATCTGTAAAGAACTCGGCCTCAAACTTCGGAACCGAATTATTTGGTGTTTCGAGCATGGACTGCATTGCCGTAAGCGGCTTTCAGGCCGCTACGAGACGATCCTGTGGTTCACAAAGAGTGACGATTACGTCTTCGATCTCGACGCGATCAGGGTCCCCCAGAAGTACCCCGGGAAAAAATACTTTAAAGGCGAAAAGGCGGGCCAGTATTCGTGCAACCCGTTGGGAAAAAACCCTGGCGATATATGGACAATTCCAAACGTCAAACACAACCATGTTGAGAAAACCATTCATCCCTGTCAGTTCCCAATTGAGCTTGTCGAGCGCTTGGTGTTAGCCCTAACCAATCCCGGCGATCTCGTTGTAGATCCGTACATCGGGGTCGGTAGTGCGGCGTGTGCGGCAGTTCTACACGGTCGACGAGCGGCCGGTGCGGACACGGATGCCAGTTATCTGAGTGTTGCAAAGGAGAGAGCCAAACGGGCGCTCGAAGGAAACTTGCGGCGTCGGCCGCTAGGTCGTCCAATTTATCAACCTTCACCGGGTGACCGGATTGCTCAACGGCCAGCGAATTTCTCAAGAGATAGCTCTATCCAGCCGCCTCTATTCGCCACGGCCTGAGGGGTGCCGAATCTCAGAATCCACCATACTTCTAAGCCCTAAGTAGCGCATCTTCTTCAACTTGCCGCTCCATTCGAATGATATACAAGAAATAAATTGACAGATGAACTACTTTGTGCTATCTTCCTTTGTGTTTGTCAAGATCCATCCTCGCCGAACTGATTCCCTCCCCCACATCGTTACCTCTTTACGTCTTTATTTTCCTTTTCCTAAATCCTTTAGCTGCAACACTTATGCGTCTCCCCGTAAGAGAGCATCCCGCTGGGATGCGAGTCCCGAGCGACCATCGGGAGTCGAGGGACCTCTCGTCCCACCTAAGCCCTTTAAATGCAACACCTATAGACCTCCTCGCAAATGTTGCAAACAAAAGACTTACAATTTAGATAAACCCTTTAGATGCAACACTTACAAAAACCCGGGGGAGGGGGTATTCTTCCCATTTTGGAAAGCCTTGCTTAGTCATGGCGACGAGAACTACCATTTTCATTCAAGTTCTTTCTTTTCACATTCTTGCGCACTCTTTTGCATCGCCAAAAACTCAACTCTTTTATTTTCAAGTGATTCCGCACTCTTTACCTCAAAACACCCGGGTGGGGGGGTGCCCTGCAGCAGAACCGCCCATTGCAGGTCGCGGAAGGAACGCTCGACATGTCTGAACCTGCTCCCCGCAAAGCGTCTTTACTTCCGTACCTCCTTCCTTCGTTGCTTCCGTCTTTCCCACTGGTGGACAGATGGGCGAAGGCAGGCGATAATTTCAAGTCAACACGATTGGCAGGGGCAGCGCACACTTTAGAGGAGGGGGAATGAGCATTTCTCCAAACATACCGACGCCGCAGGAATCGTATGGCTACGAATCCGCGGGGACGCCGAGGTGGATCACGATTCTGCTGGTTCTGATGATGGCCGGGCTGGTGGTGCTGGGCATAGCTGGCTATTCCACGGAGACGCGCCTAAGCCAGGACCTGGCCAAGCAGCAGGAGCAGAACAAGATTCTGATCGCGCAACTGGATCAGGCGAATACGCGTATCGCGGACATAAAAAGCAAGGTGGAAATCACCACGCAGAGAATGGGCCTGACGCAGTCTGAGCTGGCGCAGGCGAAGAGCCGCGCGGAAGCGATCCGCAAGGAGCAGCAAACCTCGGACTTGAAGCTGACCGAGGAGATTACGCAGGTACAGAAGGAAAGCAACGAAAAAATCGGCGCGGTGGCCTCTGAAGTGGGCACGGCAAAGAAAGACATCGAAGCAACGAAGGGCGACCTGGAAGCGACGAAAGGCAAGCTGGACCGCAGCCTGGGCGACATGAACGTGATGAGCGGGCTGATCGCGCACAACCGCGACGACCTGGAAGAGTTGCGGCGCCGCGGCGACCGCAACTATTACGAGTTCACGCTGACGAAATCGAAGAACGCGCAGCGCGTCGGGCCGGTGCAGATGGTGCTCAACAAGACGGACCCGAAAAAGGCGACGTACACGATCACCGTCGTGGCCGACGACAAGACTATCCCGAAGAGGGACAAGACTTCCGGCGAGCCGGTACAGTTTTACGTGAAGGGCAGCGCGCGCTTGGCGCCGTACGAAATCGTGGTGTTTGACGTGGGCAAAAATCAGATTACCGGGTACCTGGCGACTCCGAAGGAAGGCGGCGGCGCTGGTGCTTCAGCACCGTCGGCCGCAACGCCGGCGTCTGCGACTACTCCTACGAAACCGTAGTTATTTTATCGTCGTTTTAATTAGAGCGATCGCTGGACACACGTGATTGCTGGACCCATGTGGGCCCTGTTCCGCGTTCTGGAAACTCAGAGCGGGACGGGGCTTTTGTACGTTTGCCCGCCGCGCTAGCATAAAAAGTAGTAGTGGTAAGTTTGAATTTTGACCGCTATTGTCACGATCAAGAAGATTCAAACTGACCCGCTACCTAAAAAGCAGACTTTTTCCCAACCGTTTGCCGTGGAGCACTCCGATGAAAATACTCAGCCGCCGAATCCTATTGCCAATTGCAATCGCGTTTTGCGCATGCGTGCCGAACGCGGCGCGCGCGCAAGCTCCGCTGGAGCCGGCGCAAATGTCTCCGCGCACGTTGTTCTATTTGATTTGGCGCGGCGTGCCTCCGGCTGACGTTCGAAAGGCGAACTCGGTGTTCGCGCTGTGGGACGATGCGGATTTTGCGCCGGTGCGTTCGGCGATGGTGGCAGGGATGATGGGGCCGTCGGAAAAATCGGGGCAGCCGAAAATTACGCCGGAGCAATTCCAGGAATTCGCGGGGCTGCTGGAGAATTCGTTCACGGCCGGGTACGTGAGCGCGCCAGCGAGGCGGAATCTTTCGAATGGGGCGGCGGTGCCGGACGCAAAGACGCCGGCGTGGAACGGATTGTTTTTTGTGTATGACCGCAGCGGAAAAGAAATGCTGCTGACGAAAGCGATTCTGCTGATGCGCGCGAGCGCGAAGGAACCGCCGCAGCTCTCGCAAGTCACCATCGGAGGCG
>Ga0307475_10002767_pt1 | contig 10582 bp, 8 predicted proteins | sample atmos_gasesECM1C_FD_203317 | JGI IMG/M metagenome (GOLD analysis project Ga0307475, IMG submission 203317) | Hardwood forest soil microbial communities from Morgan-Monroe State Forest, Indiana, United States - atmos_gasesECM1C_515 | ecosystem: Environmental > Terrestrial > Soil > Temperate...
GGTTGGATGATCGGTGGGCCAGAGGGCGCAGCAGTCAAATTGGGACTGAAACGCACCACGTTAATCTACAAAATGAAGAAGCTTGGAATTGTCCGACCTATTCCGTGCCGCAGGACAAGAACTCCGTTAGAAGTACTCGACCACGCCGAGTTGAAGGCAACCTAATACAAGTTTCTGCTAGGCCCGATCGCGCAGCGGCGTACTTGCGATAGAAGCATTGGTTGCTCCTGTCTGGCACCTCGAACTCTTCATAGCCGACCTGAATCCTCATCCTGTTGATACAGCTGCGCTCGCATAGCGTCAATACGTATTCTGCGTTGACGTCAAGGATTCGACGGCCAACCGAAGCACTCTCAATTAGTCACTTCGCAAATCATTCGTATTCCGTCAGTTGCTGTGCGCCTGTGCCGTGGCACGAGACTTGCTGTTGTAAATGGCCGAGCTCATCTTTCACGTCGCAAGGCACTTGAAGCGTTAAGCGTCGATCGGCTGCGCGAGGACGACGAGATAGAGGCGGCACCGATCTTGTATCTCTCCTATGCACACCAGGTAACTGGCGAGGTGCTTCATGCCGACGGCAGCGCTCACGCGGGCCGTTGGTGACCACGAGTCGTTGAAAGGAGGCGCGTGATGTCATCGGCCCTGAATTTCATGGCTAGCTGGAACAAGTGGTATCGCGTGCTGCGTTATCGCAAGGGATTTGGCCTATTCGACTCATTGCGATTTGGCCTGTGGCTGGCGTGCGAATGAAGAAGGTTCAGGCGAACGCAGGGATTGCAAAAAACTAACGGAGGGAGCAGCCATGAATACTCACGAGACCTCAAGGGAGAGTGGGCTGATTCGCAATGGAAATGGCGCATTGACTGATGAACAGAAGCTTGTTGTACAAGCGAAGTCCGGACTCTCAAGCGCTTTCGGGGAACTCTACGAGCGTCATCGATTGAAGATCTACCGTTCCGCCTTCCGCATACTTCGCAATGAACAAGATGCGGAAGATGCCGTTCAGCAGTCCTTTCAGCGTGCATTTGTACACCTACATCGATTTCGCGGGGATTCCGCATTCGCAACTTGGGTGACGCGCATAGCAATCAATGAAGCGCTGATGATGCTGCGGCGGAGGCGCGTGACCACTCGGCTTTTTGAAACCGACAACAACGATGTCAACCCAACTTCGCCGATCGATCTGCCCGACGACCGCCCAACTCCGGAACAAGCCTTCGCCGAAAAAGAAAGTCGCGCCGTCGTCGCCCACGCCATCTCTCGGCTTCGGCCAAATTTGCGTACCGTTGCTCTGCTTCGCGAACTGCAAGGGCTGTCGAACGCCGAAACCGCTCTACGGCTCGGCTTGACAGTGACCGCAGTCAAAGCGCGCACCTTCCACGCTCGACGCTATCTGCGCGAGCACCTCGAAGGGAAATGCACAGCACCGCGAATCGACTTCAGCAGACGCTGCATCGGGATTAGGAGTTGTTGAAATCTGCGTCGCGATATTGATTGCTCCCCGGCCATGGTCGCGAAAAGCCTCTGCAATTGGCGCCCATGTACTTAGCGGACGCAGTCGGAAGAGGGTGTTCCGGTGATTTTCGGTGGCGGCACAGGATCGACCAAAGCTGCATGGCCATTTGCTGAAGGGAGAACGCGGGTCGCGAAAACTGCGGAGCGAGTTTGGCTCACACCTGCTTTTGAATGAAGTGTCACGAGCGGAGATCAAGGAGATCAGCAATGAAACTCATTGCATATCTGAAAGGCGGCGACCGAATCATGGCCAGAGTTCTCGATCAGAAGGCGCTGCCAGTCGCCAAAATTGAGGACTTCTGGGCTAACCCCCAGCAGAATCTATTGGCAGCCGCCCAGATGCGCTCAGGTGGAGAGTCGCTGGCAAACCTGATCGAAGTTCCGCCGCTGCCGGACACGGCCCGCATACTCTGCGCGGGTATGAACTATCTCGCCCATGCTCAGGAAACACAGATTAAGGTGCCGGAGCAGCCCGACATCTTTGCGCGCTGGCGCTCGACCCTGTCCGTCGATGGCCAATCCGTCCCCATCCCACCGCGCGATGACCATTTCGACTGGGAAGGCGAGTTGGCGGTGGTCATCGGCACAGAGCTCCGAGACGTCACGCCTGAGGTGGCCAAGGCGGGGATCCTCGGCTATGCATGTTTCAACGACCTCAGCGCCCGCAAGTTTCAAATGGCCAGCGAGCGCTGGACACTTGGCAAGAACGCCGACAGCTCAGGACCGCTGGGCCCGTGGATTGTTACGGCCGACGAAATCCCAGATCCCGATCGATTGCAAATCCAGACTCGCGTCAACGGCAACACCGTCCAAGAAGGCAACACTTCAGGTCTCATCTTTTCAGGCGCCGAAATCGCAGCCTACGCTTCAGGGGCAATGACGCTCAAGCCTGGCGACCTTATCGCCACCGGCACGCCGGAAGGCGTAGGGCTCGCGAGGAAACCACCCAGATTCCTGCGCGACGGCGACGTGGTCGAAGTTGAAATCGAGCGAATTGGCCGCATAGCCAACCGAATCGTTCAACGATGACCCCATCAGCAGACCCTACGAGGAGAACCACCCAGATGGCGCTTCTACAACCAGACACCGCTCGAATCGGTCACACATCGGGTAAACCAGCTGAAGATCGTGTTTCGGATGAACGCGTTTTCGGAACGCCGCGGGAGTTGCGCGAAGCTCTGAGTAAACTGATCGGCGGAGATCAAGTTCTGCATCGAGCCATTGATCTTGTCCGTTACGCTTCCGACGCCAGCCCTTATCGCCTCATTCCGCAGGTCGTGGTGACTCCGCGCACCACCGGAGACGTTGTCGCCATACTGAAGTACTGCCGTGAGAACGGACGCCATGCAACTTTCCGCGCTGCAGGGACGAGCCTCTGCGGACAGGCTCAGTCGGACGACATCCTGATCGATGTCCGTAAACACTGGAACGGCATGTCACTCGCGGACGGAGGCAATGCGCTTCGTGCCCGCCCCGGTGTAATTCTCGGGCACGCCAACGCCTTCCTACGCAAACACGGGCGGCGCCTGGGGCCTGACCCGGCGAGCATCAATGCGTGCACGATCGGCGGCGTCATCGCCAACAACTCAGGTGGGATGCGGTGCAAGATTGAGCGCAACGCCTATCACACGGTCCGCTCGATGACCATCGTGCTGGCTTCTGGAACCATCATTGACACAGCACAGCCCGATGCAGAGGCAGCGTTCATGCGCAGCGAACCAGAACTCGCACAGGGTCTGCTGAAGCTGCGCGCCGAGTTGATCGCCGACCGTCCACTCACGGACCGAGTCCGACATAAGTACATGATCCGAAATACGAACGGTTACCGTCTCGACGCTCTTCTCGACGCCGACACGCCGCTCGAAATCTTCCGCCGGCTCATAGTTGGTTCCGAAGGGACGCTGGCGTTCATCGCCGAAGCGGTGATCGATACGCTCCCGACGCCCGGCGCTACCTGCGTTACATGGATTCCGTTACCGTCAATGGATGAGGCCGTCGCGCTGGTTCCCGGCCTCGTCTCTCTCGGCGCTGAGGCGGTCGAACTAATGATGGCGCCAGCACTGACGGCTGCCGTCCAGGCGTTTCCGGGAACACCTCATTACTGGATGACGCTCGATCCGAAGGCCGCTGCACTGTTGGTCGAATTTACCGCAGCCGATGACGCCGAACTTGATCATATCGAAGCTGCGGCACGCTTCCTTACTGCCAACGCCAACCTGCTCCAACCTCTGGACTTCACCCGCGACGCCAAGGCGATGGAGATTGACTGGCGGGTACGCGAAGGCCTAATCGGGATTATCGGGAAGGGGCGACCGGAGGGATCGGCGCTCGTCAATGAGGATGTCTGCTTTCCTCCAGCCCGGATCGCCGAAGGCGCACAAGACTTGCAGGCGCTGCTCACCAAGCACGGGTTTCTGCCAGGTGTGGCCGGGCACGCGGCCTTCGGCAACCTGCATTTCACCCTTACACCAAGGCTGGACGACCCCGCCGATCGCACCCGCTACAGCGCATTCATGGACGAGCTGGTCGAGCTTGTGATCGACAAATACGACGGTTCGCTCAAGGCCGAGCACGGGACGGGACGTAATATGGCCCCGTTTGTACGGCGTGAATGGGGAGATAAAGCGACAGACATGATGTGGCGAATCAAGAGGTTGGCCGACCCATACGGAGTGCTCGCTCCGGACTGCGTTCTCAGTCGCGATGAGGGAATCCATTTGCAACGATTTAAGTCGTCCCCAGCGATCGATGGCTCCGAAGCCACCCGTTGCATCGAGTGCGGTATGTGTGAGCCAGTTTGCCCATCGCGAAACGTTACTATGACACCTCGCCAACGCATAGTCGTCCGGCGCGAGATGGCTCGCCAGCCTAGCGACTCGCAGATGTTTGCGCAACTGCTCAAGGAATATGAATACGACGGTATACAGACATGTGCGGCCGACGGAACATGCGCGGAACCTTGCCCGGTATCAATCAACTCGGGGACGCTTATCAAGTCATTCCGCCAGCGCGAAAACACAGATGGGCGCGAGATGGTTGCGCTTGCTATCGCCAAGCGCTGGAGGAGCGTCGAGACCGTCGCCCGCGTCGGAATAGGTGTGACCGATTTCATATCGAGAACCGTTGGCGTGAGAGCCTTGACGGGTCTGACTGCAGTGGCGAGAGCGGCACTCAGCAAAGACCTCGTACCTTCAGTCCCTGGACCAATGCCGCAAAAGGCCCCTGGCAGGCTTCCGCAGACTTCGCGTCAGGGTGCCGCGGCGGTTTATTTTCCGGCCTGCATCAACCGCATATTTGGTCGTGCGCAAGGCATGGTGCGGCGTCCGAGCCTTCCCGAGGCGCTTGTTGCGCTATCTGCTCGCGCCGGGCAACCGCTCTGGATCCCGGATAACGTGCGTGGCCTCTGCTGTTCAACACCTTGGAGTTCCAAAGGCTACCGGCTTGGTCATGAATGGATGGCCACGGCGATCGCGGACGCAATGTGGGACTGGAGCAACGCGGGCGGCTTGCCCGTCATGATCGACGCTGTTTCATGCACTCACGGCCTATTGGACGATGTACGAACTCACATAGACCGCCAGCGCCAAGAGCGATTCGACAAGATCGAGCTCGTCGACGCGATCGTTTGGGTCCACCGGTTGCTCCCAAGCCTTCCGATCAAACGAAAGTTGGCTAGAGCGGCGGTGCATCCGACGTGCTCCATGATCCATCTCGGTCTCGAGGAGAAATTCATCGAGATCGCCAGGGCTGTTGCCGACGACGTTGTCGTTCCAATCGGAACAACGTGCTGCGGAACCGCTGGCGATCGCGGCTTACTGCACCCAGAGCTCGTTGTCTCGGCTACACGCGAGGAGAAGGCTTATCTAGACGCGCATCCCGCCGACGTCTACCTTTCAGCAAACCGGACATGTGAGATGGGCCTGCAGCAAGCGACCGGTAAGCCATACGAGTCTTTCATCTTCACGCTCGAAGAGACGACTCGTCCCGATGGCGCAGCAGGATAGCTGCAAGAGGATCGTTAGAGGGTCAACGCCTTTTAGCACCAAGAGATATTTCATCATTTTCGTCAGGAGAGTTCACAATGAACGCTAATTTATCGATGATCCAGCACCATCGTGCAAACTTAGACGGTTTGCACATGCACTTCGTACAAGCGGGGAAAGGCCCTGCCGCGGTCTTGCTCCACGGCTTCCCAGAGACCTGGTATGCATGGCGTTACCAGATCGCCCCGCTGGCGCAACATTATCGACTCATCGTGCCGGATCTGCGCGGCTATGGTGCCACTGATAAGCCGGCGAGCGGCTATGACAAGCGCACGATGTCCAACGACATTCGAAGGCTGATGCAACACTTGGGTATCGAGAAGGCCTCTATCATCGGTCATGATAGGGGCGCTCGAGTAGGAACGCGGTTTGTAAAAGATCATCCCGAAGCAGTCGATCGCTTTGCGGCGCTGGACAATATCCCGACCAAAGTTGTCTTTGACAGTATGAATGCGGCATTCGCCCAGTTCGGTTGGTTTTTCCTATTCCACAGTGTGCCCCATCTTCCCCAGGCGCTGATACAGGGGCGCGAAGAGATGTGGCTGCGCTACATCTTTAGAAACTGGACCTACAATCCCGAAGCGTTGAGCGACGCGGACATCGCCGTATACACGCAGGCTTATGCCCAGCCGGGCGGTCTGCATGGCGCTTTTTCCGACTATAGCGCTTGGCGTCAGGACCTCGAGCAGGATCATGCCGATGCGGACAAGAGGCTCGCATGCCCCACGTTGGCGCTGTGGGGAGCCGAATTTGCTGGAGCGAAAATGATGGACATGGCGAAACTCTGGGTCGACATGGCTTCAGATCTTAAGGTTGCACCCATCCCGCTGTCAGGCCATCTGCCACACGAAGAGCAGCCCGAACAAGTGACCGCGGCGTTGCTCGAGTTCCTGCAACCTTGAAACAAAAAGGCAAACGGAATGAAGTCGTATCAATTGAGCAAAATGGTGCTGGAAAAATCTAGAAGGCACCGATGTGTTGATTGCACCCGGGCACACACCGAACACTGACGGCCTCGGGATTGAACTCGCTGGCATCGAAGTGACAAGCCACGGATACGTGGAGATCTGCATGCATGAGTTGGGAGGCGAGGGCAGTTCACAGATCGGGGGCAAACAGAAGCCAAACCTGAAGTGGAGAAAACGGCTCAGAGCAAAAAGGAGTGAGACAACTCGCCTTACCTAACGCGAGGACGCCGACAATGGCGATGCAAGTGAACGACCCGCCTTGCGGGATGAAGAAGGAGGGAATACGGTGGCAACAAAAACAGTGGCAGATCTGCTTGTGCAAACTCTTGCGGCAGCCGGCGTGGAAAGGGTCTACGGGGTTTCCGGTGATTCCCTCAACGGAATCACCGACTCGATTCGACGGCAGAGGCAGATTCAATGGATTCACATGCGCCACGAAGAGGCAGCCGCGTTCGCGGCCGGCGCAGAAGCACATCTGACTGGAAGACTGGCGATATGCGCGGGGAGTTGCGGCCCAGGCAATCTGCATTTGATCAACGGCCTTTATGATTGCCATCGCAGCCGAGTTCCGGTGCTCGCGATCGCAGCTCAGATCCCCAGCAGCGAAATTGGCAGCGGCTATTTTCAAGAAACGCACCCGGAACACCTTTTTGCGCAATGCAGTCACTACTGCCAATCGATCTCGCTTCCGGAGCAGATGCCGCGTGTTCTCGAGATTGCCATCCAGACTGCTGTTTCGCGTGGTGGGGTCGCAGTGGTTACGATCCCCGGAGACATAGCGCTACGTGATGCAACGGAAGAGGGGCCACGTCTACATTTTCCCCCGCCCAGACCTACTGTGTGTCCCACCGGTGATGAAATCGAGACGTTGGCACGCCTACTCAATGGATCCACGAAGACAACGATCCTTGCCGGGGCGGGCTGCGCGGGAGCTCACGCGGAGTTGGTTGAACTTGCGGCCAGATTGAACGCACCAATCGTGCATGCCATGCGTGGAAAAGAATTCATCGAGTACGACAATCCATACGATGTGGGTATGACTGGTCTGCTTGGGTTTTCGTCGGGTTATCGCGCGATGATGACCTGCGATGTGTTGCTCATGATCGGAACGGACTTTCCGTATCAGCAGTTCTTCCCGAAGGATGCGACGGTCGTACAGATCGACATCCGGGGAGAACAATTAGGCCGACGCACCAAGGTCGACTATGGCTTTGTAGGAGATGCAAAAACGACTCTTCAGGCCCTTCTGCCAAAGCTGACGCAAAACCAGGACGATTGGCATTTGAAGACCTCCCTGGAAAACTACCAGAAGGCGAGGAGGGATCTCGATGAACTCGCGACAGGGGAATCTGGCAAGAAACCGATCCATCCGCAGTATGTTGTTGGAGTCCTCAGCAAGTTGGCTGCCGAAGATGCAATCTTCACCTGTGATGTCGGCACGCCCACTATCTGGGCGGCACGCTATTTGACCATGAACGGCAAACGGCGCCTGATCGGCTCTTTCAACCACGGCTCGATGGCAAATGCATTGCCCCAGGCTATAGGCGCCCAGGTCAGCCATTCGGGGCGCCAGGTAATCTCCCTTTCGGGCGATGGTGGCCTTGCCATGCTCATGGGTGACCTGCTCTCCCTGCGCCAGTTGCGTGTGCCTGTCAAGATCATCGTTTTCAAGAACGAGTCATTGGCCTTTGTCGAACTGGAGATGAAGGCGGCGGGGATTGTCGATTTTGGAACCGATCTGCGGAACCCGAACTTCGCAAAGTTGGCCGAAGCTGCGGGTCTCCGTGGTCTGACTGCAGAAACGCCAGATCAAGTACCGTCAATGATCGAGCAAGCTCTCCAACACGACGGACCGGCGCTGATCGAGGTTCTTGTAAGCAGGCAGGAACTGTCGATGCCTCCAACCATAACTTTCGAGCAGGCAAAAGGCTTCGGCCTTTTCGCTCTTAGGGCAGTTCTCAACGGACATGGGGACGAGATTATCGATCTTGCGAAGGTGAATCTCATCCGGTAAGCGAGCTAAATGCGCGTGACACGAAAAAGAAGTGCTGGTATAAGCGCAACTGCCCTCAGAAGCTCCGGCGAGCTCCGAGACGGAGAAGAGATTTCATTACTTGCGCGCAAGCCCACGGCGCGGAGGCGCTCGGAATCAACGGCCACATCGACACGATCCACGTAACATGAATCGGGAACTGTCTCAACCTTTCAGTTGAATGCGTGGTGGAATCGCGCTCGCGCGCCGAGTCAATCTGCTTTCCGCCTTGACGTCAGAGACTTGCCACGCAACGAATAGCGGCGAGACTCGCCATTTCACAACCCTTTTGAATTCAGGCGATGTTGCCACTCTGATTGCTGGCATTCGGCATGCTCTGCTAAAGAGCGTGGGCGTTCACGTGCAAGTCATCTGAGACTTTCGGACAGTTGCAGACGATTCACGCTCAGCACCCAAACACAGAGGAGACTCCGATGCAAACAGCTCAAGCCAACTACTTCACCGATTATCACAATGTAAAGCTGACTCGAGACGAAAACGGCGTGCTGATAGTTCAACTTCACACCAACGGAGGGCCGTGCCTTATGACCGCACAGACTCACACTGAGTTTGTCGAGGCTTTCTATCGTATTTCGCAGGATCGAGCGAACAAGATCGTAATCCTGACGGGCGCAGGCGGAGACTTCATTACAGATGTCGCTTGGTCATCTTGGGGCAACCCTGGCGATCCTGGCGTCTGGAGCCAGATTCACGACGAAGGTGTTCAGGTTTTGGAAAACATAGCCAACATACGTGTGCCGGTCATTGCGGCCGTCGAGGGCCGCGCGCATATTCACTCCGATTATGTGCTGCTCGCCAATGTGATTGTGGCTGCCGAGGGGGCGACCTTCCAGGATGTGGGCCATTTTGCCGCTGGTGTTACACCCGGTGACGGAATTTTTACCACTTGGAGTTATCGCGCGGGAGCGGGACGAGCCGAGGCGTTCCTCATGAACCCGCAACCGCTGCCGGCACGTACGGCACACGAATGGGGAGTTGTGGCTGAGGTCGCGCCGAACGGTAAAGCTCTCGCCCGGGCACACGAATTGGCCGCGCTCTACCTAAAGGTCCCCGAGGTTACGCGGCGTAATACGCGGATCCACTTCATCCAGCCCCTAAAAGAGCGCATTGTGCGGGAAGTCGGCTACGGACTATCGCTCGAAGGAGCTTCATCGGCCGATCTCATGAAATCAATGCAAGCCAAGAGTCAAGCTGTCGCTCAGAAACGTTGAATCTCGTAATTCTGGGCGGCGGCACGGGGGGAACAATCGCTGCCTGGACCTTTGCTCAGCGCGGGCAGCGCGTCGTAGTCATCGAACGCAAATACATCGGCGGGTCGTGCACGAAGATCGCCAGCTTGCCAAGCGAAAACGTCATTCACAGCGCGAAGGTTGCTTCGCACCTTCGCAGAAACGAAGAGTTCGGCATCGCCAAAAGAGGTGTCGGGTAATGATTCACACATTCGAACAAAAGGAGAAATAGCATGGCTCAACAATCATCGGGCGGAGGTCGTCCCAAACTGAGTGAAAAGGGACTCTTGACTCCTGACAATTGCGTTGTGGCGTTGATCGACCATCAGCCACAAATGCTGTTCGGAGTCAGCAGTTCCGACCGCCAGGGGATTATCAATAGCGTGATCGCGCTCGCTAAGGCCACAAGAGTATTCGAACTGCCGGTTGTACTCTCGACGGTCGAAACGAAGTCTTTCAGCGGAAATATGTGGCCGCAGCTCCGGGCGGTCTTTCCCGGCCAGGAACCCATCGAGCGGTCGTCGATGAACTCCTGGGATGACAAGAACTTCGTTGCAGCGATCGAAAAAACCGGCCGCAAGAAAATCGTGCTGGCTGGACTGTGGACGGAAACCTGCGTAGCTCTCCCGACGGTACAGGCGATACACGACGGCTACGAAGTCTACGTCGTCGAGGATTGCTGCGGTGACGTAAGCCAGTTGGCGCACGACAACGCGATGAAGCGTGTAATTCAAGCGGGCGCAAAGCCCGTAACGGCTCTCTCCACGATGCTTG
>Ga0307475_10002768_pt1 | contig 10581 bp, 11 predicted proteins | sample atmos_gasesECM1C_FD_203317 | JGI IMG/M metagenome (GOLD analysis project Ga0307475, IMG submission 203317) | Hardwood forest soil microbial communities from Morgan-Monroe State Forest, Indiana, United States - atmos_gasesECM1C_515 | ecosystem: Environmental > Terrestrial > Soil > Temperate...
CTTACCTCACCAAAGACGGCTGCCGCGTTTCCTCCTTGAAAAGTCTTGGACATAATGCGCCGCTTGTTCGATCCGAAAACCGTTTCAACGTGCACCCTGCTTGAGGTGTCGTCCGCTTCGGCCTCAGTTACATCAGACAGCTTGTGTAGTCCGAACTTGAGCTTCGACGAATTGAAGATCATCCAGAACCCGGCGACAATCAGAGCCGCGGGCCAGATGTGGCGGAATCCAATGTGCGTGTAGCCGAGCTGATTTGCCAGGAGGATCGTTCCCGCGACAATCAGGGTGACCCCAAAGGTGACGCTCTTTCCCGGCCGCAGATTGAAGGCCCCGACGAGTATAAGTAAAGCGGGCCAGAATTGCGCCGCTTGGCGAACAGGGAAGATTCCCAGTTGGTCGAAAAAAAAGGCCAGCCCGATCAACATCAGGAACGCGCCGGTGATGATGCCGCCGCGGCCGCGACCGCGGAGCGCTATGCCAACCACTATGGGACGGCGACGCGATTGTTGTTTTTCATCATCGCACTGGAAACGGTCACGAATGCCGCGATGAATCTGATCGCGAAGGTCATCCTTAAACTTCTTAGGGTCAAAATTGTTCTCGTCGCTCATGGGATTCTCCTGTTGTCCTCGAGGTCCGCATTGCGCTTCGGTTCACTCATCAACGTTCACCCGCTGCCGCGGAGCCCGCATCGCCGCCCCGCCCTAAGAAGGAGACGCGGAAAACGTCACGCAGCAACAAAACGCCAGCGAGGATCAGGATTACAGGCCAGAATGATACCAAGATCCGCAGAAGACTCGACAAAAACCGGGCATGGTCGAAAACATACGTCTGTGCGGCATGAAGCGCTGCGAGGCCAAGTGCGGGGAAGATTCCCGGTTCCTGGGGGGCCGAAATGCCGGCGAAGGCGCCCATGCAGGCTGCGATGCCATCCAGGTTGGCGGAGAGAATGACCAAGCCGAGCGCGAGAAGGAACGCTCCCGCGGTCGATTTCAGGCTCCGAGAAGCTGTGTTTCGCTTTGCCATGCTGGCCTCCTGAGGGGCCATCTCCTTGCCCCAACGCGAGAATAGGGAGGCGGGGAACGGCGCGCACTAAGGATTCGGCCAGATCGCGGATTTTACCGGCGAACGGTGGCTTGGAGCAGGACAGTGGCGCCGCAAGGCGTCCGCGGTCCAAGCCGGGCGAATAAGAGCCCTTGCAAAATGGACGCGATGGGATTAGCTTAGGCGGCAAGCGCTGGGACGTCCACCTGCAAACTGCTTGTCCCTGGGTTGCAAGGAGAAACGGAATGACCGCTTCCATGGGCAGTGGTGCCCGCAGTCGTGCCGAGCGATGGCGCTGGCTGCTGTACGTGGCGCTGGCGATCTTCGGCGCGATGTTGACTTTTGTCGGCGCACGGGCACAGCAGAAAGCCACAGACGACGCGACCTTTCGAAAGTTGATTGACAGCTATTGCGCCGCCTGGAGCACGGGAAATGCGGAAGCGCCCGCGAAGTTCTACGCCAAGGAGAACGGACTCGTTTTTTATGATGTGGCGCCGTTTTCGTATCACGGCTGGAAGGAGTACCACGACGGCGTGGAGAAGGAATTTTTGGAAGGCGCGTCGGAGATCAAGCTGACTGCCGGCAAAGATCTGAAAGTGAACCGCCACGGGACGATCGTGTGGACGACGGTGCCAATGCATTTGTTCGAGAAATCAAAGGACGGTAAGACTACGGAAATGGAACTCCGGTACACAGGGATTTGGGAGAAGCGCGGCGCGGGCTGGGTGCTCGTTCACGAGCATCTTTCCACTCCAGCGGCCGGAGGTTAGAGTCTTGACGAAGAGGGCTGGGCGATTCGCCCATTGCGCAAGAAATGTTCAAGACAATGCAGTATTACTGGAACGCAGCCAGGGGCTATCGATTCAGACCTTGGGAAAGTCCTTACATTCGCTGGCGCTTTGAGACGTTCCTAGGAAAAGAAGCCGCCAATCTGACGGCTAGTAAGTTTTTTCATCTTGCCTGGAAGTACCGCGACCACATGGAACGGTTTGTGGACTGGGCCGCGGAGCGGCAACGCTTCCAGCGACGTCGCCACGCCTGAAGGTCGAACACGTACCGCAACCAACTTGAATGACTCACGCGCAGTGCTCTGCCCGGAGGTATAATGCTGCTAGGGAGGAGGATCCATGGAAGAGCTGAAGATCCTCCAGAAGACGGAACATCTGCACGAAGCCCGTTGGTGGGAGTTGGAGCCTTCGGGGAAAGTCCACTGCTACCTTTGTCCACGGCATTGCCACATCGGGCCCGGTCAAGCGGGATTCTGCTTTATCCGCATCAATCAAGAGGGAAAACTCTATAGCTTGGGATACGGCGCGCCTGCCGCCCTACAGGTTGATCCCATCGAAAAGAAGCCGCTGAACCATTTTCTGCCGGGCACGCGTGTTTTCAGCATGGGCACGGCAGGCTGCAACATGGGCTGCTTCTTCTGTCAGAACTGGGACATTTCAAAATCGCGGTCCGACCAAGTGCGTTCGCAGCCCGTTCCGCCGGAAGACGTGCCACTGCTGGCACTGAAATATGGTTGCGAGTCCATCGCGTTCACGTACAACGAGCCGACCATCTGGGGCGAATACATCATCGACATCTGCCGGGAGGCCCGGAAGTACGGGCTGAAAACGGTGATGGTCACGAACGGCTACATCACTTACGACGCTTTCCACGACATTTACGATCATATCGACGCGGCCAACGTGGACCTGAAGGCCTTCACCGAGAATTTCTATGGAAAGATTACGCTGACGCACCTCCAGCCGGTACTGGAAACGCTGGCGTGGTTGAAGAAAGAAACGCCCGTCTGGTTTGAGATCACTAATTTGATGATTCCGACGTTGAATGACGATCCGGCGGAAACGCGGAAACTTGCCGAATGGATTCTGACTCATCTGGGGCCGGACGTGCCGCTGCATTTCACGGCATTTCACCCGGACTTCAAACTACAGGACAAACCGCGCACTCCTCCGAAGACGCTCGATCAGGCGAGGCAAATCGCGCTGGAAGTGGGCCTGCGCTACGTCTATGAAGGAAATATCTACAGCGATGGCGCGAACACCTATTGTCCGAAGTGCGATGAGTTGCTGATCCGCCGGTCATGGCATGACGTGCTAGAGAATCACATCAAGAATGGCGCTTGCCCGAAGTGCGGGCTCGCGATTCCGGGTGTTTGGACGCATGACACAAAAGGGAAGCGCTTCTCGAAACAAGGCGTGTCATCGACTGCAAAACTCTATGCTCATCTGAATCTGTAAGCGCACGTTTCATCGCCGGTCATCGCGGGTGAAAGTGATAGAAACCGGGTCCCACGCGCATGGCATGATGCCACGCGACCGGAAATGCCCACCACACCAGCGTGCCAAGAATGCCCTGAAAGACGGACAAGGGGAGAATGTTGCGCTCGCGCACGAAAAGCCAGGCCATTGCTGTTCCCCCAATCCATGTGAGAGGGATCAACACCGGATTGGGCCAATGGAGCGCGCCAAAGATCACACCAGCGATCAGCGAAGTGCGCAGTTCACTCCCGCTTGCAGCGAAAAGCCGATTGGCGGCATAGGAACTCAGCCCCACCTGTTGCAGCAGGCAAAAAGCCATGTATCCGAAGAAATGCCTGGGGACAAGCAAATGATTAGCCGGGCGATGCAAAGCACCCAGCAAAATGCCCACTGCGCAGAGCACAAAGATGCACGGCACGAAGACCATCGCGGCGCGCTTCGTGGCGGGCCATAAATTGTCCGCACGCCAGCCCAGCGTTTTCGGAGTGTCCTGATGAAAAATAAAACTGGCGCCGAGCCAAATGGGGAAAACAATCCAGGAATTCCGGACCGACTCGTGAAGCCGCCAGATGTACCAGCCGACAAGAACGCTGAACGCGAGCGCTTCGACTAGATTCCAGGTGCGAACCGCGCGCGTCGTCATCGCCTTGTCAATCCACAAGATGTTCCTGGTCCGGATGGCTGAGATCGAGAAGCTGCAGCACACTTTCAAACAATTGGTCGATCTCTTTCTCGCTGACTTCGTGCGGAGCGAGGAATTCTTTCAGGTCGAAATCCGGGAATCCACGATTGGTTACTCGCGCGGGCAAGAGCGCCCGTAAGCGGCGAGAATCGATCGAGCCTAGCTGGCGAATTTCCTCGAAGACGGTGCGCTGGAGCGCATCGTCAAAGACACTGGGATCGAGCAGTTTACAAATCTCAACCCGCGTCCCGCTCTTGATTAGGACCGAACAGAGAAAGCGAAGCGTGTTCTTTTGCAACGCAAGCCGGCCATTGATATCAGGTGTACGCATGCCGACACTCTCTACCGCGCAACGGTCGTCCCGATTTGCCGCCAGATCAACCCTTGCGCATGAGACCAGACCTGGGGATCGCACGCAATTTCCGTGTGAGCCTTTGCGAAGGCGTGACCGCACCAGGGATATGCCAGAATCCGCGAGCGAATCTCATGCATCAAACGTGTGAAAATCATACTAAATGAGATGATACCTGAGTGGGCCAGGTTGCGTTCAGGAGAGTGGTGCAGATGGGCGAAAAACATCGAGTCGTCATTCTCGGCGGCGGATTCGGCGGGCTGGCTGCCGCGCAAAACCTGAAACGCGCGCCGGTCGAAGTCACGCTGATAGACCGGCGAAACTTCCACCTTTTCCAGCCGCTGCTGTATCAGGTGGCGACAGGGTCGCTCTCTCCAGGAGAAATTGCCGCGCCGATACGAGGTGTTCTGAGCAAACAGAAAAACACACAAGTGCTTCTGGGCGAGGCGGTGGACGTCGATCCTCGCGCCAAACGAGTGACGTTGCGCGACGGCGCTTCTTTCGAATATGACTCCCTGGTCGTGGCCACGGGCACGCAGACTTCTTACTACGGAAATGACTCCTGGCGCCAGTGGGCGCCTAGCCTGAAGTCCGTCGAAGAGGCCACGGCGATCCGCCACAAAATCTTGTACGCGTTTGAACTCGCCGAGCGCGCGGACACGCCGGAAGAAGCGCGTGCGTGGCTCACTTTCATCATCGTTGGAGCGGGCGCCACCGGGCTTGAGCTCTCCGGGGCGCTCGCGGAAATCGCGCGCGAGACGCTGCGTCATGATTTTCGCAAGATCGATCCACAGAAGGCGCGCATCATTTTGATGGAAGGAGCCCCAAGAGTTTTGGGCCCTTTTCCCGAGGATCTCTCGGCCAAGGCCGAGAAATTAGTTACGGGCCTCGGCGTGGAAGTGATCAAGGGCGTGATGGTGACGAACATCGACGCAGCCGGCGTCACGTACAAGCATGGCGATTCTACGGAGAGACTGGGAGCGAAGACCGTGCTTTGGGCCGGCGGCGTCACGGCCACCGAGTTCGGCAGGAAGCTCGCCGCATGCACAAATGCGGAATCCGACCGCAGCGGCCGGATCGAGGTAAGCCGCGATCTGACCATTCCGAATTTCCCCGATATTTTCATCATTGGCGATCTTGCTCATGCCGTCGATGAGAAGGGGACACCCCTGCCGGGTGTCGCGCAAGTCGCGATTCAAGGCGGCGCTTATGTGGCAAAAGTCATTCGGGCCCGCGTCGCAGGCAAGCCAGCGCCGCCGCCGTTTCGTTACTTTAATAAGGGAGAGATGGCCGTCATTGGCCGGGCCGCTGCAGTCGCCAACATTTTCGGCATCCACGTTTCCGGGCTGCTCGCCTGGCTCATGTGGCTCTTCATCCACCTGATGTACATCGTGGAGTTTCAGAGCCGTGTCAGCGTTTTCATACAGTGGGGATTCGAATATCTGACCTTCAGCCGCGGCGCTCGCCTGATCACCGGAGTTGCCGCCACGGATTCCGTTGGAAAGCCGGGGACGATGGGGAACACGGGCGACGCCTGAGAGCCGTGGTGCGAACCGGCCTCCGGGCACCATTAAGCTCGCCCGGGCATCCCAGGACTACAGTTTCCTGATGCGGCGGAGGATCTGGGATCGAACGGCATCCCACGGTTGCTTCAGGCGCTGGGTGCGAACGATATGGGCGATTTGCCGCAGGGTCGGCATGTTTTCGCCTGCGCCTGCCGTTGCGGTGGCGGCGGCTCCGGCGGCGTTGGCGGCGAGCGCAGCTTCGGCGCGGGGCCAGCCACGTAGACGCGCTTGGAGGAAAGCCGCGGCAAAAGCATCCCCGGCCCCGGTAGTGTCAACCGCGCGCACAGCAAATGGGGGGACGCGGCATAGCTTGCCCTCATCGCGAATCAAGCAGCCGCGTTTTCCCAGCTTCATAACGACATTACAGGCTCCAGCTTTCTCAAGCCGGAGGTAGGATTTGCGCGGGTCGCGAACGCCGGTGAGCACAGCGGCCTCATCACTGCTGACGAAAACAAGGTCCACCTGCTTAAGGGTCTGCAGAATTTTGCCAGGGATTTGTTCGCATGGCTCCATACCTATGTCCAGGGAGACCCAGCCACCGCGTGCGTGGGCGGCTTTCAGCAGTTGCTTCGCCGTCGCCTCAGGACCGGGATCGAGGAAGCTGTAGCCCATCATGCTTACTGCCATCGTTCGGTTCAATATGGGGCAATCGCTGGGCATGCGCCTAAGAAGGCGATTTGCGCCACGGCTCCCGAAGAATGTGCGCTGTCCGTTGAGCGTGACGTTAATGTAGAGCAGGCCAGTCAGCGCTGCGGAGACTCGCTGGATGTTACTCACGTCCACACCATGGTTCGCGAGGGTCTTGAGGAGCAACGCGGCGAAATCGTCTTGCCCAATGCACGCCACAAGGCGTGGGGAAATGCTCCATTGGCGCAAAGCAAAAGCGTAATTGGCTCCCACTCCGCCGCAGTGCACCTCCAGACGCTGCGCGAGGCATTCTTCACCTGGCTCGGGAAATGATTTTACGCGGGCAATGATGTCGACGTTGACGTCGCCGAGCACGAGGATTTCGCCGGGAGCGGCAAGACGCCTAGTCATGGCGGTCCACTTTATCACTTCGCCAGACATGAGCGCGTTCGTACACCCGAGCACCCCGGAATCGGGCGCGCGTCAGATTCGCGTTATCATGCAGAGATAAGCGAGCTGCGGGAATTCGCTGGTAAGAGCAGGCTGGAGGATCCGGTGGATGGGCTGATTTCGGTTCGAGACGACGTTGCGTTGGCGCTAAAGCGGCAGGCACCGGTAGTCGCGCTGGAATCCACTGTGATTGCTCATGGGCTCCCGCGGCCGCACAATGTGGAGACAGCGCGGAAGATGGAAGCGGCCGTGCGAGAGGCAGGGGCGACGCCGGCCACAATCGGAATCCTTGACGGCAAGATGGTTGTGGGGTTCACAAACGAGCAGCTCGCGTTCCTTGCGGAAGCCAAAGATGTCGCCAAAGTCAGCCGCTCTGATGTTTCCGCAGTACTGGCTTCGGGGCGGCCCGGAGCGACCACCGTCGCCGGGACCATGTTCATCGCAGCACGGGCGGACATACATGTTCTTGCCACGGGCGGGATCGGCGGAGTGCACCGAGGCAGCGAGAACACGTACGACATCTCCGCGGATTTGACGGAACTTTCGCGAACACCGGTGGCGGTCGTCTGTACCGGAGCCAAGGCGATTCTTGATTTGCCGCGCACCGTCGAAGTTCTGGAGACACTGGGAATCCCAGTGGTGGGTTATGGCACGAATGAGTTCCCCGCATTTTACTCGCGGGAAAGCGGCTTGCCGTTGCAGCATCGCGTGGATTCGCCGGACGATGCAGCACGCTTGATTCGCATTCAATGGGATCTTGGCTCGTTCGAGCAGGGATTTGGTGCGGGTGTCGTGATTGTGAATCCTCCGTCGGCAGAAAGCGCCCTGCCGCGTGCGGAAATCGAATCGCTGGTTGCGAGCGCTATGCAGGCCGCGGAACTTGCTAGCATTCGCGGCAAGAGTGTGACGCCGTTTTTGCTGGAAGAGGTGGGGCGGACGAGCCGCGGCAAGACCTTGGAGACAAACATTGCTTTGCTCATCGCCAATGCACGATTGGCGGCGAGAATTGCCGTGGCGTACAGCGCGCAAAACAGCCGTGGTCAGCGTGCCGTCAGTCACTAGAAAAGTGCGTGCGGCGACAAATGGATAGCATGGATGGTGCCGGGGGACTGGCATGCACGATTCTGCCAGAAGCTAAGTTCTTTGTTGACTTCGCTGCATAGACTGGCTTTGGGAGCCGACCGAATGTCTCTCAGAGAGTGATCGACAGTCGGTGGGAGATCAAAATCAACTTTGCACGGCGATGGGTTTTCGATTCCCATCGCCCGCTCCATAAACCCTGTTGATGCAGTTGGCTTTACTGGGTTCCTTTCTCGAAATTGACTGTCACAATTGACAGGGTGCGAAGAACGCGAGGCGAAGCAGAGCGTAGACTTTGTGACACATCACGACGGATTCATTACCAACGATCCCTGGAGCCTAGAAACGTCTGGCGGCAGGAAAAACCCGCCTTGTTCTTCATGAGTCTCTGGTAGTTTTGCCAGTATTCCCTTTCAACAGCTTACGTATGTTGAGAATTGTAGCTGCCGCGTGCCCGGCAGACGAGACCACAGATATTCTCAGCTCTGGTGGAATTGCTACTGCCAGAAGCCGTTCTCCGTTTGGTGAGCCTTGCACATTGTCATGCAACCTTTAGCCGCAACGAATAGCAGTGCAGAGCCTGACGCTCCCAGGGCCTTAGGGGGAACAAACATGCAAGTCATATCCTGGAAAGAAGGATTCTCTGGCATCCCGTGAGTTTGGCGCTCGACGTCTAAAGAAAATTAGTGAGGAGCCACCCTGTATAAGACAATCTCCAAAGTGTTCGAGAACTCTGCTTGCCTTCTGTTGTCCATAGCCGTTGTTATGTTATGCACCATTTGCGGGTCTGGAAGGGTACCCGAGACGCCGGTTGAAGGAAACTTCGCGAATCCGAGGGGGGAGCAGAATCAGACGACGACAAAGTTAGAATCTCAGACGCCGACCGATCCTCAGGTTAAAACAGTTCTAGACAAGATGGCAGCCGCCGGCGTTGCTCGCCCGACTACTGTGGCAGACGTGAGAAAAGCATATCTCTTCTATCCGACGCTCTCGGGCAGTCCAGAGCAGATTTTTCGAATTGAAGATCGGGACATTCCCGGGCCGGCCAAGGCGAATATCGGCGTCCGTGTCTACACTCCCAACTCAACGAGTGGCTTGCCCATCTTTGTATTCTTTCATGGTGGAGGTTTCGTGGCTGGCAGCCTCGATACTTACGACGCGCCTCTACGTTCGGTGGCAAACCGCTGTCAATGCATCGTCGTTTCTGTGGCCTACCGCCTGGCACCGGAAAACAGATACCCAGCAGCACCGGACGACGCCTATGCTGCGACCAAGTGGGTGGCAGAGCATGGCAGCGAAATCGGCGGGGATCCGCGTCGAATTGCCGTGGGAGGAGACGGCGCTGGGGGAAATCTGGCAGCCGGAGTTACGCTAATGGCGCGCGAGCGTGGCGCTCCGCGTCTGATCTTCCAGGTCCTGATCTATCCCACGCTCGACGCTTCAACAATGAGGCCGGTCTGGTGGGAGGAAACGGACGTCCCGACTGTTACAAGAGACGTGAAAAACGACATACTTCGCCTCTATCTGCCAGTCACAGGAAGTGGGAGAGATCCTTATGTCGCCCCGCTCTCTGCCAAAAATCTTAAGAATTTGCCCGCAGCACTAGTCATCACCTACGAAGATAATCCGATGCACGACGAAGGGGACGAGTATGCAACTCGCCTCAGGCAAGACGGTGTCGCGACAAATGTTTCCTTCTATCCCGATATGATCCACGGATTCTTTTTGATGGCTGGAGATCTGGCTGCAGGGAAAAAGTGCATCGACGAAATAGCAAGCGCTCTGCGCAGTGCGTTCAAAGGCGCATCGCAAAACCCGCCGTGAAAAACATGTCGGCGCCCCATTTGGTGATATCCTGGCCGCTTGCATCGGGTCCTGTGAAGAGTGACCACAATTTGTTGTGGGAGCGTGAGAACGTGATCTGAATCGCTCCAGGATTTTCCTGGCACACTTGGTGCAGGCTTGTCGAGGACAGGCAGCAGTGGTTTGTGCGACCTCGTGTCCGGCCGTCAGTTGAATAGCAGTGACAGCCACCAGACGCAGGCCAAGGCCGCCGCCACAATGCACAATAACAAACCAGAAGACTTCGGGCGCCAGGCTGTCATCAGTGCCTGCTGGCCACGCTGTTCGACGCGCCGCTGCCGCATGCGCACTCCCCCTTGGGAAGCCTCAAACTTCAGTGAATTTATGTAGGCATCGACTTTCTGTTGCGTGGGCGACCGATGGTACTGTTCCGATGTACTGCGAAGCGACCTAAATGGTGCCTTGGTCAGAGGAAGCGGTACGTCCGGGGCAGCGAAGCTCGTGATCTCAGTATCCTTCCCCATGGCAACCTTTGCGCCCGCCGGACGTGTCCATCCAATTCTCACCGAACTCAACTATGCTGTATTTTCTGTTTTTGTAGCCATTAGACTTACCCCAATTGTTGGCTTTCCGGACTAGACGCTACTGAGCGCAAGCGAGTGCGTCCGCCAATGAGTCAGTTCGCACATGCTACTTTGAGTTTTGCGTCCA
>Ga0307475_10002769_pt1 | contig 10581 bp, 8 predicted proteins | sample atmos_gasesECM1C_FD_203317 | JGI IMG/M metagenome (GOLD analysis project Ga0307475, IMG submission 203317) | Hardwood forest soil microbial communities from Morgan-Monroe State Forest, Indiana, United States - atmos_gasesECM1C_515 | ecosystem: Environmental > Terrestrial > Soil > Temperate...
CAGGATTGCTCAGCTAAGGTGATAATCGCCATTTGATTTCTGCCTGATCGCCTGTATCCACTCGCGCGCCTGGATTGCCGGGTCAAGCGCGGCAATGACGATCGCTGCACAGCTCGCACCTCGGGATGACGAAATTTCGTGTCACTGTAGGGTTGACATATGTCACCGAGTTAGGTACATATGCTACGAACCTCGCCCAATCGGACGGGCTGCGGCCGGCAGGCCGCCAGCACGGGGCGAGTGCGGTACCCGCGCGCGGACTTGCAACCCGCTCCCGGGCAGCTTCGGGAAGTCCGCCCGACCCGGCATGACGACCGGTCTGCGAGAAGTATCGCTGCACTGTGGCTGGCCGGTTCGCGGATAACGCCCGCTTAAAGGCACCAGCTCAGGAAGCGCGGAACTGAAGCTGGGTGGTGGCGTTCGGTCGCCTAAGCCAGAGCCGCGGTGGAACGCCGATAGATGGGCGCCTGGCGATCCAGGCGCGGCCGTGCCCGAAGGCACGGCAGGATACCAATTGCGTCTGTCGGCGTTTCGCCTCCGAATCTTTTTCTTTCGGTCTTTCTTCCGTTCGTCCTCGTTCGTCATGCCCGGGCAAAAGGCGCGAAGCGCCGTCTTCAAGAAAAGTCCCGGCAATCCATGCCGAAGCTTCGCTTGCGCAGTGCTTTCCACCGGCGCGCGTGGGCGTCACGTCAGCATGGACCACCGGCATAGGCGTCCAAAGGACGCCGTTCTGCGAACGGCTATGTCCGGTGGTGACGATCTCTGGGAGTGCCGTGGCATAGCTCGGGCGCAAAGGCGCGGCGCGAGAACGGTGGGGCTCGCCCTCAGCCGCCGGTGACGCTCATATGGCGGGCGACGGCAGGCCGCTGGTGGCGGCGATCGATGACGAAGTCGTGCCCCTTCGGCTTGCGCCCGATCGCCTCGTCGATCGCGGCAAAGACCAGATCGTTGGCCTCGGAGGCGCGCAGCGGTTTGCGCAGATCGCCCGCGTCTTCCTGGCCGAGACACATATAGAGCGTGCCGGTGCAGGTCACCCGCACGCGATTGCAGGACTCGCAGAAATTATGGGTGAGCGGGGTAATGAATCCGAGCCGGCCGCCGGTTTCCGCGACGCGCACGTAGCGCGCCGGCCCGCCGGTCCGATAATCGATGTCGTCGAGCCGATAGCGCTCGGCCAGCCGCGCGCGCACGAGCGACAGCGGCAGATATTGGTCGAGCCGGCCTTCGCCGATTTCGCCGAGCGGCATCACTTCGATCAGCGTCAAATCCATGCCGCGGCTATGGGTCCATTCGAGCAGTCGTGGAAATTCGTCTTCGTTAACGTTCTTGAGCGCCACGGTGTTTATCTTGATCTTGAGACCCGCAGACTGTGCCGCGTCGATCCCGGCCAGCACTTTATCCAGCGAACCCCAGCGGGTGATGGCGCGAAACTTTTCGGCATCGAGCGTGTCGAGCGAGACGTTGATGCGGCTGATGCCGGCGGCGCGCAGATGCTGCGCATATTTTTCCAGCTGCGAGCCGTTGGTGGTGAGCGTCAGTTCGTCGAGTTGACCGGCACGCAGATGCCGCGCCAGCGAATCCACGAGCGTCATGATGCCGCGCCGCACCAAGGGCTCGCCGCCGGTGAGGCGAAGCTTGCGTACGCCACGGGCAATAAAGGCCGAGCACAGCCGGTCGAGTTCCTCGAGCGTCAGGATTTCCGACTTGGGCAGAAACGACATGTTTTCCGCCATGCAATAGACGCAGCGGAAATCGCACCGGTCCGTCACCGAGACGCGCAGATAGGAAATCGCGCGGCCGAACGGATCGATGAGCGGCCCCCGGTCGGCGACGCCGTCAATTTCGCGAGCTTCCAACGCTGTTTCCACGCGGTCCTGCATCGTGTTTTGCGGGTTTACCAGATCTGCCATCATGCCCGCTCAGATAATGCCTGCAGTGTGCCGGATAAAGCCCTGAGGGTCCAGGAGGTTGGCCGGAACCGCCGCCAAGACTACAGCCAAGACTGCCGTCAAGCACTGCGCCAAGACTACAGCCAAGACTACCGCCAAACACTGCGCCAAGCCCGGCGCCATGAACTACGGCAAGAGCTAGGGCGGATTGCCGCCCGCGAGCGGCGCCGCCGCTTCCGTTCCCACGGCCGCGATTGCTTGCGGCAATTCGGTGTACGAGCTGATCAGGCGGTCGGCGTCGAGCGCCGCCGGCGCCACCTCGCTATAGCCGAAATCGACCGCGATCACCGGTACATTGGCCGCGCGCGCGGTACGCACATCGGTCATGGAATCGCCGATCATGATCGCACGCTGCGCTTCGCCGCCGGCGCGGCGGATGGTCAGCCGCAACATTTGCGGATCCGGCTTCTGTATGCCGAACGTGTCCTGTCCGCAGATCGCCGCGAAATAGCGGCTGAGATTCAAAGTATCGAGCAGGCGGCGCGAAAGCCATTCCAGCTTGTTGGTGCAAACCGCGAGCCGGCACCCTTCGCCGCCGAAACGCTGGAGCACGCTTTCGAGGTGCGGAAACGGGCGCGAACGGTCGGCAATATGCGCGCCATAATGGTCGATGAAGATCCGAAACATGCGATCAAGCTCGGCGCCCGGCACGTTTCGGCCTTCGGCGATCAAAGCGCGCTCGATCATGCGGCGCGCGCCACCGCCGATCATTGGCCGCGCGTCATTGTAGGCAACTGGCGGCAGGCGTTCGCCGGCGAGAACGAAATTGAGCGTCGAAATCAGATCGGGCGCGGTATCGACCAGCGTGCCGTCGAGATCGAAGACGATGGTGCGCATGATTCCGTATTGATACCAGTATTTGCCCGGTTCGAGAGCAAAACTACGTTTGCGGCACTAGGCTCACCGCCATAAGCCGGATACACAGCCTGTCATGACCACCGATTCCTACAAACGGGCCGCTGCCGCCCGGGCCATCGATTTTGTGCGTTCCGGCATGCGGCTTGGCCTCGGTACCGGCTCGACGGCCCAGCATTTTGTCGAGCTCTTGGCCCAACGGGTTCGGGCGGGGCTTGACGTGATTGCGGTGCCGACCTCCGAGGCGACGCGCGCACACGCCGAGCGATTGGGTATTGCGCTCGCCACGCTCGACGATGTCCTCGAACTCGATCTGACCGTGGACGGCGCCGACGAGATCCGCCCGGACCTGACCTTGATCAAGGGCGGCGGCGGCGCGCTGTTGCGTGAAAAAATCGTCGCCGCCGCATCGGCGCGCATGATCGTCATTGCCGACGAGAGCAAATGGGTAGATGTGCTTGGCCGTTTCCCGCTGCCGATCGAAATTACGCCCTTCGGCGCGGCGGCGACGCGCCTGGCGGTCGAGGCTACAGCGGCGCGCACGAGCAGCGCCGGGCCGGCCCAGTTACGGCGGGATCGCGACGGCCACGCTTTTGTCACGGATGGCGGGCACTGGCTCCTTGATGCGCAATTGGGCCGCATCGCCGATCCGCCGGCGCTGGCGCGCAATCTCGCCGCCGTGCCCGGCGTGATGGAGCACGGCTTGTTCATCGGCTTGGCGCAAACTGCTATCTTGGCCGGTCGAAACGGGGTGCGCCTTGTCGAGCGGCCCTGATCGGAAGCACGGAAGGAAAGTGCACCCATGATCGTCCGTTCTCGCAGCCATCACGGCTTTGCGCCCACGCTCCGCGCGCGCGGCGCATTGATCACTTTTGCAATGGCGGCCTTGACCGCTTTCGCGCTTGCCGGCGCGGCCGGCCGGGCCAGTGCGCAAGGCGCGGCGCCGAATGCGGCCCACCAGCCATCGCAGGCCGCCGTTCTACTGGCCAAGCAAATTCTCGAAACCAAACACGCCGATAACATCTTCGACCCGCTCATTCGCGGCGTGGTGATAAAAACCCGCGACTTTTTCATGCAGACGAACTTCATGTGGGGCAAGGATCTGAACGAAGTCGCCGATAATTTACTCAAACAGTACAGCGGCCGCTCCAGCGAGCTTTTGAATGATGCAGCGCGAATCTATGCGAGCCATTTCACCGAAGCGGAGCTGAAGCAGCTTTTGGCCTTCTATCAGTCGCCGCTCGGCCAGAAGGTCATTACCGAAGAACCGAAAACGGCGGATGAAAGCATGTCGATGGCCGGCAATTGGGCGGATAAGCTTTCCGAGGAGGTCATGAGTAAAATGCGCGCCGAGATGAAGAAGCGCGGACACGACATGTGATATGGCCGAGCATGACGTCGATCTTTTTGTAGTCGGAGGCGGATCGGGCGGCGTCCGCGCCGCGCGCGTCGCCGCCGAGCACGGGGCGAGCGTCATGCTGGCCGAAGAATACCGGCTCGGCGGCACCTGTGTGATCCGCGGCTGCGTGCCCAAGAAGCTTCTGGTTTACGCCTCGCGCTTTCACGGCGAGTTCGAAGATGCCGCGGGCTTCGGCTGGACGGTGCCGAATGCATCGTTCGACTGGACGACGTTGATCGCCAACAAGGATCGCGAGATCGCCCGGCTCGAAGCCGCTTACGGCGCCACTTTGGCGAAAGCGGGCGTCAAAGTTTTCAAAACCCGGGCCACACTCCTCGATGCTCACAGCATTCAATTAGCCGATGGGCCGCGGGTGCGTGCGCGCTACGTCCTGATCGCCACCGGCGCCACGCCGAGCTACGGCGATCCGATTTCCGGCATCGAACACGTCATCTCTTCGAATGAGGCGTTCCATCTGCGTGACTTTCCGCGCCGTGTCGTGGTCCAGGGCGGCGGCTATATCGCGGTCGAGTTCGCCGGGATCTTCGCTGGGCTCGGCTCGCATGTGACGCTGGTTTATCGCGGTGAAAACATTTTGCGCGGTTTCGACGATGACGTCCGCCATCATCTCCGCGTCGAAATGGAAGCGCGCGGCATCCGCGTGTTCACCGGCTGCAAGGTCGCAGCCGTCGAGGAGGCGGGTGGACACTTCTTGGTGCGACTGACAGGCGGCAATCAGATTCCGGCCGATCAGGTCATGTTCGCGATAGGGCGGGCGCCAAATGTAGCGAAGATGGGCCTTAAGGAAGCGGCCGTTGAGATCGCCAAGAACGGCGGCATCGCGGTGGACGAATATTCGCGCACGACGATGTCGAACATTTATGCCGTCGGCGATGTAACCAACCGGATCAATCTCACACCGGTGGCCATCCGCGAGGGCCACGCATTTGCCGACACCGTGTTCGGCGGCAAGCCGACCGCGGCCGATCACGTTAATGTGCCGACGGCGGTATTCTCCGAACCGGAAGTCGGGACGGTCGGACTGACAGAGGCGCAGGCGCGCGACCGGCTTGCGCAAACCGATATTTACAAGGCCATGTTCAGGCCGCTCAAAGCGACCTTGTCCGGCCGCCAGACGACGGTGCTGATGAAGCTCGTTGTCGACGGGCTATCCGATCGCGTCGTCGGTTGTCATGTCGTCGGCGAAGGCGCGGCCGAAATCGCGCAAATTGCCGCGGTCGCAGTCAAGATGGGCGCCAAGAAAGCCGACTTCGACGCCACCATCGCGCTGCATCCAACGGCTGCCGAAGAGCTGGTGACGATGCGCAAGCGCTTTGCAAGCTTTGCCCGGGTGGCGGCGGAATAGTTAAGAAATGATCGATAAGACGGGCTGTCGCGGCCGCGCATGCCCGTGTATAAGGACGCCGGCCACGGCCATTAGGCCTTAAGCCGGCAATCGAGAAGGCAACGATTTCGCGGCCGGACGGCTTTTTGGGCCGATTGGCGGTCGCTACAGCGCGGATGCGGAGACGGCAACTATGTCCAGGCGGTTGAATGCGGCGCGATGGAGCCCGGATTCGTGGCGGGCGAAGCCGGCCGTGCAGATGCCGGATTATCCCGACGCCAAAGCGCTCGCCGATGTCGAGGCGCAGCTTGCGACGTTTCCGCCACTGGTTTTTGCTGGCGAAGCGCGCAGTCTCAAGAAATCGCTGGCGCAGGTCGCGGCGGGGGAGGCTTTCCTGCTGCAAGGCGGTGACTGCGCGGAAAGCTTCGCCGAGCATGGCGCCAACAATATCCGCGACTTTTTCCGCCTGTTTCTGCAAATGGCGGTGGTCCTGACTTACGCGGCCGCTTCGCCGGTTGTAAAAGTCGGCCGCATCGCCGGCCAGTTCGCCAAGCCGCGCACCTCGCCGACCGAGAAGCGCGGCAAGGTCGAGCTTCCAGTCTATCGCGGCGACATCGTCAACGGTACCGACTTCACCGCGGAAGCGCGCACGCCGGATTCGCGGCGGCAGTTGGAAGCCTATCGGCAATCCGCGGCGACGTTGAACCTGTTGCGTGCCTTCGCCACCGGCGGTTACGCCAACTTGGCGAACGCGCATCAATGGATGCTGTCGTTCGTCAAGGACAGCCCGCAATCCAAGCGTTATCAGGAGCTCGCCAATCACATTACCGAGGCGCTCGGATTCATGCGCGCCTGCGGCGTCGATCCGAGCCTGCACACCGAATTGCGCACGACGGATTTCTTCACCAGTCACGAGGCGCTGCTGTTGGGCTACGAGCAAGCCTTCACCCGCGTCGATTCGACGACCGGCGATTGGTACTGCACGTCGGGCCACATGGTGTGGATCGGCGACCGCACCCGCCAGGCGGACCACGCCCATGTTGAGTACTGCCGCGGCATCAAAAATCCGCTCGGGCTTAAGAGCGGACCCAGCCAGAAGCCAGACGAGCTGTTGCGGCTCATCGACATTCTTGATCCCGACAACGAGCCGGGGCGCCTGACGCTGATCTGCCGCGTCGGCGCCGACAAGGCCACCGAGCTATTGCCGCCGCTCGTGCGCGCGGTGAAGCGCGAAGGCCGCAACGTGGTTTGGTCGTGCGATCCGATGCACGGCAATACCATCACCTCGGTCAGCGGCTACAAAACCCGCCCGTTCGATCAGATCCTCAAGGAGGTGCGGACATTTTTTCAAGTTCACGCCGCCGAAGGCACGATCGCCGGCGGCGTACATCTGGAAATGACCGGGCAGAACGTGACCGAATGCACCGGCGGCGCACGCGCGATCACCGAAGAGGATCTTAACGACCGCTATCACACCGTCTGCGATCCGCGGCTCAATGCGGAGCAGTCGCTCGATCTCGCGTTCCTGCTCGCCGATTTGTTGAAATCGGAGCGGCAAGCCAAGGCCAAGCCGTTCCCGGCCGTGGCCGCGCTTTGAACCGAGGCGTCTTTCCGCGCGTTGACGTCAAGGCGTTGCAGCGCAAGTCCCCGGTTGCCGGACCGGACGCTCCGGCGTTAAAGCTTGGCCATGAATGAGCGTCCTACCGATCGTCTTGCTATTGCCGTGGCGCAGCTTAGTCCCACGGTCGGCGACATTTCCGGCAATCTGGAATGTGCGCGTAAAGCGCGCCAGCAGGCGGCGCGCGACGGCGCCGATCTGATCGCGCTTTCCGAACTGTTCATCGCCGGCTATCCGCCGGAAGACCTCGTGCTCAAGCCGGCATTTCAGGCCGCTTGCCGCTCGGCGGTCGAGGCGCTCGCCCGCGAAACCAACGACGGCGGACCGGCCGTGCTGATGGGCGCGCCGTGGGTCGAAGACGGCAAGCTTTATAACGCCTACGCGCTCCTAGCCGGCGGCCGCGTCGCGGCGCTGCGCTTTAAGGTCAATCTGCCGAATTACGGCGTATTTGACGAGAAACGGGTCTTCGCCTCAGGTCCGCTGCCGGGCCCGATCAGTTATCGCGGCGTACGGCTCGGCGTTCCGGTCTGCGAGGACACGTGGACCGATTGGGGCGACTACGAGAATGTCGTCGAATGTCTTATTGAGACCGGCGCCGAAATTCTTATTGTGCCGAATGGCTCGCCCTATTGGCGCGACAAGGCCGAGGTCCGGCTCAATGTCAGCGTGCAGTCGGTTGCCGAGACCGGGCTGCCGCTAATCTATGTGAATCAAGTCGGCGGTCAGGACGAATTGGTGTTCGACGGCGCGTCGTTTGCGCTCAATGCCGATCGCTCGATCGCGTTTCAGTTGCCGGCGTTTCAGCAAATGGTCCTGACCACGCATTGGTCGCGCAGTGGCGGCGCTTGGCGCTGCGCGCAGGGAGCGGTGGCGCGCCCCGACGATCTCGACCAGGCCGATTACACCGCTTGCGTGTTGGGCTTGCGGGATTATGTCGACAAGAACCGCTTCAAGGGCGTCGTCATTGGACTCTCCGGCGGCATCGATTCGGCGCTATGCGCCGCCATGGCAACCGATGCCTTGGGCCGCGAACGCGTGCGCTGCCTGATGCTGCCGTTTCGCTACACCTCGCAGGAATCGCTCGACGATGCCGCGGCGATCGCGCGTGCGCTCGGCGTTCGCTACGACGTCGTGCCGATCGAAAGCGCCGTGCGCGGACTGGAAGCTTCGCTCACCGCGGTATTTGCCGGCGCGGCGCGCGATGTTACGGAAGAAAATCTGCAAGCGCGCGCCCGCGGCACGATTTTGATGGCGGTTTCGAACAAATTCAGCCTGATGGTCGTGACCACCGGCAACAAGTCGGAAATGTCGGTCGGCTACGCCACGCTCTACGGCGACATGAATGGCGGCTTCAATCCGATCAAGGATCTGTACAAAACCGAAGTCTATCGCCTGGCGCAGCTGCGCAACCGCTGGAAGCCGGTCGACGCGAAAGGGCCCGCCGGCGAAGTGATCCCACAAAATGTGCTCACGCGCGCGCCGAGCGCCGAACTTCGCGAAAACCAGACCGATCAGGACACGCTGCCGCCGTATGACGTGCTCGATCGCATCCTCGAACGGCTGGTCGAGCGCGAGGAACCCACCGCCAGCATCGTCGCCGCGGGCTTCGATCGGGACACCGTGATGAAGATCGAGCGTATGCTCTATTTGGCCGAATACAAGCGCCGGCAGGCCGCGCCCGGCGTGAAAGTGACACTGAAAAATTTTGGCCGCGATCGCCGCTATCCGATCGTCAATCGGTTTCACGATCCGGGCACGCCGCTGCCCGACGCCGATGCCGCGGTGAGCAAGGGCGCGGCCATGGCCAAAGCCGGCGCCTCGGATTTCTAAAGGATGATCCCGAAAGGGGGATGCCGGTTTTCGGAAAATGCGCGGAATTTGCTGCTTGACTGCGAGTCTTTACTGGGATTGCGGCGCGCTCTGCGATGACGATTGCGACGACAGGAAAGGCGGTCCGACGGTGCGCACCGTTCGTTTGCTGTTGTCGGTGCCGACGGTGCTTGTCGTTGCGCTAGCATTCGCAGGTGCTGCCGCGGCGGCTGAAACGGCGCTGGCCGGCGGCGTCGAAGCCCCTGGCTTGCCGGACGGTTTGGGTTGCGACAGCGCCTTGGCGTTTTGATCGGTCACGACGATGTCGCCGCTTTCCAGCGTGCTCGAATCGTCGGCGTTCTTGAGCGCGTCGGCCCAGCTCTGGCCCGGCCGCCGGCATGAACAGCCGGCGACGACCTCCTTGCGATAGCGAAAGGCGTTGGGCAGCGCCGTATAGGCCTGGCCGCTGATCGACACCGCCTGTTGCATGTCCTCGCCGGGATTGTGAAACGAATACAATTCCGCTTCGGCGGCCGGACACAAGCGCTGACAGGCGCGCGCATCATCGGTGAAGCGGCTCGGCACGGTGGAATACGAGATCGGAAAATAAAACCCGTCGCAGGCGCGCACGCAGACGGTGTGATAGGTGCCGGACGGCGCGCCGTCGCCACCGGGATTGACGATCGTGCCGCCGAAGAGCGCGTCGAAAAAGCCTTGCGGTCCGCCCCATGAATTCGCCGCGGCGGTGTACTGGGCGCCGCAATTGTTTTGCGCCAATTGCCCGATCAACGCGCGGCGCTGTCCCTCCTGACCGGTATTGCCGTTCTTAAGCTGTTCGAGATCGCTAATCGTGCGGTCGAGATTGCCGCGCATCTGTTGGATCTGCGAGGTAATCGGTCCGCACTGCGGAGAGAGTGCCGAGAAAAACGCGAAGAATCCCTGGCCGGCGCAGCCGGCTTTGTGGGCTTGCGCCACAGTGCGATCGAGATCGGCTTGCTGTTTGGCAATGGTGTCCTCGGTGCGCTTGATCTGTTCGGCGCGCGCCGGGTCGACGGAGCCTTGGGTCAGGGCGGTCAGCTGGCCTTCAAGCCGCACGCAGACAGGATTTGAACTCGGCGCCGGATTGGGCGCGCCCGGATTCGAAATCGGCTGGCGTGGCGCTGCTGGCGCCGCTAGCCCCGGCGGAGCGGAAATGCCCTGGGCGCTTGCGGCGGCGGGCACAAAAACGATCACGGCGGCAAACAGGATTGTTTGCTGTCGAGCCTTCAGGCCGGCTTTAATGAAGCCGCTCACCCGGTGAATCATTCTCGCCCCAACCCCGTTCGGCGCGCGGATCAAGCGCCGCAATGGTGACTAAAGTGTGAATGGTGCCGCATCTCATTCGGCGTCGGGCTGATTCTCCGGACGCGCGCGATCGAAGGCGGGGAGCGCCAGACAGGCGCGATCGACGCCGCCTATTTTCGGAAACCGCTCGAGCGGTACTTTGAACCGCCTGGCATTGTTGACCTGCGGCACCAGGCAGACATCGGCCAGCGTGACCTCGCTGCCGCAGGCATAGGGACCGGGCGCGATCAGCGCTTCCAGTGCTTCAAAGCCGGCGATGATC
>Ga0307475_10002774_pt1 | contig 10568 bp, 7 predicted proteins | sample atmos_gasesECM1C_FD_203317 | JGI IMG/M metagenome (GOLD analysis project Ga0307475, IMG submission 203317) | Hardwood forest soil microbial communities from Morgan-Monroe State Forest, Indiana, United States - atmos_gasesECM1C_515 | ecosystem: Environmental > Terrestrial > Soil > Temperate...
ATCCCTGTAACTCGGAGCGCTGTCGATGCGCTCCACGGTGGCATTGATGGTGGAGGCCTTGAGCGGCACCCCGTATGCCCAGTAAGGGATCAGGCCCCAGCGCATCATCGCCGCCTCACGCTCGCCGGACTCTGCCACCACGACCGGAACCTGCTCGGTCGGCAGCACGCGGTAGCTCAGCGGATACTCCCAGCGTCCGCGCCGGATCCCCATCGCCCGCTCGGCCTTGGCGGCTTGCGCAAGGATGTACTTGCCACACATGGGCTTGGCCTCAAACAGTGTCGTCAGCACTCTAGCACTGTGTGGACGGACGCCGGCGACGTTGCCCACACTCGCGCCATGCTCCCATGGAGTTCGGTCGAGAGGCTGCGCGATCACTTCGGCGACTACGTCATCCTTGTCACCTGCCGCAGCTGCCGGCACTCACGCGAGATGACGCCCGCGTTTCTCGCGCGTCATTGCCGCTGGGGCTGGGATGAGCCGCTCGCCAACATCATCGCGAGATTCAGGTGCCGGTGCGGCAAGAAGCTCGTCGAGGTGCAGGTCGGGTTCAACCGCAAGCCGCGCGGCTGGGTGAAGAACCCATCCTGATCCTCAGGATGCGGGGGATGATTTCATTGCGGCTTCGGCCCGGCCCTGACGGCGCGCTCGAACACGGCGTCCACATCCGCCAGATACAGCAGGATGCTGACGCTCGATCCGCCGAGCGAGCGCGGCCCGCGGTAGCCCATGGCGGGGTGCTCGTCGGCGAGCATGATCCTGCGCATCGGCCATGCGCAGCAGCTCCGTTGCACCGAAGGCGCGCTTGTAGAACTCGATCGCCTCCGCACGGGTAAGTGGCAAGTTAATGACGCACGCAGGAGCCACCCGTCCAGTACTCAAGTGCTACCGGCACTGGATATGGCAGTGCGCGCATTCTGCCGGTGCCAGATCCAGTATGCCGCGCTCAGGCCGCCCAGAAACGGCAGCCCGAAGACCAGCGTCATGCGGAACGCGTCCGTGAATGCCGTCGTCAGCAGGACCGCCGCCATGAGCGTGGCGCCAAGCAGTGTCGTGGCGGGAAAGCCAACCATGCGAAAGCGCAGCGGCGCAGCCCCGGTGCGTGCGCGCACGCGCCGGAAACGATAGTGGGTGACGAAGATCATCATCCAGGTGAACATGGCGCCAAAGGCCGAGATCGACACCATGAGAATGAATGCGGACTTCGGCGCCACGATGCTCAGCACGGTGGCGAGCGCGATGCCGATGCTCGACAACAGCAGTGCCTGCACCGGAACGCCGCGCCGGTTGAGGAAACCAAAGCGCCTCGGTGCATGATGGGCCCGCGACAGGCTGAACATCATGCGCGTGGTGATGTAGAGCTGACTGTTCATCGCCGACAGCGCGGCGACCAGGATCACGAAGTTGAAAATGCCGGCGGCCGCCGGCACGCGCAGCGCGCGCATCACCTTGACGAACGGGCTCTCCTCGATGCCCGCGGCGGTCCACGGCACGATCGCCAGCACCAGCGCGAGCGTCAGCAGATAGAAAAGGATCAGGCGGAACACCGTCGAGTGAAATGCGCGCGTGATGGCAATCTCCGGTTGCGCGGCCTCCCCTGCCGCAACGGCGATCATCTCGATGCTGAGGTAACTGAATATCGCGACGATTACCGCGACCCACGCGCCCCACACACCCCTGGGCAGGAAGCCACCGTGGGCGGTGTAGTTGTGAAAGCCGACCGCCGCCGTGGCGCTGCCCGAGCCGGGCGGCGCGCGCAGCACGATATAACCCGCGAGCAGGATGAATATCACGATGGCGGTGACCTTGATCGCCGAGAACCAGTACTCGACCGCGCCGAAGACCTTCACGCTGCGGGCGTTCACCCCGATCAGGAGCGCCGAGAAGGCCACGATCCACAGCCAGTCCGGAAGGACGGGAAACCAGAAGTGCATGTAGAGTGCGACCGCCGTGACTTCGGTCCCGACCGCGAGCACGATGCAGGTCCAGTACGCGTAGCGCACCAGAAAGCCGGCCAGCGGACCGATGTAGTACTCCGCGTAAGCGCCAAAGGATCCGGAGGTGGGGTGCGCGACTGTCATCTCCGCCAGGCACCCCATGAGCAGCAGTGCGATCACCGCGCCGATGGCGTAACTCACGAGCACCCCGGGCCCCGCCAGACTGATCGCGAAGCCGCTGCCGAGAAACAGCCCCGTGCCGATCGCGCCGCCAATGGCGATCATGGTCAGGCGGCGGGCGCTCAGGCTGCGGCGCAAGCCGCGCTCGCGCTCGATGATGTTGTCGAAGCTCGTCTCGCCGTCACTCATTTCGCAAGCCTCGTTGGTGCGCTGATGGGCTTTGCCGGCCGGGAAGTCTACACTGCGTACCTGTATGGCTCGCACCGCCTTCCGGCATCACGTGCCGCTGTTCACGGCGCTGGCACTCTGCGCGCTCGGCACGGCGTTCGCCGCGTCAGCCGCGCTCGAGGCGCTCAGTTCCAGGGACGCCGCGGGCGGATTGCGCGCCGCCCTGTCGAAGGGTATCGATGTGGCGGTAGCGCAGCTCGGCACCAACAATGGCTTTCTCAACGACCCCAAGGTGGCGATCCCGCTGCCGTCGGCGCTGGAGAAGGCAGACCGCGCGCTCAGCCGGTTCGGCATGGGTGGGCAGGCCGATGAGCTCAAGGCCACCATGAATCACGCGGCCGAGCAGGCGGTGGCGCAGGCGAAGCCGGTATTCAAGCAGGCGCTGCAGCACATGACGCTGTCGGATGCCAAGGGCATCCTCACCGGCGGTGATGACGCCGGCACGCAGTACTTCCGCCGCGCCACGAGCGCGCAGCTCACCGGGAAGTTCAAACCGATCGTGGCGGCTGAAACCGCGAAGCTCGGCCTGACCACAAAATACAACGAGTACGCCGGCAAGGCGGCGCAGCTCGGGCTGCTGTCCGCTGAGGACGCGAATCTCAACGACTACGTGACCGCCAGGGCGCTCGACGGGCTCTTCAGCCGCATTGCAGACGAGGAGCACCAGATCCGCAAGGATCCGCTCGGGCAGGCGAGCTCGCTCATCAAGAAGGTGTTCGGCACGCTGTAAGCCGCAGCGACTCGCGGACCTGGGGCGTGCCGCCGGATAGCTGGTGTCCGTCGCAATGGCCGCGCCCTACCCGCGCAGTCGCAGTCCCTGCGGATCGTACAGCGCTTCCAGCCGCACCGTTGCGGCACGCATCTCGCCCAGGATGTCGATCTCGAAGCGCGCGCCGTCGCGCGCGAGCGCGGTCGGTACGTAGCCCGCGGCGAGGCTCTTGCCGACGCAATGGCCATAGGCGCCCGAGGTCACGTAGCCGACCGCGGCGCCGTCTTTCATGATCGATTCGTAGCCGACCACCTCGGCGTCGGCGTCCGCCACCTCCATGACGACGAAGCGGCGCTTCGGGCCTGCTGCGCGTTCGGCCAGTGCCGCCGCGCGACCGGTGAACTCGGGCTTGGAGAAGTCGACGAAGCGAGCGAGCCCGGTTTCACCCGGGGTGTAGTCGGGCCGGAAGTCCTTGTTGAACGAGCCGTAGGCCTTCTCCAGGCGCAGCGAGGACAGCGCGCGCCCGCCGAAGTGCACGAGCCCGAGCTCCCGTCCTGCGTCCCACAGGTCATCGTAGAGCGAGGCGAAATAGTCAGGCGTCGTCCAGATCTCGTAGCCCAGCTCACCGGTGAACCCGGCGCGCGTCAGGATGGCCGGCGCGAAGCCGACGGCGGTCTCGCGGACCTGAAACAGCTTGAACGCCGAAGGAGACAGATCGTCCCGCACCACCCGCTGCACCAGTTCGCGCGACCTCGGCCCCGCGATCGACACGCCGCAGAGCGTCGAGGCGGCCGAGCGCACCCACACATCCGCGGCTGGCTTTGCTGCCGAGAACCAACGCAAATGAAACTCCTCTGCAAACCCCGACCCGACGATGAGGAAGCGGTCCTGCGCGAGACACGCGATCGACAGGTCCCCCATGATCCGGCCGGCGGGATTGAGCATGGGGGCGAGCGCGAAGCGCCCGGGTTTGGGTATACGTGAGGCAAAGACCCGATCGAGCCAGGCACGCGCTCCGCGCCCGGCGACCTCGTACTTGCCGTAGTTGGTGGTCTCGTAGAGGCCGACCGTGCTGCGTACCGCCTGACACTCGGCGCGCACGACGGGGAAGGCCTCCGAGCGCCGATAGGTCGGAGTCTCGGTCGGCGCAACGCCCTCCGGCGCGAACCACAGGGCATTCTCCAGCCCGAAGTTCGCGCCCATGACCGCGCCGGCCGCCTTGAGCCGGTCGTAGATCGGTGAGCGCCGCACCGGACGGGCCGCGGGCAGCTCCTCGTTCGGGTAGGCGAGCCGGAAGCGACGCGAGTAGTTCTCGGGAACCTTGAGGGAGGTGTATTTCGGCGTCGCGAACGCGCCGAAGCGCGCGACGTCCATGGAAATGATGTCCTGGCCCGGATCGCCCTCCGCCATCCAGCGCGACAGCACGAGCCCTATGCCCCCGCCCTGGCTGAACCCGGCCATGACGGCGCAGGCAACCCAGAAGTTGCTCACGCCCCGGACCGGTCCGACCAGCGGATTGCCGTCGGGAGCGAAAGTGAACGGACCGTTCACCGCCTTCCGGATACCGACACGACCCAGTGCCGGGAAGTGACTGAAGCCGACCTCGAAGTACGGCGCCAGCCGCTCGAAATCCTCGGGCAGCAGCTGCATCGAGAAATCGTCCGGCGTCTTCACCGGCGACCAGACAATGCCGTGGGGCTCGTAAGTACCGATCAGCGCGCCGCCGCGCTCCTGGCGCAGGTAAATCTCGCCGGCGTAGTCGGTGGTGTTGACGATCTCCTTCTCCCGGCCCTTGAGCTCCGGGACGTCCTCGGTGAGCAGATAGTGGTGCTCCATCGCCAGCACCGGCAGCTCGATGCCGACCATGTGGCCGACTTCACGTGCCCACAGACCCGCGCAGTTCACCACGTGCTCGGCGTGCACGGTGCCCTTGTCGGTGACGACGTCCCAGGTGCCCTCGCGACGCTGCCCGAGCGACAGCACCCGGGTGAAGCGTTCCACCGAGGCACCGAGCTGGCGTGCCGCCTTGACGTAGGCGTGGGTGGTGCCCGACGGATCGCAATGGCCACCGTCCGCGCGCCACAGCGCGCCGATGAAGTGGTGGGTATCGATCAGGGGATTGAGGTTGCGCGCCTCCTCGAGCGAGATCATCTCGGTTTCCATCCCCAGGTAGCGCGCCCGTGAGCAGATGAGCTTCAGGCTGTCGAGCTCGCCCGGGGTCGCCGCGAGCATCAGGCCGCCGTTCGGGTGCAGCCCGCAGGACTGGCCGGAGAGCGCTTCGATCTCGCGATACAGGTCGATGGTGTATTTCTGCAGCCGCGAGATGTTGGCCTCGCCGTTGAACGTGTGCATGCCCCCGGCCGCATGCCAGGTCGAGCCCGAGGTCAGTTCACCCTTCTCCAGCAGCAGCACGTCGGTCCAGCCGATCCTGGCGAGGTGATAGAGCACACTCGCGCCGACCACCCCGCCACCGATGACCACGGCTCTCGCTGAACTCTTCATGTCGTTTCATCTCCGGACAGGGCCGCAACAGTAACATCCGCCCGGGGCACGAGCCCGAAGGGCTTGGCCGTGGACGTAAGCCATTCGCGCAAGTGCCGCGCGGTGCTCGTGGGCGTGAGCAGCAGCAGCCCCGACGGCAGCACCGCGAGGATGACGGCCACCTGTGCCATGACGGTGGCGGCAGCGTTTCCTGGCGGGAAGACCTGCGGATCCAGGTCCAGGCGGCAGGCCCGGCTAAGCACCTCGCGGACCTGCGGCCCGCCGAGATGCAGCGCCGCGAGGCCCGACGACAAGTCAACCGCGGCGCCAACGCGCGCACAGGCGGCCTGCCAGAGCGCCGCGGTCGCGCCTGGGTGCGCCGGCGCGGCGATGAGTAGCCAGCGCGCCGGGCGGATGCAAAGCGCCAGTTGATCGGCCGCCGCCGTCACCCGTCCCAGCACCGGCAGGTCAAGGCCCCGAGCGCCCGCGATGTTCTCGAGCTCACGCGTGCGCCCGTGGAGGGCTGCGATCTCGACAATATCCGCCGCGCAGGATGCGAGCCGGATGCCGGACTCAGGCGCGGACACGAAGGTTCTCGGGATCGAGCATGTGAGGGCTCACGATCTCGACCTCGATGGTCTCGTCGTGAACCGGCGAGGTGCCGATCAGCCGCTGACCCAATCGCTGGCGGCCGCCCGCCACCAGCGCGAGGCCCACCCAGCCGTCGCTCTCGACCGAAGGGGTCGAGGAGGTCACGTAGCCGAGAGTCGTGGTGCGTGCCTGCGGCGCCACGAGCTGCAAGCCGTTTCGCAGGCGCTGCGCGCGCGCGCGGGGGCGTACGCCGACGAGCTGCAGCCGCTCGGGCGCCGTCAGGCCGGAGCGCTGCGACAGAGCGCGGCCGATGAAATCGCCGTGCTTCTTCAGCATCCGCTGCATGCCGAGGTCGTCGGCGCTGGTGTTGCCGTTCAGCTCCGCTCCCGTCACGTGACCCTTCTCGATGCGCAGGGTGTTGAGCGCATCGAGGCCGTAGGGCGCCAAACGGAAGGGCTTGCCCGCTTCGAGCACCGCTGTCCACGCTCTCAGGGCGTGAGCGGCCGGCACCGCAAGCTCGTACGCCAGCTCGCCCGAGAACGAGATGCGGAACACCCGCCCCAAAACGCCGGCGATGGTGGCGACGCCCGCGGCCATGAAAGGAAAGGCCTCGTTGGACAGATCGAGGCCTGCGACCACCGCCGCCACGACCTCGCGCGAGCGCGGACCGGCGACCGCAAACTGCGCCCACTGATCGCCGACGTCGGTCAGGAGCACATCCATCCGCGGCCACACCGCCTGCAGATGGAATTCCAGGTGCTCGAGCGTCGCCGTCGCGTTCGCCGTCGTGGTCGTGACGAGGAAGTGCTCGGGCGCGAGCCGCGAGGTCGTGCCGTCGTCGAGCAGCATCCCGTCCTCGCGCAACATGATGCCGTAGCGGGCGCGGCCGACCGCGAGGGTGGAGAACGAGTTCGCGTACATGAAGTCCAGGAACCGCGCGGCGTCCGGCCCCTGCACGTCGATCTTGCCGAGGGTCGACACGTCGGTGATGCCGACCGAATGGCGCACGGCGCGGGCCTCGCTCAGCACCGCCTCCCACCCCGATCGACGCGAGTAGACCAGCGGCCTCAGCCACAGCCCCGTGGGCACGAAGGTTGCGCCGGCGGCCTCGTGCCACTCGTGCAGGGGAAGCCGGCGCTTGGGTCTGAAGTGCTCGCGGACTTCGCCACCGGCAAGAGCCGCGAAGGGAACCGGCTGGGCGAACGGGCGTGGCTTCACCTGCCCGACCTCGGACACCGGCACGCCGCGCGCCTGTGCCAGCACCGCGCTCCCCACCAGTCCCCCGATGCGGCCCTGGTCAGTCGCCATGCCATGGGTGGTGAAACGCTTCATGTGCTCGACGTGCTCGTAGCCCTCGCGAAAGCTGAGCCGCACGTCGGCGGTGGTCACGTCGTTCTGCAGATCGACAAAGGCCTTGCCCCGGCCGCGCACCTCCCACACCGCGGCGATCGGTGTGGCCTGCGGATCGAGCGGCAGAGCCGCGCCCAGGTCCGCGGCGCTGACCGGCCGAGCGAGGTCCAGCGCCAGCGAGCGGGCCGCGCTCTCGCCGTCACGCGCAGCGGCCGCAAGTCCGGCTACGCCCCGCGCCGCGCCCGCTACCCGCCCGATGGCGGGCGCAAGATCGGGGGTAAAGGCTGCGATCGCCTCCTGCCACGTGAGCCGCGCGCCGAGCTGGCTCGCCAGGCTGGTCAGCGGCGAATACCCTCCGGAGATGAGCAGGCAGTCGCACTCGAGGTCGCGGCGAGCGCGCCCGTTCACATCCACGACCCTGACGGTGCGGACCTCGCCGCGCCCGTAAGCCCCCACGACCAGCGCGCCGAGCTGCACCTCGACACCGAGCGCCCGCACGCGCTCCGCAGCGAGCGAGCTCTCGCGCACGTCGATCACGGCGCACTCGAGACCCGCGCCGCTCAAGGCGAGCACCGCCTCGTAGGCCTCGTCGCTGTTGAGGAAAAATAGCGGGCGGCGGCCCACGGCGACTCCGTAGCGTCTCAGATACTGATGCGCGGCACCCGCGAGCATGACGCCCGGCAGGTCGTTGCCCGGGAAGGCGATCAGCCGCTCGAGCGCACCGGTGGCAAATACCACGCGCCGGGCGCGGATGATCCGCAGCCGCTCCCGCAGGCCATCGAAACGGGCCGCCTCGGGGGGTGAGAGCGTCTCGAGCGCCCCGAACACGCCGTGGCCATAAGCGCCGAGCACCGTGGTGCGGGGCAGGCACCGCACCGTGGCAAGGCCGGCAAGCCTGGCGCACAGGCTCTCCCGCCAGGCGCTCCAGCGCGCATCGAGGAGCGAGCCGCCACCCAGTGCGATGTCCTGCTCGGTGAGCATCACCTTCAGGCCGCTCGAGCCGAGAACATGCGCGGCGGCGAGTCCCGCGGGGCCCGCGCCAACCACCAGCACATCGGTGTGATCGTGCACGGTCTCGGCCGGGGCTGCGTGATCGCCGACGAGCGGTTCGAGCCGGCCCAGGCCCGCAGCCCGGCGGATCAGCGGCTCGTAGAGCCGCTCCCAAGCCCAGCCCGGCGCCATGAAAGTCTTGTAGTAAAAACCCGCCGGCAGGAAGCGGGCGATGAGATCGTTGAGCGACAGCACATCAAACCCGAGCGACGGCCAGCGGTTCTGGCTTTCGGCCACGAGGCCCTCGTGCAGCAGGAGCGTGGTGGCGAGCCGGTTAGGCTCGCGCCCGTTGGCACCGATCACATCCACGAGCGCACACGGCTCTTCGGGACCTGCCGTCACGATGCCGCGCGGCCGGTGGTACTTGAAGCTGCGTGCAACAAGGCGCTGGCCGTTGGCGAGCAGTGCCGAGGCGAGCGTGTCGCCCTCGAGGCCGGACATCCGGCGCCCGTCGAAGCGAAAGCCGATCGGCCGATCGGGGTCGGCCAAGAGACCGCGGGCGATACGGCCGGGACCGCGCATCAGCGCGTGAGTCCCGGCGGGAGCGACAGTTGATCCTCGGGGCCGCCGACCGCGTGAATCTCGTGGCTGAGGGTGTGACGGACGACCTTGAGGAGCTTGCGGCAACCGCCCACGTGCAACCACCACTCCAGATGCCAACCGCAGGGGTTGTCGCGTTCGTAGACATAGGCGGTGAACGCCGCCAGTCCGGCATCGGCGGCGGGCCGGGACCTGCTGGCGTCGCCCCGATAGCGAAACTCGGTTTCGTCGCGCTCACCGCACCACGGGCAGGGTATTCGAAGCATGGGCGCTTTGGCTCAGTGAGCGTAAGGATACGGGCCGGCGCCGCGCTCATCGACGGTGCGCCCGGCGGCGAAGCGCTCGAGACCCAGGTGAGCGGCGAGCGGGTGCGGGGTGTGGCGCGCGATGAGGTGCGCCGTCGTCAGGCCGCCGGCCGGGATCGCCTTGAAGCCGCCGTAGCACCAGCCGCCATTCACGATCAGGCCCTCGAGCGGCGTCGTGGAGATGATCGGGGAACCGTCCATGCTCATATCCATGACGCCGCCCCATTGCCGCAGCACCTTCAGGCGCGCAAGCCCCGGCAGCAGTGTCATCGCCGCCGCGGCCACTTCTTCGGCCATCGGCAGCGTGCCGCGCTGGCCGTAGGTGTTGTAGCCGTCGATGGCGCCGCCGAACACGAGTCCACCCTTGTCCGACTGGCTGACGTAGAAGTGTCCGGCACCGTAGGTCAGAACGACATCGAGCACCGGCTTGATGCCCTCACTCACGAAGGCCTGCAGCACGTGGCTCTCGATCGGCAACCTGAGTCCGGCCATCGCGGCGAGCCGCGACGAATGCCCGGCGACGGCCAGGCATACCGTGTCGGCCGCAATGCGCCCGCGGGTGGTCTCGACTGCGGTCACCCGTGCTCCGTCGCGGACAATGCCGGTGACCTCGCAGTCCTCGATGATGTCCACACCGGCCTCTGATGCCGCCCGCGCATATCCCCAGGCAACCGCATCGTGGCGCACCGTGCCGCCACGGCGCTGCAGGAAGCCGCCGAGCACCGGGTAGCGGCCGTTGTCCAGATCAACGAGCGGCACCAGCTTCTTCACCGCCTCGCGGCTCAACGGCTCCGCATCCACCCCCAGCAGCCGCATCATGTTGGCGCGCCGCGTGAACAGATCGCGCTGCGCCTCGGTGTGAAACAGGTTGAGGGTGCCGCGCTGGCTTACCATCGCATTGAAATTCAGCGTGCGCTCGAGAGTCTCCCACAGCTTCAGCGAGTGCTCGTAGAAGCGGATATTGTCCGGGTGGAAATAGTTGGAACGGATGATGGTCGTGTTACGCCCCACGTTGCCCAGCCCGATCGGGCCCTTCTCCAGCACCGCCACGTCGCTGATGCCGTACTCGGTGGCGAGGTAGAAGGCGGTCGCCAGTCCATGACCGCCGCCGCCGACGATCACGACGCGGTAGCGCTCGCGCGGTGTCGCCTTCGTCCAGGCCCGCGACCAGCCGCGCTGGCCGCTGAGTCCCTCCAG
>Ga0307475_10002775_pt1 | contig 10568 bp, 10 predicted proteins | sample atmos_gasesECM1C_FD_203317 | JGI IMG/M metagenome (GOLD analysis project Ga0307475, IMG submission 203317) | Hardwood forest soil microbial communities from Morgan-Monroe State Forest, Indiana, United States - atmos_gasesECM1C_515 | ecosystem: Environmental > Terrestrial > Soil > Temperate...
GACCTCGCTCGAGCGCTCGTCGGATACACGGCGGGTGACAATCGGAGTACGTCCCGGTGGCAACTCGTCGAGCACACTGAGGTCGAGGTCGCCGTACAAGGTGAGCGCGAGCGTCCGTGGAATCGGGGTGGCGGTCATCACCAGAACGTCCGGCTCAGCAGTCAGCGCTCCACCTCGTCCGGCTGGGCGGACTAAGTTGCCTGTTCCTTCACTCGCGGCTCGAGCGGCGGGCTTTGTCGGTTCAGCATGCGCTGCTGCCTCGGCAACGACAGGCTCCTCATTCGTCTTTCGCATGAGCTTCAGCCGCTGCATTACACCAAAACGATGTTGCTCATCCACAATGACCAGCCCGATCTTGGCGAACTCCACGGTTTCCTCCAGCAATGCGTGCGTGCCAATGATCAGGTGCGCGTTGCCTTGTGCGATGTGACGGCGGATTTCGCGCTTGCGGTCCTGCTCCAGGGAACCGGTCAGAAGCACGATGCGATAGCCGGCGCTTTCCAGGATCCGCCGCGCCGAGAAGTAGTGCTGCTGGGCGAGAATTTCCGTTGGGGCCATCAACGCGACCTGGTAACCGTTCTCAATCGCGATGATGGCGGCTTCGAAGGCGACGATGGTTTTACCGGAACCCACGTCCCCCTGGAGCAGGCGTCGCATCGGGTAGGGCTTCTCCATGTCGGCGGCGATTTCTTTCAGAACGCGCTTTTGGGCGCTGGTCGGATGGAAGGGCAGAATTTTCTTGATCGCGTCACGCGCCCGGTCGTCGAGCCGGAAGGGAATGCCGGTTTGAGCCTTCATCTGCCGACGTTTGAATTCGAGTCCAAGCTCCACGAAGAAGAGTTCCTCGAAGATCAGGCGCACGTGAGCGGGCGTTCGCGCCGACTGCAAGTCGGTCAGGCTCTCGCAGGCATCGGGCCAATGCACCTTCCACAAAGCCTCGGTCGGAGAGATCAGGGCCATCCGCGAGCGGACGACTGCGGGGATCGCGTCCGGTTGCTCTGGCGGCATGTTTTCGAGGGCGGTGCGAATAATGCGGCGAAACCAGCGCGCCGTCAGGCGGCCTTGCCCAGCCGACTCATAGATGGGGACGATGCAACCGACCTCGAGTGAGGCGGCCAGGTTTCTCTGCGCCGCATCGTCGGTGCCGTCGTCCGCAGGATCGCCGAGAATTTCAAACTGCGGCTGCATAATCTGCAATTCGCCGCTCCGCTCTTCCTCGACCTTGCCGTACAGGGCGACCCACTGGCCCGGCTTGAAGCGATCGCGCAGGTAGGTGCCGTTGAACCACAAACATTTTAGGCGTGCGCGACCCTGCCCTGCCGTCATCTGAAAGATGGGCATACGGCGCGTACGGAATAATCCGGAAGTGCGGACTTCGGCGATCACGGTCGCCATCTCTCCCGGGCGGAGTTCGGCAATGCCGCGTGGGTTCAGCCGGTCTTCGTATCGAAACGGCAGATAATGAAGGAGATCCGCGACCGTACGAACGCCCTTGGCGGCCAGCACCTCGGCCAGGCGGGGGCCGATGCCTTTGATGTATTGAACCGGTGTCGCGAGTTCCAGCATGGATGGATTCGCAAAGAATGGTAACAGGGAGCAACTCGGTGCGCGCATTAGTGGGCGGTCGAATCGTCGGGGCCCCGCGAGGCGGTCGCGGTGTCTAAGCTATCGGTGAGCGTGAACTTCGTGCAGTCGCTCCTGGCGGTGCTGCTGGGCAACGCGGCCTATTACGTCCTTATGCCCTCCCTTCCCCAGGCGGCTCGCCACAAGCTGTTGCAGGTGGACCTGGGTTTGGCCGTGGATTTCTGGTTCTGCGTGGTGGCCTTCGGGCTGATCCGAACGGCGCAGTGGTGGCGACACCGGCGACAATAACCTTCCCTTTTCAGAGCACCACGAACCCGAGGTTACTTTCGGAACCTCGGTGACCCAGTCCGGAACAGCTAAAATCCTTCAGCCGAATGCAAAAGATCGCCATCCTCTACGATGCGAGCCAGGCGGTGCTGTCGACCTTCGACCTCGACGAGGTCCTGCGCCAGATCCTGATGATCGCACGTGATTATTTTCATCTGCAGAACGTCGCGATCTTGCTGCTGGACAAGGAAAAACAGGAACTCTATCCGCGTTGCCAGATCGGCTGGGATGCTGGCCATGAGCGCACCCGCCTGCCGTTGGAACAAGGCGTCACGGGGGCGGCGGCCCGCCAGAAGCGTCCTATTTACTCCCCTGATGTTGCAAGCGATCCGCAGTATGTTTCCTCGGCACAGCGGACCCGATCCGAGCTCGCAATTCCACTGATGGTGCGAGATGAGGTGGTGGGCGTGCTGGACTGCCAGAGCGAGAATGCCCATCACTTCGACAACGACAAGATTGATCTGCTGACGCTGTTTTCAACGCAGGCGTCGATGGCCCTGCAGAATGCCCGCCTCTATTCGCTGGAACGGCAGAGGGCGCGACATCTGGAAGTCATCAACGCGATTGCGCGGGAAACGACGGCGGTGCTCGACCAGGAGGAACTCCTCATCAAGGTCTGCTCGGTCATCCAGCAGACTTTTCAGGTGGGCCACGTGTCGGTTCTTCTGCGGGAGGACGATGGCCTGATGCTGCGCGCGAGCCAGGGGCGATTCACGGCGTGTGCAGCCGCCGGCGGACGACTACCCGCTACTAGCGGACTATGGGGACGAGCCTTAGCGGGCGGCAAGACACTGATCGAAAACGATGTTCGAGCTTGTCCCGAGTACGTTGGCTTCTATCACGAAACTCAATCGCGGATGTGCATTCCGCTGGTCTCGTTCGGGCAGACACTGGGCGTGCTCATGCTCGAGAGCGAGGAGCCGGGAAGCTTCCAGGAAGGTGATGTCGAATCGCTGGAGGCGGTTGCCGATATCTGCGCCACCGCCATCCAGAACGCGCACTACGTGGAGCGGGTCAAGCAACTGGCCTATCTCGACGGGCTGACAGGGATTTTCAATCGGCGCTTCTTCGAACTTCGGGTGGTGGAGGAAATCGATCGCGCCCGCCGCTTCAACGGCGGCATGGCGGTAGTGATGGTAGATATTGACCAGTTTAAACGCTTGAATGATGAGTTTGGACACCTGCTCGGCGACGAAGTCCTGCGGCAGGTCTCCTCGATGTTTCACCAGCAACTGCGCAAGATTGACGTCGTATGCCGGTACGGCGGGGAAGAGTTCGCGATTCTGCTTTCGCAGACGAATCCGCAGCACGCGCTTGCGGTCGCAGAAAAGCTCAGGCGTATGGTGGAGACGTGGCAGTTCCCGGGGGTGCCACAGTGCGTAACCATTAGCGCAGGAGTGGCGACGTTCCCCGATCATGGAACGACACGGGACGACCTGGTGAAATCGGCGGACGCGGGGTTATACGCAGCCAAGCAGGGCGGCCGGAACCGGGTGCTGCTGGGGCCCAGCTTCTACAAAGCTGCGGCGTTGGGCCAGTCGGACTGAGGCTGATGCCTAGTCCTTTGTTCTTCCTAAATACTCTAGCCGCGTGACTATTTCTGCACGGCGCAAGTGCCGAGCTGTGTTCGGCTTGCTCACACGGGGACGCCTGCCCCTACGTGGTCTGGGGACCACTTAAATCGGCATCCAATCGCCGTGAAGCTCGTGCTGCAGGCGTTCCATCTGTCTGCGGTTCTCCCGCATGAGGCCTCGCCGCTGCTTTTGTAGTTCCTTCTGCAGTTTCTGTGTTTGCTGGCGAAGCGCTTTTTGCTGAGTGCAGAGCTCACTCTGAGCGCGCTGAGTGGCGGCTTGCGCTTCTCGCAAGGCACGTTCGATTTCGGGTTTCTCCCGGTCCAGTTCTTCGATCGCCGCACGCTTCGCCTTCTCGATTTCCGGTCTGACCTCATCAAGCGCCCGGCGGGATTCTTCCAAGGCGAACTGCATCTGCGGTTGCAACTGGGCCATCTCATCGCGGAATTCGCTCAGATCAATGCGCGTCTCAGCGTCGATGTCGGGCGCCTCGAAGCTTTCTTCCAGGAATTCGCCCGAATCTTTGCGCGCGGGTAAGGGCAGGGTCAGATTCTGCTCGTGCTTGTCGCGAATGACGCCTACCGTCACGCTCTCGGTGGTGGTGGAGCGGATGGCATGGCTGAAGTCGCTGGTGTCCTGTACGGGGTGATCATTCACGCGGACGATCACATCGCCCGCGCGGAAGCCTGATTTTTCCGCACGACTGCCTTTCTCGACCGAGCGGACGAGCACACCCTTTCCGTTTTTCACACCGAAAAATTCTCCCAGCTGCGGCGTAATGTTTTCGACCGTCAAGCCGCTCCGCAAGGACGAGTGCACGACTACCACCGAGACCGGGACATCCATGTCCGGCAAAGGTGGCATGGGTGGCATCTCGAATTTGAAATCCTTGCCGCGCGGCCAATTGGCGGCGGATTTGCGACGGTCCGCAAGCTGCACCTTGATGGTTAGGGGCTGGCCATCGCGGCTGATGCCGAGCGCCACCACCCGCCCAGCGGGAGTTTCCCGGATCATCCGCCGCAGTTGAGCGCCGCTCTCAACGCTCGTGCCATTCATGGTCAGAATGACGTCGTGTTCCTTCAGGCCTGCTTTGCCGGCGGGAGCATCCTGGTCGACAATCGTCACCTCGACGCCGCGCTCATCTTTCAATTTCAGCGCCGAGACCCGCTCCGGCGTGATGTCGGTGATATCGACACCCATGTATGCCCCGGTACTTTCTTCGTCTCCTGCAAAGCCGGTGTCGGAAGATACCAGGTTGAGAGAATAGGAGCCGCCCATGCGATCGAGCACGGGGCAATCTGCCGGGTAGGTGGCCAAACTCAACAGGGGTACCAAAATCGTGGAGAGCAGGATGGATCGGTGCATAGAGTCCTCGGGCGCTTGCTGAGACTTCTTGCGGATTCTCGTGCGGGGCGCGGAGTTGGCATCATCCGCGCCCCGCGGAATCTATCACTTGCTGGTGCGCAGGAACTTGATGTCTCCGGTCGTGGTCCGGACCTTGAGGGTCGGGCCGCCACCGTTCAGCTTGCCTTCCGCGGTGAAGCTCTTGGGCCCGGGCCAGTCGCCACCCTCGCTCGTCACCCGGATATCGCTGAAGTCCGACTGGATCCTGTGGCCGTTGGCCAAATCGATGCTGGCGCGAATGGTCATGGCAACATCGGGGGCGATGTAGACCACGATGTCGCCCGCGGAAGTCTCCAGCACTGAGTCGGTGCGTTCTCCACTGGAGGAGATGAACTTTGCGAGGATTCCGCCGGCGCCGGTTTCGGCGTGCGCGGAGGAAACACCGTTCAACTCGATGCGCCCGGCACCGGTTTCCGCGCGCACTACTCCCTTGGCCCAACCCAGCCGGATGCTGCCACCTCCGGTTTCAATCTCGACTGGGCCGGAGATGTCCCCCAGTTCGATATTGCCCCCGCCGGTGGAGACCTTCAGTTTGCCACCGCATTTATTGACCTCAATATTTCCGCCACCGGCTTCGAGGGTGGCGCCATGGGCAGCCGAAGCGAGAAGAATATTTCCGCCTCCCGTGCTAGCGCTCACCTGGCCTTTGGCGTTGCTGATGTTGATCTTGCCGCCGCCCGTCTCGAGATGCAGATCGCCATTGACGGTGCCGATCTCGATGCTGTCCCCGCCCGTCTCAGCGCTGACCGAGCCCCCAATGTCATCCAGGTGAATTTTCCCGCCGCCGCTTTGGGCTTCCACCCGGCCCTTGATCCCGTTAACGGTCACACCGCCGCCGGAAGTCTCCAGTTTGGCCAGTTCGAGATTGCGGGGAACATTGATGACGAACTCGCCCGAACACAGATTGTGGCGATGGCCCTGCCAGTCGCCCTCGATCAGGGCGGTGTCTCCGCGGGCGGAGGCGTTGATCTTGTAGGCTTCGAATTCGCGCCGAGCTTGCTTCTCATCAGAACCGTAAGAACGAGTGCGGATTACGTAGGTAATGTCCTGCTGAGAGCTGCCTTGAACTCGGACGGAGCCGAAGTCCACTCGTACGCGAAGATTCCTGGCCGCGGACAGTGTGCCGGTGACTTCCTCAGTCCAGGAGTCGCCGTCGCGATAAATCCGCGTCTGCTGTGCAGCCGCGATCGAAACCAGGAATGCCATCGCGAGCAGCACTCCGGCGAATTTTGAATACTTCTTGACCATGGCGCTTTAGCCGAAACTTTTGGGGTCTAGCGGGTCCCGTTGAGTGTGGCATTTCTCCTTTTTTAAGAGCCGAAGCTCCGAATGTCTGTCAGCCCCTCAAGCGGCCGCCAACAGAAACCGTTTACGGCATCGCTTAAAGCGATGCCCTGATACGAACAACATCAGTCGATCTCGGGCAACTGCGCCAGGACCGTACGCGCTTGCGAACGGATGTACTGGTTCTGGTCGGTCTCAGCAAGATGCTGCAGCGCCGCGCGCACGCTGCTGTCGGCCTTTACGGGCTGCAACAATAGCAAAGCCTGCGTGCGCACGCCCGGATTACTGTCTGTCATCAAGGCGTTTAGCACGGCATCGCGCACGCGGGTGTCGTCTTTCACGTAGGATCCCAACCCCTCGATCGCCTTAAGGCGGACGCCGGGATTCGTGTCATAGCGCAGCGAGTAGATCAAGGCCTCCCGGACCCGGGTATCGTCCGGCTTCTGCGTGAGCAGGTCGACCGAATCCATGCGCACGCCCGAGCTGTAGTTGTTGCGGGCTGCGAACAACAAGAGCTGCTGGATCCGCTGGTCGTTCAACGATCCCTGAGCTTCTTCGGTATGGACTGTGTCGTACTTGATGGTGACCTGGTTGGAACCGGGAGCTTGGATGACGGAGCGAATGCCGGTGATGGAAGCTTGATCGGGAGTGACGGCAGAGGTGGTTGACTCTGAAATACCCGGGTTTAGGCCGGGGCCGGTGGGTGTCAACTTGTACATTGCCCCAATCCCGCCGCCAAACCCAATCATGAAAATGACCGCGGCGAGTGCGGGAGAGAACCGCATTTGCCGCACCCAGTTCGCGGGATCGAATGTAAGTCGCTGCCACCATCCGCCCTGGGGCGCGGTCTCGAGCCGCTCCTGCAACCGCATTCGCGCCGAAGCCAGCAGATTCGATGTGGGTTCATCAACCGGAAGCTTGGAGAGGGTCGCGTGGAAGGCGCGTGCGGACTTCAGTTCGGTGGCGCACCCCGGACATCGTCCGAGGTGCTGTTCCAGTTCGTAACGAGCGTCATCGGCAAGCTCGTTATAAACATAGAGCAGAATATTCTCTTGTACCCATTCACACTTCATAATTGCACCCCTTGGGGGTCACTCCTTAACAAAGTCTTTTGCTGACGGCTTTATCGCAAATCCGACAGCGAACCACGCAGTTTCTGCGTAGCCCGGAAGAGCGTGTTCTTGGCCGTTTCTTCCGTCGTGTTCAAGATCTCTCCCACGGTTCGCAGTTTCAAACCGTGGTAATGCTTCAATTCGAAAACCATGCGCTCCCGAGGCGTCAGCTTTTCCAATGCGCAGTTGATACGGGCGCCCAGTTGACGGCGCATAAGATCGCGCTCGGGGTTTGCCCCGGCCCGCCCGTCGGGCACCTGGTCAAGCAAACTGTACTCCTCGCCGGAAGCGTCGGTGCTTACCGGAGCATCTTCCTTGCGAACTTGTCGTTTGCGGAGGTGGTCGAGGCAGAGGTTGGTGACGATGCGGTAGATCCAGGTGTAGAAGGAACACTCGAAACGAAAACTGCCCACGTTCTTGTAGGCCTTCAGGAAGGCGTCCTGGAAGATGTCCTGCGCGTCGTGTTCGGACCCGGTCAGGTGCAGGGCCAGACGCAAGACCGCCTGATCGTAGTGGCGAACGAGTTCCTCGAAGGCAGCATGGTTCCCCCGCTGCGCCTCGCGGATCAACATCGTGTCGTCGATGCGGTTTCCTTGCCCGGCCATGTGGCCCCGTGCGGCGGGGTCCTGGGTTCCGCTACCCTTGTCCGTCCGCGCGCCTTGCGGGCGCGAGTAGGAACGTTCGCCAACCGTAATTGGTACCACCCACGCTTCGGCCGGCATTTCTGTCCGCTATCCTCAGCGAACCATTACTGGAATCTCTTCGGCTCGCATAGTAATGGACGGGGCAGCATCCGAAGCGTGAGCACGGATGGCAGGGGTTTGGCAAGATTCTTGCCTGCCCAGCGGACCCTCCCCAAGCTATTGATTGTGTGTATCTTAGTGCGGCTCCCACTTGGGGGCAAATAGGGCATTAATAGCATTTAGATGTTGGTAAAAGCACAAAAATGTAAAAAATAGATCAACCAACCAACCCACAAAGAAAAGTCGCCCCCATCCGCGACTTTGGACAGGGGCGACGGGAGTTGTGTCGATCTGGGTTACTCGACCGCTTCTTTCTCGATTACGACCTTCACGTGGGCTGTCACGTCTTTATGCAGTTTCACCGGGACGTCGAACTCACCCACGGCCTTCAGCGGTTCATGCAGCTGAATCTTGCGGCGGTCGAGGTGGAAGCTTTTCTTCTCGAGCGCCTCGGCGATGTCACTCGAAGTAACCGATCCGAAAAGCTGCTCGTTCTCGCCGGAGCGGCGCTGGAATGAGACCGAGAGCCCCTCGAACTGTTTGGCGAGGGCCTCGGCTTCGTGTTTTTCCTTGGCGGACCGGCGCACGGAAGCGGCTTTCATCTGTTCGATGACGGCCTTGTTGGCGGAATTGGCCTCGATGGCGAGCTTGCGCGGCAGCAGGAAGTTGCGGCCGTAGCCTTCGGCAACCTTCACGACGTCACCACGAGAGCCGAGCTTGGGTACGTCCTCTTTCAGGATGACTTCCATGGAATAACTCCGTTTCTAAATTCTTTCGAGTGTTGCTTCGCAAATGTGCAGTGTCTTCACAAACAACAGAAATAGTCACCGCAAGTGCCGACCGCGAGCCCAGCGGCCAAACCCGTACCGCTTTTGCCACGATTGCGGCCCGGCTGAAGCCGGCGCTTTCAAGACAAGCTCTCAAATCAGAGCTCTCTCAGCCTGTTCAGGCGAGTCGTAGCTGGCCCCCGAGCAATGCCCCTTCGGCGCCGCTAGTTCGCTCGCCCGGCAAAGGGCAGCAGCGCGATGTTGCGGGCCTGCTTGATCGCGCAGGAAAGCCGACGCTGGTGCGGAGTGCAAACCCCGGTCAGACGGCGCGGAACAATCTTGCCGCTTTCGGCCACGAACTGCGCGAGCAGGCGAACATCTTTGTAATTGATGCTCTCGATCTTCTCCACGCAGAACTTGCAAACCTTCTTCCGGCGGAAATACTTGCGGCCGCCTTCGCGGGAACCGCCGGGCCCGCCTGCAGGGCGGGGACCTCGGGACGGTGGACGCTGGCTGTGGCCCTCAGACGCCGGAGGCGGCTCGGCCGCTGTGGCAGTCGGTGCTTTTGCTTCTTCAGGCATGATGCTCCTTCATTCTCGCGCACGGGGCGCGTGTGTAGCGCGGGCGCCCTTGCCCGCGTCTTGGAATTCCTTAGGCGGTAGCGGGTGCGGCTTCTCCGCCCTCCGCAGTCGCAGCGGGCGCCGGCGGCGTCTTCTTGCGGGCATCGCGGATGGCCTTAATCTTGGCGAGGCGTTTCTGCTCCTCGTCGATACGCACGCTCAGAAATTTGATGACCGGCTCAGTCACGCGCAGGCGGCGCTCCAGTTCGTGAACCAGGCCGCCACTGCCTTCGACGGTCAGCAGCACGTACACTCCGTCGTGGAACCTGCGAACGACATAAGCAAGACGCCGCTTACCCATCCGCTCGACACTCTTTACGGTGCCGCCTGAGGTGGAAACGGCGGTCTCCAGGGTGGAAATCAGCTTGTCGAGATCCTCTTCCGCCATGTCAGGGCGGACGATGAACATCAGTTCATAAGTACGATTCATTCGTTTCTCTCCAAATCTGTCACTTCGCCGGGTCCGGCTCCGCGTCGTCGTCCTTCTTGCGGTTGAAGCGGTTCATCGCCGCTCCCGGACCTTCGGTCAAAATCACTTTCACTGCTTCGGCGGCGGTGTCGAGCACTTCATCCACCACCTTGAGTTGCCGTTTGCTGAACGGCTTCAAAATCTTCGTCACCGGCGCGATTCCAAGCCGAATCCGCAAAAACTCCTGCGCGCCCAGCGCACCGATGATCGACTCCATCCCATTGTGCCCAGCGGAACTGCCGCGCTGGCGAATGCGAATCGTGCCCAGCGGTAGATCCAGTTCGTCGTAAATGACGATCAAATCTGTTTCCGGGCGGAGCTGATATTCGGCCAGCAACTCCCGCACCGAAAGGCCGCTCAGGTTCATGAAGGTCTCTGGCTTGGCCAGAAGAACCTGCTCTTCCCCGATTTGCGTCCGGCCCGTGAGTGCCTGGTTCTGCCGGTTCCTGACCTCGACGTTGCGATCGCCCGCGATGCGATCGATCGCGAGGAAGCCGAGGTTGTGCGGCGTGAACTGATATTCGATTCCAGGATTGCCCAGCCCGACGATCAGTTTCACATCATTTCGCTCTTAGCTCGCGGCTCAAAGCCCGTAGCTTATTTTTTCTCCTTCTTCTCGGCCTTTTCGCTCTTCTCGCCCTTCTCGGCAGGCGCAGGGGCGGCGCCTTCCTCGGCCGTCTCCTGCTT
>Ga0307475_10002776_pt1 | contig 10567 bp, 6 predicted proteins | sample atmos_gasesECM1C_FD_203317 | JGI IMG/M metagenome (GOLD analysis project Ga0307475, IMG submission 203317) | Hardwood forest soil microbial communities from Morgan-Monroe State Forest, Indiana, United States - atmos_gasesECM1C_515 | ecosystem: Environmental > Terrestrial > Soil > Temperate...
AGCAGCCATCCGTGCGCGAACACGTGATGCGGCAGCGGCAACTGCGCCGCCATCAAGAACGCGGGCCAGTACACAGCGTGGAAACGAATAATTTCTTTTCCAATCATGTGTAGGTTCGCCGGCCAGTATCTCCGAAACTCTTCGCTGCCCGCCTCACCCTCTCCAAATCCAATCCCCGTCATGTAGCTGGTGAGCGCATCGTACCAAACGTAAAACACGTGCTCGGGATCATCCGGCCACGGAATTCCCCACTTGATCGATTTCCGGCTGATCGAAATATCTTTCAGGCCGCTTTCCACGAAGCTTTTTACCTCGTTGAGCCTGAATCCGGGCTGAACGAATTCAGGACAATCCCTATAAAGCGCTAGCAGCCGGTCTGCATACTCGGAGAGACGGAAGAAATAGTTCTCCTCGGAAATCAGCTCCCCCGCACGACCACAGTTGGGACAATCGGCTGGCTCCGGCGTGTCGCTGATGTACAGATTGTCGTAGATGCAGTAGCGGCCCTCGTATTTCGCCTTGTAAATCGCGTGGGGCGACCGAATCAGCGTCCGACGCACCAGAGTCTGCACCGAACGAGCATGCTGCATCGAAGTGGTTCGAATGAAATGCGTGTAGCTGATCCCCAGAAGTTTCCAGAGCTCGACAAATATCTTCTGATTGCGGTCAACCAATTCGGCAGGCGAAATTCCCGCTTTCTCCGCGGCGCGTTCGATATTCACGCCATGCTCGTCCGTTCCCGTGAGATACGCCACATCAAAGCCCGTCATGCGCCTGTGCCGCGCGATAACATCACACACGATCGTCGTATATGCAGAACCTACATGCGGCCGCGAATTCGCATAGTAAATCGGCGTCGTAAGGTAGTACTTCGTCCGGGTATCGAGAATATTCGGATTGTCCATGGCTTATTTAGATTGTTCCCGATGTTTCTGAAACTCAAACGACGCAGCCGCGATCACCTGTTTCAGCGGCACGCCCTGCGCAGCGGCGATCTTCTGGCAATCTTCGTACTCGGGCGTCGCGTTCAGAATCGTCCCATTGATCCGCGAAACTTTCATCCGCACAGAGCCCAGCGGCGTTTCGACAGGCACAAACTCGCGATTCAGAGTTTTCCGCCGCACGTCATAAGTGCGAACCCCAATCGTCGTAGTCTCGCTGAAAATCAAATCGATCAATCGCGCCACATTCTCAGGCTCACTCAAAAGCGTGACAAGCTGGCCCGGCCGATTCTTCTTCATCTGCACCGGGGTCGAAAAAACATCGAGCGCCCCAGCCGCCAGCGCCCGCTCGGCGAAATACCCATAGATCTGCGGGCTCATATCGTCGAGGTTCGTCTCAATCACGGTCACAGGCAAGTCCCACCGCCCGCCCACTTCGGATTCCGTTGTCTCCATCGAATCCGCATCGCCAATCAACAGCCGCATCACGTTGGCCTTCTCTTTCAGATCAGCCGACCCCGCACCATAACCAATCGTCCGCAATGTCATCGGCGGGATTTCCTCATAGCGCGTCGCAAGCGTAGTCGCGATTGCGGCCCCGGTTGGCGTCACAAGTTCCCGCTCGATTCCGCTCGAATACGTCGGCGCCCCTCGCAGCAATTCGGCAGTAGCCGGCGCTGGCACGGGAAGCACCCCGTGCGCCGTCTTCACCTGCCCCCCGCCAACATCGAATCGCGAACACGCGAATTCGTCGATCCCCAGCAGCTCAAATCCAATCGCCGCCCCCACAATGTCCACAATCGAATCCACAGCCCCCACTTCGTGAAAATGAACTTTCTCGACCTCGATGTTGTGAACCTTCGCCTCAGCCGTGGCCAGCCGCTCGAAGATTTTCGTCGCCCGCGCAGTAACTCGCGGCGCTAAACTCGCCCCTTCGATGCGCCTCAAAATAACCGATAGCCCGCGATGATGATGCTCCTCCCCGCTCTTCACCTTCACATGCGTAGCAAAAATCGCCCCGCGCTGCACCTTCTCAGCCGAGATGCTCCAGTTCTCAAGCCCAAGCCCCCGCAGCCCGGCTTCGATCTCGCGCAGGTCCGCCCCCGCATCCACCAGGGCGCCCAGCACCATATCCCCGCTGATGCCCGAAAAACAGTCGAAATAGGCGATACGCGAGCTTTTCATAGGTGCACTGCCGAAATCATCGCGGCAACTCGAAAAAACGATGTTAGTCTGCCCTCTAAGTCGTGTCAAATCCGGCTAGTACCGGCTCTCCACAGGTAAGCCTCTGACTCCAACGCATTCACTCTGGCCGTCAGATCCATTCCCCCTGAACTCGGATTTCTAAGCGCCTGACAGCTCAAATCATTTTACGGACACGTAATATCCCATGTTCTATACTATTGCCACGGAACCAAACCTGATGAAGAGACTGTTCCTTTTGCTCGCGCTCATTCTCAGCATCTCGCGCATTTCCTTCGCACAAGAGGTCACTCTTCGCATTCACACCATCGCCGCCACGGGCCAGGATTCTCCGGTTCGAGTCGTTCAGCTCATCCTCTGGCCAAATCCCCCTGATTCGTATTCCCCGGCGGTAATCGGCGTCATGGTCCACAATTTCTCCGCCAAGAAAGTCGCCTCCGTCAGTGTCGTGTACTGGTTGAGAGCGCCCAGCGGGTGTGCTGCCCAATCGGCAAGCTTTAGCGGAGGCACCGGAAATCTCGAATCTGTGTCTCTCGAGCCAGGCGCAGAAGCTCGTCTCTGGGCCTTCCCTGCTAATCCGAACTTCGCAGTGAGCACCGGTGTCTGGGTCAGAAGCGCCTTCGTCCAGGTCCAGATCGGCATCGGTGCCGTGGATTTCGCTGACGGCACCTCCTGGCGCCTTACAGACAACAAAGCCCTCGATCCGGGCCAGCTCGCATCCGATTCCGAATCCTGCCCTGACTGGGCTTGGCCCCGGAACCTGGATTCGGCATCAATGGGCCAGTGGAACGATCCGGGAAACCACCTCAGAGGGATCGGCCGACTCCAGCTCTACCGATTGCCACGGCGCACCACCGCAACCCCCTCACCCGATTCGCCCGAATGGGCCACCCGTGAAAACATACCCACTGACTCCTACTATTACGACTGCACCGTGGAACTCGACGCACGTCGAGGATTTTGCGGCCGGCCCCAGATGTCCCCGGCCTCCCGTCCGCACCGCGCAGGCAGCGTCGATCCCCTTGACTTTTGATTACTAGCATGGTACTAATACTTAGCTGAGTACGGCTGTCAGGAAATAGAGAAGATGTAGCAGTAACGAACCGATGAACGAGGACCAAGACGTCCCGCGATCCTCAGCCCACGCTCTCAGGGGCGTGGGCGAGACAAAGCCTCCAAAACGCCTCAAATTTCTAATCGCAAATCTGGGTTTAGAATTCCACGTAAGTCCCATAAGAATCAGCGATCTAAGATTTTCTAATCGCAAAAAAATCGCGGTTTGCGTTATCAGTTTCCGAGGCCTGAACGCGCCGCTAGCCCGTACCCCTTCGCGCTTTGACGCCCCCCGCCGCATTCCTTATAATCGCGGGATTCTTTCAGCGCGTCGGCGCGCCCGTAGGAGGCTTGTGTACAAAGTTGTCGAGGACCGGATCCGGAAAGCGCTAAGGCACCATATCCATGAGCGTTACAAGACCGACGTGCCCATTGCCACCGAGAGACCTCCGAAGCTGGCAATGGGCGAAGCCGCATCGCCGGTCTGCTTCGAACTAGCCAAGCGCCTGAAGAAACCGCCTCGCGCGCTCGCACAAGAAATTGCGAATTCGTTGAAACCGATTCCAGGCGTCGCTCAAGTCGAGGTGGCAGGCGCCGGATACTTGAATTTTTTCTTCGACCGCGCAGAATTTTTTATGAGCGCGCTCAGGGAGTCCACGCAGAAACCCGTGGCCGCCAGTGCCGATGCGCCCAAGACGATCGTCGAGCACACCGCGATCAACCCGAACAAAGCCGCCCACATCGGCCACCTGCGCAACGCGGTGCTGGGCGACACCTTCGTGCGCCTCCTCCGCCACACCGGCCGGAACGTCGAGATTCAGAACTACATCGACAACACGGGCGTCCAAGTCGCGGACGTAGTTCTCGGGTTTCTGCATCTCGAAAAGAAGTCAGTTGATGATGTGCGCGCTCTCACTCTCGCGCCCAGATTCGACTACGTCTGCTGGGATCTCTACACCCGCGTCACACAGTTTCTCGCCGAAGATAAATCTCGTCTCGCGCTCCGCGCCCACACTCTGAAAGAAATCGAAGAGGGCCAGGGCGAGGCAGCGCAAATGGCCGAACTGGTAGCCACAGCCATCGTGCACCGCCATCTCGAAACGCTCGACCGCCTCGGAATCGATTACGACCTGCTCACCCAGGAAAGCGAAATTCTTCACCTGAAATTCTGGGATGCCGCCTTCGACATGCTGAAGAAAACCGGCGCGATTCAGCTCGCAACAACCGGAAAAACTGCAGGCTGCTGGGTGATGCAACTCCCCTCAGACCGCGAAGCAAAAGAAGGTCAGCCAGAAACCCCCGATAATACAAACGAGAAGACAGACGACGAGCCCACCGAGCAAGCCGAAGCCAAAATCATCGTCCGATCCAATGGCACGGTCACGTACGTCGGAAAGGACATCGCCTACCACCTCTGGAAGTTCGGCCTTCTCGACCGCGATTTTCACTACCAGCGGTTTCACACGCACCCGGACGGACACGAAGCCTGGGTCACCGCAAGCGAGCGCAGCGACGCAGGCGCGCCGCCTTTCGGCCACGCCCACGAAGTCTTCAACGTGGTGGATTCGCGGCAAGCGTATCCGCAGCAAGTGGTCGCGGCAGGACTGCGCGCCCTCGGCTACACAGAGCAAGCCGACCGCTTGAAACATTTCGCCTACAACGTGGTTGCGTTAACGCCACGCTGCGCCAGCGAAATGGGTTACGAAATTCCCGAGGAAGATGCCAAGAAGCCCTACGTCGAAGTAAGCGGCCGCAAAGGCCAAGGCGTGAAAGCCGACGACCTGCTCGACCGCTTGGAACAAAGCGCGCAAGCGGAAGTAGACGCGCGCCATGCAGACGAGCCCGAAGCAGACCGAAAAGCAATCGCACACGCAGTGGCAGTGGGCGCGTTGCGCTATTTTCTGCTCCGCTTCACGCGCTCAACAGTAATCGCCTTCGACTTCAAAGACGCCCTGAGTTTCGAAGGCGAAACCGGCCCCTACGTGCAATACGCCGTCGTCCGCATCAACGGAATCATGCAAAAGGTCTTCCAGCAATTTGAATCAGCACGTTCCGCGTCAGACAGCAGCAGCGAAAAAGGTATCGTCGGTCGTCGGTTTGACCCCGCGATTCTAGCAGCGCCCGCTGCCGACGACCTCTGGGAACTCTTGCTGCTAGCAGGCTCGCTGGATGCGTATGCCGAGCAGGCTGTCTCGGCGCAGGAGCCGGCTTTCGTGTCGCGCTATGCGTTTGAACTCGCGCAGGCGTTCAACGGTTTTTACCACAAGCATCACATTCTGTCGGAGGAAGACGAAGCGAAGCGATCGTTCTTGCTGATGCTAACGATATTCGTCCGCGACAAACTAGTCGCCGCGCTCGGCCTCATGGGAATCGTCGCCCCGGAGAAGATGTGAATTCGCTAAAGCTTCATCGCGAAGTCCACAATCGAGCGGATCGCGACGCCGGTCGGCCCCTTGGCCAGCCACGGACGGCCTTCGTCAACCCAACATGTCGCGGCGATATCGAGGTGAATCCACGGCGTGTCTTCGGCAAATTCCTTGATGAACCATGCGCCGGTGATCGCGCCGCCGCCTTTGCCGGTGCCGGTGTTGCGGATGTCGGCGATGTTGCTCTTGATCATTTCCTGATATTCGTCGTCAATGGGCATCGGCCACATTTTTTCGCCGGCGGCTTTTGCGCTCTCCAGAAACTGGTCGAGATACTCGCGCGGCGTGCCAAACGCGCCGACGTGAACATTGGCAAGCGCTACCTGAATCGCGCCGGTCAGCGTTGCGGCGTCAATGATGTGCGTCACTCCGAGTTTCTTCGCGTAGGTGAGTCCGTCGGCCAGAACCATGCGGCCTTCGGCGTCGGTATTGATCACCTCGATCGTTTTCCCGGACATCGCAACCTGCACGTCACCCGGCTTCTGCGCTCGCCCGCCGGGCATGTTCTCGGTTGCGGGAATCACCGCGATCACGGAGATCGATGGCTTCAGAAAAGCCAGAGCGCGCATCGCGCCCAGCATCGTGGCGCCGCCGCCCATGTCGTATTTCATTTTCTCCATGTTGTCGGCCGGCTTGATAGAGATGCCTCCCGTGTCGAAGGTCACGGCTTTACCAACAAGCCCAAGCACCGGCGCACCCGGCCGCGTCGTTTGCGGTTCGTAGCGCAGCACAATTACGCGCGGCGGCTCGACGCTGCCCTGCGCAACTCCGAGCAATGCGCCCATTTTCAGCTCGGTGATTTTGCGGTCATCGAGAATTTCGACGCCCAGGCCAACTTCCTTGGCCATGGCTTCGGCCTTGGCAGCAAGCATGCGCGGCGTGAGGCGGTTGGACGGTTCGTTGATGAGGTCGCGCGCAAAATTCTGCGATTCGGCGATAACGCGCCCTCGCTCGATCGCCTCGTTGATTCCGGAGAGCGAACCGTTTCCGAATCCGGCGAGCGAGACGGATTGAATCTCCTTGTTGTTCTTTTTCTCCGAGCGATACTTATCGGATTCAAAATCGGCAACGAGAAGCCCTTCAGTGATGGCTTGCGCAGCCGCCGGGCTTCGCTCGCCCTCGCGTGTGAGAAACGCGAAATTTTTCACGCCGCGCGATTTCAAATAGCGCAGCGCGGCGCCGGCGATTTTCCGCAGGTCGCCAACCGCGAACTTCCCGGGCTTCCCTGCCCCAACGAGGAGCAAGCGCTTCGCGTCCATGCCTTCGGGGAAATGCAGCAGCACGGTTTCGAGGGCTTTTCCTGTGATTTCGCCGCTCGTGACCAGGGTGGCAAGTCCGCCCGTCATGCGGCGGTCGATATCGGAGAGAACTCCATCTACTTTGTTGTCGCCTTCGAAAACATACGTGACGAGCGCATCGGCTTGAATTGAAGAGTACGGCTGGGAGTCGATCTGGATCTGCATGGTTTCCTTTCGATTTTGTCTTTCGCTTTGTGTTTGATTTTATCGTTGTTCTTTTGATTTTGATGTTGTTCTAGCGGCGGCGAGAGCGGCTGATCGCTTCGCTGGCTTCCCGTTTTGCTTCTTTTTGTTTTTCGGATTCGCGGCGGTCGTGGAACTTCTTGCCTTTACCGACCGCGAGTTCGCACTTGGCCATCCCGTCGCGGAAGTAGAACTTCAGCGGAACGATGGTCATGCCTTTCTGCTGGATCTGAACCTGCAGCTTTTCGATCTCGCGCCGGTTCAGGAGAAGCTTGCGCTTGCGGAGCGGGTCGTGGTTCCGCGAACCGCCTGGCAGATACTCGGGAATATGAGAATTCACCAGCCACGCCTCGCTGCCACGAATCTCGGCGAAGGCATCCCGCAAGGCGGCCTTGCCTTCGCGGAGCGTTTTTACTTCAGTTCCGACGAGCACGAGCCCCGCCTCGAACTTGTCACCAAGGGTGTAGTTGTAGGAAGCCGTGCGATTCTGCGCGACGATCTTCACGCCTTCGTATTGCTGTTTCTTCTCGGCCGATTTCATGAATCAAACATGATAGCCGCCGGGTGAGACAACTCGCAAGTCGCGGATTCGCCCCGAGTTCCAACCAGCCTCGATTGTTCATGTATCCGCAACAAAAAGCCGCGGCGGGGGTATTAGTTTCTAAGTACGGCAACGCGGGGATTTGTTGCCGCATCACAGAGCGGATGCTAGACTTTCCAAGTCCTGAGACAGCCGAGTCCCGAGACAGCGACAGTCCTGACACAGCCGATTTTGGAGGGCGTTTTTGCTTTGTAGAAACGGTCTAATATCTTCAGTGCGCGCGGAGCGTTCCGTTCGCGGGAACGCCAAACATCCCAGAACTCCCTTTCGAATCCTCAGCTTAGGGTCATCCATGGCGGTGATTGCGGCGCTGCTGGTGGGATGCCCGAAGTCCAATTCAGACTTCCAAACAGGCAAAAAGGCCGAAGCGGTGCAGGATTACGACACGGCGCTGGTGTATTACGAGCGAGCCCTGCGCGCCGACCCCACGAACGCGGAATACAAGCTCCGCGCCTCGCAGATGCGGTTCGAGGACGGTCAATTCCACGTCCGGCAGGGCCAAGCGGCTGAGCAAAAGGGGGACCTGCAGCGTGCGCTGACCGAGTTCGAAAAGGCGCAGGCGGTTGATCCTTCGAGTTCGATTGCAGATCAGGAAGTGAGGCGGACCCTCGAGAAGATCGCGGCGCAGAACGCAGCCGAAGCTCCCAAGGCGATGAATTACAACCCGCAGGACGACGGGATGCTCTCGGAACCTCCCGAACTCAAACCCCTTTCGCGCGAACCCATCAACCTGAAAATGACGAACGATACGCGCGTGGTATACGAGACGATCGCCAAGTTGGCGGGACTGAGCGTGATATTCGATCCGGACTTTACGTCGAGGCGAATCACGGCCGAGCTGCCCAGCGTGACGCTCGAGCAGGCGCTCGATGCGGTAGCGATGGAGAGCAAGTCTTTCTGGAAACCGATCACGCCCAGCGTGATCTTCGTGGCGCCCGATAACCCTCAGAAGCGAAAAGATGTGGAAGATGAAGTGGTGAAAACGTTCTACGTTTCCAACACTTTGACGCCGCAGGATCTAACGGAAATTGTTACCGGACTTCGGCAGTTGCTTGATCTGCGGCGCATCCAGCAGGTGAACTCGCAAAACGCCATCGTGATTCGCGACACGCCGGACAAACTGGTGCTGGCAGGCAAGATTATTCGCGATATCGATAAATCGAAGCCGGAAGTGCTGATCCACGTGCAGGTGATGTCGGCAAACATCTCGCGGTTGAGGGACCTGGGCATACTGCCGGGTCAGAGTGTTTCGCTCGCATTCACCCCGCGAGCGTCCGTCCAGCCGAACAGCACGACGAGTACGACCAGCACAACGTCAACTACTTCGACCACCTCGACTACGTCGACGACGAGCACCGGCACGACGATTCCGCAGATCACGTTGAACAATTTGCAGCATCTTTCGACGGCTGATTACAGCATCACGCTTCCAGGTGCCACCGCGAACGCAATCGCAACGGACAGCAAGACAAAGATCATCCAGGACCCTGAGATTCGGATTACGGACGGCCAGAAGGCATCACTGAAAATCGGCCAGCGGGTTCCCGTGGCGACCGGCAGCTTCCAAGCGGGCGTAGGAGTGGGCGTGGGCGGCGGTGCGGGCGTTGTAAACCCGCTGGTGAACACGCAGTTCCAGTATCTGGATGTGGGCGTGAACGTTGACGTGACACCGAGAGTGCATCCGGACAACGAAGTGAGCATGAAGCTGACAGTGGACATCTCCTCGATCGCTTCATTCACCAATATCGGTGGCATCCAACAGCCCGTTATTTCGCAGAACAAAATCGAGCACGATGTTCGGCTGAAAGAGGGTGAGGTAAGCGTTCTGGGCGGTCTGATTCAGCACAGCGAGACGAAGAGTCAGAACGGAATCCCCGGCCTGGTGGCCGTGCCGCTGGCAAAATATCTGTTTTCCGATAACAGCACCAATGTTGTGGACCAGGAAGTACTGATCGTGCTGACGCCGCACATTATACGGTTGCCCTCGATCAGCGCTGCGAATCTACGAACGATGGCGGCGGGAACGGATTCGAATGTACGGGTGTACCGGGGCGACGCCGATGTTGATTCGAGCACGAAGGCTGTTCCTTCAGCCGCGAATCCGGCGCCTTCCGCAGCTGCGCCCGGCGTGGCAGCAACGAACCTCCAGGGCGGAGCGGCTCCAGCGGCTCAACTCCGTTTTGATCCGCCCAGTGTGGCAATGAAGCCGGGCGACAAGACTACGCTGGGGCTGAGCGTCTCTAACGTAACCGATCTCTATTCGATCCCCTTGCTCATTCATTACAACCCGGCCGTGGTGCAAGTGGAAGAAGTACGCAACGGCGGGTTCTTGTCCGGCGGCACGCAGGAAATTGCCATCGTCCAGCGAATTGACGAACAGCGCGGCGAAGTGATTATTTCTGCGACCCGCCAGCCGAACACCCCCGGAGTGAATGGAACCGGAACGCTGCTTGGAATCGTTGTACGGGCAGTGGCGCCAGGAAACACGGTGCTGCAGATTCTTCAGGTCAACGCGCATGATTCTCAACATCGAAATATTCCGATGGTATCCGGAGAAGCCGCCATTCAGGTGCAGTGAGGCGCGATGAGCGGAGCAAATCGCAGTCTGGCCTCTCGCTTACTAGGTTCTCGCGCCTTTACATCGCAACCGTCGCGCCGCCATCACGATTCCGGGAAGATTCGGGCGCTTGCCGCCGGCTTCACGCTGATCGAGTTGATCCTGGCGTGTTCGATTCTTTTCGTTCTTGCGGCGATCGCGGTGCCGCTTGCGCGCGTGGCGATCAAGCGCAGAAAAGAAGCGGACCTTCGTTACGATCTCCGTGAAATGCGGACAGCGATTGATCGCTATAAGGACGCTGCCGA
>Ga0307475_10002777_pt1 | contig 10567 bp, 7 predicted proteins | sample atmos_gasesECM1C_FD_203317 | JGI IMG/M metagenome (GOLD analysis project Ga0307475, IMG submission 203317) | Hardwood forest soil microbial communities from Morgan-Monroe State Forest, Indiana, United States - atmos_gasesECM1C_515 | ecosystem: Environmental > Terrestrial > Soil > Temperate...
CGCGGCGATGCACGTAATAGCTGATACCTCAATCCGGGACTTCCACCGCTACGACATCTCGAGCAGCGAAGGACTGCGGCTGACGGCGCACTGTGATGGCAGGTACAGTTCGGTGGAAGCCGTAATGTATGAGATTCTCTGCACGGCGCCGGTGGGCAATGGCATGATCACGCTACGCGGCGATGCCGGGTTGCCTGGAGCGCATAAGCTAGACCTCTCCCTGAACGTCGAAGCGGTGCCTGTGAGTTCGGTGGCGCAACTGGCGCGACGGGCTAAGAAAAATCTACCGGCCGATCTTGTGTCCGGGGGAAGCGTGCAGGGCAGCTTTGCAGTGAGAGAAGATGGGGCATCCCCGCGAGGACCGGAGTTTCTGGGCCACGGTGAGATTACCGATCTTCGTCTGGTTTCGACGAACACCAAAGTGGATTTCGATGCCGCTAGCATTCCCTTTACGTTGAGCTCTGGCAATGGCGCTCGTCCGCAGTTGAAGGGCAAATCGGCTCGACAGTTGGGGGCGGGAGTTTTGCCAGCTCCGGAGGGATTCCGGATTGACTACGGTCCTTTTCCGCTTGCGCTAGGACGGCCGGCGCCAGCGCAGGCGCGAGGTTGGATCGCTCGCTCGGGGTATGACATAGTCGTCCGCGGAGATGGGGAAGTGGCGCACGCTCTGCGGCTGGCGGCGCTGCTGGGCCTGCCGGCGGTGAAGCCCAGCGTGAAGGGCGCGGCACAGATGGAATTGCAGATTGCCGGATCGTGGGCGGGAAATGTATTGGGAACAGGGTCTGGCTTTTCCCTGCCGGAAGTGACGGGAACTGTGCAACTGCGGGACGTGCAGGCGGTGGTGCGGGGAGTGAATGGGTTAATTGAGATCTCATCGGCGGAATTGCAGCTTCTACCGAATGAAGTGCGAGTACAAAAATTGAATGCGCGGGCTGGCGATGCACTTTGGACTGGAACTGTGGCCTTGCCGCGAGGTTGCGGAACGCCGGGGGCATGCCTGGTGCGGTTCAATTTGAATTCGGAGGAAATCGGGTGGGACGGGCTCCGCGAGTGGCTGAGTTCGCAGCCCAGCCAGCGCCGATGGTACCAGATGCTGATCTCTGCTGAGCCAACAGCGCCAACGTTTCTGGAGAACTTGCGGGCATCTGGCAGAGTAAATGCCGGCCGGTTGCGCATTCGTAACCTGGTTGCGAACCGGGTCTCCGCTGCACTCGATCTGGAGCGAGGCAAGGTGAAGATTTCGGAATTGCGGGCGGATGTGCTGGGCGGAAAGCATCGCGGCGATTGGCAGGCGGACTTTACCGGGGACTCGCCCGTTTACGCCGGGAGTGGCACTCTGACGGGGATTTCGCTGCAGCAGGTGGCCGATGTAATGCACGACTCATGGATCTCTGGAACCGGGTCAGGGACCTACCAACTCACGGCAGCCGGCGCGGATTCCAGCGCGTTCTGGCAATCGGCTATGGGTGCAGTGGATTTTGATTTATGGGACGGAGTTTTGTCTCACATTTCATTGACGAGCGACGAACCGCCGTTGCGGGTCGCACGCTGGCAGGGGCGGATGCTGCTGCGAGGCGGCAAGGTTGAGATTGAAAAGGGGAAGATAGTCTCTCCCGCGGGAGCGTACGAGATCAGCGGAACTGCGTCGGGACGCGAGCTGGATTTCACACTAACTCGCGGCGCAGATGTGAAACCGGCGCTCGCCGGTTCGCTCGTTTACAGCATCACGGGCACGCTAGCGGAACCCCGCGTGGCAGTAAGTCCGGTATCGGAGACACAGGCGCGGTTAAAGCCGTAGGCGCATTTAGGGGCAGCCCAATGTGCCTCATGGGCTGAAGCCCGGTCAAATTCTCATCCTCCACGCAGGCCTGGAAGGCCTGCTCCAACCGCTTGCTGTTCCACTACGGCGCGTAACCAGCGCCGCGCAGAACTTTTCCCGGGAGCGCTCCAGTCATCTTCCCGCCGTCGATCACAGGCACGCCATTCACCAGCACGTATTCCATCCCTTGCGAAAGCTGATTCGGGTTGTCGAACGTCGCTAGATCGCGCACGGTTGCGGGATCGAAGATGACTAGGTCGGCCCACATGCCCTGCTTGAGAACGCCGCGATCGGTGAGGCGCAAGCGCTGGGCGGGGAGGGCGGACATCTTGCGGATGGCGTCTTCGAGCGTTAGAGCTTTTTCTTCGCGAACATACTTGCGAAGGATGCGTGGGAAAGTTCCGTAGGCGCGGGGGTGGGGATGTTCCTGACCGAGAATGCCCTCAGGTGAAGTTCCGGAGGAATCATTGTCGATGGCGACCCAGGGCTGCTGCAGCGCGAGCGTAACATCGGGTTGGGACATGCCGAAGACGGCGACTCCGGCGTAGGGATCTTGGATCAGAAAGTCGCACAGGGCATCGATTGGATCTTTATTCCTTTGCTTGGCGATTTCGGAGAGGCGCTTGCCCTGAAGGGGGAGCATCTTGGGATTTTGCACGATGCCGATCATGATTGCGTCGGGTCCGGGAATTTCCTGCCATTCGTTGTCCCAATCTTTGGAAGGTGTGAGCATGTCTTTACGGATGCGCTCGCGGGTCGTGGGGTCTTTCAGGCGCTCGACTAGTTTCGCGGCGCCGCCGTCGTGCGCCCAGGGCGGAACGAAAGCGGAGAAATCATTGAACCATGCGGTGTAGGCGTAAGTGTCAGCGGTAACGTCGGCGCCGGCAGCGCGGGCGGCGTTGATCTTCGCAACCACTTCGGGCATGCGTCCCCAGTTGTTTTTGCCGGCGACTTTGATGTGCCAGATTTCCACGGGGACATGGGCCTCGCGGCCGATGCGCAGGGCTTCGTCGATGGCTTCGAGTACGGAATCGCTTTCGTCGCGCATGTGGGTGGAATAAATGCCGCCGAGTTTTCCACCTTCGGCGGCAAGAGCGATCAGTTCCTCCGTTTTTGCATACGGCGCGGGCGCATATTCGAGCGCTGTGGAAACCCCGACCGTGCCGTCCCTCATAGCCTCGCGGACGAGCTGTTTCATTTGTTCGAGCTGCTCGGGAGAAGGCTGCTTGTTGTCGTCGCCCAGCACCATGCGGCGGACTTGCGTGGCGCCGACATAGCTGGCGAGATTGATGCCCATGCCCTGCTTTTCGAGGCGTGAGAAATATTGGCGGAAGGTTCGCCAGTCGGGCGTGATTTTGTAATGGTCATAGCCGGGGCGATCGGCCTGAATGATAGCGTCGTTGAGAGGCGCTGCCGAACCGCCTTCGCCGGTAATCTCGGTAGTGATGCCCTGGTAGATTTTTGAGGGAAGGCGCGGCTCGACGAGGATGGAGAGCTCGGATTGGCCGAGCATGTCGATGAAGCCGGGCGTGACGACCTTTCCGGCGGCGTCGATGGTGCGCTTGCGCGCGGCGGCTGCCAGATTACCGATTGCTGTGACTCTGCCGTCACGGATGCCGACATCGCCGGAATACCAGGGAGAGCCGGTGCCGTCGATGATGTGGCCGTTGGTGATGACAGTATCGAAGGCGGTTAGGGTTTGCGCCCTCGAATGCCACGCGGTTGAGATAACAACCAGGATCAGAGTACGACGTAGTACCAGGTTAGCTTCCATCGATTTAGCCTTCTTTATTTCTTCTGCGATCTCCGAGAATTTCTCTGTGCTCTGTGCGAGCCTAGCTTCAGAATCTTAACGCAGAGTTCGCGGAGAAGGGCCGCGGAGGGCGGGGAATAACTTCAGACCCGAACTGCATCAGGCCTCCTTCGGTGCGAGATTGCGCCTAAAGCAATCCAAATCCCGAGGGCCAGCCATTCGTACACCGTGAAATGGCCGGGGATGGCCGGGACGACTTTCATCAGCAGCATCGCGATAGCCACCAGCAAACCAAAACCGGCCAACAAGCGTTCCGCTGCCGACAGCTGGGACTGTCCGGGCAGTTTTCCTGCGCGGCCCATGTAGAGGTATGCAGCACAGGTTGCTGTCCATCCTATGGCGCAGGCGACAGAGCCGACCTCGGTAATCGGTACGAGAATCGCGTCTCCCAGGAGCATGGACGTAGCCGTGGCCAATCCGACGCAGAGAACCGCGACTGTAGGCGTCTGGTGTTCGGGGTGGATCTGTCCGACGCGTGCGTCGACCAGGCCGCGGCGTCCGAGGGCAAACAGCAGACGGCTGGCGGCAACGAAGTTTCCATTGAAACATTTGAACAGCGACAGCAGCGCAGCCGCCAAGATTATGTTGACGATCCACCGCGAGCCCACCGCACGTTGAAAGGCGACAGCGGTCATGAATTTTTCGCCGGTCAATTCGTGCCATGGCGCAACGAATGCGACAGCAGCAACGACGACGGTATAGAAGAGAATGCCGATTAGGATGGCCATCCATATGGCCTTGAGAAATCCCTGACCGCGAAATTCCGGGCTCGATTCTTCCGCGGCCTTGCTTACAGACTCGAATCCTGTCATGAAGTAAGGGACGATCTGAAGCACTAACAAGAACGAAACCAGTGGCGCGTGAGTGAAGAGTGGCGGGAAGTTGCGCGGTGATCCTTTGCTTGTGCCGAGCGCGACGAAAACGATGAACAAGGCCAGCGTACCGAAGGCGGTCCAGTTCTGAAAGGTAGCGCTGAGGCGGATGCCGCGATAGTTCAGCGTGGTGAGCAGCGCGGTGAGGCCGAGGCCGATGACAAGGTGCGGGAGATAGACGGGACGTCCGGCGATGCGGTAGATCTCGAGCGAATCGAGGGACGGAAAGATGTAGCCGGCGATGCGGCCTACAGCCACGGCCTCCCAGGGGCAAACGATGAAGTAGGCGAGCATCATCATCCATCCAGTGGAAAAACTGACGGGGCGGGAAAAAGCAACGGCAGTGTAGGCGATCTCGCCGGCGGCGTCTGGCATGGCCGCGACCAGCCGGCCATAGACCCAGCCGATCGGGAAGAGGAGAGCGCCGCCGATGGCGAAGCCGAGCAGCGCGCCCAATGCGCCGCCGCGCAGCAGCCAGTCGTCCATAACCACCAGCCAGCCGACGCCGACCATGGTGCCCCAGCCCAAAGTGAAGTAGTCGGTGAGGCGAAGTTTGCGGGCTAGGTTTGGCATTCGGGCTGGTTCGATTGGTGGAACGCGAATTATAAAGCATGGAGTGAAGAGCTTCAGAAACATCGGCCTTGGTTGAGATCGAAACGCAGCGGGCGGGACGCCCGCCGGACAGCCGCCGGGGCGGCGCTACGTTCAACGCCCGAAATCCCGGCGCTGCGTGGTAGTATCGACATTATCCTCGAATGATGCTGCTACCTCGGAATTTGGACGTTGTGGCTCCGTTGTGTCTTGTCGCGACTCGTTTAAAAACTGATGACAGCTTCGACCAAATTGCGTAAGCGCGTGCTCAGCGGCATGCGCTCGACCGGAAAGCTGCATCTAGGCAACTATGTGGGGGCGCTCGATAACTGGGTGCGCATGCAGGATGAGTACCAATGCTTCTTCGAAGTGGCCGACTGGCACGCGCTCACAACCGACTATGCCGATACTTCGCGGGTGAAAGAAAATTCTCTGGAGGTGGCGCTCGACTGGCTGGCGGCGGGGCTCGATCCCGAGAAGTCGGTGATTTTCATCCAGTCGCACGTCCCGGCGCACGCGGAGTTGCATCTGCTATTTTCCATGATCACGCCGCTGGGCTGGCTGGAGCGGGTTCCGACTTATAAAGAGCAGCGCGACAACATCAAGGACAAGGATCTGGGAACGTACGGCTTTCTTGGCTATCCCGTGCTGCAGTCGGCGGACATTTTAATCTACAGGGCCGATGTGGTTCCAGTGGGCGAAGACCAGGTGGCGCACGTGGAACTTACACGGGAGATTGCGCGGCGCTTCAACAGCTTTTACAGTGAAGTCTTTCCCGAGCCGAAGTCGTTGCTCACGCCCGCGCCCAAGCTGCCGGGGACCGATGGCCGCAAGATGTCGAAGTCGTATGGCAACACCATTTTGCTGACCGACCCAGAGCCGGTGCTGCGGCAGAAGCTGAAGACGATGGTGACGGATCCGGCACGGGTGCGGCGGTCTGATCCGGGAAACCCCGATGTTTGCCCGGTGGGCGATCTGCATAAGATTTTCAGCGACAGCGCCACCATGGAAAAAGTGAACGTCGGCTGCCGGTCGGCGGGGATTGGGTGCATCGAGTGCAAGGGCTGGGCGGCGGATGCGCTGGTGCAATTGCTGGTTCCGATGCAGGAGCGGCGCAAGAAATTCGAGGAGAATCCGCGGCTGGCTTGGGATATTCTTGAGGCAGGCACCGAACGGGCGCGCAAGGCGGCGTCCGAGACCATGGACGACGTGCGCGATGCGATGGGAATGTCGCTCAGATATGAGCCACCGGCGGTGAAAGATGCCAAGTAGTCTGCACAACAGAATCGTTCCGTCCGAGGAAGGCGCGCCCGAGCCTCTCGCGCCGGTGCTGATTGCGAATTCTCGCTCCACGGCGGCACCGATTAAAGAATCCGATGCGCGGATTTCGGACAAAGAGAAAAAAAAAGAAGAGAGTGATTCTCCGTTCGCGGTTTCGGTGACCGATATTTACGAGGGTCCGCTGGACTTGCTGCTCGATCTGATCCGCAAGCAAGACATTGATATCTACGATATTCCGATCGCGCGCATCACCGAGCAGTATCTGGCTTATGTGGAAAAGATTCGCGAGCTGGATGTGAACGTGGCGGCCGACTTTATCTATATGGCCGCAGTGTTGATTCACATCAAATCGAAGATGCTGCTGCCGCGCGATCCATCGGCCAAGGCAGAAGAACTGGAAGATCCGCGAACCGAACTGGTGAACCGGCTCCTGGAACACGAGAAATTCAAGTCGGCGGCGCAGATGCTTTTGCAGAAGCAACAGATCGAAGATGCGGTGCTGACGAATCCGGCGCTGAAGGAATTCATGGATGCCGAGGGCACCGAGCCGGAGATCGCGGCGGACGTGATTGATCTGGTCAAGACCTTCCAGCAGGTTCTGGAACGGGTGCGCACACGGCCTGTAATCAATGTGAACGAGGAAACCGTCACCGTTGGACAGATGATCGACTATCTGCGCCGGCGCCTAGCGCTGGAATCGCGGCCCATCCGGCTGAAGCAGCTTCTGATGCGCGTGCCCTCGCGGCCGTCGCTGGTATGCATGTTTCTCGCGTTGCTCGAAATGGTGCGGCTGCAGGCGATTCAGGTCCGGCAGGACGAGTTGTTCGGTGAGATTGCCGTACGCAAGCATACGCATTTCGACGAGATCATGAACGAACAAGCTGCTGTACGTGATGATTGGAGATGAAACGGCGTGGTCAGTGGCCAGTGATCAGTGGCCAGTCAACGCCACAGATTTTGCTGACCACTAGCCACTGATCACCGGCTACTTTTTTCTATGAGTCTGAAAGCTCAACTCGAAGCCATTATTTATGCGGCGGAGACGCCGATCACGCTGGAGCAGGTGGTCCAGCTTGTGAAGGAATCGGTGACGGCCGAAGGTGCCGCCGACGAGGCTGAGGTGAAGTCGCGGGTGCGTTCCAGCCTGGAGGAACTGGTCGGCGAATACGGCGGGCCCGATCACGGCATCGAGATTCGGCAGGTGGCGGGCGGATATCGGATGTCCACCAAGCCCGAGCAGCACGAGATGGTGCGGAGTTTTGCCCGGAGTTTGAAGCCGCCGGTTCGGCTGTCGCTGCCCGCTCTGGAGACGCTGGCCGTCATCGCCTACAAGCAGCCGGCCACAGTGCCGGAGATCAACGAGATTCGCGGCGTCGATTCGGGCGGAGTGATTGCCACGCTGCTTGACCGCAAACTCATCACGACCGCGGGCCGCAAGCAGGTGATTGGGCGGCCGATTCTCTACAAGACGACTAAAGAATTCCTGATGCGCTTTGGCTTGAAGGACGTCAGCGAGCTGCCCAGCATGGAGGAGTTCGAGAAGCTGGTCGCGGAATCGTTCCAGAGCGAGTTGATTCCGGCGGAGGAGGCGGGGCAAGACGAACGGAGCGATTCTGCTCAGGTTGAAATCACGGAGAGCTCTGATCTGAAGTCCAGCGCCTAAAGGCGCCATCATCGTTGGAGAATTTGCGGCACGGCTGAAGCCATGCCCTGATACGAATCAACCCCTAAATTCTTCGGATTGAAAGCTTCACGACATGCCTGCTGAACGCCTGCAAAAAATCATTGCCGCCGCTGGGATTGCTTCCCGCCGCAAGGCCGAGGAGCTAATCAGCACCGGCCACGTAAAGGTCAACGGGACCGTGGTGACCGAGCTTGGAACGAAGGCCGATCCCGACGTCGATCACATTCGCGTGGATGGCAAGCTGCTGCAAGGCGCGCAGAACCACGTTTATCTCCTGCTGAACAAACCTAAGGGCTACGTCACCACGGTGAGCGATCCGGAAGGCCGGCCGACGGTGATGCAATTGATCCATGGCGTGCAGAAGCGTGTCTATCCGGTGGGGCGGCTGGATTACGCCAGCGAGGGGCTGCTGCTTTTGACCAACGATGGCGCGTTGGCGAACAAACTGATGAAGGCCGCGTCGCAGGTGCCAAAGACTTACGTCGTGAAAGTTGCGGGGGTGCCGACCAACGAAGCTCTAGAGAAATTGCGGGGCGGAGTTTCCATTCAAACCGAAGATGGACGCCGCGTGAAGACTGCACCTGCAGGCATTCGGATGATTAAGGAAGCCAACAATCCCTGGTACGAGGTCACGCTTATCGAAGGCCGCAACCGTGAGATCCGGCGCATGTTTGAGAAGGTCGGACATCACGTGGAGAAGATCAAGCGCGTCCGCTATGGGCCGCTCACCCTCGATGTCGCGCCGGGACAATTCCGCTCGCTGACCTTGCAGGAAGTCGACCGCCTGCGAACCGCCTGCAACAAACCGATAGCGCGCACAAAGCCTTCCGTGGCATGATGGCGGCACATGAGCCGCTTTTTTGATCTGGTCTCGAAGCCGGCCCGCGATCTGGGTACGACGACTGCTCCGGGCAGAACGCCGGCAGCAATTGAGCAGCGGTCGCGGCTGATCAAGCTTGATTCCAATGAAAATCCGTTCGGACCTTCACCGCGCGCTGTCGATGCTATGCGGAGCGCGTTGAGCGCGGCGAATTTCTATCCTGACGATGATTGCAGCCAACTGAGGCACAAGCTTGCCACGCATAACGGGTTGCCGCCGGAGCAAGTGCTGGTCACCGCGGGCTCAACGGCGTTGCTTAGCCTGCTGTGCCAAACGCTACTTGGGCCCGGGTTGAACGCGGTAACCAGCGAGCGGTCGTTCATCGTCTATTCGATGGCGGTGCAGGCGGCTGGCGCTCATTTGATCGAAACACCGATGCGCGACGACAGCTTCGACCTGGAAGCGATTCTCGGCGCGGTCGACTCGAAGACGCGCATCGTGTTTCTGGCCAATCCAAACAATCCTACGGGGACCATGCTGGAAGCGGGCGTGGTGGAGCGCTTTCTGGCAAAGGTTCCCGGCCACGTGGTTGTCGTTTTGGACGAAGCTTATTACGAGTTCGCGCTGCATTTCGCCGCACTGCGGCGAGTTAATTATTCGAACTCTCTGGAATATGTTCGTCAGTGCGTGAGCGTGGTGGTGCTGCGAACATTTTCCAAGGCGCACGGACTCGCCGGATTGCGTGTTGGCTATGGTCTGGGCCCGGCGGAATTGTTGGGCTATTGCGCCCGCATGCGCAATACGTTTTCGGTGTCGTCGGTGGCGCAGGCGGCGGCGATGGCTGCGATCGATGACACCGATCACGTCAAGCGCGTGGTGGAGAACAATGTCACGCAGTCACGGATTTTCGCCCAGGGATTGTCGGAGCTGGGGTATCGCATCGCGCCCACGTCGGCCAATTTCTTGTTCTGCGATCTGGGAGAAGATGCCGCAGCTGTCGCGAACCGCTTGCAGGAGGAAGGCGTGGCCGTGCGTCCGCTGGGACATTGGGGAGCGCCGAATTGCATTCGCGTGACAATTGGGACGCCGGAGCAGAACCAGGCCTTCTTGCAGGCGGCGAGTCGGCTGGGATCGCGGAGCGCGGCTTCGACGCTAAAGTGACGGTCGGAGATAAATTCTACACTGCCATCACCGCTACCCTCGCCGCTCCATAGAGCCCCGCATCGGATCCGAGCAGCGCGCGGGTGATGATGGTTTTGCGCTCGGTGCGGCTCTCGGTTTGTGCGGCGGCGCCTTCTTCTTTTCCTAAATGATCGTTCATCAAAGGATTGGCGGGCGCGGTTGCAGCGTAGACCAGTGAACGTTCGCGCAGTTCTTCGAACATGTTCGGGGCGTAAGCATCCCAGGCGCTGGAAACGCCTCCGCCGATCACGAACATGTCGAGATTCAAGCCGTTGACCAGGCCGGCGAGCAGGATGCCGAGATAGCGGCCAAAACTGCGGAAGATGCGGCGCGCGTGCTCGTCGCCCTGGATCGCGAGGTTGTAGATGGACTTCGCGCCGAATTCTGGATCCGACGATGCGGCTGCCGCGAATGAAGATGCTTCCCCGCTGGCGATCGCTTCCCGGGCCATACGAACGATCGCACTGGCGGAAGCATATTGCTCAGCGCATCCGTGGTTACCGCA
>Ga0307475_10002778_pt1 | contig 10566 bp, 10 predicted proteins | sample atmos_gasesECM1C_FD_203317 | JGI IMG/M metagenome (GOLD analysis project Ga0307475, IMG submission 203317) | Hardwood forest soil microbial communities from Morgan-Monroe State Forest, Indiana, United States - atmos_gasesECM1C_515 | ecosystem: Environmental > Terrestrial > Soil > Temperate...
AAGTCATAATAGCCGCCGAGTCCCATCAGACCGTGCTCGAAGTCGCCAAGATGATGGTGCAGCACAACATCGGCGCCGTACCGGTTCTTCAGGAAGGCCAACTGGCCGGCATTTTCTCCGAGCGCGATCTCATGAGCCGTGTGGTGGTCGGCGGCAAGGACCCCGCTCGCACTCCTGTCAGCCAGGTCATGACCGAAGATCCTCTGACCGTCGCTCCGAGCGATTCCCTCGAGACTTGTATGACCCTGATGAAGCGGCATGGTTTCCGGCACCTGCCGGTCTGCGCGGGACGTGAACTGAAAGGCGTTGTTTCCTTGCGCGACATTCTTCTCCACGACCTCGACGAAAAAGACGATGAAGTGCGCATGATGCGCGCCTACCTGCATTCCACACCCGACGCCGGATAGAATTGCCCGTCTTCACCTCCCTGTAGCTGGAGGGTAGCTGGCTAGAGGGTAATGGTTACTAAGGTTACCTAAGTAGGTTGACCCAGAAGGGCGTCCTGCTTGAGGATGGGGGAAAGGGTTGAGGCGCGGCGGCCCGCGGTTAGTCGCGTACTTCCCCCCATGCCCCATGAATTGGCACAGCCATACCGTCTTCCTTTATTTGTGGTGCACGCAACCGATCCTGCAATCGGTGGTGGTCGCAATCTTATGGCGCCGTAAGTTGCACAAGCAGTTTCCCGTGTTCTTCTTGTTCCTCCTGGCGCAGGTTGCGAATTTTGCCGTGATCTTTCCGATTTGGCGCACCGGCGATTACGGGTTGTATTTCTGGCCTTTCTGGCTGGGCGAGGCCGTCAATGCTGTTCTCGGCTTCAAGGTTATTCACGAGATTTTCCTCGACGTGTTCCGCCCCTATCACACTCTGAAAGATCTGGGCACGCTGCTGTTCAAGTGGGCGGGAGTGGTGATGCTGCTGGTTTCGGTTGTGGTCGCCTTTTCGAATTCGTTCGACCAGAGCCCGCTGGTGCACGCCGTCACCACTTTGCAGCGCTCGGTCCGCATCGTGCAGCTGGGGCTTATTCTTTTTATGCTGCTGTTTTCGAGCTTTTTGGGAGTGTCGCGGAAGCAGGTCAGTTTTGGAATCTCTCTCGGTTTTGGACTCTTCGCCAGTGTGGAATTGATGCTGATGGCGTTGAATTCGGGTGGATTTCTCAGGATGGCCAACCTCAACCTGATCAACATGGTCACTCAGGTTCTAGCCATTCTTGTTTGGCTCGGCTATTCGCTCTCGCGCCAAGCCGTCCGCGTGGGCGCCGTCAACCATTTGCAGACCCAGCGATGGGAACAGGGCTTAGCGGATCTTCAACACCCGGTACCTTCCGATTCGCTGATCCCAATGTTCGAAGGCATGGTGGAGCGCGCATTTTCGCGAAGTTCGAACCTGGAGTCGGCAGAAGGTCATATCCCGCTCAACAGCCCTGATAGTGTACCCAGAGGCAGTTCCTCGGCAGTCGCTTCCAAGACCCGACAATAGCCTCGCTATCCCCAAAAACGGCCCCGCGCAAGAACCTTGTCAAGAGGAATCTTTGGCGCTTCGCAATCCCTCTCTTAGAGCCTGCACCGCCGCAATTCTATTTCAAACCATTACCTTAAGAAATCAGCGTAAACAGTGGTCGCATTGGCTGCCGGATGCCCCCATCATTGCTAGGCATACTTCTCAGGGTGTCGCATTGTTTTGCGTCTCGAAGTAACCTCCTATTAATCATAAAGTTGCAAGGTTGTGTATAATTCGCGACGCCGGAGGCTGGCAGTTTGACCCTTAGCCTTCCGGCAGACCCTAAGGAGAAAGTCAACCATGAAACGTTCGCTCAGGGCGTTACTGCTGTTGGTAGGTTTGGTAGGCACATTTGCGTATGCTGCTGTCCCGAGAGATCCTCCTCGGTCGGGGCCGATGCCGTTGTGTCCTCCCACTCATCCGCTGTGCAACGCGTAGTTGCACGATTTACAGAGCTAACTTAAGCAAGATGACGTAACATTTCGCATCACGAAAGCAATCTTCCAGGCTGGCCTCCGTGGCTGGCCTCTTTTTTTACTTCTCGTCTTTACTTACCCATGCTTACTTACCCACGTTTTCAGATTCCGCCTTCGCGCCTGCTGCTGACAGTTTCCCCTCCCCCGATTCTTTCGTATCGTCCCCGGGAGATTCCGCCTCGTCGGCGGTGCCGCTGAAGTACTGCACGATGATCGAAATGCGCCGGTTCGACGGATCCAGTGCATCCTTTAGGTTACGCAGACGTTGATCCGCAAAGCCCCGGACTTGCGAGACCTGATCGGGACGCAATCCCGACTGCTGCATCAATCGCCGCGCCGCGTTCGCCCGGTCGGCCGAGAGTTCCCAGTTGCTGTAGCTGCGTTTGCCCGAAAAAGGTTTGGCGTCTGTGTGTCCTTCGATCGAAAGATGGTTGGGAACTTTGCCCAATTCAACCGCCAGCAGCGCCAGCATTTCCTGCCCAGTCTTGTTGAGCGTGGCACTCCCGCTGTCAAAGAACGTTCCTTTTTCCGACTCCAGCAACTCGATGCGCAGACCTTCCGCCGTTACCGTGATCTCGATATTTTTATTGAGCTTATCCAGGTCGTTCATGCTCTGGATAGTCTTTTGCAACTGCTCTTTGAGCTTCGCCATATCCTCCTTTTTTTTCAGCGGAAGACTTTGGCCGGATCCGGTCACACTGCTTCCGGCCTTCGTCGCAGTGCCGTTCGGATCTCTGAAGTAACCGCTAACCGCCACCTGAATCCTCTGGCTGCTGTTCATCAGCCATAAAACGATGAACAATGCCATCAGGGCCGTGACGAAGTCAGCATAAGCGACCTTCCAGGCGCCACCGTGATGGCCGCCATGGCCGCTTTTTTTCTTGATGATGATGATAGGTGGTGTCAGCATGCCGGTGTTTATCCCGCTGCGGCCGCTGCGGCCGCGTCGCCCCTCGCGCCACGGCAAGCCTCTTCGACCGCCTTGAACGAAGGACGCACATGCCCAGGCACCGTCCGCCGCCCGATCTCAACCGCCATGATCGGTGCGATACCTTTCAGAAACGCAATCATGGTCACCCGCAACACCATCATGAAAGCGTGTTGCTCGTCCGCCATCTTGCCCATGCGCGCGGCGAGTGGTCCGACCAGCCCGTAACACAGCAGAATGCCAAGAAAAGTTCCCACCAAAGCCGACGCCACCTTGCGTCCAATTTCTTCCGGAGGTCCGCCCAGCGCGCCCATCGTGATCACCACACCCAGTACCGCCGCCACAATGCCCAGCCCGGGCAGCGCGTCCGCCATCGCGCTCAACGCTTCCACCGGCTCGCTGGCCTCGTGATGATGGACTTCCATATCCGCATCCAGCATTTGATCCAAATCGAATACTTCCACGCCGCCGCTCACCGCCATCCGCATCGTGTCGCAGACGAAGGCCACGGCATGCTGATCTTTCACGAAGTCTTCATATTTGGTGAATAGCGGGCTTTGGTCCGGATCCTCGATATCTGTCTCCAGTGCCACGAGGCCTTCCTTGCGCGCCTTTTGCAGGAGTTCATACATCATCTTCAGTGCATCGATGTAGCGCTTCGTGCCGTACTTCGATGAGCCAAATGCCCCAACGAGCCCGCTGATCATCTGCTTCAGCGTGTGGATCGGATTCGAGATCAGCACCGTACCCAAAGCCGCCCCGCCGATGATGATCAGCTCCGCCGGCTGGGCGAGCACCTTCATGTTGCCATGCTCCATCAGATAGCCCGCCGCGATGCAGCCGAACACAACCACGATGCCAATGATCGAAAACATGAAGCATCATCCTCGCCAGCGTCCAGAATCGTTGGCCGCGCCCGCTCCTACCGCCTTCGCCGTCCCGCTCGAGTGCGACGCCTTCAGCTCTCTCAAAAGCGATTCCAGGTCGTCGCCAGCGGTGGCCACCGTACAGGCCACCTCCGCCTCAACCGGGAAATGGTCGCCCCACCACAAAACTTCCGATTGGCTAAGCAGGTTCCATAAGATCTCGGCCGTCTTCGCCACAATCACCGGACTCGCCGAGGGCAGCACTACCAGAAACTCGCTCTCTCCCCAGCATCCCAGAAAGGTTTCCGCATCCAGGCTGTTTCGCAACGTCTGCGCCGCAGCGTGCAGAAAAGGCACGACCGACTGAGGACCGTGTTTTGCGCGAAACTCCTCGAGTCCCAGCACCCGTATCCGCAGCACCCCGAAGCCGATATGCGATTCCTCCATGCCGGCCATGCATTCGTTCAGCACTGCTCGCGTCAGACGGCGCGAAGGAATTCCCGTAGTCGCGTCCAGACATCCGTACATCGGCGGTCCCGACGATTCCTCGCGGTTCACAAACGCTTCTTCGAATAGAACCGTCGCACCGCCAATCGTGTCACCGTATTCAAGTATCGGCCGCGTGCGGATCTTTACCGCTGCGCAGTGTCCATTTTTGTGCAGGTAGAAAGCACTGCAATGTTGCGGCAGCCGCTGGCTGAGGGTCATCGTCACTGGACAGCCCTCGCCATTTAACCTGTTGCCCCGCCGATCGCAGGCCTGCACCACATCTTCCAGGACACGTCCCACCACGTCATGCGCGAAATGCCCGGTGAGGTGCTCGGCGCCACGGTTCCAAAAACGGATCCGCCGATCCCGGTCCACGATGTAAATCCCAACCGGCAAGTCTTCCACCACATGCCGGAACAGCTTCGGGTTATCGAGGAGGTTCGAAGACATGATTTGGCCGCGCCGCCCTTCTAGTTTCATCGGCCGCCAGGGCAAGGAACTTCAGGGGCCAGACGGAGTAACGGGGCGCGCGGCCTGTTCGCGTCGTACCCGGCGCGTGCCCGCAATTCTGAATATCGGCGTGATTGGAGCAGATCTTCAAGCCCCTGGCTTGCGAGTGCTTGAGAATTCAATCCTCTAAGCGCCAGCTTAAGTTGCTCGGGGCTGGAATTCGGCGTTCTATATGGAATGGCGGAAATTCCGGGCTATAATTGCGCGCACTATGGCCCTTGCCTCCGGCACAAAACTCGGTCCCTACGAAATCATCGCCCCTCTCGGCTGCGGCGGAATGGGCGAGGTGTATCGGGCGCGGGACACGCACCTGGGCCGCTGTGTCGCGATTAAGATTCTTCCCGCCGCATTCTCCGCAGACAGGGACCGGTTGCACCGCTTCGAGGAAGAAGCGCGTTCAGCATCCGCTCTCAACCACCCAAATATCGTCACCATCCACGAACTCGGACAGGACGGTTCCACTCACTACATTGCGATGGAGTTGGTCGAGGGGAAGACGCTGCGCGACCTGCTTGCCTCCGGATTGCTGCCAATGCGAAAGGCAATTGAAATCGCGGCGCAGGTTGCGGAAGGTCTGACCAAGGCGCATGAAGCGGGCATCGCGCACCGGGACTTAAAGCCCGAGAACCTGATGGTCTCTCATGATGGATTCGTCAAGATCCTCGACTTTGGCCTGGCGAAGCTCACGCCGCCGAGCGGAGAGCGTTTGGATATGTGCGCCACGTCGACTACACCGGGTCTGGTTCTAGGAACGCTGGGATACATGTCACCGGAGCAGGCCAGCGGCGATCGGCTGGATTTTCGGTCAGACCAGTTTTCGTTCGGCCTGGTGCTCTACGAGATGGTGGCCGGAAAGCGCGCTTTTCAGAGAAGCACAGCAGCGGAGACCCTGGTGGCCATCCTCCGGGAACAGCCCGAACCGGTCGGAAGGCAAAACCGCGACGCTCCCGCTCCGTTGTGTTGGGTTATTGAGAGGTGCCTGGCCAAAGAGCCCGATAAGCGCTACGTCTCTACCCGAGATCTGGCTCGGGAACTTGCAGCCATACGTGACTGCTTCTCGGAGGAGCCAGTCAGGCAGGTGGAGACTCGACCGACGAATCTTCCTGTGCAGCGAACCGGGTTTGTGGGGCGGGAGAAGGAAGTAGCCGCCGCGAAAGAACTCCTGCTGCGTCAGGATGTGCGACTGGTTACGGTCACGGGTCCAGGCGGGATCGGCAAATCGCGCCTCGCGGTGGAGGTGGCGAGTGGCCTTGTCGAGCGCTTTCCATCTGGCATTCATTTTGTTCCGCTCTCCTCCCTACGCGATCCGGACTTGATCGCTTCCGTGATCGTTCAGACATTGGGGATTCGGGAGGCCGGAGGGCAATCGCCGTTCGAAATACTCAAGAAGCATTTACAGGATTCATCGCGAGCACCGATGCTGCTCCTGCTGGACAATTTCGAGCACCTGATTCAGGCTGCGCCTACCGTGGCACAGATCCTGGCCATGGGGCCCAATCTTAAAATCCTGGTGACGAGCCGCGCAGCGCTGCATCTGTACGGAGAACATGAATTTCCGGTGCCGCCGCTGGCGCTGCCGGATTCGCGGTCCCTGCCTCCCGTTGAGGCCCTGTCGCAGTACCCTGCGGTCGCGCTGTTCGTGCAACGCGCCGCCGCCGTGAAGCCAGATTTTGAACTGAACCGTGAAAACGCGTCCGCCGTGACCGAGATTTGCGCCCGGTTGGATGGTCTGCCTCTCGCGATCGAACTCGCCGCCGCCCGAATCAAAGTTCTTTCGCCCTCTTCCATGCTGACACGCCTGGCGAGCCGGTTGCAGCTATTAACGGGCGGCTCGCGAGATCTGCCGCAGCGGCAGCAGACCCTGCGCGCCGCCATGGATTGGAGCTACGATCTGCTGAGCGCTGCCGAGCAGAAGCTTTTCCGAAGATTGTCGGTGTTCGTGGGCGGATGCAATCTGGAAGGCGTCGAAAGTGTGTGCGACACCAAAGGCGATCTCGAATTGGACTTGCTCGACGGTATGGCATCCATGGTGGACAAAAGCCTGGTGCAGCGGGTCGAGCAAGCGAAGAGTGAATCGCGTTTCGTGATGCTGGAAACGATTCGCGAGTACGCTCTAGAAAAACTGGAGGCAAGCGGGGAGGAGGCGGCGACGAAGCGTGCCCATGCCGCCTACTGCCTGGTGCTGGCAGAAGAAGAGGCTGCGGAGCAGAGCGGTGCGGAAGGCGCGGACTGGCTGGAACGCTTCGGGTTCGAACACGACAATTTTCGCGCGGCTCTGGAGTGGCTGACTAAAACTGGAGACGCGGAGTGGGGTTTGCGTCTCGGCACCGCCCTCTTTCGTTATTGGGAGATTCGCGAGTGTCTCGCCGAAGGCAGGGACAGGTTAGGTAGATTGCTGAGGCTCACAGGAGCGGCAGCTCCCACCAAGCTGCGCATGCGCGCGCTTTTTGCAGCGGGCGTGCTCGCCGGCGAGCAAGGAGATTACGCCTCGGCGGATGCGCTTATCAGCGAAAGTCAAGACATCGCGCATGAGTTGGGTGACAAAACGGGTGTCGCTGTCTCTCTGAACGCGCTGGCGGTCTTTGCCCGCGACCGGGGCGATGTCGCAACTGCGCACATCCTGTTCGAAGCAAGTCTTGGGCTTTGGAGAGAACTGGGCGACCAAAAGGCTGTTGCCCGGGCTCTCAGCAACCTGGCGAATGTCGTCAAGTTGCGAGGTGACTATGCCCGCGCACACTCCCTATACGCGGAGTGTCTCTCAATCTTCCAAGGACTGGGAGACCGGACAGGTGTCGCCTGGTCGCTGAACTACCAGGGGGATGTCGCTCGCGATCAGGGTGATTCCGTAGCGGCGCGGGCATTGTACGAACAAGGCCTGGCAATTTTTCGGGAACTCGGTGACCGCTGGGGCATCGCTGGCATGCTCGCTGATCTGGGGAGCCTGGCGAGAGAACAGGGGGATTATCCTACGGCGCGTTCTCTGTACGGAGAAAGCATAAAAAACTTTCAGGAGCTGGACCATAAACGCGGAATCGCGCGCCTGTTGGAGTGTTTCGCGTGCTCCGCGGCTGCTCAACTCGAGGCAGAGCGTTCGCTGCGACTGGCAGGCGCAGCGGCTGCGCTGCGCCAAAACATTGGCGCTCCGCTCACGCCAGCGGAACAGGCCAAGCTGGAAGCCGCTCTGGAGCCGGCACGGCAGGCATTGACCAACACGGTAGGCGTGACGGCCTGGTTAGAAGGCTGGGCTTTGACGGTCGAAAAAGCCATTGAAGAGGCGCTGATGCCCGCGGCTGCATCTCCCTCGTGTCAGCGCACAGGCTGATGTTGAGAGCGAAGGAAGTCAGCTAGCGCTTATCCCGCCATTGTCGGGTCAATAAGTCGGCGCACGGCGGAGACGCGATTGGCGGGAAGGCCGACGCGCCTGGCGTGTTCCTGGATGGTCGCCTCGTCCGGCGCGAGGTACACGCAGTAAACCTTGTCGCCGGTCACGTAGCTATGGAGCCACTGGATCTCGGGACCCATTCCCTTCAGAACGCTGAGCGACTTTTGGGAGACTTCCCGCAATTGGGCGTCGGATAGATTTCCGGCTCCCGGGACTTCGCGCTCGATGACAAATTTGGGCATGGCCCCCTCGATGTCCACAAATGCTAGCATGCAGAGGGAGAGGCTTCAATACGGCTTGGCCGAAGCTCTCCCGCGCAGCAAAAAAATCGCCAAGTAATCAAGAACGAGGTTGCCATGGATCTTCGATCGCTTCAGAAGCCGCTGAAAGAGCAATACCGCAATGACCCCAATGCCTCGCAAATCACTCTGCGGGCGAAAGGCGGACAGACGGATGTTCCGGTGACATGCTCGGTAGATCTCGGACGTGCCATCTACCAGGCCGAGGCCCACAAGGGAGTCGGAGGCGCCGGTGCCGGCGCCTGTTCCGGTGATCTCTTGCTGGGGGCTCTGGCGGCTTGCGCGCAGATCACCTGTCAGATGGTGGCTGCGGCTATGGGCATACCAACCGAACGCATTGAGGTTACGGTGGAGGGAGACTTGGATCTCCGAGGCACCCTGGGCATATCAAAAGACGTGCCGGTCGGCTTCCAGAGCATTCATCTCAATTTTGATGTGGCTGCGCCTAAGGCAACACCGGAACAACTGCGCGGATTGCGAGAGAAAACGGAACAGTATTGCGTGGTGATGCAGACCTTAATGCGACCGCCGAGTCTGCAGGCCGAGTGGGTTGGTCACGAGTGAATACCCGGTTGTAGCCGGATCACGGGATACGCGGAGGGAACTCCGCCCAAGGTCAGTGCTTACGGGAGTCAGCCCCGGCATAGCTCCCGACGACAGTGAGGTGAACCATGCAGTTGAAAATAACGGTGATCGCGATTGGCTTTTTTCTCTGCGCAGCCATCCTCTTAGGGCATCCAGGGCGTACTGAACGAAGGGAATCCGGACAAGCGGTGCGCTTCCCCAGCGCTCGGACCTCGAAAGATGGCGAGATTTGGCTCGACTGGGGTGTAGATAGACGTACGGGCTTCGTAGACGGCTATATCAAGGGTCGTCGAGACGGCCATAATGCAGGCTGCCATGCGGCGTTGGCACCGAACCCAGGGATTACGTCTGAACCGACCGACGCAGCCAGGCGCTGTTTCGCCGAAGAAGAGAAGTTCACGAGGGTACAGGTGCTCGACTACGTGGATGAAATCACGAGCTTCTACAAGCAATATCCCTCAGACCGCGATGTGCCATTGAATTACGTATTGGATTTGATTTCAGACCGCGAGAGAAGGACGTCCCAACAAATTCATCAGCATTTCTTAGCTCCTTCAGTTGAGCACTGACGCCTCTGGTGATTCGAGCAGCGCCCTTCGCGTTTTGGCTCGGCGGCTCAGTAGTTCACGGCGGCATCATCAATCCGCCAACGTAGTCCCCGTCTTCTTTGGATTCGCCGCCGCAATAGGATAGTCGAAGTTTCTAAAAGGAGAATGCCATGTCGAGAATGATGAAAACGCTCCTGGTTATAGGAATACGTATTGCTCTCCTACTTCTTACTGGCGCGGCACTTGCGGCTCCAGCGGAACTGGGTGGGGGTAAGGAGTGGCTGGCATGGAGTACAGCGGAAAGGAATGTCTATATTCGTGGATTTATTGAAGGGTATTGGAGGGGAACGCATTCTGCATGCGAATTGGCAGACGATCTATTCGAAGTCGGCAAACCACATCGCCTGTATCAAGGACCATCCGGACGCTGCGAGGCACGCCTGGAAAATTACACAAAAATTAGGACTACCGACTCCGGGCCGGACTTTACTGCCTACACGACAGTAATGACCGAGTTCTACACAAAATACCCTGAATTTCAGAACATCCCTCAGGTCTACCTCATGAGGTTCCTTACTGACCGCAACTACAAGACAGCCGACCAACTCCACAAGATGGCAGTGAATGGAGAAATGAATACTCATTTTTAGGGGCAAGAGACGACAACAGCCCTGCTCCCCGACTCGACTATCGCACGAGCGACGCGAGCGAGCCCCGGGACACACCACCCGCGCCAAGATTCATACTGCCGAACTTACGCTGCTGGACGCGCCTGCGATCCTACTGTGCGTGCCAGTTCCTGCGCATCGAAAATCGGCGGCTGGCACGTGAAGTCGGAGCACACCACCGCAAACGATCGCCCCTCGCCGAGCGCCGGAAGATTCGGGATCGTCTCCGCCAAAGCCGGTGGCAGATTCTGCGCGACAACCTTATCCGCGTCCAGACGCAGAACCGCCGTACTCAAGCCCAGCGGCCGCACCGCAGCC
>Ga0307475_10002779_pt1 | contig 10564 bp, 9 predicted proteins | sample atmos_gasesECM1C_FD_203317 | JGI IMG/M metagenome (GOLD analysis project Ga0307475, IMG submission 203317) | Hardwood forest soil microbial communities from Morgan-Monroe State Forest, Indiana, United States - atmos_gasesECM1C_515 | ecosystem: Environmental > Terrestrial > Soil > Temperate...
CGTTATCTTCAAACTTTTTCTGTTTGCCGAGGCGGCTGCGGGTGTTGTAGCCGATGACCTGGGCAGTGCCGGATTTTCCGCTGAATTCGATGCCGGTGAGCTTGAGTTGGCCGCCGGTGCCGCCCGGTTCGTTCACCACGCCATACATACCGTCGGTGATTTTTTCGATGGTGTGTTCGGAAAGGGGGAATTTCTCTTCGGCGACATTCTGGGCGTCTTTGAGCATGTGCGGCTGCTTGAAAACTCCTCCGGAGGCAATGCCTCCGATAAGATGGGCGAGCTGTACGGGAGTGGTGGTGATGGCGCCCTGGCCGATGGCGACGGATATGGTCTCACCGGCATACCATTTGCGGTGGAAGACGCGCTCGACCCATTGTTCGGAAGGCATGAGGCCAGCTTCTTCAGAAGGAAGATCGATGCCCGTTTTGTGACCGATGCCCAATTTATCGCTGTAGTAGGCGAGGCGATCGATGCCCAGTTTCATGCCGACGGTATAGAAAAAGACGTCGCAGGATTTCAGGATGGCTTCGTGCAAGTCAGTGACACCGTGCGACGTCGGACCCTTCTTGGAGGAATAAACCCAACACTTGAACTGGCGGCCGTAGAACGTGCCGTAGCCAGGGCAATACGTGGTGAAACTTTCGGGGATGCTGTGGTCTTCGAGCATGGCGGTGGCGGTGACAATTTTGTAGACGGAACCGGGTGCGAGTTGGGCTTGAATAGCGCGGTTCAGGAGCGGGTGCAGAGGATCCTCGTTGAGCTTGCGCCATTCTTCCTTCGGAATGCGGACAGCGAAATCATTGGGATCGGGAGTAGGGCGGCTGACCATTGCCAGGACATCGCCGGTGCGGGGGTCAAGAGCGACGACAGCGCCCGGGCGCACGCCGAGAGATTGTTCGGCGACCTGTTGGAGATCGAGATCGATGGTGAGCGTGACTTGTTTGCCGGGAATCGGATCTTGTTGGGAAAGGTGATCGACTTCCTTGCCGACGCTGTTGACGATCACGCGGCGCATGCCGTCGGTGCCCATCAGGATTTCGTTGTACTGGCGCTCGAGGCCGGATTTGCCGACGACGTCGCCGGGACGTAACTTGCCGTTGCTGGCTTCGATCTGTTGCTCGCTGGCTTCACCAACGTACCCGGTTGCGTGACCGAGAAAGCCGTTGGGCATATAGCGGCGGCGCGAAACGGAAAGCATTTCAAGAACTGGGATATCGGCGCGATGCGATTCGATGAAATCGAGATCGGCGCTGGAGGCTTCCGGTTTGATGACGATGGGTTGAAATTTCGGGAGATTGCGGGTGTTTTGCAGTTGTTCGTGCAAGTCGTCGACGGAGATGCCGAGGCCGTCGGAAATTGCCGGGAGATATTGCTCGACGAGTTTGGGATCGTCGCGCAAGAGAAGGACGCTGAAGGATGGACGGTTGTCCACCATGACGCGGCCATCGCGATCGAGCATGCGACCGCGAGGAGCGATGATGGGAATCGAACGCACGCGATTTTGCTCGGCCATCTGGCCGTACTTGTCGCTGTCAATGACTTGCAGTTTCCAGAAGCCTAAAAGCAATAGGCCGATCATGCCCACGATGATGTAGGAGACGACCGCCAGCCGCGTTTGCGGCAACCTGTTGTCACTGTGAAAGGAGTACGACACGAATTCTTCTTCTTGTTCAGGATTTGTGAGCGCAACCCTGAAAACCGTTTGGCTCAGAGCCTCTAAGTACAAACCTGAAAACTTTTTATCCGCGCACTTCAATTCGCCCGCGATTCACGAATTTTTTGCAGACATGGCAAAATCCGCGCAGAACTTCGCGGGGCAGCAGCCGTTTTTCGAATTGTTCGGCGAAGTCTTTTCCAACGTAACACTTAGGTTGGTGAGTCGCAACCCGTCCGGTGGGACAGGTTTCCGGCTGGTCAACGCTCCAAGGAAGACGGCAGGAGGCAAGCGCTAGAATGTCCGTCTCAACGTGCTTGATATGTTGTGCGGGCAACACCGCGCTCAGCCAGGAGTGGCTGGGCTACTGAAGAGAGGCACCAAATGGCTGGGAACTGTATCAGTATTTCTAATACTGGTTCCTCGAAATCGACGATTATAATTATGAACAGTTTTTGACCCTATGCTCGTTCCATGACGAACTCTGCGACGAATTCTGAGAGTAGTTCCGCAAAGCAGCCGTTGCGGCTCGCACTTGTTGGCATGTCCGGAGCGGGAAAGACTTTTTGGGCGCGGCGAATCGCGGAAACGGGAGTTATGGCGATTTCTTGCGACGATCGCATTGAGGAAAAGCTTGCGCTGCGGCTTAGAGAGGGAGGCTATTCGGGAATCAACGGAGTAGCGGCCTGGATGGGCTGGCCCGATTCGGCGACTTATGCGGAGAGGGAAGCGCAATATCTTGCCCAGGAAATTTCCACGCTGGATGAAATTCTCACCGAGCTCGAAGGCAATCCACAGCAAGCGCTGGTTCTGGATACAACCGGTAGCGTGATTTATGCCGGGAATCATTTGCTGCACCGGTTGCGGAAGCTGATGACGGTGGTGTATCTGGCGGCGTCGGATTCCGAGCAGCAGTTGTTGATTGAAAGATATTTGCATGATCCGAAACCGGTGCTTTGGCGCGGGTCGTTTCATGCGAAGGCGGGCGAAACTGCGCGAGACACGGTAGCGCGCTGCTATCCGCATCTGATTGCCGCGCGGCGGCAGAGTTACGCGGCACTGGCGCATGCGACGTTGCCAGTCGGCGCGCTGCGCGAATTGCCGCATACCGCCGCGGGGTTTCTTGCGATGTTGCCGCAGGCTTTTCACCCGCATGGAGGTGGCGACCGGCGATGAGATACCGCAGCACCGGCGGCAAAGCTCCACTCACTTCGTTGCGCGGCGCAGTGTTGCGCGGACTTGCTCCCGACGGCGGACTTTACATGCCGGCGGAAATTGCGCGGCGTTCGCCGGAAGAGTTGGAGGAGTTTCGCGCTCTGCCATTCACAGAGGTTTGTTTTCGTGTGGTGAAGGCGTTTGCTACGCCGGATGTGCCGGAGGACGTGCTTTGGCAAACGGTGAGCGAAGCGATCAATTTTCCGGTGAAGCTGGTTTCGCTGTCGCCGGGGCTGCACATTTTGGAACTTTTTCACGGCCCGACGCTGGCGTTCAAGGATTTTGGCGCGCGCTTCATGGCGCGATTGATGGGTTATTTCGTGCGCGGCGAAGATCGCGAGCTGACGGTGCTGGTGGCGACTTCGGGCGATACCGGAAGCGCTGTGGCACATGGATTTTTGGGCGTGCCGGGAATCCGCGTGGTGATCCTTTATCCTGCGAAGCGCATCAGCGAAGCGCAGGAGAAGCAATTTACGACGCTCGGCGAAAATATTACCGCGCTGGAAATTAGCGGAACGTTTGATGATTGCCAGCGCTTGGTGAAGCAGGCTTTTTGTGATGAAGCGCTGAACAAGCGTGCGTTTCTGACCTCGGCTAATTCCATCAACATTGGGCGATTGTTGCCGCAAATGTTTTATCACGTTGCAGCGTACCGGCAGTTGCCGGTGACTTCGACGCCGCTGGTGGTGGCAGTGCCCAGCGGAAATTTTGGCAATTTGACGGCGGGACTTTTTGCGAAACGTATTGGCTTGCCGGTGGCGAAATTTATCGCGGCTACAAATGCCAATGATGTAGTGCCGCAATACTTGCTAAGCGGAAAGTACGCGCCGCGTGCGGCGCAGGCTACCTGTTCGAATGCCATGGACGTGGGTAATCCGAATAATTTTCCGCGGCTGCTGGATTTGTGCAGAGGACGGCTGGAGTATGTGCAGCGCGAAATCTGGGGGCACGGCGCGAGCGATGGGGAAACGCTGGCGGAAATGAAAATCGTTTGGGAAAGGTACCGCTACATTTCGGATCCGCACACGGCGGTGGGGATTCTTGGATGGGAGGCTTATAAAAAGGAACACAGCGAGCCGGGGCAGGGGCTGGTACTTGCTACTGCGCATCCGGCGAAATTTGCGGATGTGGTGATGAAGGCGATTGGGACGGCGCCGCCGCTGCCGGATCGGCTTGCGGCTTACTTGAAGCGGCCGAAGCTTTCGCTGGCCATGTCGAGTGCTTATGAGGAGTTCAGACAGTTTTTATCGGCGCATTAGTTGCTTGGCGTTTCGCAGGTGTTGCAGAACGGATCGCGAACCCAAGCGAGATTCCTCACTGCGCTCGGAATGACGGTCCGGACGATATTTTGGAATGAATCGGGGCGATGTTGAAATGAAGTGCTAGCTACGATTTGCGGAGGCGATCGAGGAAGTGGTAGAGGAAGACGCCGAGGATGGCGTTGAAGATGCACGCGACGAGGAGACGCATGGTGAACCACGGTTGCGGTTGCGCGAGGAGCAATTTTTGTACGAGCACGACGATGCCCTGATGCAGGGCGAAGAAGGCGGCGGTTAGCGCGAACCGTGCGAGGGGATGCTCGGTGTCGAGGCGCGCGCCGATGGATGAGGCGAGATAGCCGATCACCGTTTTGGCGATACCGAAAAGGCCGATTGGAGTTTTGCTTAAACTGTCTTGCAGCAAACCGATGAAGGTGCCAAGCAGCAGGCCGGTGGAAGGATTTCTACGGCTTAGGCCGAAATAAATGGTGATCAGCAAAGGAAGGTCGAGAATGCTGGCTTTGGTGATGTACACCGGCAAAAATGCCTGAAGGATCAGAGCAAGAATCACGCAAAGCAGAATCGTTCCACCATGGAATTTGTGGACTTCAATGTGCGATTCGCTGATGCGCAGATCGAAAGTATCGTTCATGGATGTTTTTCCCCCGGCTTGGGGTTGCTTAACTCGGAGACCGGCTGTCCAGAGGCGGGCGGCGCGGCTGCGGCGTTTCCGCTTGCTGGAGCATCCTGTTTCATCGTCAGCGGATCGGTAGTCAGCAGCACAATCACTTCTTCCAGTTTTTCGATACCTGCCGAGGGCCGCACGCGAATCTGTTTGTACTGTCCGCCGGGTTTGACCTGAGTGATGATGCCGACCGGCAAGTCTTTCGGAAAAATCCGATCCATTCCACTGGTGACTATACGGTCCCCGATTTTCACTTCCTCGTCATTTCCTACAAATTTCATGACCAGTAGCGGTTCACCCATGCCGCCTACAGGACCGTGAACCCGCGAATTGGCGATCATTGCGCCCACGCCGCTGTCGCGATCGGTTAACAGCAGCACCTGGCAGGTGTTGGCATAAGACTCGATGACTTTTCCTACCACGCCTTCGGGCGTGATCACTCCCATATTTTTGCGAATGCCTTCGTGCAGGCCCTGATCGAGATAAACCACAGCGCTGTTGGCATCGGCGCTGGCGCCAATCACGCGCGCCAGAACCATGGGAACCTTGGCCTGCTTCTGTTTGAAATTCAGAAGACTGGCGAGGCGGTCGGCTTCCGCGGACTTGCTTTGCAGTTGCATGATTTCGAGCTTGAGCTGGCCATTTTCGCGGATTAGTTCTTCGTTTCGTCTAGCGGTATCGCTCAACGCAAAATAATGACGCCAGGCATCGCGTATTTTTCCGATGCCCCATGCGCCGCTGCGTTCGACCGGCGAAACGGCGGAAACAGTCCACACGCGAATCAGGCGACCCTGGGAATCGCGCTTGATCTGGACCGCCAGCATCAATACTTGCAGCAATACTACTCCCGCTAAGAGGAACAGCGAGCGATGTCGAGAGGGTAGACCGGCCATAAGAAGTTAAATGTCCAAAGTTCAAAGCAAAAATCATTCGGAGTAACTAGCGAGTTGGCTGGTGACTCGTGCCTAGTGACTCAATTTCGTGACCCGTGAATTCGTGACTCGCGAATCATTACCCGCGACTCGCGAATCGTACTGCCTCGGTGAAAACTGAATCCGACACAGTAAAAAACGGAATTAATCGATGCAGACCTGCCGCAAAAGTTTAAAATCGCTAAGCATCTTGCCGGTGCCGAGCACTACCGACGCCAGGGGATCATCCGCAATCGAAACGGGCAAGCCGGTTTCTTCGCGGATGCGCTTGTCGAGATTTTTCAGCAATGCGCCACCGCCGGTAAGTACGATGCCGCGGTCGCTGATGTCCGCGGAAAGTTCCGGCGGAGTGCGCTCGAGAGCGACACGCACGGCGTTGACGATGGTAGCAACACATTCGGCTAGGGATTCGCGAATTTCGCTGTCATCGATGGTGACAGTGCGCGGAACACCTTCGATCAGGTTGCGGCCTTTCACTTCCATGGTCAGTGGCTTTTCCAGCGGGTAGGCCGAACCGATTTCCATCTTGATCTGTTCCGCGGTGCGTTCGCCGACCAGCAGGTTGTATTTGCGCTTCAAATATTGCATCACAGCTTCGTCCATTTCGTTTCCGGCCACGCGCACGGAACGCGAATAGACGATGCCGCTCATGGAGATGACGGCGATGTCCGTGGTGCCGCCGCCGATATCCACCACCATGTTGCCGCTGGGTTCTTCGATGGGAAGGCCGGCGCCAATGGCTGCTGCCATTGCTTGTTCAACGAGATACACTTCGCTGGCGCGCGCGCGATAAGCGGAGTCCTGCACGGCGCGCTTTTCCACGGGAGTGATTTCGCTGGGAACGCCGATGACGATGCGAGGATGCACCAGCACGCGGCGGTTGTGGGCCTTCTGAATAAAATACGTCAGCATTTTTTCGGTGACTTTGAAGTCCGCGATCACGCCGTCTTTCATGGGCTTGATGGCCACTACGTTGCCGGGCGTGCGACCAAGCATTTCCTTGGCTTCGCGGCCGACGGCGACAACTTCGCCGGTAACCTTATTAATGGCCACGATGGAGGGCTCGTTCACCACGATACCTTTGCCGTGCGAGAAAACCAGGGTGTTGGCCGTCCCCAAATCAATGGCGAGGTCGGACGAAAACAGACTGAACACCGACCTCATGTTGTAACCGTTCTTGTTCATTCCCCCAGTCCTTTCGAAACAGAAAGACAAAATCCGCGCGACGACGGGCGCTTTTCGGGGCCCTCTGCGGAGGGCTGGCAAACCTTACGAGCTGCGCGTGATGCTTTATTCTCGCCGAAGACTGCATTCGGCGCAAAATCGCCGCAGTTCAGCAAATTTATTCCGGCGTCATTCACGTTGAGTATGTTCACTTTGGCACGACGATCGTCACTTGTTGCTTTGCGGTGCCGCCGCGCCGGTTTTGGCCAACGATCACGATCGTGTGTTCGCCCGGAGCCAATGGTTCGGTGAAATACTGAAAGCTGCCATCGCCTCCGATGCTGGGTACGGGCTGCCCATTGATAATCAGCGCAGCGCCTGGCTCGGTCCTGCCGTAAACCTCCACGATGGGGCCCTGCAGCCGCGTGCCTCCGATTTCCAGCATCATTTCCTGGGTGCGACCCTGGGCGACGAGCGTAAACTTAAATGTTTCGCTGACTTCGCTGGTCTTTTTATTGGCATCGGTCGCGATGACGTTCCAGAAATAGTCTCCCGCATCGAGTCCGCTGATTTCTGCAGACAGGCCCGACAGTCTTGCTTGTTTCACCATTTTGGTGAACATGGCGGTGGCGCTGATGCGCAACGTATAGGAAACGGCGTCCTTCACTGGCTTCCATTCGAAATGGATGGTCGCCGCTTTGGGAACTTCGACGATGATGGGCGCCAGGTTTAGAGGCTGAGCGAGATCGGGAGGCGCCAGCACGTCGGACTTGCTGATGGGGCCGCCTGAAGAAATATTCGCCTTCTGCCATTGCCCCAGTTCGACTTTTTCGCTTCCGCGACGAACTTCCGCGCTGCCGCTGGCCACAGTAATTTCACTTTCCTTCGATTGCGAGTCGGACTTTACCGATGCCCGGCTATTGGGCCGGATCTGCGCCACGGTATCTTCCACGCTTACGGCCGCGTGCGAATTCGGCGAACTCCAATTTGGCGTGGAAAGATCCACAGCTCCAGTATTGATGCGTACCGCAGTGCTGGCCTGTTCCTGGGTGACATTATTTTCTTCCACCGTCACCAGAGTGTCGGCTTTAATCGTGTATGAAGTGGTGTCCGCAAAGGTGATGCGCGCCGCTCCGTCCGCCGCGGTCTGAATCAAATCGCCCTTGTCCAGAGTAGTCCGATAATCCGCGTCCACCCACTGCACGGAGTTCACTTTTTTTACCTGGACGCGTCCGTCAAGGTTTACGAACTTCACTTGCGTCACTGCCAGTGGCGCCACATCGCTGCCTGTGCCGCTGACCGCGTTGGAGACTTTTTTCAGTACCGCTGCGTAAAATCCCGGCGTGACGAAATATACGGACGCAAAAATCAGCGCCACCAGAATCATTACGTACATCACCAGACTTTTGTAAGACACCGCGTGCCAATACACTTCGACGCGCTTGACCCGCTCGGGGCCGGTCTGGTGTTGCGGGCTGTTTGGCAGTTGACTGTTCACGTTTGTGGGCGCAGAGTGCCGCCATTTTTGAAATCTAGCACACGGTTCGCGGCTGGGAGCGTCGGCGCGGAACCTCGTAGTCAAACTGCAAATAGCGATCCGGTTACAACGCGCATTGCATGGATGTGCCCGCTCCTTTTTGGCACCTGTCCGACCGGCCAGTGCGGCGATGGCGTAATCCGTTTGCAACGCGACCGAATCGAAGCCGGACCGGACTCCCACTGTGGCAGAAAATCCGTGACGTCGAACTGCGCTTGAAAACGCGGGAGAGACGCTGGAGCGACACTTATTGGTTAAAAAGTTGTTCACAGCGAAAGTTTGCGGTTGACGACGCGAAAACAACGTATTAGCGTACTACTCTCTGGGTGAAAGGTTCTGGTACTACCCCTCTATTGTCCGTTTCGAAGGCAACAGAGAACATGGTCACAGAACGGGAGTCGCCCAGTTTGAAGCCAGCAGGAGCATCTGGCGTACGTTATGTCCCTACTGCACTTTCGCTGTAAAGAACGCCGCCGCACACAACGAGTCTCTCTGACTGTCCCTTTGGCTTTGCATGGACATAATGAGGACGGTCAAAAATTCTGCATTCATGTAAGGTCCAACGCCGTCAGCCAGCACGGGGCGCAAATTGAAACGGAACATCCGGTGGTTGTCGGCCAGGTTCTGATTGTGGTGAACGAAAGCAGCGCGCGCAAAACAGAAGCCCGTGTGGCATCGATCCAGCGCAAGCGCGACGGCAAAACTTACGTGGGCGTGGAATTCCTATCCACCGAAATTAATTTCTGGAGCATGACGTTTCCAATTCCCGGGGCGAAACCGCTCCGCCGCGCCATTCCCAAAGTAACTTCAAATAAAGTGACTGCTTAGTTTATGTTTTTGGGCGGGCGGATTTCTTCGCCTTCTTTGTTTTAAGTTTGCTGGTGCGGTCATGACCGGGGCGCGAGCCAGCGCTCTTCAGTTCTTCCTGCGCGCGCTTCGGCAACTTTGCAAAGACCAGTTCATACGATGTGCGAAGCAGTTCCGATAACTCGCCGCGTGTCATGGCATCGGGACTTTCCAGGGCTACCCATTTTGCGCGTGCAAGATAGGGGGCGGGAATAATTCTTGGCCGCTCGGTCAGTTCCGCGAACGACTCGTCCGAACACTTGAAGGTGAGGCACACGGGCGCCGGTTCGAGAGGCGCGATGGCAAACATTTTTCCGCCCACTTTGAAGAGCAGGTCGTTGCCCCATTGAATCTGCTCGGTCACGCCGCGAAACGCCAGGCAGATTTGGCGCAGCCAATCGATGTCCATCATGGCTTTTCTTTGTAATACCTGTAACGGTCGGCGGAGCGAGCTATTTCGCGCGGCTGAATTCCACAAAGTCGCGTCCGGCGTATAACCGATACTTACCGGCTTCCGCGGCCATAACCTGCAACGGCACCGGACGCTTGATTTCGGTGTCTTTTTGCGAAGTCGCCTGAAATATCTCGTTCGCGGCCAAGTCCAGCACCACAAATTTTCCGCCCTCGATAAATCCCACCCCGTACGCACCGGGCTTCAAGTTTTGCGCGCCAAATTGCAACGTCACTTCAGAGATCAGGTACGCCTGATATTTTTGGCGAATACCGGTCGAGTAGCCGGAATTGTCCACCAGCCCGGCCAGCATATAGAGATCGTCCGAGAAATGGATGCCGCCGGTATTGCGCATCTGTGCGGGAGCGGTTTGCCCGCGAAAGAAAACCGATTCGGGGAAAAGCTTGGGCTTGATGTCCGATGCTTTCAGCACCGTGTCTTTGTCCGGCCTTGGCAACGCCGATTGGCCGCGCAGCAGCGTGGAGGTTCCGGCGAGCAGGCCGGTAAAAAGAATCGTCATGCCAAGGAATCCAAATTCACGCCGATTGAGTCTCATTTTATCTCCGAAATGACCAGGCATGGCTTTAGAGAGTACATCAATTTGAACGCGAATTCAGAATTGCGGCGTTAAGGGAGCGGTCTTCAAGTTGCATCCGAAACCAGGCGAATGAGTTCTCCTGAAAGCCAAGGGCTGGGGTTCAGCTGCCTTTTTGGACCGGATAACCTTTTTCCACCCAGTCGGTATTGAAGCTTGTTGGCAGAATCAGTACACGAAGCCGCGCGAACCCGGTATCTTTCAACGCCGAGAACGCCGGGCGCAG
>Ga0307475_10002780_pt1 | contig 10564 bp, 7 predicted proteins | sample atmos_gasesECM1C_FD_203317 | JGI IMG/M metagenome (GOLD analysis project Ga0307475, IMG submission 203317) | Hardwood forest soil microbial communities from Morgan-Monroe State Forest, Indiana, United States - atmos_gasesECM1C_515 | ecosystem: Environmental > Terrestrial > Soil > Temperate...
GCCAAACACCATGAAATCGTACATCTCGAGAAAATTTCCGCTGGAGACGCGCACCACCGACCAAATCTTTGCGTTGCGGTCTGAGGGGCGATCCTGTGGGTTCATTCGTGTGCCGGACTTGCGTTGTCACTCGCTGCAGCCAATGGCAAATGAGGCTGCGAGCGGCGCTCTCTTGGGCTGTGTCGAACTAGGTTGTTTTGATTGATCGGCTTAGAGTCTCCTGGCTCACCCGCGACGCAATCGCTGAACCCAATTCCTTCGTCGAGGCCGTGCCTCCAATGTCTGGAGTTCGCACGTTCTTCTCCGCCAAAATGTGCGCGATAGCGTTTTCGATGGCGTCGGCTGCTTCGGGTAGGCCCAGATGGTGCAGCATCATTGCTCCGGACCAGATCTGCCCGATCGGATTCGCGATCCCCTTTCCGGCGATGTCTGGCGCAGAGCCATGAACCGGCTCAAACATCGATGGGAATTCTCTTTCCGGATTGAGATTGGCTGAAGGAGCAATCCCGATGGAACCCACCACCGCGGGACCAAGATCCGACAGGATGTCGCCGAACAGATTTGAACCGACAACGACGTCGAACCAATCCGGGTTGCGGACGAAGTGGGCGGTCAAGATATCGATGTGAAACTGGTCGGTGCGAATGTCCGGAAAGTCCGCAGCCATGCTATGAAAGCATTCATCCCAAAACGGCATGGTGTGGATGATTCCATTGGACTTGGTGGCCGAGGTCACATGCTTCCTTCGTTTGCGAGCCAATTGAAAAGCAAAACGAAGGACGCGATTCACGCCGCGCCGGGTGAATACTGTTTGTTGTACGGCCATCTCGTCCTCGGTACCTTCATAGAGGCGTCCGCCAATGTTCGAATATTCCCCCTCGTTGTTTTCGCGAACGATGGTGAAATCGATTTGACCGGGTCTCCACTTTTTCAAGGGCGACTCGATTCCATCGAAAAGGCGTACGGGGCGAAGATTGACGTATTGCTGGAAAGCACGCCGGATCGGGATCAGAAGGCCCCACAGCGAGATGTGATCAGGGACGCTGGGATGGCCAACGGCGCCGAGGAAGATTGCATCGAAAGGTCGCAGTTGGCGTAGGCCGTCGTCCGGCATCATCCTGCCGGTGTGGACGTAAGTTTCGCAGCTCCAGTCGAAGGCATGGCACTGCAGGCGAAAACCGAAACGCTGCCCGGCCGCTTCGAGGACACGAATGCCTTCGGGAACCACTTCTTTCCCGATGCCGTCTCCGGCGATTATCGCGATGTTAAAAGTTTTCACCAGCTCCTATTTGTCCTGGTTACGCAGAAAGCAGTGGTGACAGCGCCGACATGTCTGGTGCAGTCTCCAGTGCTTTCGTGAACGTAATTATCTGTTCGGTCTTTGCCATCGGCCATTCGGCGAATTCCGCACATCCCCGGAATTTCGCTGCAGTTTCCTCGAAGTTCATGGGATTCGCTGGACTGCCTTTGCCGAAATCGGCGCGGCCGGTGATCTTTCGGCCATCCGTCAGACGGATTTTAAGAATCGAGGTCATTTTGTCGTAGCCGGCGCCTTCGGCTTCGGGATCAACGTAAAAATTGATCCTGCGGATCATCGTCTGCACGTCGGGGCGCTGAACCACTCTATCGGAAAATTGGCCCAAACCCGCTTTGTGTTCCAGCAGAAGAATTGCCAGGCAGAATTCCATGCTGAATTTTGCCTCGAGCCCCGTCTTCGGTTGGTGATGAAGTAGGGTGGTGGTCATATTATGATTCGCCCCGACATCGACCTTTTCCACCTGGGTCGCTTGAATTTTGTGAGCATCGATCAGGCGCGCCAGTTCGGTCATCGCAGGATGCGTCAGAGATCCAGAAGGGTAGGGTTTTAGTGAAACGCCAGGTGAGGCAAAGGTCCATGGTTTACCGAGGCGATCCATGATTGCGGATGGGTCGTAAGAACCGCCGGCGGCGTGGAAGAAGCCTCGATCTGCCTCGAGGATTTGCTCCGCTGCGGTCCACCCGAGTCCGGCCAGTTCGGCAGAAATCAGACCGCTCTCTGCTGCGTGGCCAGCCTGGAAGGGCTTCGTCATTGTTCCGAAATTTTCGCGCAGCCCTCCAGATTGGCTGGCAGCCAAGCCAAAGGCGTTCAGCGTTTTTGGTAGATCGAATTTCAGCAGCTTGGCGCAAGCCGCGGCGGAACCAAACGGCCCACAGGTGCCGGTAGTGTGAAATCCATCTTGATAGTGACGCGGCGCAATGGCTTCGGCGATTTTGCATTCCACTTCAGCGCCAACGTGATAGGCAACCAGCCATTCTTTTCCGCTGACTGTGCGTTGCTCCGCTAGAGCGAAAATGGCGGGCAGCACGGGAACGGTGGGATGCATGAGCAGACCGTAGACTCTGTCCTTTGCCGCGGCAAGCTGGGTATCGTCGAAATCGTCGGCGTGGATGGAAATGCCGTTCATCAGCGCAGCGAAAGGCGGAGATGTTTTTTGTGCCGAACCGATGATGGTCGCTCTTCCGTTGCCCACGCCCATTTGCTGAACATATTTCCGCGAAATTGACCCGGTTTCCGCGCGCGAGCCGGCCAGAGCCAATCCCAGACCGTCGAGAATTGATTTCTTGCCCAGGTCGATGACTTCTTCCGGAATCTGTTCGTAGGTCGTTGTCGCAACGAATTGGCCGACGTAGGCGGTCAATCCAGGAGTCTTGGGGAAGTCACTGCCGGAGGATTCCGCTCTCGTTGGAGACGGAGATAGCGCAGTCGAAGCCATGATCCCCAGAGAGGCTTTGCCAAAGTCCCGCCTTAACATTTATTCACCGACACGCTTGATGATCGACCGGCATCGAATTAGAGCCAATATTCGATGTTCTCAGGGCTGCACGTCGTAAACTCGGACTTCGGCTCCGTGATTCTCGTGACGGGGCACAGCCAGATAGTAGCGGTTCAACTCGGGCACTAGAATGCCCGTCTTGGCACGGAAGCTGCCAGGGATTCTGCCCAAACGTTCATATTGGTCCGCGTCTTTTTGGTAGAAGACATCGACGAATTGGTCGCCCGCAACGTAAATGCGCCTTTGCTTGACATCGTAGGCCATGTCGTCGACCATGCCCACCGCGGGAACAGTGGTTACAACCTTACCGGTGTCTGAGTTCAGCACGATTAGCTTACCGGGATTTCTGGTGACCACGAAAAGGCGATGATCGGCCTCGTCCAACGCCATGGCAACATTTAGTTTGTCGCCGGGCGACAGAGGCCAGGTGGCCTCGAGCGCGGACTTGTTGCGGTCCATGACTCCAACTGCGTTTTTGCCAGTAATATTCATGAACATGCGCGGCCCGGATTTTTCCAGCACGATCGCTTCGACGTGATTCGAGTCGATCTTGATGTCGCGCAATTTCTTCGAGGTGTTCGTATCAATGACGCTGATTAATGAATACGGCGTATGCGCTTCCCTGCCGCCGTTCACCACATATAGGTAGCGTGTAGCGGTGTCATAGGCAATGGAATCCGCGTCGATAGAAACCTTAATCTCATCTATCGGCTTGTAGTTCTCGCCGTCATACACCTTGACGGCCGATGCATCACCCTCGACGACAAAGAGCTTCTTGAGATCGCCGCGGTAAAGAATGGCGTGCGGTGCTTTCGATTCCTCGATGGTGTGTATGAGCTTATTCGTAGTGGTGTCGAAAACGAGGACTTTGTCATTCTCCTCTCCAGTGAGGAAAAGACGATGCCCTTCCAGATCGAGAGCGAAATGATCAAAGTCGCCGTCCTTGAGGCCGGGGAGCGGAATTGTTTCAACAAGCTTCAGCGGCTGCGGACTATCCTTGGCTTGCGCGAAACTCCCGAGCAAAATTATTAGCGCCACGATCGCAGCTCGCGTTGAGTTCATCACTCGTGCTCCTCTCGCGCTTCACACCAGAGCAGGTTCCTCGGTTCCTTCCGTCCTGTTTGACAGATCCAAGGATACCTGCGGTTCCCGTACGTTTTGCCAAATCTACTTCAACCAGGCCTCGGACTTACCGAACTAAACAGAAATTAATCTTCGTTTAAGCTAACCGGGCGTTTGATGAATTATGCTCTGCCGGGCGATCTCGCAACGCAGTCCGATCAACGGTCCGGAGAGCAAATGAAGAAACGTTATTCCATGCTGGCCGCTTTTCTCGTTCTATTCTTGATTCCTGCGAGAGGTCAGGAGACTTCGGCGCTCAAACTTGCACAGACTTTAACCCTGCCATCGGATATCAAGGGTAACTTTGATCATTTTGGAATAGACCTCAAAGGCAATCGCCTCTTCGCGACTCCCGAAGGGCATAAAGCAGTGCTGGTTTTTGACCTAAAAACAGGGAAACCGGTTCATACCATTACTGGAATCGGGAAACCGCACGCAGTGCTGTATCGCGAAGATCTGAATCGCATATACATCACGGATGGAGATGCCGGCGACCTAAAGATTTTCGACGGCAAGAACTACGCTTTACTCTCCAGCGTGAAACTTTTGGAAGACGCCGATTCGATTGGCTATGATCCCAAAACGAATTATCTATATATCGATAACGGAGGCGGCGACGTACATCAGACCTATTCCGTGCTGAGCGTCGTTGATACCACTGCGGGCAAGAAGCTCGCGGATATCAAGATCGACGGAGACACTCTCGAGGCCATGTCTCTGGAAAGCTTGACTCCGAAACTCTACGTCAATAACAAAGCCAAAAATCAGGTGGACGTCGTCGATCGGGAAAAGCGTGCCATCGTTGCGAGTTGGCCGGTGACGAAGTGCAAGACCAATGTGGCCATGGCGTTGGACGAATCCGACCACCGCTTGTTCATTGCTTGCCGCAGCGGACAAATCGCTGTTCTGGATACGCAAAGCGGAAAAGAAATCACGGCCTTACCGATTACAAAAGGCGTTGACGACATCACTTATGATTCCGGGAGCAAGCGCATTTACGCTGCTTGCGACGGCAATGTGGACGTCTACGAGCAGTCCAGCCCGGATCAATACAAACGGCTGGTGCAGGTTCCCACCGGACCTTTAGGGAGGACAGCTCGCCTGGTTCCGGAGCTGAATCGCTATTTCGTGGCCGTACCGCAACATGGAACAGACCCCGCGAAAATTCTGGTGTTTGACGTTTTATAGGCGGCTCGGTCAGGATCGTTCACGTGAAATGAACGCTTGAGTCCATCTACTGGAGGTGTGCTTGAACATCCTTGGGGTCCGGTTCGCGGCTTGCGTACTCGTGTGGTTTGTGGCGATATCGACACACGCACAAGCTCCGCAGCTCACAGCGATTCGTGCCGGTCGCTTGTTCGATAGCAAGTCCGGCAAAATCGCAGAGAATCAGGTCATTCTCGTCGAGGAAGACAAAATCGCCGCGGTTGGCTCCGGCGATCGCGTGCAAATTCCGGAGGGAACGCAAGTGATTGATCTCAGCCAGGACACTGTGCTGCCGGGATTGATCGACGGACACACTCACGTCTTCGGATACGGACTCGACGACATCAAGCCGGGCGGACCTCCGTTCGCCAGCCCAATCAACGACACGCGGGAATACCGGACGCTGCTTGCACTTGCCAACGCACAGAAGGATCTTCGGGCGGGATTCACGACGCTGCGCGATTTGATGAGCCACGGCGGCGGCTACGCTGATGTGGACATCAAGAAAGCGATTAACCGCGGATTTTTTCAGGGGCCCCGTATGCAAGTCTCGACGATGGGCCTGGTCGCTACCGGTGAAGGAATTTTCGGTTCGCCGGAGGTGAATCTGCCAAGGAATTATCAGACGGTGGACGGCCCGTGGGCGGCGCGCCAGGCGGTTCGGGAACAGATTCACTATGGCGCGGACTGGATTAAGTTCCACTCCACGGCTGATTACGAGTTCGAATTCGATGGAGCTTTGTGGAGCGATCCGACCTTTACCAAGGAAGAGGTCAACGCCATTGTTGACGAAGCTCATCGTCACAAGAAGAAAGCCGCGTGCCATGCGTTCGGTGGCGAGGGCCTACGGAACTGCGTTGATGCCGGGGTTGATACCGTCGAGCACGCAATTGAACTGGACGATGCCACAGTAGATCAAATGAAAAAGAAGGGCATCTACTTGGAGCTGACCGCTTATCACTATTCGCTTTCCGAGTACACGATCCGGGATGCGAAGGCGACGGGCGGCAAGTACAGCCTTGCGGCGTTGCGGGAAAAGAGCGGACGATTGGCGATCTCACGAGGAGTCAAAATTTCTTTCGGTAGCGGCGCTGGACCGTTTCCTCACGGCGTGCAGGCGCGAGAATTCGCCTACCTTGTCAAATATGGTATGTCGCCCGCGCAGGCCATTCAAACCGCGACCACCGTCGCAGCAGAGATGATGGGATGGCAAGATCTTGTTGGTTCGATTGACAAGGGGAAGTTCGCGGACATCATCGCGGTTGCAGGAAACCCACTGAGTGACATCACGGAGCTCGAGCGCGTAAAATTTGTCATGAAGGGCGGGCAGATCATTCGCAATGATTTGAAGTAGGATTTTCGATGCTCTCCACCAGGAGCTGCCATATGGGCCGCCCATGCAATGATTTGAGTTATTCGCTATGCGGATTCTTTTAATCGAAGACGAACGGAAGGTCGCGAGCTTCATCGCACGAGCCCTGCGCGAAAATTCCTACGCTGTTGACATCGCTGAAACTGGTGAGAAGGGTCTTGAACACGCCACAGATGTCACGTATGACGCTATTCTTCTAGACGTTCGGCTGCCCGGTATGAATGGCCTTGAGGTCTGCCGTGAACTGCGGCAGCAAGGCATCGAGGCTCCGGTGCTGATGCTCACCGCGCGAGGCTTAGTCGAGCAACGCGTTGCGGGATTGGATGCTGGCGCCGATGACTATCTGGCCAAGCCTTTTGCCTTGGCAGAACTGCTGGCTCGCGTGCGTGCTCTGGTGCGCCGCGGTTTTCACAGTGCCAATGCCAAGTTGCATTATGCGGACCTCGCGCTGGACCGCCACCGTCGACGCGCAATGCGCGGCTCCGAGATAATCCCGCTGACCACAAAAGAATTTGCCCTGCTGGAATTGTTCTTGCTTCACGCTCCCGAATTGGTGACGCGGAGCGAAATCATCGAGCATGTTTGGGACTGCCACTTCGATAGCGAGACGAACTTGGTGGAGGTGTATATCAATCGCTTGCGTCAGAAGATTGACGAAAACCGCGCTGCGAAGCTGATTCACACGGTGCGCGGAGTGGGTTACCGCCTAGGAGTACCCGAATGATCAAAGGCCGCTCCCTGCGCTTCCGCATGATGGTACTCTTCTGCACTGTCGTTGGCGTGCTCCTGGGCGCCTCCTACTTAGCCTTCTGGGGGCTCTTAGCTCATGAGGTTTCGGGCCAGCTCAATCGTCAAATCCAGGAGACGGCGCGCCCTATTCTCGCCGACTTCGCTGCCGAACCCAACTCGCAGGACATAAACCGGATGGATATCGCCGGGCAATTTTTTGAGTTGCTGGATTCCTCTGGCCATGTGCTGCAGCGATCGAAAAACTTGCAGGCCCCGATCGACTTAAAGGGCATTGGCATTCCCGCCTCTCAAACAAGATTCGGTATCGCAACGCTGGCGACCGGCGAGTCCGTACGCACAGCGCTGATACCGTTTCAGCAAGGAACCAAGCCACTGGTCTTGGCCATCGCGATTCCCACGTTCGGTACAAACAGAGTGCTGGACAGCTTCGGGAGGGTAGCTCTTTTTCTTTTCCCAGTGAGTTTGCTGGTCACCGCACTTATTTCCGCGGTGTACGTAGGCAGGAGCCTGGCGCCTATCACCGCGCTCACGGAGCACGCTGCGCTCATGGCGGACCGCGTAACGAACCGCGAGGGATTCTGGCGTCCTCTGCCTATTTCCTCTCCGCACGACGAACTGGGTCGACTGGCGGAGACTTTTAATCATTTATTGGAAAGCGTGGACCGTGCAGTTCGCCAATTGCGACAATTCGTAACCGATGCGTCTCACGAACTGCGCACCCCCCTCTCCGTTCTTCACGGCGAAACAGAATTGATGCTTTCCAAGCCGCGAACCGCGGAGGAATATCGAGAAACATTGTGTGTCTTCGACGATGAATTCAAAAAACTGACGCGAATTGTAGAAGGTTTGTTTACGCTTTCGATGGCCGATGCCGGACAGCTGCACCTCGTCTGCGATCCTTTATACATCAATGAAACGCTGGAAGAAGCATGCGCCTTGGTGGACTTTCGCGCGCGCGCCAAGAATATTCGCATCGTCCGTGACCTGAATCAGGAAATTCCGTACTTCGGGGACGAAGCATTCTTGCATCAGCTCTTCCTCATATTCCTCGACAATGCCATCAAGTACTCTCCCTGTGGCGCAAACGTGCAAGTGACTCTACAAACTCGCGAGGGCGAAATTCGCGCGGCTTTCGCGGATCGGGGCGTGGGAATCTCGAGTGAGCACCTACCATTTATCTTTGAAAGGTTCTATCGCGCCGCTCCAGCGAGTAGCGGCGACGCGCAGAGCGGCGGTCTCGGGTTAGCCATCGCGCAAGCGATTGTGCGCGCCCAAGGCGGCTCTATCGAATGCGAGAGCACGCCGGGCGCCGGTTCAACGTTTACGGTAGTTTTAGCAACGACTCAACGTTATCAATCAATGTCAGAAATCACACCTAAACGAAAATTAATTCTGCATTAAGGTATAGTCCCGCTATCTGCTCTACGCTCCGCCTCAACGTGTGGAGGTAATCCTGTGTCCGATCGAAGATTCTCTAGAATGCCTTGGTTTGCTCACGTAGCAGCAATTTTTGTGATGGTGACAATCCTTTTTCCTGCTGTCCTGCAGGCGCAGGTCGCCGGAGGGACTCTTTCTGGCACCATCTCCGATCCTACCGGTAGAGCGATCCCTCAAGCACAGATCGCGATTACGAACGTCGCTACGGGTGTTGAGCGGACCGTCACCACTAACACCGATGGCTTCTATACTGCCGTGAACCTGCTGCCGGGAGAATATCAGGTCAAGATAACTGCGACCGGTTTTAATACGGAACTAAAAACCGGGATTACCATGAACGTCGGCGCACAGCAGACGTTTGATTTGACGTTGCACGTGGGAACGGTAACGCACACGGTCCAGGTAACTACCGAAGCTCCCGCCATCCAGGTCACGTCTTCGGAAATCAGTGCTACCGTGAATGCCACTACCGTTCGCGAGCTACCGTTGAACGGTCGCAGTTGGACCGACCTGGCCGCCTTGCAGCCTGGGGTTGATACAATCCAGACGCAGCCGAGTTTCGCTACCGGGTCCGATCGCGGCAATCGCGGTTTTGGACAACAACTGACCATTTCCGGTGCTCGCCCGCAGCAGAATAACTATCGCCTTGACGGTGTCAGCCTCAATGATTATGCCAACGGAGCGCCGGGCAGTGTGCTCGGCGGAAATCTCGGGGTCGATGCGATTCAAGAATTTTCGGTTCTGACCAGCAACTATTCGGCTGAGTATGGCAAGACCTCTGGCGGTGTGGTCAATGCCGTAACCCGTTCGGGCACGAATGCGTTTCACGGGAGTGCTTACGAATTCCTGCGGAATAGCGCCCTCGACGCAAAGAATTTCTTTGAGGCTGCCGGCACTCCCAAGGCCCCCTTTAAGCGCAATCAATTCGGCGGCGCGATTGGCGGACCAATCATCAAGAATCACACTTTTTTCTTTGCTGATTACGAGGGTATCCGTCAATCCAAGGGCATTGCCAACGTCGACTTCGTGCCCTCGGCGGCGGCCCGCGGCGGAAACTTGCAGTCTGGGCCAGTCTCCGTGGATCCTGCAGTCCAGCAGTATCTGGCGCTCTATCCCGTACCGACGTGCACCGGCGCAGACGTTTGCCAGTTTATTTTTAATGGGAAACAAATCATTAACGAAAACTTTGTAACCACCCGTATCGACCACAAGTTCTCGGACAAGGACAGCTTGTTTGGCACCTACCTCTACGACAAAACGCCTTACAGTTCGCCCGACTCATTTGGCAACGTGGGGCTAAGCACTCTCTCTTCGCGGCAAATCGTCGCCGTCGAGGAAACTCACAGTTTCACACCTACGCTCGTGAACGCAGTTCGTTTTGGTTATAACCACGAGCGTGTCGACAATGACGCCAGCGTAAAGGCCATTAACCCGGCCGCGGCAGATACGAACCTGGCCGCTTTCGCCGGCCGAAACGCTGCCGTTGTTAACGTAACCGGGCTTTCCCCCTTATCCGGGGGCGTGGGCGGACTCCCCACCTATCTCTACCGTTGGAATTCCTTCCAGGGTTATGACGACGCCTTCTTCAACCACGGCACTCACACCATCAAATTCGGTTTCGCTTTCGAGCGCATGCTAATGCAGGCAACTGCGCTTACCGACCCCAACGGAATCTGGTTCTTCAGCGATTTAACTTCCTTTTTAACCAATAGCCCGACGAAATTCCAGGGCGGAGTTGCCAGCACACTTACTCCGCGCAACTTTCGGCAGAGTATTTTCGGCGGTTATCTGCAGGACGACTGGCGCGCGAAGTCCAACCTTACTCTGAACCTCGGCCTGCGTTATGAAATGACCACCGTTCCGA
>Ga0307475_10002781_pt1 | contig 10563 bp, 13 predicted proteins | sample atmos_gasesECM1C_FD_203317 | JGI IMG/M metagenome (GOLD analysis project Ga0307475, IMG submission 203317) | Hardwood forest soil microbial communities from Morgan-Monroe State Forest, Indiana, United States - atmos_gasesECM1C_515 | ecosystem: Environmental > Terrestrial > Soil > Temperate...
TGAACCAGGCCAATTTCGGCCAGGCTCAAGCCGCGGCGCAGCAGGACATCCAGACCAGCATGGCGGCGCAGCAAGCCAACCAGGCGGCGCAGCAAAACCAGGCCAACCTCAACCTGCAGGCCGCCGGCGGCTTGGGCGTGCTCGGCCAGCAGGCGCAGCTCTCGCAGACGCGCAACTTCACCGAGCAGCAGACCGCTGGCGCGCTCGAGCAGCAGCAGGCGCAGAACGAGATCAACGCCAATCTCGCCGCCTTCCAGCAGGCTCAGCAATACCCCTACCAGCAGCTCGGGGTGCTGCAGAGCGCGCTCGGCATGACCCCTTACGGCCAGGCGACGCAGGGCCAGTCGACCACCCAGACCCAACAGGCCGCCAACCCCATCGCCCAGGCGCTCGGCGGCGTCTCGGCGCTCGGCTCGCTGTTCGGCGGCGGCGGCATGTTCGGCTCGACCGGCGCGTTCTCCGGCCTGATGTCCGATCGGCGGCTCAAGACCGACGTCAAGCGGGTCGACACCCACCCGTCCGGGGTTCCGGTGTACGCCTACCGCTACAAAGGCGACCCCAAGCATTATCCGAAAGTGGTCGGGCCGATGGCCGAGGACGTGGCCAAGGTCGCGCCGCATGCGGTCAAGCCAATGGGCGTGAAGGGCCGCCTGGCGATCGACATGAACGCGCTGCCCGGCGGGACGCCGTCGATCGGCGCGCTCCGCTTCGGGCCGGCCAATGACAACATCGGGCCCGGACCGCAATTGCCCCAGCCCGCCATGGGGCGAGGCGTCGGGCCCGCCATGGGCCAGGGGATGGGGCCGATCGGGGCGGGCTCGCCGCTGATGGGTCGGGGCATTGGACCAAGAATGGGCCAGGGCATGGGTCCGCCGGTCCCTGGTCCGCTCGCCGGCCCTGGCGTCGCCGGCGCGATCGGCGCGCTCGGCGCGCCCATGCGGGGCCGGCCGAAAGGGCGCGGCAAGACGCGCCCGCCGCCGCTGAGGGGGGCGCTCGGTGGCTGACGACTATGCCTATCTGTCGAGCTTAAGCGCCCACCCAAAGCGGCCGGGCGACACCTCGAACCTCAATCCCGCCTTCGCCACGCCGCTGGCCAATGCGATCCGGCAGGCGCGCGCGGCAGGGCTGAATGTCGGCGTCGAAAGCGGGTTTCGGGAGCCGACGCAGACCGGCTCGGCTTACGACGCGGGCGGCAACTCGTCGCACAGCTATGGGCTGGCGGCCGACATCTCCGGCCTGGGCAGCGCCAACAGTCCGCAGGTTCAGCAATGGCAGAAGATCGCCGAGGCGAACGGTCTGCACAACCCCTATGGGATCGGCGACACGGCCGAGTTCAACCATTGGCAATTGCCGCCCCAACCGCTCGAAAAGAACCCGCAGCTGCTGGCCTCGCTGCAGGCGGCCAAGGCGACCGGCAATTTCGGCAACGTGTGGAGCGCCTACAACTCGGGCGGAGGCCCGTCGCGGGTGGCGACGGCGACGCCTGGCACGACGGTGGGCGACTACTACCACACGACGATGATCCACGAGAGCGGCGGGAAGAACATTCCGGCCGCAGGAGGCGGCGGGGCCGGCGGCTATTGGCAGTTCTCGCCAAAGACCTGGTCGAGCGTCTCGGCGGCCAATCCCGATCTCAAGCTGCCGGATAATCCGCTCGCCGCCAATCTTGATCAGCAAACCGCGGCGATGAAGGCGCTGACGCAGCAAAACGTCGATGCGCTGACCAAGGCCGGCATCCCGATCAACGACAAGAACGTCTACATGGCCCACTTCCTAGGGCCGGATGGGGCGACGAAGTTCATCGGCGCGATGAACCAAAATCCGAACGCTTCGGCGGCGGATCTCTTTCCTAACGAGGCGAAGGCCAACGCGGGCGTGTTCTACGCCAACGGCCAGCCGCGCACGCTGAGCCAGGTGTTCGCCGCCCAGACCGGCAATCAGGGAACCGGCAACACCACCGGCTTCGGGCCGAACGCCACGGCCTCGACCGGCGCGACCCCGCCCGGCACCACCCTCACCTCGGTCGGCGGCGGCGACGCCAGCAAGCTGCCGGGCTTCGGCACCGCGGCAGCGTCGAAGAGCTTCACCGAAGGCCTCGAGAAGCTGGCGCCCGGCCTCGCCGGCGGTGCTGGTGCTGGCGGACAAGGCGGCCAGGGTCAGCAGCCCCAGCCGTCGCCGATCCTCCCGCCGCCGGAGGCCCGCAACGTCGCGCCCCCGCTCGCGCCGGCCATGGAGGCCCAGCTCACCGGGTACATGCCGAAGCCCTACGGCCAGACCCTCAACAGCTTCGCGACGCCGCTGGAGTGGGGCTCGGCCCCGCCGGGCGCGTCGCCTTACGCTCCCGGCCTGGCCGCCGGCGCCAACCCGCTTAGCGTGCAGCCGCCCGCCACCCAGCAGGGCGCCGGAACGCAAATGGCGGCGACGCAGCCGATCGGCACCTCGCTCACCTCGCTGGACCCGGCTCTGTACCAGCAAAGACTGGCGATGCTGTACGGAACGAGCTCGGGCTCCAGCCCTTATGGAGGCGGCTATGGCTAGCGTCCCGACTTATATGCCTAACCCTTACGGTAATTTTGATCCTAGTCAATGGAGTAACCCTTACTCTAGCTTTCAAAATCGCGCGATCCCGTTCCCGGCCAGTTATGCCGGCTGGCCGACCGACGCCAACGGCAACCCGATCCAAATGCCGCCGGGGATGACGCTGAACAACACGCCAGCCCAGCCTGCCCCAGCGCCGCCGGCGGCGACGCAAGCGCCCTACTCCCCACCGAACAACATCATGCTCGGCTCGAGCAGCGGCGGCGGTCCTGGCGGAATAGGCGCTGGCTCGCCCAACACCATCGGCGCTAATCTGCCCGTCTTGAACGGTTTTGGTCCGCCGTCACAATTGCCGCAGGCCGCCGCGCCCGCGCCCCAGGCGCCCGCGGCCGGCCCTGGCGGCCTCACCGCCCAGCAATATCTGCAGCTGCGCGCCAATCCGGGATACATCGCCACCCCCGGAGCTACTGTTCCTCAAAGCCAGACGTCATACCAGCCCGGCTCGGGCGTGCTGCAGCAATTCCTCGCCAACTGGAACCCGGCGCAGAGCGGCCCGGGCTCCGGGTTCCAACAGCAGTTCGCCAAAGCGCTCGGAAAGGGTTCGTGACATGCCCGGTCTTCCCGACCTCTTGAGAACCATAGCGACCGGGCAACCGGACCCGTACACTCAAGTTATGCAAGGCCTTCAGACCCAGCCTGGCGCTGGAGGCCCAGGGGCGCCCCCAGGAGCGCCTCCAGGCGGCGGCGCTTCCGCTGCGCCTCCCACAGCAGGAGCGCCGCCTACGGGCCAGCCTGGGGCTCCTCCAGCCCCGCCGCAGGTGCAGGCCTACCAATCCACGCCGGACATGAACCAGCTCTATATGCGGTTCGCCCAACAGCAGCAGGCGGACGAGGGGTTCAATCGCGGCCTGGGCCTGCTCGCGGCGTCCACCTACCCGGGCCGGCACCCGGAAATGATCATGAATGCGATGACCGGCAACACCGCAGATCCCGGCGCGCTGTTCGGCAACATCATGAAGATCCAGGGGTGGCAGCAGCAGCAGAAGCAGTACCAAGCGTTCCTGGACTCGGCGGGCGACCTCGCCCAGCGGACGGGCTTGACCCCGAACGAAGTGATCGCGCACGGTCCGGATACCATAACCACGGCGCTCGCGCTGGGCATCGGGCCGGAGGCGCTCAGGACCCGCAACGCCTTCAAGCAGCAGTTCATCACCGAGAACGCCGACAAGCCGGACCCGGCCAACCCAGGCCAGAAGCTCGGCCCGGGCGGAGCGGCGACGCTGTTCGATCAGCAGAACCCACTGAGCTTGACGATGGCCGGGGCGACGGGCGTCGGCGGGGCCGCCGCGCCCTTGATACAAAGGAACATTGAGCAGGCCGACTGGCAGAGCCGAAACCCGGGCCAGCCAGTGCCGGACTATTTCGGCTCCGACGAAGCGTTGGCCGCCCACAAGGCGCAGGTGGCGGGCTTGGCTGCCGGCCAGCAGGCCGCCGCCGGCGGACTTCCTGCGCTTCAAGGCGGCCTCGACTATATGAAGGGTAACGTCACGGCCATCGCGCAAAACAAGAACCTGACGCCTCTGCTAACCTCACTGCAGAAGAACCCACTGCTTCTGCGCGCAGCGAGGCAGGCTGGTTGGGCGGTAGAAAACCTTCCGTCACAGTATGGCGGTCTAAATCAGGACCAGATCGACCTTTTGCACAAGATCGACGACCTCACTGTTTCCAACACGGACCCGTTGAAAAGCGCCGCTCCTCATTTGCGGGGACAGATCGGAACCATCGACAACCAGTTGGGAACGCTGCAGCAATTCAACAGCGGCCCGGACAATTGGAAAGACAACCTAAGCAAGCTCAACGATGCGATCGACACGACCAGCGCCAACGGGAACGCCGCTGCGGGCCAGTTACAGACAGTGGTCGACAAGAAGGACAGCAATTACGAGATGAAAGTCGACCCCAGCTATTTGCCGGGCGGCAAGAACTTCCTCGGCGAGCCGAAGCAAATGTCGGCTTCGGATGTCGCAGCCGCCAAGCAGGCGATAGTTCAGTGGGAGAAACAATATCCCGGGCAGGGTCGCACCCGTTATCTGCGGCACCTGCAGCTGCAGGGCTATTCGCCGCCCTCGGCGCTGTAGGAGGCTGCCATGGCAGTAAATAAGCCAGACCACGACGTCGTCCCATCCAGCGCTTCGCTGTTTTCGACGCCGGCCGCGACCCCGGACGACCAGGCGGACCACAGCGTCGCACCCGCCAGCACGTCCCTGTTTCCGCCGGCTGGCCAGACCTCGACCGGCAACGCGAACCAGCCTGTAGCTGCCCCCACGCCCACGCCAGCCGCGTCGACGGGAGGGGCCTACCCGGGAGGCAATTGGAACCCGGCCAACTGGGTGACATCGGGTGGAGATCTGTTGCCCCAACAAGGGCCAACCCTCGGCCCAGAGAAAACCCTTGCGGAAAACCTCGCGATCACGGGAGGGGGGTTCGGCCAGATCGGCCATGGAATATCCAATTATTACCGCTCGGCGGGCAATTACGCCACGGGCGGGGGCGTCGATTGGGCGCTAGGTAAGGCAAACCAATATTTGCCCGCTGGGACGCCTGAGGCGCTCCGGCCGAACCCTTATGACTATCAGACGGCCCAGACCGAGCAGGCGCGCAATGAAATGGGGCCGGGAATGACGGCCCTGTCCGCGCTCACCGGCCTCAGGGGCTTCAGCCGCGGCGTGGGTCCGATTGGCGCCGGCCCGCTTGCCGAGAGAGTCGTAGGCCAGAGCGTCCTCAACCCGGCTTTGCAGGCGGGCGTCTACGGCACAGGCGAGAGCTACTTCGCTGGCGACGATCCTAAGACGATCGCCACGAAAGGCGTTTTGAGCACCGCGGGGGGCGCGGGCTTGGGCATTGTCGCCAACAAGGTTGTGTCGCCTGCCGTCCAGGCGCTGGTGACGAAATACTACGGCGGCTCGACCCCGGAGGAGCTTGCCGCCAAGCTGGACCAAACGGCGAGCAGCGCCGAACAGCAGGCCGCCTCCCAGGCTGAGGCGGCCAAAGCGGCGGCGGCGGCAAAGACCGCTGTGGCGCAGCAGCAAGCCGCGACTCAGACCGCTGCTGCCGATGAGACGCTCAATAACCTGCGGTTCAACCGCAAAGACCTCGGCTTCGAAGTTGGGACGGGCAACAAGAACCCGACCTATGGCGACCTGCAGGCCCAACTCGAAAACATGAAAAACATAAAGCCCGAGGACGATCCCGGCGGGGTGGTTCCAATATTGCAGCAGCGGATCCAGACGGCCTTCCAAGGTCCGGAAGCGGCTGAGGCTCAAGCTGCCAACCTCGCCGCTCACGGTCGTGCCGCCGCTCAAGTAACCGCCGCGCAGCAGCAGGCCGAGGCCGAGGCCGCTGCAGCGACCGCTCAAGCCCAAACCCCAGCGGCGCTTGCGCGCGCGAACGCCGACCAAGCCCAGTGGCTGGCAAGCGCGGGCCGCACCGCTGGCTTGCCGGGCGCGAATGTGCCCGCGCAGGCGACGCAGCTACTCAATCAGCCGGGTCTGACGCCCGCGCAAATTAAGGCCTACACTGATATCGCGCAGGCGGGGGTGCAGCCAAAAGGGCCAAGCTTGTGGGAGGCGTTCGGCCGGATTGCGGGCGGCGGCGCGGGCGCTGGACTCTCCCAATGGGTCGGGATGCCCGAGATCACTCCCTATGCACTGCTCGGCGGCCAAGAGGCCGGTCGTGACCTGGGGAGCAGGTTTGCCGGGCCATCGGGCGAGGCGGCGGTTCGGCAAGCGATCGCCAGGGGTTGGCCTGCGTTGACCGGCGAATGGCCGGCGTCCGCGCAGGGACAATTGGCAGCCAGCGACGCGATCAGGACCCTCTACGGGCTTAAATAAGTTTCCGTTCAGCGCCCTTAAGGGGAGGTAGTATTTCACCCTCAAGTGGATATGTCCGGTTGGTTCTTTCAATCAGCCATATGTGGCCGAGCCACATCAGATCAGCGATGGCGCTGATCGCCTTGACCGCTATAGCTGCTGGTAGGGCTAGGACTAGCGCGGCGATCGCGCCAATGAAGAGCACTACTGGAGCCTCAACGAGAGCGAAGAGGACGTCGGGGTGCGTCACATGCAAATAAAGCGCCGCGAGCCCCACGAACGCCACGCCGAGGAGCACGACGCCAATGAGGCGTCCCGGCCGGGTGAACAGCAGGAAGGCGAGGATCAATCCGACAACGACGGTTGTTGTGGTCATTTTACGTGCCCTACAATGAAATACACGGCCCCGACCAGGATAACGACATAGGCGAGCTGCGTGCCGACGAACCAGCGGATCGACGCCACCTCGCGGTCGAGCATCCACGCCTTGAGCTCGTCGAGCTTCTTCTCAAGCCGACGCTCGGCGCCCTCAATAGCGCGGTCAAGGTCTTGCTTGGTCGCCGGTTCCATCGTCACACCCCCCCATGCGCGAACACGCGCCAGAGGATGGCGAGCGTCATGGCGAGGTTGAAGCCCACCATCCAGGTGAGCCGATCAAGGCCGCGTTCGATCTTGGCGAGCGTGTCGGTCATTTGCTTTCCAGAGCTTCGAGGCAGCGGCGGAGATCGCCGACCTCCTCCCTGAGACTGCGAACCTCGTCGCCCAAACCGCGATGCGCCTGAAGGCAACGTATGAGAGAGTGACCGAGTCCGTCATCACTTCCACCAATGATTGATCAGGGTTGCGAGGCCGACCGTGCCGACCACCCACATGACCAGCTCCGTGCGTAGAGCGGCGAGGCGCGTATCGACATAAGCGCGCGTCTCGGCGAACTTGGTATCGACATAAGTGCGCGTCTCGGCGAACTTGGTATCGAGGTAGGAGCGATCCTCGGCGCGGCGGGCGTCGAGAAACTCGCGACTGACGTAGGACTCCTTCAAGCTCTCGGCCAAGCCGTCGGCTAGCGCCTCCGCCTGTTCGGCAGGCATGCGCGCTGCAGTCAAGCGCTTGGACAATTTGAGCGTGTCGATCACGACGTTGGTTGCCCTCTTGGCAACATGTAGCGGCGCGCCGGGTCGCCCGCAAGTGTTTCGCTAGGCCATTCTGTTGCTTTTACGGGCCGACGTGGATCACCATGTGCCCAGGGCCGCGGGACGGGGCCACGGGTCGGGCATCGCGACCTCGTTGATGACGCCCCCCGGCAAGTAGCGGTTGGCCGTCTCCTCGATCAGGCGGGCTCGCTCTTGAGTGAAGCGACCGGCATTGCGCAGCGACGGCGTGTAGCCCAGCGCGCCCTCCATCCACCAGCCGCCATGCTGCTCGCTCCAGACCACCCAGGCGGTCATGCCGCCCTCCTTTCCGCTAGACCCGAAGTGTCGGGGTTAGTGTCGGGGCTAGACCCGAAGTCTCCGGAACTTCAGGTCGGAGTGTCGGGGTTAGTGTCGTGGTTTTTGGCTCCAAAAGGGCCCACACAGCGCCAAATCGTTCCGGTTTCGATCTAGGGCCTCCGAGTTAACCCGTTGCGATTTTGTCAGCAAAATCAATGAGGTTGGTTGGTCGGGGCAGCAGGATTTGAACCTGCGACCTGAAGTACCCAAAACATGGTGTACGGCCTATTTTCTCAATGGGTTAGCTTCCTGTAGCGGCTTGCTGTAGTGCTTTTTTGCCTCGGTTTCCAACCCCGCGCGCACGTCATCGTCGGTCACATGCGCGTAACGCAGGGTCGAACGAATGTCCTTGTGCCGCAACAGCCGTTGCGCGAGGCGAAGGTTGCCCGTGCTGGCTAGGATGTTGGTTCCGGCGGTGTGGCGAAGGTCATGGATGCGAAGGTCGGCGATCCCGGCCTTGCGGCAGGCGAGCCGCCACGCTGAGTGCACGCCGCCGTAGGTGAACTTGCAGCCATCCTCGTGGGTGAACACGTAATCGGTGCGTCGGGGCAGCGCCCATAGGAGGTCGCGCACGTCGGTCGGCATTGGGATGGAGTCGCGCGCCCCGCCCTTCCCTTCAATCACGATGCGTCGGTTTTCCCAATCGATGTCGCTCCACTTGAGCTTAAGCATTTCGAAGATGCGCGGGCCGATGCGCGTCTTGATTTTAACCAGCGGATGGTACTTGGCCGGGAGCGCCGCCAAAAGCGCCGCTTCCTCATCGCCTGACTTCATAATGCGGATGCGTTCGCTGGGCTCCTTTTGCCGATGGCGACCCCATTTGATCGGCCGCACCGGCTCCTCAAGCACGTCGCGGCAATAGTTCAAGAGCTTGCGCAGCGGCTCAACCACCGTGCGATTGACCGTCGCTGGGCTGACTCGCTTGACCGGCGCTCGCGCCCGCCTCGTGCGCCGCTTGGCGTCTTTGGCCCGCCCCTTGGCGGCAGAGACGTTGACGACCCATTCGCCGCGCCGTTTGGCGACCAGGTCGGCGACCTCGGGATTGCCAATGTCTTTGATCGGCTTCTCGGGTCCGAGCGTCTCAACCAGCCATTTAAGCGCCTTGTCGATCTGGTCGGGCCTGGCGAGGCGGGAGGCGTGTTGCTCCCAATATTTTTGCGCGGCGATGTCGATCGTCGTCGCCACCGGAACGGGCGCAACCCATGCCGCAAGCGTCAGCTGAGCGCTTGCTTGTTTGCGCGCCTCTTCCTCTATTTGTTCGGCTTCGCGTCGGATCGTTGTGCGCGTGCTGCGAGAAAACCGACGACGGTCGATTTCGAATTGATACCAGTAGAACGGCGACTCTTTGCGCTTATAGAGCACGGCCTCTCCTCAATGAAGGCTCGCGCCTTCTCCTTCTGCCGGGCGCTAAACGCCTCAAGGTCCGCAGGGTCAAAGCGCAACCGTCGATGCTTACGCCCGCGCCCGATATGAATTGCATCAAGCTCATGCGCATTCACGTGCTCGCGCACAGTCCTTTCGCTGACATGCAGCCTTTCGGCAGTTTCCCGAAGCGTGAGAAGGGCGCTCATAGGTTGTCTCATATGTTGCCAATATGTCAACATTCACTGGAAGCTCGGATCTCCATCGGCGCCGCCGTCCGGCCCCATGACCGAACGCAGGAGCTCATAGACCTGGCGCACGGTTTTCCCGTCATGGTGCGAAAACACCCGGCGGCCCTGGCGGATCTGGGCCCGTCGGACGACCTCGATCGCGTCGGCGTGCGCCGCGTCGAGATCGCGCTGGCGCTGCTCCTCGATTTGGCTGGCGTGCTCGACCTGGCGGACAAAATCGGATTTGTCCTCGACGGCGATCGCCACGGCGACCGCCTGGCGGCCGATCTCCTCGGCCGCTTCCTCGAGCTCGTCGAGATTGGCGTTGCGCATCGCCTCGCGCTGCCGGTCGACCGCGGGCCTCTCATTCATTGGGTGATCCTCAACTCTCCCAAAGCGGCAGCGATGTCCGCAGCCGCTTTTGCGACTTGAACAAGCGCATAAGCGACCGCGAACTCGCCATCATCGGCGGCATGCGCATAAATCGCTTTCTCAATGCGTATCTGTTCATCAACCTCAACATCAATCTCATCGTTCATCGTCCGTACTCCCTCGCAATTCGCGGCTTGCCGGCGGCGACCTTGAGCGGCGGCCTGGCGGCCTTCTCATGGCCCCAGCCGATCTTCCGCCTGGGCATCCTGAGCCCGAGCTCGGCCGCCTCGCGCCTTTTTGCTTCGGCGATGTTAGCTACGTCGCGCGGCGTCTCCTCATCATGGCATTGGAGACACCACAATCGGCCATCAACCGGCGTTAGCTTGCGCTGCAAGTCGGCCGCCGGGCGCATCCCTTCCGGGATGAGGTGATGAAATTCATAGCCCTTGCGCGACTTGACCCAAATCCCACATTTTTCGCAGTGTATTCTTCCGCTGCTGTCAGTGGCGCGCCCTACGATCGCGATCCGGTCGTCCTGCGAGAACTCACGCCGCCGGCGGTTCATGCCGCCCGCCTGTCATCATCGAACTCGACGCCGTGCCGCGAGCCATACTCGAACATCATCTCGATCATCTCGCTCATCTCGGCCCGGCTGAGCTTGCTCGAGTGGTAGCCGATCGCCACCACGCCATCGCCGTCGAGCGC
>Ga0307475_10002782_pt1 | contig 10562 bp, 6 predicted proteins | sample atmos_gasesECM1C_FD_203317 | JGI IMG/M metagenome (GOLD analysis project Ga0307475, IMG submission 203317) | Hardwood forest soil microbial communities from Morgan-Monroe State Forest, Indiana, United States - atmos_gasesECM1C_515 | ecosystem: Environmental > Terrestrial > Soil > Temperate...
ACGGGCGAACCGAACTCTAATGACGGCGAATACTCTCATGCGTTCCGCCACACGCAGTGCAACCGAATCGCCGCTCCAGTAATTCCTGCGATTTGAATCTAAGCGCGAGCCACAGGCCGTCTGGGCAAGGAGATTGGAATCGCTGGGATTCAGTTCAGCAATGTGTTGGTCCATGATTCCAGGCGAGCGATGGATTTCTTTCATCTTGTACGTCACGTGCTAACAAATGCCATGGAAGTCCGTATTCAGACGTCTTTCCTAGACCCTTCGACTTGAGTCTCACCGTTTGACATACAGAGGCGCACGCGCGGTACGCCGGAATGTTGCTCGATCCGGTCAGCCAAGGGCTGCGAATGCGTGGTGATCCAGAGCTGGGTGTTTCTCGATGCGCGAACGATTAAGTGCGCCAGGGCATCCAGAATGTCTGGATGCAGGCTAGTCTCTGGTTCGTTGAGTGCCAATAGCGACGGTGGACGAGGGCTAAGCAGTGCCGCACAAAGACATAAGAACCGCACTTGTCCGTCCGAGAATTCTTGCGTCTGCAAGGGACGGAGCAGCCCGGGAATTTTCATCTTTATGCTAAAGAGGGTTTCCATGGCTTCGATAGCAAGAGTCGCGCCTCCAAAGGCCTCGGCTACGGTCTGGCGAAGGGCAGTACCATCGCCGATTTCAAGAATTGTTTGGAGAGCAGCCGCAAGGTCTGAGCCGTCATGACTCAGAACTGGTGTATAGACGCCAATTTGCGGCTGCCGCACGGGGGACTCCAGGTCTGTACGGAAATGGTGATAAAAACGCCAGCTCAAGATCTGCTGGCGTATTGCGGATATTTCTGGATAGAGGTGCGGATCAATGATCTGCGACAGGACGGACTCGTGTTTCGAAATCTGGAAGGGATAGGTGACCATATTGCCTTCAGCGTTGCGCAACCACGCCGAAGGTTCGTCGCGTTTTAACATAGCCACGCGACGTTTCGCTTCAGAGGGCCAGATATACCAGATATATTCTTCCTTTACGCGAGGGTCGAGTATGAACATGGTTCCCAGCGCATGCTCGTTTTGGGACGGGAGGCCGATTTGTAGCTCGTACGCGAACTTCGCCGCTTCAAAGCCAAGCACGACTCGTTTTGGAGGTTGCTTACGCTGATAGCGAACGCGCTCGCCTCCAGCCCAGAATACGCTTGGCGTGCCGCCCTCCTCGGCTATGGCTCGCGACAATTGCCCTTGCGCCGCGCGCGCCATCAAGACAAGGGAGTTGTAAAGATTTGACTTTCCACAACCGTTCGGGCCCGTGAGGACATTAATTGGCTTCAATTCAAGGCAGAGGTCCCGAACAGACCTATAGCCACACACATGGATCTGCTTGATCACTGTTTGTAAACAATACCAGACTGAGGCTGACTCCGGTTCGTTTCCGTGTACCGCAGTCCGTGAAATGTGCCTAATCTGGCGTTCCTCAGCATTCCCCGAATCATGGACCCAACGAGAGAAAACAGATCGTAGCCCTCTTGGACACCGCGTGGCAGACCGACAGAGAGACAAACATTGGTTAACAGCCCCGTCCTGCTGGTTTTGCCATGCTCAGCAAACAGCGGCAACGCAAGATAGTTGCCGTCGCCTACGATGACTGTTGGCAGGGAAAGCGCCAAAAAAAAGGACCACCCCGCTCGGACTCCCGCGCCTTTCCACTCCTTTAACCCTATTCCCCATAGGCCACTAAAAAATGACGATGCTGGCCCGACCCGAGGACAACAACGTGGGAGCGCTGGAACGGGGATCAAATGCGCGGTGACCCGAGTATGAATTCTTATGACCACTACGCATATGGTGCGGTTGGAGAGTGGCTGTACCGGTATGCTGCGGGTGTTGCTACGGTTTCAAGCGATCCCGGGTTCCGCATCATTTTCCTTCACCCGAACTTTGACGCTCGGCTGGGAAGCCTTTTCACCTACAATTCATCGAGGAGATCGTGAACGATGAAGTTGAAATTGCCTTCTGGGACGTTCGACGCCTACTTGTTCGACTGCGATGGGACAATCGCAGATTCGATGCCGCTGCACTACCTTGCATGGAGAACCGTTCTTGCAGAATGGGATTGCAGTTTGTCGGAGGATCTGTTTTATGCGTGGGCTGGTTTCGCCGTAGCAAAGATAGTCTCTCTTTTGAACGAAAAGCATGGACTGAACATGAATGTTGGAGAGGTGGCGCGAAGGAAAGAGGAACTTTATCTTGAAGCGCTTCCAAATCTAAGGGCCGTCCCTGAAGTGCTAGAACACATAAATTTGCAATATGGCCGGATTCCTTTGGCAGTCGTCTCAGGAAGCACTCGGGAATCGGTGAGCGCTTCGCTCTGTTCATTGCACCTGCTCGATAAGTTTGAGACGCTCGTTTGCGCTGGAGACTACAAGGAAGGCAAGCCAGACCCAGAAGCTTTTTTGATCGCCGCTGCTCGCTTGAATGTCAAACCTGAGTCGTGTTTGGTGTTCGAAGACGGGGAGTTCGGAATTGTAGCGGCTGAGGCTGCGGGGATGGCAACGGTGAAGGTTCCTTCGCGACGAGCAAGGCTATAGAGAGTCGTGATCCCCACAACACGGCAGTCCTAAAAAGAACGTTCAGGAGTGTCCATCGGGGAGTCTTGGGCAATCACGACTTGGCGCCATGGAGTCCGACAACACCCAGACCGGGAATGGTTGTCCTATTTGGTCACCTATGTGAGCAGCACACTCCTGCCAAGCGGAAAGGTCGACGACAGAAGGACTGACCACAACTTGCGCAAAGAATTCTCAATTTTGCTGTGGTCCCGGATCGTGTGTTCGACTTATTCTTTGTTCCTCTCGGAGGTGCGCGCCACTAACTGTAGTTTCCCGACAATCCCGGCAGGGAGAGGCTCAAGATGCTCAAGGTCCTGGTCGCTGAATCGTACCCCGTAGCGATCGTTTAGCAGACGATGATCCGGCAGAGAGCGGCCGGCCATTCCATTGACGGCAAGGTTTCCTACGAGGATTTTGAACTGGTTTTCGCCAGCATGCAGGAATTTCGTTACGTCCAGTTCGTAAGGCGGAAGCCATACCGATCCCGCCGCTTTCCGGTTCACAAATACTCGCGCGGCCTCGCGCACAGGACTGTCTAACCAAGCCTGTGCACGCGGCGTGCCGGAACCCGTGCCTTCGTTCCGGAACTCGGAAGGCGCTGTCGGCATCGTAACTGGCGTGCCCGGGCCAAAATCAAGATACACCTCCATCCCGGGCTTGAGCATATCGGCGGGCACGTTTACCGACTTATCGTATTGCGAGAGTCCCGAATAATATTTTGCATTTTCATCGTCCGTCCAAGAATGGAGCTTGTCCATTTTCACTGACCGGTTCCGGGTCGAGCTAGAAAACGTCACGGACCAATCGGTTGTCAAATCGAGCGGCGGCGGCATGGTCCGAGGCTTGTTGTGACGCAGTTCGCGGCGCTCAACACCCGGCTTTTGCTGAGAAAACACGAGGACACAAGACTGGTAAGGAAGCAATGTCAGATCGATGGGAGAAACGGCCCCCAAACCTTGTATTTCGCCGGAGACAGCGTTCCAAAGTTCAGCCTCCGTGGCCACGCGAAACGCGGCTTGTGTATGGACGGTCTGATTGGTGGTGTTTGCGAGAAAATACAGATCGGCCGATTCCAGTTTGCGGTGGACAAACCCCACGCCGGGAGCAGGAGGAGAGAAGGTTACGTCTGGCTTCATCAATTGATCGAGCGTGCGGCCGAGCTCCGAATCCGTCGCGAGAAAGTGGCCCCGCGCATTCGGCTCACGAAAAAGTTGTGCGGAAATCTCCTGGACCCCCGGCGTATCGGTTTTGGATTGCTCGAGCCCTGGAGCAAGAGAAGGCACTTTCCGCGTGGCGATGATCATCCCCCCAGACCGTGCGTACGATTCGAGCTTGCGATAGGTAGAGAGCGGCAAGCGCTCAATACCGGGAAGAACCAATATAGGATAAGGAATCCCGACCTTCTCGATTGCCTCGGCGTCGATGAAATCAAAATTGAACCCGGCGTCGAGAATTTGCGAAATGGCCTCGCCACCTAACATCGCCGCAATGGTTTGATTTACGGAAATGCTTGCTCCCGGCTGCAGTAGATCCGTCCGGCTCTCGCCTGGCAAGCCGGAGAGCGTAGCTGTGAATTGCGCCCAAGCATCATCTGTCGGCAATAGCAACGCCACGTCATTCACCGGGTTCCCTTGCCGCAGCAGAAGGCTGATGCGTTGGAGATAGCGTGTGACGTCCGGCATCACCAGCCACCAGGGATTGTGTTCGTTGAAAGCCGCGGCGGCGTAGAAGTGCCAACCGGGTTCCCCTGCGGATTTGGGTGAATAGGGCCAGCCATGGCCGATCAATTGGTTGCTGCCTTCCAAAAAGTAGGTATCCGCAGCAGCCTTCATGTCCAGCGGAGTTGCGCGAAAGGCGGGCGAATGCAACCATGTCCATGTTTCGGAGGACGTAACCTGACGGCCATACACATGGTTCGCAGAAGAAGCCCAGCGGACGGCTGAAAAGTCCTTCCATTTCCATCCTTCGCCTTCAGGCAAATCGACCAGCGCATTACTCGAAAGCGTCACCGGCGGCGTGCCGTAATTTTGTGACCGAAACCTCGCGTTGTGCATGCCGGCCCACTCGCGGACAGGCTTGAGATAGTTCTCATCGGCGAGTTCCGCAAGGGTTTCGCCCCAATCGTGGCGGATGTCGCTTGCGAGCGGACTATCCTTGCCAACCAACTCGGGCAGATACGGGGTCAGGTCGTAACCGCGCCGCAGTCGAAACTCCTCGAGAAAATTGCGGGTCCAATCAGACCGGTACACTTCAAGGCTGTCGCTAAAGACGGCGTAAGGTGGATGCGATCCGAATGCCTGCATCAGGCGATCGCCCACCGCATGCAGGTAATTTTCTGTGGCCCGGCTGTCGTAGTGATCCACCACGAATCCTTCAGCGCCAATCGCCGACCGTTTGACTTGTTGTCCTGTGTGGCTGGCGATGAAAAACAACACGGCTTGCGATCCTTCGGCGCGCGGCAACCACAGTCGGCCGTCTCGAATGTCCGAGAGTCGCTGTGCATCTTCGGTTGCGACTCCATCCCGCGTGTTGCGAACCAGAAACGCAGCTATCAATTCCTCCCCAGCTTCCATTCCAGGAAGCGCAACCGAGCCTTCGCCGTCGGCAATCGGGGATGCGGTCACGCGCAACATTCCTGCAGACTCGGCCACCGCCACACTTGGACCACCGTACGGCCAGCCGCTGCCCAGCGTGAGATCGAAACGCAACCCGAGTTCGCGCGCTCGCCCGGCGGCAAAGCGCAGACTATCCAGATACTCGTCCGAAAGGAATGGGTAATTGTGAGTACCCGTTGCGGCATCGTCCAGTTTCAGCGGATAGGTCGTTTGAACTTCGACGCCTCCGATTCCGGCAGCCCTCATGAGCTCGAGTTCTCTCTCCAACTCCTCTTTCGTGACGGAGGGGCCGAACCACCACCAACGCATCATGATTCGGCAATCGTTGGGAGGGTTCCCAAAAGACTTCCGGAGGTCACTTATGGGATTTCCTCCAATTCGGGTTTGCGCCGGAATCTGTGAACCCAAAAGCATCATCACAACCACGAAGGCTAGCAAAAGCTTACGCTGGAGTCTTTGCGGCATCTGCAATCCATTTGGGAGTGCCGTGATCTTGATACACAATCGTGGCCGGCCCCGCTACCGTAATCCCAGCTCCTCGATTACCAGAGTACTCGGATCGGAGGGAGCACCCTTGACCGTGTACTTCGATTAGTTGCTTGGGTTTCGCGGGCATCGCCGGCTCCGAAAAGAATAGTCACATTTCTATGAAACACCAGCCGAAAAGAGACGAAAGGTCGCGGCCCGCCGCCCAGCAGCTATGGAGTTGCACCAAGACAATCCGTCCCAGGAGAAGCGGCGGTTCGCGCAAGTTTACGAAATCGCGTTCCTTCCAGCTGTGTCGACTTTTCGCGAGATGTCTTTTCGAGTTGGGCTGTCCAGCGCGGTAAGCTGCTGTCGCTGCTTATCGTTACGCAGGCTTTTGAAGCGAAGGCTTGAGGACATTGCGGACATGATTTGCATCCGGGTCTTGTGGTGTCAACGTACTTTCTTCCGTGGTCGTGCTTGGCAAGGCGGCTATGAACTACAGACTATTCGCAAACTCGATATCGCGCTTCCGGCCTACACCCTCACAACGGACGGCCTTCTCTTGTGTGCGGAAACATGCCCTACGGAACTTGTACTTACGCTAGCGATTCGCCCTAGGCGCATGACACACCGTTCAAAAGACTTCCGTTCGATGAACTCCGCACAGGGCATCGTGAGACTCCCTTGTTTCTCTTGGATTTCCCCTGCTGACGGAACCTTTTCGATTTTCCATCGTCTACATCCCTGGGAAGTCGCCGGGAGGAGCCGTGTCTCCACAAGTTGCTCGAGGCCAGGTTGTGTTCCTGGAGAATTTTCGTCGGGACTTGAGGTTTGCGTTTCGTACGATGAGGAAGGACTACGGCTTCGCGATCTTTGCGATTTTGGTCGTGGGGCTAGGGATTGGGGCGAGCTGCACTATTTTTAGCGTGCTGAACACGATTTTGATTCGACCGCTGCCGTTTCGGGACCCCGACCGACTGGTGTGGGTGGCGAATCATACTGACGATACGAATGACATGTCCGGGAAGACGGTGCAGGTCGACTACTTGCTGGATTACCGGGGAAAGAACCGGTCGTTTGAGGACTTAGCAGCGTATTTCGCGTTCTACGGCGTCGGAGACGCGAAATTGATTGGCGATGGACAGCCGGAGAGGTTGACGAGCATTCCGGTGACGCAGAATTTTTTCCCCTTGCTAGGAGTTTCCCCGCAGATCGGACGTCAGTTCAGCGCGGAAGAATGCAAGTGGAATGGGCCGAAAGTGGTGATGCTGAGCGATGCGCTGTGGAGAAGGAGGTTTGCCGGGGATCCGAGAATTGTGGGGCGAACGCTGGCGTTTGACGGCGGTCCGGCAACGGTTGTGGGGGTGCTGCCGGCACGGTTTGATTTTGCCACGATTTTTGCCCCCGGGGGTAAGGTTGACTTATATCAGCCGTTTCCTCTGTCGCCGGAGACGAATCGATGGGGGAATACGATCGCTATTGTTGGACGCCTGAAGCCGAGCGCAACGGTCGGGACGGGGCAGGCCGAAGCCACGGTTCTCGGAAAGCAGCTTAAACAACAGCATCCAGAGCGCAATGACTTTGAGCCGAAGCTTTCGACGTTGGCGGACCACGTACGCGGAAGGCTTCGGCCCGCCTTGCTAGTGCTCGCGTGCGCCGTGGGCGTCGTGATGCTGATTGTTTGCGCGAATCTTTCAAACCTGCTTCTGGCTCGCTCGGCGGCAAAGCAAAAAGAGATTGCCATTCGAGTAGCGCTTGGCGCGGAACTTCGCCACTTACTGTGGCAGATGCTCACGGAGAGCGTTCTGCTTTCGTGCAGCGGCGCAGTGGTGGGAGTGGCGCTGGCGTTTGCGGGCACGCGCGCGCTAGCGCAACTGAGCGCAATGAAGATTCCGCTGCTGGGTGAGGTGCGAGTGGATGGGGTGGCGCTGGGCTTTGCGGTGTTCGCTGCGTTGTCGACGGGGCTTCTGTTTGGGCTAGCGCCTGCATGGCAGGCCTCCGCACTCACGCTGCACGACGCGTTGCAGGGGACCAGCCGCGGGTCAAGCCAGGGGCTTGGTCACACTTGGATTCGCAAGGCGCTGGTAGTGGCGGAGATTTCCCTTGCCTGCGTCCTGCTGGCAGGAGCGGGGCTACTGATCCGCAGCTTCTTGCGCGTGCTGGATGTCGACTTGGGTTTTCAGCCGGAGTGGGCCGCGGCTCTGCGGATTGACCCCAATGCTACGTATAAGACGCAAGAACAGAAAAACGCCTACTTCACGGAGGCATTGCACGGCGTACTGGATGTGCCTGGCATCGAAGCGGCGGGATTGTCGGATGCGCTGCCGCTCGGACGCAACCGGAACTGGGGCATCGCTGCGAAAGGCATGATTTACACGCCTCAGACCTATCCCTATGGATTTCCTCGCATCATCAGCGAAGGATACTTTCGAGCGATGGGCATCCCGTTGCGGACCGGACGGGATTTTACAGAGCGTGACACCAAGGGATCATTGCCCGTAATCATTTTGAACGAAACGCTGGCGCGAAATTTGTGGCCCGGACAGGATCCCATTGGGAGAATTGTGCGGACGGACAATCCGGAACGCACGGTCGTGGGTGTGGTAGGTGACGTTCGCCACCTGGCGCTCGAAGAAGCGTCGGGAAACGAGTTTTACATTCCCATGCGGCAAACCGATGACTACGGCACGGTGGATCTTGTTGTGCGTACGTCCCTGCCCACGGCTCAATTGGCATCCCGGCTGCGCGAAGGGCTGCGCCCGGTTGAATCGAATCTACCGACTTCGGATTTGCGCACGCTCCAAACGCTCGTAGACCGAGCGACTTCGCCCCGGCGTTTTGTGGCTTTATTGCTCGGTGGATTCGCGGGGTTTGCGCTGATTCTAGCGTCGCTGGGAATTTATGCAGTGATCTCGTATTCGGTGAATCAGCGCCACACAGAGATTGGGATTCGGATGGCATTGGGCGCGTTGCCGACGGCGGTGAGGCAACTTATCTTGGCCGAGACTATGCGTTTGGCGGGAATGGGCGCGGCGATTGGACTGATTGGAGCGCTGCTGACAACGCGGCTGGCGACTTCGCTTTTGTATGGCGTGACCGCGACAGACCCTTTGACGTTCGGGGGGACGATTGCGATCCTTGCAGCCATGGCCGCGCTGGCGGGGTATTTGCCCGCACTGCGAGCGGCTCGGATTGAGCCGGTGACGCTGTTAAGGTCCGAGTGACGAAAGACCTCGCTTTCACGGTCTTGCCGGCCTTTTGAGGCGATCATCAGTTGCGCCAGCCGGTTGCGCTTCGAGCACTCATGCTGCTCGACAAAACCGCTTGGCTGGCTGCGGTGTGGCCAACGGTAACCTGGAACGCAGGAGTCTTCGCATTGCTCCCTCACATGGGACCAAGCGTTGAACGAACAGCCGTGGTGGGTCGTGAGTGAAAGTGTGCGGAGGTTAGGAGTAGGACAGAGAGCAAGGCTATGCATCAAAGGACCAGCCGGGATGATCTCTCAAAGTTGCGATGCCAGGCTCTCGAAGAGAAACAGACCGGATTTTCCGGCGACGACTATGTCCTGATCACCGTCCCCATCGATATCCACTACCGCGATTTGCATCCCTCCGCCGGTACGCGTGCTGTAGTCCAGAACATGCCTCTTCCACTGCACCGCGCCATCCACCATGATTCGCTCGTACCAGTAGACTCCGAGCGGCTCGTTGGCACCGGGATCATGGTCATGCGCATAGTAGCGTTTGCCGGTGATCAGTTCACGCCGTCCATCGCCATTCAAATCCGCCAAGGTCATCGCATGTGCCTGCGACCAGCTATTATCAATCAAATGCTTCGTCCACACGCGATTCCCCCGGGCATCCTTCTTCTGCTCATACCAGAAGATGCCGTAGTCGTGGGCCAGGCTGGTGATCAGATCGGGCAACCCATCGCCATTCACGTCTTCGGTGTAGATGAATCCGGTGGCGCCCAACTCAAACTCGGGATGAAAGGTCCAGTCACCGTTCCTCGGGTCGCGCGGGGCCTCAAACCAGCCCTCAGGCGTGATAATGTCCGTATGCCCATCCCCGTTGACATCGCCCGCTCCGATTCCGTGCCCGTAACTGCGGGGACTGATTTCATGTCGCACCCATGGGTCTCGACCGCCGCGTTCCGCCAGTTCATACCATGTCAACGGGAAGTCACGCTTGCCGAACTGAGGCAAGAGCTGAAGGGGTTGGCCCGTATTCAGGATGTCAACCAAGAAGACAAACTCTACGGGAGAGCCGGACTCGATCAAGTGCTCACGCCAGGCGCCGCCGGATTTGCCAGGATTCTCCCACCAGGTTAGAGGCTTCGACCAATAGGAACAACTGACGATGTCCGGATGGGCGTCGTGGTTCACGTCGATAGCCAGATCGCTCAGGTCCTCCAGGTAGTCGAACGTATAGGACAAGTCCCGGAACTTGTGTTTGAGGAAGCGCGGACCGAGGCCGGCTTCCGGGGGCCCTTGCTCGAACCAATGCTCTCCCGAGATGATGTCCAGTCTGCCGTCTCCATTCAGGTCGGCGACGGCAACCGTTTCGCTGATCCCCAGATCAAGCGTATGTTTGCGGAAAGGGATGGCGTCGTCCCCCGCGGGTACCGTGGCGATATGGATGTAACGGTCTGGCTCACTTCGCGGCGAGACCAGCGAGCCGCTTTGTCGTATATGCTTATGGCTTCCTGTATGAGCGAACGCAGCGGCCGGAACCATTGCGGCCACTGATTTCAGGAACTGCCTTCGTCCGCGCTTTCTCGAATCGTCCAACGTTAGCGTACCCCGCGCGCGCGTGCCGTCCGTTTGGTACTGACATCGATCTCCTGGCTCAACGCGGTGATGAACCGAAGCCCTTCCCGCGCAAGCTCGTCGC
>Ga0307475_10002783_pt1 | contig 10561 bp, 10 predicted proteins | sample atmos_gasesECM1C_FD_203317 | JGI IMG/M metagenome (GOLD analysis project Ga0307475, IMG submission 203317) | Hardwood forest soil microbial communities from Morgan-Monroe State Forest, Indiana, United States - atmos_gasesECM1C_515 | ecosystem: Environmental > Terrestrial > Soil > Temperate...
GCCCGAAAAGTTGACCTTGGAGGGCGGGGTAAATAGAATGGGCAGGTTATCCGCAAGGGCAATTTGGGGGCGGTAGAGCAATAACCGGAGCGGTCGGTCCTGAATCAGACAAAACGGGCCGAAAAATGAATTTGGCGCGGCTGTACTCCGCGCGCGTAGAGCGGGCAAGCAAGCCTCGGGCCAGCAGACAGAATTCGAAAGAGAAGGCGAATAAAGATCGCGGAGGAACAGGCATGGCCAGCGTAGAAGAACGCGTGAAACAGATTATCGTCGAGCAGCTTGGCGTGGATGAGGCGGAAGTGACGCCCACGGCGTCCTTCGTTGACGACTTGGGCGCGGATTCGCTCGACCAGGTGGAATTGGTAATGGCGTTTGAGGAAGCATTCGGCATCGAAGTTCCGGACGAGGATGCCGAAAAGATGACCACAGTGAAAGACGCGGTCGAATACATCGACAAGCACGCCAAGGGAAAGTAAGCCACGGAAATATCACCTCAACAGGGAGCATGGAAGAGTTGACTCGCCGGGTAGTTGTCACGGGTGTTGGACTGGTCTGCGCGCTGGGCATCGGCACGGAGGAAAGCTGGAAAAACCTCGTGGCCGGGCAAAGCGGCATCGCGCTCATCACGCAATTTGATACCAATGGATTCGATTGCAAGATCGCTGGGGAGATCAAGAATTTCGACCCGTTCCAGTGGATCGAGAAAAAAGAACTGAAAAAAATGGGGCGGTTCATCCAGGTAGCGCTGGCCGGCGCGGATTTTGCAGTGAAGATGTCCGGCTGGAAGCCGGAAGACTCGGACCTGGACGAAGTTGGGGTGTACGTTTCATCGGGCATCGGCGGGTTCGACATCATCGAACGCGAACACATCAAACTGATGCAGGGCGGGCCGGGCAGAATCTCTCCTTTCTTTATACCCAGCGCGATCGTGAATCTCGCTTCGGGACATATTTCCATTCGTTATAGCGCGCGCGGGCCGAATTCCGCGACGGCCACGGCTTGTTCCGCTTCGGCGCATGCGATCGGCGATTCGTTCAAGATCATCGAGCGCGGCGCGGCGGAAATGATGATCTGCGGCGGCACGGAAGCGACGATCACGCCGATGGGCGTGGGCGGATTTGCGGCGATGAAGGCACTTTCCACGCGCAACGACGATCCGGCGCGCGCGAGCCGTCCGTGGGATGCCGGGCGCGATGGATTTGTGGTTGGCGAAGGCGCAGGCATTCTGATCCTGGAATCGCTTGAGCACGCGCAGAAGCGCAACGCGCCGATTCTCGCCGAAATTGTCGGCTACGGAATGTCCGGCGACGCGTATCACATCACCCAACCGGCGGAGAATGGCGATGGCGCGTACCGCGTCATGAAGGCCGCGATCAAAGACGCGAAGCTCTCGCCGGATGACATTGGCTACGTGAACGCCCACGGCACTTCGACGCCCATCGGCGACGTGATCGAAACACGGGCATTGCAGAGGGTTTTCGGCGAACGCGCAAAGAAGGTGCCGATCAGCTCGACAAAATCCATGACCGGGCATTTGCTGGGCGGCGCGGGCGGACTGGAGGCGGGCATCAGCGTGCTGGCGCTGCGCGACCAGATTCTGCCTCCGACAATCAATTTAGAGACTCCCGATCCCGAGTGCGATCTGGATTACGTTCCGAATCATGCGCGCAAAGCTTCGGTGGAATACGCGCTCTCGAATTCGTTTGGATTTGGCGGCACGAACGCCGCGCTGATTTTCAAGCGGTGGTCGGGGAAGTAAATAATTTCATCTGAACCGCGCGCTCCCGCGGTTTTTCTTGTGACCCCGGAATGCCGAAGGCTCGAAAGGATCTTTTCCGTGAAAATTATCGTGTGCATCAAGCAGGTTCCGGCAAAAGACGCCCCGCTGGCGATTGCCGGAAACTGGATCAAGGAATCGGATATCGGCTTCGAAATGAACGAGCCGGACAGTTACGCCCTGGAAGAAGCGCTGCGGTTGAAAGAAAAACACGGCGGAGAAGTGATCGCGCTTTCGATGGGGCCGGAGCGCGTGAAGCAGACCATCAAGGAAGCGCTGGCGAAGGGCGCGGACCGCGGGATCTATATCGCAGATGACCATTTCGCGCAACTCGATCCGCTGGGATCGGCGAAAGCGCTGGCGGCGGCCGTTCAAAAAGAAAAAGCGGATTTGGTTCTGACGGGCTTGCAGAGCGAGGACCACGGTTTCGGCCAGACTGGCGTTCTCTTGGCCGGGCTGCTGGATTTGCCGCACGCCACCATCATCATGGCCATCGAGGTCACGGACGGAAGGATGAAGTTGAAGAGAGAGCTGGAAGCCGGATGGTTTCAGCACATCGAATGCCCGCTTCCTGCGGTGCTGTCGATTCAGTCCGGCATCAACAAAGTACGCTATGCGACGCTGAAGGGCATCATGGCCGCGAAAAAAAAGGAGATTGCTGTATTGACACGCGAATCGCTCGGCGTGAGCGGCGAAGCCACTCAGAAGATCGAAAAGATTTACGTTCCGACGAAAACAAAGAAGACCGAGTTTTTGGCCGGTACACCGAAAGAAGTGGCCACGAAGCTCGTCGAAAAACTAAAGTTTGAAGCGCGTGTGATTTGACCATGAAGATTCTCGTTATCACCGAGCTGCGGCAAGGCAAATGGAACAACGCAAGTTTCGAGACACTGGCGGCGGCGCAGCAGATTGCCAAGGATACATCGAGCAGTGTCAGCGCGCTGGTGATCGGCAAAGGCCTGGCGGCATTCGCGGACGATTTGGCTACGAAGAATGTCGCGGAAGTGCTGCGCGTCGAGCACGATCAGCTCGAAGCGTATACGCCGGATGGCTACTGCGTTGCCTTGAAGCAGGTGATCGAGTCGGCCAAGCCGGAATTGGTTTTGTTTCCGCACACGTATCAGGTGCGCGATTTTGCGCCGGAGCTGGCGGCGATGCTCGGCAAGGGCATGATCGGCGACTGCATCGGCTATCGCTATGAAAGCGGCAAGCTTGTTTTCGTGCGGCAAATGTTCCAGGGCAAAACCGCGGCGGACGTCACGTTCACGGGGGCGGCACCGTGGTTCGCATCGTTTCAGACGGGCGCGTTTCGCGCCGATTTGCTCGCGGCGCATCCTTCGGGGAAAGCGCCGGTCAGCGCCGTGGCTGTCGAATTGAAAGCGGAACAAATTCGCACGAAGCCATTGGAGCTGTTCAAGGAAGCAAAGTCCGCCGTGGACCTGACGCAGGCACCGCTGATCGTGGCCATCGGCCGCGGCATCAAGGCGCCGGAAAATATTCCGCAAGCGGAAGCGCTGGCGAAAGCACTGGGCGGCGAAATTGCCGCGTCGCGTCCGATTTGCGACGAGGGCTGGCTGCCGATGGAACGGCAAATCGGAAGCTCCGGCCAAACCGTCGCGCCGAAGCTCTATCTCGCGCTGGGAATCAGCGGCGCGATTCAGCACGTCGTTGGAATGAAGGGCGCGCGCACCATTGTGGCTATCAACAAGGACTCGAACGCGCCCATTTTCGAAATTGCGGATTACGGCGTCGTCGGCGACATTTTCGAAATTATGCCCGCCCTCACCGAAGCGCTGGAAAAAGCGAAAACCTCATAACCTCCTTCCGTTCCGATCCCGGTCACTTTGTTACAATGAAAGCAAATCTATGACCGTTCAGAGGGAACAACTTGAGGCGGATGTGTTGATTGTCGGCGCGGGGCCGGCGGGGCTGGCGTGCGCGCTGCATCTGGCGAACCTCATCAAGAAGCACAATGAACCCGGGAGCTCGAGCAAGAGCGGGCCGCAACTTTCGGCCGAGAATATTTACGTACTCGAAAAGGGGCGCGAGGTTGGCGCTCACCAGCTTTCAGGCGCGATCGTGAATCCGAAGGCGCTGGCGGAGCTAGTGCCGGATTTCGAGAAGAGCGCTCCTCTGGATACACCGGTGACGGATGACGCGGCGCTGCTGTTCACGCAAGGATCGTCGTTTCGCTTTCCTATCACGCCGCCGCCGTTCAAGAACAAAGGGAATTACGTCATTTCGCTGAATAAGCTGGTGAAGTGGCTCGGTGGGCTCGTGGAAGCCGCGGGCGTCAACTTGTTCAAGGAATTTGGCGGGGCTGAACTTATCTTTTCCCATGGTGCCCGCCAAGGCGACGGCATCGCTGGAGTGATCACGGAGGACAAGGGCCTCGACAAGAACGGCAAGCCAAAAGACAACTACACCCCCGGCTATGAATTACGCGCGAAAGTGACGGTGCTGGCCGAGGGCACGCGCGGGTCGCTGACGAAACAGCTGGTTGCCAAGAAAAAGCTCGACAACATTAATCCGCAAAGCTACGGAATCGGCATCAAGGAATTATGGGACGTGCAACCGGGACGCATTCAGACCGGCTACGTGGCGCACACCCTCGGCTGGCCGGTCTCGACGAACATGTACGGCGGGGGGTGGATTTACGGGCTGGCGAACAACCGCGTTTCGATTGGCCTGGTACTGGCGCTCGAATACGCGAATCCGCAATTCGATCCTCACGAAGCGTTTCAGAAATGGAAGACACATCCCTTTCTGAAGAAATTGCTGGACGGCGGGAAACTCGTCCGCTACGGCGCGAAATCGCTACCCTACGGCGGGTGGTACGCGATGCCGAGGAATTACGTCGACGGCGGCTTGATCATCGGCGATTCCGGAAGCTTTCTCGATTCGCAGCGGCTAAAGGGCATCCACCTGGCGATGAAAAGCGGGATGCTTGCGGCGGAAACGATTTTCGATGCGCTGAAATCGGGCGACACTTCGGCGAAATCCTTGAGCGCGTTCCAGAAAAAAATCGAGCAGAGCTACATCAAAAAAGAGCTGTGGCAGGTGCGGAATTTTCACCAGTCGTTCCAGCACGGCATGCTCCGGGGATTTTTTCACGCCGCCTTCCAGCAAATCACCGGCGGACGCGGGCTCATCGATCCCATGCGCGCGCACGCCAGCCACGAAGCGTATAAGAAAATCAACGGCCGGCCCGCGCCGGAAAGATTCAAGGGCGATGGCAAGCTGACCTTCGACCGGCTCACCGACGTCTACCACTCTGGAACGCGGCACGAGGAAGATCAGCCGTGCCACCTGAAGGTTGCGGATACAAATATCTGCGCAACAAAATGCGTCGTGGAATACGGCAATCCGTGCCAGTACTTTTGCCCCGCGGCGGTGTATGAGATGGCGAAGGAATCCGACGGGGCCATGAAGCTGAAAATCAACGCGGCCAATTGCGTGCACTGCAAGACGTGCGACATCGCCGATCCCTACCAGATCATCGATTGGGTCGTTCCCGAAGGCGGCGGCGGGCCAAACTACGAAGGGATGTAACAGGCCTCCATCCCCCACCCCCTGTTTTTCCCGGAACGAGTGCGGAATCGGCTGATTCCAAGAGGGTTACGAAAACACCTCAGCAAGTGAGTGCGGAACCCATGGATTCTAAAGGGCCGAAAATGTGCACAAGATGCCATGCGTCCGCGGCAAAGAGTCCCGAAGCCCATCAAGGGGAGAGAGTTAAGTCCGAAAGGAGGGCGAAATTAGCAACGGAAAAGCAGGAAGGAAGACGCAGGGGGCACGGAATCGGCCAGAAATGAGTATACCGACGGTAGAGAAAGTCAAGAAGCACTTTAGCTACGTGCTCGCAACGGATCTCTTGCGTGGCTAAGCTCTCCGAGACCACAGCTTGCGCACGAAATTGCGCACGCGGTCGAAGAACGAATCATTCGCGGGTGGCGTGGGCTTCTTAGAATTGGTCGACCCAACAGCCGGGGCAGGTGTGGGAGCAGGAGGAAGGACTGATGCCGTGACAACTTCGCCCTCAACGCGGCCACGGAAGATCAGCGCGGGCCGCACACGCACGCGCCGAACGAGGACGATCATTTTCGGATCGATGTCCGGTTGCACCTTGGCTTTTGCGTCGTAGACCAGTGGGGGCATCAGGACCTGATAGATGGGCTCGTCGTTTGTTGCAGGATTTGCGTCGGAAACAGGCGGCGCATTCGGGGAGGCGTTCGAAGCGCTTTTCCGCACCTCCTCCGCGGTTGCGAGCTGGCTAATCTCGGTTTGCGACGGGGGGTTTGTTCGCACAACCGGCAATTCGCAAGCGCAGCGCCCCGCGTTAGTGTGCAGGCTATCGATCTGCCCGTTCGTCAAGAGAACGTCACCTGCTTGAGGAACCATGATGCTTTGACCAGTAAGCTGCTGCTCGAGGCGCACGGCGCCGCGATTGGCGCGAATGCACATTGCGCCCGACGTTTCGAATCCGACGAGAAGATCCCGGGGGCCGTCGCCGATGGCGACCGCGTGCGCCTGGATCTGCGCGGTATAAATCGTCAGTGCGGGTTCGCGCTCGATATGCGCATGAATCGAACCGTTATCGAGGGCCACGGTCAGGGAACCACCGGACTTCAGAACGGAAAGATGCGCCGGCCCGCAAATGATGATCTGGCCGCCTTCGACGAGATCGATCCGTGCCGTGCCGGATTTGACGCGCACGTCGCTGCCGCTGCGCAGAACGGTTTTCGTCTGGCCGTGAACCACTTCCATGCTCATTGGGCCGCTTACGGAAATGGCTTCTCCCTCGATGAGACCGACGGAGTCCGCCGCGGGTTCATCGGGGCGCGGCGCGGCGAAGGGAACTGCGCAGAAAGAAAAAGCTGCCATAGCGAGAGCCAGGGCCCGCGCGATTCGAATCGAATGGAAGAAAGAAGCCACTACGCCATAGTCCCGGTCACATCGGCGGAAAGTCTCACCTATACTATACGTGTGCTGCCCCGCTGCCGCACCATGGGCAGGCTGTTTTGCAGCCGCAGATGAGTATGATGCCGACGCCCGACGCCACTGTTGAGGACACAAAAAAAGAAGCCTCGGAAACCGTGAATGTGCACTACGACACGCGGCTGCCGGAGCTGCCGTGGTCGCGCCGCGTCCAGATTCCTATCATCGCGGCCGCGGTGTACAGCGTGATTCGAACGCTGGGGCCCACGTTGCGCTACGAAGTTCTGGGCTGGCAGCATGCCGAGCGCGTGTATGCTGCGAAGAAACAGTGCATCTGGTCCTTCTGGCACCGCGTGATTATTCCCGTGGTGTGGTGGAGACGGAATCACGGCACAGTGGTGATGAATACGACAGCATTCGACGGGCAGTGGACACGCAAAGTGATCGAACGGCTCGGTTTTGGCACGGCGCAGGGAAGTTCATCGCGGGGAGGACTGCGCGGGCTCGCGGTGATGGCGCGGCGGCTGGAAGAAGGCCTGGATTGCGCCTTTACGATTGACGGACCGCGCGGGCCACGCTACGTGGCCAAGCCAGGACCAGTGATGCTGGCGCGGAAAACCGGCTGCCCGATCATGGTTTTCCACATCGGAGTGGATCGCGGAATCACATTTGAAAAAACGTGGGACCATTTTCTCTTGCCGAAGCCATTTGCGCGGACCTTGATGCTCTTCGCCCCGCCGATTTACGTGCCACCTGATGCCAATGCCGAAGGGATGGAAACCAAGCACGCCGAGATGCAGAGCGAACTGGAACGAGTGCGCGATATTGCGGAAGGATGGTTTTCCCTCAGCGAAGAAGAGCGCGCCAAGCATCGCGCCGAGTTCGGTCAATGAGCAGTGACGACGCGACCGTAGGGGCACGTTCCTGGCCGATATCAGACTGGCTATATCAGGCCCAGACAAGAACCTGCGTTTAGCTGTTGCCGGAGCGCTCGCCGAGCTTGACGGGGACGTCCATTTTCTTGCCGCCGCGATAGACCGTGACGTTGACGGAGTCGCCCGGGCGCTTGCGGTTGAGGATCACATTCACGTCGAGTTGCCCGGCAACTTTCTGGCCGTCGATCGCGGTGATGACGTCGCCGCCGATGTAGATTTTTCGCATGCCGGCTTGTGCCACGCGGTCACCGCCGTGAATCCCGGCAGCAGCAGCGGGCCCGCCGCGGGTGGCGACTTCCACGAGCAGGCCTTCCTTCACAGGCAAATCCAGCGCTTCGCTGAGCCATCCGCCGACCGACAGCGTTTCGACGCCAAGAAAAGCGCGGTGGACGCGGCCGTCGGTAATGAGATCGTTGGCAATGACCTTGGCGGTGTTGATGGGAATAGCGAAGCCGATGCCCGCGGTGGTGCCGCTGGGAGTGTAAATGGCGGAGTTGATGCCAATGACTTCGCCGTGAGAATTGATCAGCGGGCCGCCGGAATTGCCGCGGTTGATGGCCGCGTCGGTTTGAATGGCTTCATCGATGAATGTGGTTTGACCGGTCTGCACCGTGCGGCCCAGCGCGCTGACGATTCCGGTCGTGAGCGTCGATTGGAAACCGAAGGGATTGCCGATGGCCAAAACTTTCTGGCCCACTTGCAGAGCGGAAGAATCACCGAGGGACAGCACGGCGAGTTTTTTTCCTTTCGGATCGATCTGGATAAGGGCCACGTCGTTACGCTGGTCGGCCCCGATGAACTTCGCCGGATACTTCGACTGGTCGCCCAGGACGACTTCGATGGATTGCGCTTCCTGCACGACGTGAAAGTTCGTGAGGATGTAGCCGCGCCCATCGATCACAAAACCGGAGCCCGCGCCTTCGACGGGCACGGGATCCATGAAGAAATCGTATTCCGTGGCCTTGGTGAGAATGTTGGCGACGGCGGAAGAGGCTTGGCGGTAAATGCGCACGTTGATGGATTCGTCGTCTGTAAGAGCGGCGTCGCGCTGCGCGATGTTTGTGGCCGAGGGCGAGCCGGGAGGCACGGCCTCCACATTGACTGGCTGACGCTGGCCGTAGCGGGCGCCAAGCCAGTAGGCGCCGAGGAGCAGCACCAGCGCGGCGAGAATTATGCGCGCGCGGGGCGTGGTGTTTGCTGGGGTCATCGCTGTTATCCCTTCGTGGTTCTCCCTAAGACCATAGTATAAGAAAAATTGTGACTCGGCTCGTCAGGCCGACTGGTTCCGCCGCAGCCTGGCGGCGAGGGCCACGACCTGGCGGCGGGTTTCCTCCAACGAGCTGGAACAATCGATTTTTTCCGTGGCGTGGCGCAGTTTTTCCTCGACGGAAAGCTGCGCGGCGATGCGCCGGCGCGCTTCGACTTCACTGTGGCCACGAGCTATTAGACGGGCCAACTGCTGCTCCGGCGTGCACCAGGCGACGACGAGGCCGTCGAGCTTTTTGTGAATGCCGGATTCGATCAGGAGAGCGGCTTCGACGAAGGCGGCGTCACGGGTGCCGTTGCGCTGCCACTCGCCGAATTGGCGAGCGATTACTTCGGCGACGCGCGGATGGATGATGGCGTTGAGGCGATCGAGCTTGGCACGGTCATTGAAGACGATGGCTGCGAGCTTCGCGCGATCAATGCGGCCGCTGGCTTCAGCGACGGCGGGGCCGAATTCGGTGAGGACTTCGCCGTGAGCGGGCTGGCCGGGTTCGATGAGCTTGTGAGCGAGGGCGTCGGCGTCAAGGACGGAGAAGCCCAATTCGCGGAGCATGGCGCCGACGGCGCTTTTGCCGCTGGCGATTCCGCCGGTTAAGCCGAGTCGAAGCATTTTTCCAGCTTACTGTGCGAGGGCGGTCGAATGCGTGGCAGAAACTCGCGGCGAGGCGCGGCGCAGCCGCGCCGCTTTCACGGTGTTGCTCATGAGCATGGTGATGGTCATGGGGCCAACGCCGCCAGGGACGGGGGTGAGCGCACCGGCCGCATTGATGGCATCGGGATGAACATCGCCGACGAGCGCGGAGCCTTTGGCGCGGAATTTCTCGAGCCGCTCGGGAAAATTGCGGAAGAGGCGTTCAGCTTCCTTTGCATCCGTGATGCGGTTCGTACCCACATCAATCACGGCGGCACCAGGCTTGATCCAGCCGGCTTCAACGAAGCCAGCCTTACCCATGGCGGCCACGATGATGTCCGCGCGGCGGGCGACTTCGGGAAGATCTCGCGTTTTCGAGTGGCAAATCGTAACCGTGGCGTTGGCATGCATGAGCAGAAGCGCCATGGGTTTGCCCACGATGTCACTGCGGCCGAGGACGACGGCGTCGGCGCCCTCGAGCTTGATTTCATTGCGGCGAAGAATTTCCAGGCAGCCTGCCGGAGTGCAGGCGACGAGGCCGGGGCGTCCACTGACGAGGCGGCCGAGATTGACGGGATGAAAGCCGTCGACGTCCTTGGCGGGATCGACGGCTTCGAGGATGCGCTTCGAGTCGACTTGGGAAGGAAGGGGAAGTTGGACGAGAATTCCGTCGAGGTCATTGTCGCGATTCAAATCCTCGACGACGGCCAGCAGATCGAGAGTGGTGACCGTGGCGGGCGGCGTGAGGAGCGCACTGGCGAGGCCGATCTCTTTGCATGCGGCGATTTTGCTTTTGACGTAGAGTTGCGAAGCGGGGTTTTCTCCGACGAGGACCGCGGCGAGGCCAGGACGAACGCCGGCCGCCGCGAGCAGACGAACTTCGTCTTTCAGTTCGGCGAAAATCTGATCGCGGATCTTCGTGCCATCGAGGAGGCTTGCGGTCATGTGGTGCTCGCTTTCGACCTGAGCGTGCGGTGCGAGAGAAAATCATAGCACACGCAAAAAACGGGCAAC
>Ga0307475_10002786_pt1 | contig 10558 bp, 11 predicted proteins | sample atmos_gasesECM1C_FD_203317 | JGI IMG/M metagenome (GOLD analysis project Ga0307475, IMG submission 203317) | Hardwood forest soil microbial communities from Morgan-Monroe State Forest, Indiana, United States - atmos_gasesECM1C_515 | ecosystem: Environmental > Terrestrial > Soil > Temperate...
CTTGCGGAATCTTTATGCGTTTGGGCCCGCTGTGCAGCTTACCGTCTCTGTTCCCAAGGAGAGCGAAGTGCCGGGCTTGCTGGAAACTACGGTCGACCTCAAGGATGGCGAGAATTCGCAATCCGCGAAGTTCTATCTGAGCAAGGACGGGAAATATCTGGTGCGCGGGGAGATATCGGACTTGTCGAAGGACCCGCTGGCCGAAACGCGGGCCCTTATTCAGATGAAGGAGGCGCCATCGCTTGGCGACCCGAAGGCTCCGGTCACGTTGGTGGAGTTCTCGGACTTCGAGTGCCCGGTCTGCCGCAGCTTGCACGATGTTTTGCGCGGCATGCTGCCGAATTATCCCCAGGTGCGTGTGGTCTTCAAGGATTTCCCGCTCGAGTCGCTGCACCCCTGGGCCCGGACGGCGGCGCTGGCGGGACGCTGCGCTTACCAGCAAGACCCGAAGGCGTTCTGGAAGGTCTATGACGCGATCTATGACCAGCAAGAGGTTATCTCGGCCGCGAACGCATGGGCGAAGATGGCGGATTTTGCCGCTGCGGCTGGTTTAAGCCCCGATAGGTTTAAGGCTTGCATCGCGAGCCCTGAGGCTGCGGCGGCGGTCGACGCCAGCCGGACGAACGGCCAACAGCTCGAGGTCAGCAGCACGCCGACAATCTTTGTGAACGGGCGGCGGCTGGTGGGCGGCGATCCGCACCTGCTTGAGCAGTACATCAAGTATGAGCTTGCGCAGCAGAAGGCCGTTAAGAACTAGTGCTGCCGCGATTGCGAATTTAAACTTCGTTTCCCGGGGTTGCCACAAGCGATACATGAGGCCGGACTGCAGCGGGGCAGAGTGCCCGCGACCTTTGTCAAATCCTTTGTGGGAGTGGGGCTGTGGAAAGGCTGCGTGTGTCCGATTTCGTGGTTAACATAATATAACTTATACGACTCCGTGTCAAGAGCTTTCTTTGCGTTTTGCACAGCTTTTTCGTCTTGGCTCATCCCTGGCCTGTGTGGTGCCTGCCTGCTGCGCAGGCTAGGGAGGCGCTTCCTCACAAACAAGGCGCCGCTACTCGCAGGCGTGCCTGGAATCCCGGCTTAAGAGATATCCGGGATGCTTCCGTTTGTTTGATCTCCACAAAATGGTAGTGGGGGCTGACAGGAGCCTGGCGCGGGGGGTGCGCCAGGCTCCTGCCAGCGTTGGGAGAGACTTTTCCCAGCGCAAAGAAGCTTTGCGTCGCCGCCCTGGGAGGGACGGCTCCCACATGGTTATCGGTGAGCTTTTGCGGCGATGGCCCCGGCGGCTGCGCCGATGGCTAGCCATTTGGCGTTGCGGGCGATGCGGCGGAGGAGGCTTCCCCCTTTTGCGGCGCGGACGGCTTCGTCGCGTTCGTGGGTCAGGACGGCGGTCTTGGCGCGCTCGTCGGTCAGGTCGGCTTGGGCGGCGGCTAGTTTTGCTTGGCAGGCTCGGCAATCTAGGCTGAAGTCGTACAGCGGCTTGAGGTCTGCGGCTGGGATTACGGCCTGGGCGACGGCGACCTTGGTCGGCGGATTGCTGCTCGACCGGGCTGGATCTAAACCCTCGGGTCCACAAACCGGACCCTTCGCGGACCAGGGTAAACCCGAGTTACAGGTTTCCCTTTGCGGCTTGGTCATAGGATCGGGGGCTTGCAGGGCTAAGGGCACGGGCAGCGGGATTTGTTGCGGGAGTTGGCGGAGGATTTGGGCTGGCGCGGTTACGGTGCGCTTCTCTGCCGCCAGGGAGGCGAGAGTTTGCAGGAGCTGGGCGTCGCGGTCGTGCTGGCGGGCGTCGGCTTGCGCCAGGGCTTGGCGGCCGGCGGCGAGGTCGGCGGCGAGTTGCGCGCGGTCGCGGCGATCAGCGCGCCACGCGGCTAGCAGAGCTAGAATGAGGCCGCTTGCAATGGCCACTGCAGTGATGCGGATCGAAAAGCGAGTTAGCATATTTGAGTCCTTACGGTCGATCGAGAGTGCCTCAGGCCCAAAAGGCAGGCCCTTCGGGGCTCAGGGTAAACCTGAGTTACAGCGATAGGGTTGACGCCTGGACGGTAAGGGGCGCAGCAATGCTGCGCCCCTACAAATAATGTTGCTTGCGGGCCAGGACTTGGGTTGGGTACGCGGGATTGGCTCCGCCGTTCCAGGCCAGCAGGGCGCGCGTGGTGTCGCCGGCCATGGCGTCGAATTTTTTGCGCAGGACTTTGCAGCCGATGGCCAGGCCCTGCTCGGGGTCGCACAACGTCGAGAGGAACAGGCCATCGAAGCCGGTTTCGCGCGCGACTTGTCCCATCACCTGCATCAAGCCCCAGGAGAAGCCGCGGGCGTAGGCTTCCGAGGCGCTGACCTTGTTATTCGTATATAAGGACGCGACGTATTTGGCGAAGAAGAGCGGCTCGTAGCGAATGGCCCAGGGATTCCAGGCGGATTCCTGCTCGACGACCGCGCAGACCAGCGCGGGGTCGAGCGATTGCGCGGCGGCGGCGCGGCGCGCGAGTGCGACGAGTTGCGCGGGAAAGGGCACTGGTTTTGAAGTAGAGGAGGTAAATGAAATAAAGGACGTAAAGGAAATGCCCTACTTCCGGCGATGATTTAGATCGACGAACTGGACTAGCGGCGTTTCGTCGAGCGCAATTCCCTGCTGCGCGGCGATTTTCTGCAGCGCGTTGTAGATGTGCGGCAGATGATTGGTGGCGATGTCGCGCACGAAGGCGCGGTTGATTTCTTCGTTGCGCATGCGGCGATGCAGCCAGCGCAGGAAGAGGACGAATTGCGCCGCGACGGGAACGAGTGTTGCGAGCCAGCTTAGTTTGTGCACGGAGACCCCAGGGCTAAAGCCCAATTTCGCCGAGATGCTCTACTCCGCGGGCTTGAAAGCCCGCTCCCCCGGACTAAAAGTCCGGGGCTTCCACCTAAAGGAACAGGCCGGGGAGGCCGCCTAGGGTGCCGCCGAGGCTGGAGCCTAGGGAGCTGAAGAAGCCGGTGGGGCGCGAGGCGTTGGCGCGGACGTTGAGCAGCTGGGCGGGAATGCCGAGGGTGCGGCCGAGGAGATTGGTGTCCACACCGAAGAGGCCGGAGAGGCCTTGCAGCGCGGCCATCTGGCGCTGGAAGGCGGTGCTGCTGAAGGCCAGCTGATTCTGCTGCGCCTGATTCCCTTCCGCAATTCCCTTCTGGCGCGCGAGATCGTCGGCGAGATCGGCGAAGCCTGCGGAATTACGCGTGCGCGCGGCGCGGTTCATGGCGGACTGCTGCAGCGCGTCGAAGGCGCTGCCCAGCGCGCCTTGCGATTGCGCGGTGACGGCGGCTTTATCGGCGGGACTCAGGCCGGGATTATTGGCGATGCTTTGGAATTGCGGTGCGAGCGAATTGCCGAGCGGCTGCTGATTGCCGAGCAGTTGCTGGTTCAGCGCGTTGATGCTGGCGAGCTGCTGGTCGGTGAGTTGCTGCGTTTGTGCTTGAGCGCCACGGCCCATGGGATGCCTCCGATGTTGGAATCCGATGTTGGAAGTTAGATTGGAAGTTAGAGGCTGGACGCCGAGGTTAGAAGGCGTCGAAACTCGGATGTTGAAGCTCGAATCTCTAAATTGTTACGGTGATGGAAATTGTGGCGCCGTCGGGTTGCGTGGCGGTCAGCGAGGCACTGGCCAGGCGGGCTTGAATGGCCGCCAGCGCGGTGGCGACCGGCGCGGCGTCTTGCGTGTCTTCGGTGTCGAAGCTGAACGTCGCCGCGAGCCGGACAGGGTCGCTGGGATTGAAGTCCCAAGAAGCGGATTGCGTCGTGTTGGGCATGGTGAGCCTCCGATAGCAGAAATTTAGAAGGTCGAGTTAATGAGCCGAGGCTTCTCGGGCGATTGGTTCAAGTTTTGGGTTTGGGCAGTGGGACTCTTGCTTCTCTCACGAGAAGGCTTTGGATGCTTATGAAATTGCGCCCGTCGCTACTCAAGTCGCCAGAGTAGATCAGTAGGACCAGTGGTTCCTCTTTGGTTGACCAGCGGGCGGGAAACTCTTCTGTTCCACAAAAATGTACGGCGTCACCTCCGAAGATGGCGTTCACCAGATGCCAGCCGTGAGGTCCGGGTTCAAGCAGCGCGGTTTTGAGGGCGTAATATTCGTCCCGATCGGGCGTGTCAGAGTAGAGAACTACTGCGTAGTCCTGATGGTCTTCAATTTTCTTTATCTTGATCCGCTGGGGAAGCGCATCGCTCAGAAGCCCGCCCGGGAGATCGACCTCGTTCTTGGTGTCGCAAGAGCTCGCATGCATGAAGAGTTCCGGCTTTTTCGAGAACGCTCTCCATTTCTTCATCCATTTCCCGTGCACGAGGACAAAAATCTCATGGCGGTATTTGTCACTATTTTGCGCTGACTCCTGCGGTCGCCGGTTGTCCCGCACATCGGATTCAGCGTCGGACAGGTAGTAAACGTGAATCAGGGGCGGGGTGACCAGATAATATTGCTCTTCGCCATAAAAAAAACCGTTTTGCTCGATGCTGACATGGTGTAGCGCGGGAGTTGCCCTCCGCTGCGTTTGGGCCTGCATGGCCGGTAGCAAGGCAGCCAAGGCGGAGAGCAAAATCAGGAAAGAACGCTTATGACGAAGGAAAAAGCAAAAAGGCTCGCGGTTCATTGTGGACGGAGCTCTCCGCGTCGGCGACAGCATACACCAGTTTTGGCGGCAGGCGATAATCATCCGCTAAGTGACCCAAGTAGTTAAGTACATCTTCGCGGCTCGGCGCCGTCGCTTGTGTTTGCGCCTGCGGATTGCCAGCTTGCTCGGAGAGCGGCAGGTAGTGTATTTGCGCAGCATCATCGGTGCTCCGGAATTTCTCGGCGCGTTCGTGGTGGTGAACCATGTCGCGAAAAATATGGGCCAGCGACTTCATTTTCTCCGCTCCGATTCAATTATTTAGCGCCCGGTGTGCTCAGTTTGTTGCAGTACGGCGTCCAGGTGTCGTCGCGGAGCCAGCCTAAGCGCGTCACGCGTTTGCCGAATTTCTTGGCGATGGACGGCGGAAGCCAGGCGTGGACGTCTTCCAGGCCGCGCAGCCAAGCATCGCGCTCGGCGGCGGCGTGCAGCGCGAGCAGCCATTGCCAGCGCTGGCGCGGTGTGCCGGCGCGCGGGTCAAGGAGCAAGTATGCTTCGGCGGTGAGTCGGAGGAACGCCGCGCCGATGATCGTGGCCCGTGGTTCGTGTTCCGTGACCCGTGAAGATTTGGGATCAGCCTCGCTTGGTGGCGAAGAGGGATCGTCTGTCAACACCAGTTTCGTGACGAAGAGCGGGTTGCTCAGATCCGGAAGCGCGTAGTCGTAACCTTGCTCCGCGTGAATCCCGCGCAGTTGCGTGAGATCCGATTCGCGATATTCGCGCACGAGCATGAAGACTGGGCCACCCTGTCGACGAATGTTTACGCCCGGGCCAGTAGGGGCGCAACATGTTGCGCCCCTACAGTATGATTTGGCGCTGGACGCGGGAGCCGGAGTTGGTGCCGAAGCCGTTGCCGCCGCGGACTTTGCCGCTGGGGGAGGCGCCACTTCCCTGCGACGGTTGCGGCGCGGGCCCGCTGGCGCCGCCGCCTGCTACGGCGGTCGGCGGCGTGCCGAAAGCGATTGGGCTCGACGGCAGCGAGCCGATGTATTGCGAATAGGCGCGCCAGTACAGCGTCTGGTTGCCGAGCTGCACGTAGAGATTGCGCGACGCGCCGAGGAAATAGACGCGGGGCGCGCTGAACGCCGGAGTGACGTCGGACTCCGCGAAATAAAACAAGCCGGGCCGCGCGTCGGAGGGATCGGCAATGGACACATCAAACCAGCCGTTCGACGCTTGCACGGAGATGGAAGCGATCGGCGAAGGGGCTGGCGCGGGCACGCTCGGATCCACACCGGCACGCTGGCTGGTGGCGTTCAGCGCGGAGACGATGCGCGTCAGTGTCTCGTACAAGTACGGATCGCGATCTTTTAGCGGCGCGAGTTGTGCTACTGTGAGCATCAGTTATGGCAATGCAAGTCTTTATTGCGCTCTTTCCGATTCTGGGGCTGGCGTTTTTTTGCAGTCTCGCCTGTTGGTACAATTTGTGGCGAATTGACAAATTCCTGAAGGGCAAGGATCGACGCTTGCAGTAGAATCGCCTCACTTGAAGGCGCGGAAGCAATTGATTTGGTTCTTAATGAAGTCCCTGCGTCCTATCTCATACTTCTTCGTACTTTTGACGCGCGCCGCGCCCTTCGGAGTGATGATGACCATTTCGATCGTCCCTCCTACAGACGTGTCCTGCTCGGCCACTTCTGACGCCACTAGGTAGGCAAGGAATTTCGCGCGCTCCAAGGGCAAGTTGTCCTGATAGAGTCTGTGGTGCAGATAGAGCGCGGCTCCGTGTTTCTGAGAACGGGACGAGGCCCAACCGCTTCCGTAGATTGGGTTGTACTCAAATCCACCAGCCATGTCTAACTTTATGATCTCTGGCTTTGCCCCTGCTGCCCCGTGGACATAACCACAAAAGAGAAATGTAGCGTCTAGCCGCTGGATCCGCCCGGAATACTTTGCGTTGTAAACTTCCAAGAAAGCCTTTTGGTAAGCATCCGTTGCCGGTCCGAACTCCTTTTCGTGGTTTCCAGCCTCCTCTGCTGCCCCAATCAACGTTTCAACAAGCCCGCCGTTCCCGGCAACTGAAAATGCTGAATGCTTCCCAATGAAACGCAACTTGCTCCGCCTTCCCTCGTATGTACCCTCCGTTTCCCCTATGTTGTTGCGGTGCGTGTAGGTAACCTGCGTGTCTGCCACCAGTACGATGCCAGTATCGGCTATCAATGCGTAGGTGAATGTCATTTCCCGTTCCAATTCGCCGCTGTTGCGGTGAGCATTATCCCACCCAGCCGGATTTGAACGAAGAGGAAGCAATACGGAAACCATGTATGTCTCTCGAAGCTGTTAATTGATACCGCGGACTGGGGACCACGGGTCGATGCGCAGCGACGGCGTGAATTTTTGCAGGCGGAACCAGGTGCCGGGCTGATTTGTGCTTACCTGGAAGGCTACGCGTTCCCCCAAGACATTTATCGGCAGCTCCAAGTCTTTTATCGCTGGCGAACTTAGCGGTAGGGCTTGCTGCGCTTGCGGTGCGCTTGCGGAGTTGGTGAAGCTGGTCAGCGCGAGCGAGCCGGCACCCTCCACGTACATTGTCAGATAGCTGAAGAGTTTGCGGTGCGCGCCGAGGCTTAGGGCTTGTTCCACGGCACGCTCGGGAAAATAGTGCGTGGTGTAGTAGCTGGGGATGGCGGTGCCGTCGTCGGAGAGCTGCGTGGCGGCAAGCTGATACACCTTGCCCGTTGCGCTGCCTCCGCCCACGCCGGGCAATCCGCCGCCCAGGGCAACCAGCGCGGTGCCGTCGCTGCGCTCGATGAGCGCGCAGGAGTTCGCCGCGATGGTCCATGGGGACCACTTGCGCGTTTTGTCGGTGGCGGTTTTGCGGCCGGTGTAGGTGATGTTGATGGGCGGGCGGCCGGCGATGTCTTCGGCGGAGTCCAGATCGCGATAATCGAGCATCAAGATTTTGTTGGGCGAAGTGGCGGCGCCCATCGGCGCGCCCACGAAAATGCGGCGCTCTTTGGTATCCACGGTGACCCACAGAGTCTGGCCATACTGCCAATTGATTTGATTCCAGGTGGGCTGAATTTCCTGCGAGATTTTTATGGGCTCGCCGCCGCTGAAGATATAGAGGCCGGTGCGGTGCGCGATGACTACCCAGTCTTCGCCGATGCCGACGCCGCGCAACGAGGGCGTGCCCAGGCGTCGGGAAATTTCCGCGATGGACCACAGCGCCGGCTCGTTGGTGCCGTCGTCTTGCGTGGCGTGCAGCGAGTGTTCCTTCACAAAGTAGAGGCGCTCGCGCAGCTTGAACGCCGCGCGAATAGCCTGGCCGTTGTTTTCGGCGATGCTGAGCAGGCCGTCAATGCCGTCGTAACTCTCCGGATCTTCGACGCGGCTGGCGCGCACCAGCGAAGAGTTCACCGGCTGCAAAGTGGGGAAGATTTCGATGGAATCGATGTAGAGCTGGCCATTTTGATTGGGCGTGGTGTCAGCGTAGACGCGCAGCACGAGATCGCTTGGAATGGAGGCCAGCGGCGCGGTGAGTTCGGCGGTGTATTCGGCGTAGCTGGTGGTTAGCTGCGCGGGCGTGAGCTGCAGGCCGGTGGTATTGATGCCGGCGCTGGCGCTGAAGAGGTTCACGTGCAGGGTGCCTTGTGTCAGCAAGGAGTTGCGCGCGCAGCGGGCGCGCACGCTGTAATCGGTGTTGGCTTGAATCAACGGAGCGCCGAGGGAATCCTGGACGGCGCTTTGCGTGATGAGGCCGCGCGTGGCGGTCGAGCCGTTGCCAACAATCGAATACGCGGCGCCCCACACGACAAAATTTTCCTCATCGGTGCCGCCGGGCGCGAAAACGGGATCGGGAGTCCATCCGAGCGGATAGTGCGGCAGCGAGGGGCCGGTGAAGCCGCCGTCGAAGCCGAGATTCACGAAATTGTTGAGCTTGTTGCGCTCGCCCCACCAGAAGAGGCGCTGCGAGTAGTCGATCACGCCGGCGCAGCAGCCGAGTTCGACGAGACGGAAGAGATTGTCGACGTTCGTGGCGGCGAGAAGGATGGCGTCGGAGAAATCGACGATGGCCGACGTAGAGGTGTTGTCGTTGACAATCATGGTGCCGCTGAAAAGCGTGGCTCCGGCGCCGACGTAGAAGAAACTTGCGCCGCCGGCTCCGGTGAAACAGAGAATGCGCGCGACGACGTTCGATGGCCCGGTGGGAATGTTGGTGACGACCGCGCGCTTGCCGCCGCTGGCCGTCCAATTGCTGGCCGGGCTGGGCTTGGTGAGGTAGCCTTGGCGCGTTTTGAAGATGACGCAGACCTGATGCACGCCGGTGGCGATGTTGCCTGCGGCGGACGCCGTGCCTCCGCCGGAGGCGGCGAGGCCGCCGGTCGTGGCGGTGAACGTGAAATGCGTGGAATCGGGCACGCTAGTGATGGCGAATGTGCCGTTGTACCCGGCGACGCCGACGCTGGTGGTGGTGACGAGCTGACCGGCGACGAAACCGTGAGCCGCGGCGGTCTGAATCGTCGCGGTGGCTGAGGCGGCGGTGCCTCCTCCGGATGCGGCGAGGCCGGACGCTCCGGCGATGTAGGTGAATTGCGTGCTGCTGGGAACCGAGACGACGGGAAACGTGCCGTTGTAGCCGCCGACGCCAACGCCCGCGACAGTCACCGACTGCCCGGCGGAAAGACCGTGTGCTGCGCTGGTGGTGATGGTGACGAGGAAGCCGTTTTCGCTGGCGCCGTTCGGGCTGGCGGCGATCGCGACGGCGGCGGGTTGTGTCGCGCCGTTGGGGCTGGCGACGACGGTGACGATCACGTTTTCGTCGACTACGGTGGGACCCGCGCCGGGGCCGCTTTGGCTGACGCGGTCGAAATTGGTGTCATCGAACTGGCGCGGCAGGTCCTTGCCGGTGATGCCGTCGCTGATCGCCAGATATTCGCGGCCGAAGAGCGTGGTGGAGTTGGCGTAAGAATTGGCGGCGAGGCCGGTGGCGACGGTGGCGAGCGTGCCCGGCGTGGTTTCTTTGTACAGAATGCCGTTGGAATCCAGGAGCAAGGTGCGCAGCGTGGCGTTCAGGGTCTCGTACGTTTTCACGTAGTTGATCGTGGGATTTCCGGCGAGCGGGCCGAAGGGCGCCTGCAATCCGGGACGCGTGGCCACGTTGCCGTTGCTGTAGATGACGTCCTGGCAATCGGGCGAGACTCCGTGCGGGAGGTCCGCGGGAGACATGTCGGTGACGAGGCCGCCGAAGACTTCGATGGGCGCGTCGAGTGAGCCTGCTGTGGTCATTTTCTTGTATTTATATCTATCTGTATGGTATATAGCGAGACTTCAGGTGCGTTTTGGAGAGTGCTTCCAGTGGGGGTACTGGACGCGCCTGACAAGCGTTGAGGGTTGCTCTGCAGCCCCAGGAGTTCGAGTCTCCCACTCTCCGCTCTGGCCCTCAGCGCGCTTATTGACAGTTCCACAAGCGGCGCTATACTGAAAGTGCTTGTCAGGCGTGTCCAGTACACGTTTTGAAAGGGCGGCGAGATGCCGCCCTTTCTTTTTTGTCGCGCTACCTTCCATATCTCCCCGACCGTCCACTAGCATTCGTGTTACGCTCAAGTTGCTTGGCAAGCGTGTCCAGTTACTTTTTGATTTTCGGGTGGCCTTTCGGGCCGTCCATTGTGTTCTGTTTGGTGAATGGAGCGAAGCAATCGGATATAATCACTTTGCGTTTCTCAAGCGTGCCCAGTTGCACTCTAACGCGGCGAGTAATCGCCGCGTTATTTTTTGGGTACTACTTCCCTACTGGTTCTTGTTCCTGCTTCTCTGGGTTGGGACGCCGCCTGCGCGGCGAATCTTTCTCCTCGGCGGCTACTAAGCCATACTGAGCGGCTTTTTCGCGATCGAGGATGGCGCCGCAGGAACGGCAGACGGCTACGCCGGGCTTGATTTTTTCGGCGCAGACGGGACATTCGGCGAGCGGGCGGGCGT
>Ga0307475_10002787_pt1 | contig 10556 bp, 11 predicted proteins | sample atmos_gasesECM1C_FD_203317 | JGI IMG/M metagenome (GOLD analysis project Ga0307475, IMG submission 203317) | Hardwood forest soil microbial communities from Morgan-Monroe State Forest, Indiana, United States - atmos_gasesECM1C_515 | ecosystem: Environmental > Terrestrial > Soil > Temperate...
TGCTCGTCCTGCACAGCTTCCGCTTCATCGGGTTGGCAGTGCTGGTTCCGGGCGTCGTGTCACCCGATCTGCCGCCTACTTTCGCGCATTTCGTGGCCTATGGGGACATCATTGCGGCGATACTTGCCTTGTTTTCGCTGCTATTACTGCCCAGCGCGGCCGGTGTTGCCGCCGCATGGATTTTCAACCTCTGGGGTACAGCCGAACTCCTAAACGTTTTCTACCAGGGCAATCAGTCCAGACTTTTGGCCGGGCAGTTGGGAGCCACATTCTTTCTTCCAACTCTGATCGTGCCGCTGCTCCTAATTACGCACGGACTCGGTTTCCGGATTCTTCTGCAACATCAGCCAGCACACGCAATACAAGAAAGCCGGCACCCGGCATAATCGGCCAAACGGTGAGGTCGCGTCTGCTAGGCACCCGAGCCCGACCCCCTGACAAGAAAGAAGCCGCGTTTCGGCGCTTATTTTCCGATCTAGGGGCCGGGCTTTTCGGTGAAGCCTAGACGACAGAGAGCGGAGGGACGGACCAATCGTGATACGGCGAAATAACGAAGCACAAACTGCTTCCGAAACGAATTCGACGAACGATGTTGGCCCGGCACCAGATCAGGCTGGTTATCAATTGGACTGCACGGAGGTGTGGGGCGGTAACAACGTCGCCGATAAGCTCGTGAAACTGCCAGGCTTGGTGGGATTGATCCGCTCAAAGCCCGTCGAACCCGCAACAAGCGGTGGTGACCTGTACTACGTGTCGGCCGGCGACAAGCGTCTGCTCTCGCGTGTTGTGCTCGCGGATGTCGCGGGCCACGGTGAAGCCGTCGGGGAATCTCTACGAGGTTGCGCACGCTGGTCAAGAAATACATCAATACTTTCGATCAATCAGCGCTGATGCGGGAGATAGATGAAGCGTTTTACAAGCAGAATGAGGATTTGACGCAATACGCTACGGCGGTGGTGCTCAGTCATGACTGCAGGACAGGCGAGTTGATGTTCGCGAGTGCTGGCCATCTGCCAACGCTGTGGTATCACGCAAATCAGAAAGAATGGGGTTGGCTACACGAGCGAACAACCGATTCGGTGGAGACATTCGAGGGCCTACCTCTTGGGCTTGCCCAGAGACCGAATATGAACAGACGCGTGTGCGGCTTGCCGAAGGCGATCTGCTTATCATGTACACGGACGGAATCACGGAATGTGCACACAAGACGGATAAGGAGCTGGGTTTCGAAGGCTTACGCGAGCTGTTACGCAGTCTACCAGTGGAACCCCCTGTCGTGACAGCATCCGCGCTGCTAACTAACCGCCGTGGAGGAGTTTAGAGGTTCAACTCCGTGTCGCGACGATCAGAGTGTAATCGTGTTGCAGAAGACAGATGGGTGCCTTTCGTAACGACAGACGCCCTTGTGCTCATCGACGGACCGACACCCGGATTGTCGGCCAACCTTCCCTTAAGCCTTAATGGAAGTCTCTAGCGCGACTTCCTTGGTAGGCGCTCGACAACTTTCGGCGGGTGATCCCGGTGAAATCCGTTCTCGACGTTTACAACGGGTCCTGTACCGCCTAATTCAGTTTGGCTCAATGAGTGGGCCGTTCGTGATGAGCTTCGAATCCACTATCCCGATCTCGACCCGGCGGTTGGCAGCACGCGCCTGGTCGCTGTCGCCCGGAACGCGCGGGTCGGACTTGCCAAAGCCTTTGGCGCTCATGATTGTGGCGGAAATTCCGGCCTGCACCAGGAAGTCACGGACGGCTTCGGCGCGCCGCTGTGAGAGTTGCAAGTTGTACGTCTGCGTGCCAATGTCGTCCGTATATCCGAAGACAGCAACCGTATATCCCTTAAGCGTCATCAGGATCCCGGCGATGCGATTGAGGATGTCGCGGTATTCCGGTTTAATGTTTGCCTTATCAAAGTCGAAGCGAATTGATTTGCTGTCCAGCGTCATCACCAAGCCCATCGCAGTACGACGCGTTTCGGCGATTTGCCCGAGAGCCTGTTGCAGCTGTTGAAGTTCCGACTCGCGCTCTTGCCGATATTTCTCAGCCTGCTGTGTGGCTTGATCCGCCTTTTGCTGCTCGGCGGCGGCCTGCTGCTGCGCAAGTTGCGCCTGCGCCTCCGAGGTCGATTGAGCCTGCTTCGCCGAGTCGCGCTGTTGAGCGGCTGCCCGCGCGTTCGCAGCGGCTTCTGAAGCCTGCTGAGCCGATGTCTGCGATTGCTCCTGTGCACGCTCGACCAGCCGGTTGAGACCTTCCGTCTGCTGGCTGAGCCGTGCCAACTCGCCCTCCAGGTGACGGACCGATATTAGATAAACAAACCCAAGAACCAAGCTGAGCGCGATCGCGATCACTCCCAGAGCCAACGCTAACTTCAGTTGAGACTTGGCAGATGCATCCTCAAGTCCACGCTCATCCGGGTTCAGCGGCACCCGTGGAAAGTCCATCATTTGGCAATCTTAGCTTGGAATTCTAGACTGAAGCAAAACGAGATTGCTCGCGGATAGTCGGCAATCCGGAGACTGGGCAGAAACGGGATTCGCGGAAACTATTGTGGGTGTGGGAAGACTTGTTTCCCAAGAAGAGCGTGCGACTTGGAGACAGTAATGAAGACTGACGGCCCGGCCGGTACTGCCGCAAATTAGAATGACTGAGGGAACCGGGCTTCCAGAAATTCGCCTAGCTTCGCCGTCGCCTTGAATTGCGGAATCGGATCGAGGTCCTTGAAAGCTGAAGTAAAAGCATTCGAGAGACTCCAAATTGTTCGTGACCGGAACTCTTCGTACTTCGGCTCTAATGCGGTGTGTATTGTTTCGTGGAGCTGCGCAGCTCATCAAACACCTATCCCGATTCCTCGCTGAAAGATCTCCTGATTTTCGAGACGACAATGCACTGTAATGTCGAGAGCGCCGACTCGTCATACCCGATCATGTCTAGGATTGCACTGAATCGTCCAATTTCTGAATACTTGCCGAACGCAAACAATAGTTCATCCTGAGAAGACGGCTTAAACGCCCACTTACGCTTCCAGTATTCCCTTTCAGCTTCCGGCGAGACTTTCCTAACGATATCCCAGGAAGAACCAGTTCATTACCAGGAACAGGACGAAGATCGCAAGCAGCCCAGTTGCGGCCTGAACGGCCAACGCGGACATCCTTCGACTCACATCGTCGAGAATATGCACCGCGATGAACCACGTCATGAGTGTGGCCGCGAACAGCAATTCCGGCTCCCGCGAAAACAAGCTGTTCGTGTTTTCTCTCCACTCTCCTTAGACCTGCGGCCACTGCGGCCAGAACAAGAATGCATTCCAGCCCTTCGGGAAACACAAGTATCCCAATTTCCAACGTTGCTGATGCGTGGCCTCCTGATGTAATCAATTGTTAATCCTCAGAGTGTGTGCAGGTACTTCAGAAGATCGTCTATGTCTTGCCTTCTCAAGCTCTGCTCGAATGGAGGCATGATTCCTTTCCCTTGAAGAATTGTTTGTCGTACGTGTCCATCGTCAGCCGGTGCGCCGCTGGGCAGAGTCTTGTTCATAAACAGGTGATGAAGTCTCGGCGGCTGCTTCAAAAGTTCGGGATTTGTACCCTCGTGGCAGCCCGCACAATGACTAAAACGCAAGAGCTGAAGAAATATTCCCGACTGAGACATTTTTTTCGTTCGCTGCGCCGCTATTCCGAAAATTCGACCCAAAACATGTTGGGGATGGCAGAAAATGACCTCTCTTTGTCATTGCTGCCACAGGTCCTCGAAGCTATTCTCTTCTCATGAGGATGCGTACTGCACAAGATCGAGCGTCGACCGCAGTCAAGACAATCGTCTTTCTGGGTTTCCCCGGATCGCAAATTCTTGACATCACCGGACCGTTCCAAGTCTTCGTCCGGGCCGCGGAGATTTACCTGCGTTCGCATCCGAAACAGAACTCTCCATACAAAGTACTCCTCGCCAGCACCACGCACTCCCGAACTATCGTCACCAATTGCGGTCTAAGCCTGACAGCGACCGACACTTTTCGTTCTTTGCGTGGACCGATTCACACGTTGCTCATCGCGGGCGGAACAGGGGTTGAGAAAGCCAGTCGCGACACGGATTTGACCGGCTGGCTGCGGAAGGTATCCCCGCGACTGCAAAGACTCGGTTCCATTTGCACGGGAGCATTTTTGCTGGCATCCGCTGGATTGCTCGACGGCAAGCGCGTAGCGACTCACTGGAAGTGGGCCGAAGAACTGGCCTCCAGATTCAAGGAGATTACGGTAGATCCGGAACCGATCTACATTCGCGATGGCGACACTTACAGCTCAGCAGGCGTCTTGGCGGGAATGGATCTTGCGCTGGCGCTAGTCGAGAAGGATTTAGGAGCAGCTATAGCACTCGAGGTGGCGCGCGAACTGGTGATGTACCTGCGCCGCGCGGGCGGGCAGTCGCAGTTCAGCACCGCACTTGCTCTGCAAGCCTCGGATCGCAAGCAGATAGAAGAGTTGCGCTGCTGGGCGGCCGATCATCTTAGTTCTGATCTGCGCGTCGAAAATCTTGCTGATCGGACGGGAATGAGTTCAAGAAACTTCGCTCGCGTATTTGCGAAGGACACGGGAATCACTCCGGCTCGTTTTATCGAGAGGATCCGTGTTGAATCTGCCAGAAGACGTATCGAGGAGTCTCGCGATGATCTTGATAAGATTGCCCGCGACTGCGGCCTGGGTTCGGTTCAGGCTCTGCGTCGGTCATTCCTGCGCGTGCTCCACGTTGCACCGAGCGAATACCGACGCCGCTTCTCCAACGCGGCTTGACGACCTTCGTTCTCAAAGCGACATCGATTTCCACCACTACACCAATCGGGACGAAAAGAAGGGATGAATTCAAATGAACAGAAGAGAGCTTTTGCAACGGTCGGCGGTCTTTGGTCTTGCTGTCGGGCTGGGTTCAGTCTGCGGTAACAAAGAGATTCTGGCGCAGGGCGCAATAACAGCGCAGCCAAGTGGCAAAGTGTCGCCGCTTCCGGTCCCTGCAGGAGGCATGCTGCCTGCGGCGTTTGTGCTCGGCAAATATGCGGAGGTTCTCGACGTCTGCGGCCCGCTTGAGGTCTTTGCTGTTGCCGCAACCAAAGATGGAAAGCAGCTTTTTGCGCCATACATGGTGGCGGCAACCAAGGACCCTGTGACAATCGGGGGAAGGATGAAGGTTGTGCCGGATTATGACTTCAAGACGGCGCCTCAACCCAAGGTCATCGTGATTCCGGCAATGGATATGACCGGCGCGCCGCAGGAGATGTACGACTGGATTCGTGCGGCGTCGAAGGGGACCGATGTGACGATGTCGGTCTGCAACGGCGCTTATGTCTTGGCCAAAACTGGCCTGCTGAACGGCAAATCAGCAACAGCGCATCACGGCGGTTACTTCATGTTTGCGGCCATGTATCCCGAGGTTCATTTGAAGCGCGGCGCTCGGTTTGTCGAAGAGGGAAACCTGGCCTCATCTGGCGGCATTTCTTCCGGAATCGACCTTGCACTTCGAGTCGTCGAGCGTTATGTGGGACGCGATCTCACGGAGCAGGTTATCGACGGTATGGAGTATCAAGGCAAAGGCTGGCTCAATCCCGATTCCAATGAATCCTTCGCCCGAATGCATGAACTGCTCGGCGAGCATCCGGTCTGTCCAGTCTGCCTGATGGGGGCAGACCGCACGATCAGTTCGAGCTACAGGGGCAAGACCTACTATTTCTGCTCTAAGGATCACAAGGAGAAGTTTCAGAAGCATACCGATGTTTTCGACCGTTTCCTCGCCGAGGACGTGGGTCACAAATCCACCATCTGAACGATGACAGTACTCCCGCCGGGAGAACATTTTCCTGAAGCACGAGCGGAACTGGCTTTAAGCCTTCTGATGGGCCGACCTGCCGAGAGCCAAGGGAGTCACTTTTCACATGGGTCACCGGGAATAAATGAATGGCATGGCGAGTTATAACCGTTCAAGCCTCGATTTGTCGCTCACGCCAGGTACCTGCGCGCCGAGAGCGACTTCAGGCCGCGGGACGCGACTTTTGCAGGAACCGGGGTTTAAGTCCAAGGACGGATCGACTTGTCCTCAAGTCGTGAATCCCGCACAAGGTCTCAACGTTGAACATTTCTGACTTATTCAAAAGGATAAGGAAACCGATGAAGACAAATTGGAGGATTGCTGCTCTGGGGGCGATTTTCATGCTGGTTAACGGGGGACAGTGCGATTTGTGGGCGCAGGACGGCGCCAGTCAACCGTCCGTTCTGCACATTCAGCAATCGCAAACTACGTTGCCGCCAAACGGATCTGTCCCGACTTTTCTTGCCACGTATCACGTACTCGATGGCGCAAAGTCGCCGGCCAACGTGCTTGCTCTAAAAGGAACCCTTTCGCTGAAGAACGATAGCCCGAATTTCAGCCAGGTTCTATGGGTCCTCGTCTATTGGCAAGGCGAATGTCCAGCTCACGACATCGGTTTGCAGAAAATTGCTGGTTTTCTATGGTTTGACATTACGAAGAACCCATCCCAGTCGAACTCTTCATTCCCTGTGGATCTAATTTTCCCCCACCCCCTGCCGGCGACTGGATGTATAGGTCTTTACTATGGTGGTGGGCCGGTGTTTGCGGGTAAGGCGACGATGTCAGCCGATTTGGAACTCACGTACAGCCCGACGACCTCCAACCCAAACACGATAATCAATGGGCTAGGGGGCGAATATTGTTTTGGTCAGGACTGGGGCTGTCAGAATGCGACGGTGATTGACGGAGAAGCGTTCGCGGTTCCGACGACTCTGCAGGCTTCTGGGCATTTGCTGGAGATCTACGGAAACATCAGCGACAGCACGTTTGATGGAACGAACGACTTCGGGCCGCTTCCGACCGGAGCGTCTTGGGGCTCTATCAACGATTTCTATCTACTTCCTGGAGGGTGCGGGATATTCACCGAGAACCTCAACAGCCAGGGGTTCCCGAATCCAGCACCGCTGTCAACGCTGTACAGCTGGCTTCCCCAAGATGCGCTGCACCTTGTTAGCATACCTCAGGTAGATAGGATTCTCCCCGGAGAAACGGGCAAGGCAGCGCTTCAAAACCAAGTCGAGAGCATTTTCTCTGCTCCTGTGAAAGTAAATGCGGGAGATTGCATAGTCGCGATCTATGGCAGAAGGGGCAACGGAGCGACGGACAATGAAACCCAGGTGAATGCCTTAATGGCGCCTTAAGGATTATTCCCCAGTTTTCTCGTTGGCGCACACACCGCGGTGCGACAGCTTTTGCTATGAAATTGTGATACCCACAGTTATGCTATGAAATTGTGATACCCACAGTTATGTTGTCCAAACTTTGCGTACTTTCGATACTCATTTGCGGGCTTTCAGCGGCACGGGTCGGTCCGGACGCAGATTTCGACCGCATCAAGGCGCTGCAAGGAAACTGGAAGATTGAGGCTGAAGGAAAGCCGCTTGGAATAGAGATGTCTTACGACGTTGGCTCGAAGGAGTCCATCGTAGCCGAGCGATTCGGCAAGGAACTTTCGATCTTCTATCGAAACGGCCAGGCCGTGGAGATGATTCATTTCTGCAACGTGGGTAACCAGCCACGTCTTCGCCTGAAAGATGTCCGGGAGCCCGATGTTCTGGATTTCGAGATGTTCGCGATAACAAACCTATGTACGCCAGACACTCCGCATGTTCAGGAAATCATCTATAAGGATAAGATGCTGGATGCGAACACGATGGGGCTGGAGATTGTCTGGTGGCCGAAGACAAGAGGATCTGAAAAGTATAAGCTCCACCGAAGCTGACTTCCTTTCTCGCCTGGTGTAGCCTGACAATCGATCATCCAGCTTGTCCGCGCTTCGCGACGGAACATCCAGACTTGGCTGTTGGAATATGGGTCAGACTCAGGTCACTATGAACTTGTAGCTCGCATATCCGGGAGAGAGGAAGAAGGATTGTAAATCGGTCTTGGAAGATTCCTCCTGAATCACGGGCTATCTGGAAGTAATCCGCCATCGTCGTAGATTTTATCCATGCGGCGCAGTATGTGTGGGGAGCGGAAAACCAAGTAGAACAAGATCGCTGGGTCCGAGCCCACCTGTTAGAGATCCTGCGCGGGAGGCGAGCCTGGTCGCAGCTGGCATTCGCCGAAGTGCGACGCTGTGGGCGATGGCCACTGCGGAGCGGCAGGCGGTCGATGCCTGTGCAGATTATCTCCTTAACTTCGCGCCATATCTCGATTACGACAAGGCGCTGGCTGACGGCCTGCCCATCGCCACGGGGGTCATTGAAGGCACCTGTCGTCATCTGGTCGAGGATCGGATGAATCTTACTGGGGCACGTTGGAGTTTGACCGGCGCGGAAGCCGTGCTTCGTTTACGCGCCCTGCGCGCCAGTGAGGACTTCGATGCTTATTGGCAGTTTCACGAACAACAGGAACACGAACGCAATCACGCCTCGCACTACGCCAATCATCGCGTGCCAGAGGTTACCCCCTCGGCGGCCTTCTTATCTCAGCCCAACCGTCGCAGCACTCTGAAAATCGTAGAAAAGAAAGGAGAGTCGTAAGGGGTCTCGCCACAGCGAGGCTGCCCCTAATTCCATAGAAATAAGCAAATCTAAAAGAGCTGCACCCAATGAACAATCGTTCGCCCGACAACTAGACTTTTATTACCTCGGCCTCGACCGCAAGAATGCTCAATTTGACCAAGGAACTGCTCGCGAGCGGCATAACACGCTGGGCATCAACGCTCACGAAACGGCTGGTAAATTCTCCCTTCTTCAGGAGGGAAATTTGCAGTTCGGAACTTTCGGATCGGGGCGGCTGTTTGCGTGGAAGGTTGCCGAAGGAGTGTCGTACTCAGTTCCGCGAGTTTCGCTATCATCCGGTTCTCGAACTTCAGGGAGCAATTTCCAGTGGCGACAAAAAGCCGCAGAACGCCGACCTTCAGACGTTTTACCCGCTGTTTCCCTCAGGCCTGTACTACGGAGACATGGTCTTCACGAGTGGATCGCTCAATGCAATTGTGACCCATCCAAGCCTTGCTATGCAGCTTTCGAAGAGTCTTTCGCTCAAAGTCGACAGCTTCTTTCTCTGGCGACAAAGAACGACCGACGGCCTCTATTCGCAATCCGGCATGTTCCTGCGCATGGGACAGACATCGCTATCACGCTACGTGGGTGCGACGCAGGACTTAAGCATCGGATGGCATGTGGACCGAGATATCACCGTGCGATTCTTAGCAGCGTATTATGAAGTTGGGCCGTACCTTCGCGAAACACAGCCTCCAGCAAGAGACACGACCTATCTTTCGGGAATAGCGAGTTACACGTTCTAAAGCAGAAGCCGGGGAGATTCGCGAAAGAGACAAAGGGCATACTGAACGGAGATCGACCAGATCATCGCGACGTTGCAGAGGTACGAGATCATCATCCGCTAGACCGGCGGACTTTATGAATTGAATTTGAGAGGGCAAGAACGTGGAGATTCGGGACGTCGGCATATTTCTCGACTACTTCGGCAAGGTGCACCAGAGGACCATGCGGGTGGTGCGCTGCATTCCTCCAGACAAAGTCGACTGGTCCTTTCGGCAAGGAAAATTCACATTAGGGGACCTGGCACGGCACATCGCCGCCGCGAATCGCTACCTCTTCGCCGAGACTCTTCAGGGCAAGCCGAGTCGCTATGCCGGCTGCGGCAGAGAACTGGCTGCCAGCCACGATGAGATCGTCTCCCTGATGGAAACACTGCATAAAGAGTCGTTGGAGATTATCTCGGGACTGGACCTGAACGCGAAGTGCAAAACTCCGGATGGCGCTTCCATGACGACCTGGAAATGGCTGCGCGCTATGGTGGAACACGAGATTCACCACCGTGGCCAGATTTATATCTATCTCGCTCTGCTAGAAGTGCCCACACCTCCGCTATACGGGCTAACCTCCGAGCAGGTTGCCGAGCGCGGCACTAGAGCCTAGCACTGCGAAGCCCTGGTGTCACGCAACGGCGATAATCGAAGCGGCGGCCCCGCCGGCACCGCCAGTGCTCGGCGAATGCTTCGAGCATAACGGGCGGCAATGGAAAACACCGCGTCGTCGCCGCGCAGCCCTGCTGGCACTAGGAGTTCGTACACGCCTCGCCAGCAATACGGCTGGCAGCGGACTTGGCCCCTTGTATCTTGCTCGGGCCAAAGCACTCTCCGTTGGGCTTTCCAATGCTTACTTCACTCGGTCTTCCGACGTTGATCGATGGGTGCTAGCGTAACCGACTCGAACCGCCGTGTACGGACCCGTACGCACGGTGGTGTGGCAGGGGTCGGCGGGTGACCGCCGCCCCTATGCCGGTCTTGTCGGCAATTCGGAAGTGCGCGCTGAGCAGCGCGTTGTTCAGGAGGGTTCAAGTCCCTCTGGCGCTCGAATGAGGGGCGCCATATCCAAAAGCGGGGCTAATTCCTCGCTGGCCGAAGAAAGCAGAAGGTATGCAGATGCCTAAACGGGCACGAAAGCGAAAGCTGGATACAGCCAAGGCGGAGCTAGAGCCACTGCTTGCAGTACTTCGGAGGGCAGGGTGTCC
>Ga0307475_10002788_pt1 | contig 10556 bp, 10 predicted proteins | sample atmos_gasesECM1C_FD_203317 | JGI IMG/M metagenome (GOLD analysis project Ga0307475, IMG submission 203317) | Hardwood forest soil microbial communities from Morgan-Monroe State Forest, Indiana, United States - atmos_gasesECM1C_515 | ecosystem: Environmental > Terrestrial > Soil > Temperate...
CCGTTTAGGGCTCCGGCTTCGCTCGCGCAAGCAGGCCGAAGGCCCCACACACAGGAATGGATTTTGCGTGTCTTGGCATGGCGTTAGATGCCTTCCTCCGGTCACATCGCCCCGGTATAGTCCCCTTCCCAAGACAGGCCCCGCATGACCTCCCGCAATTTTCTTGTTTCGGTTTTCGCCTTGCTGTTGCTTGCCACCGGTCTGACGGCAGGCCCGGCCCAGGCGCAGGACACGCTCTACACCGTCACTGGTGTCCATGTGGACGCCACCGCTGCGTCGTCCGGTGAGGCCCTGAACGAGGCAATCGCCCAGGGCCGCGCCAAGGCCTTCCAGATTCTCTACCGCCGCCTCACCCGCCAGTCCGATTGGGCACGCCAGCCGCCGTTGGATTCCGCAGGCCTGCTCAGGCTCAGCCGCGGCACCAACATCAGCAACGAGCGGCGATCCACCACCCGCTACACCGCCGATGTCACCTATATGTTCAATCCCGCGGCCGTGCAGCGCACCTTGCGCGCCGCGCAGATATCCTTCTCGCAGGTCCAAGCCAAGCCCATTCTTATAATTCCCATGTCGCCGGGCGTCAGCCATGGCCCCTGGGCGCAAGCCTTGATGTCGCCCATGTTCCATGACAGCCAGGTGCCGTTCAGCGTGCTGGCGCCCGAGGATGATGCGTCGCTGGCGTCGCTGAATTTCGAGGCCGCAAGCTGGAACGAGGTGTCGGCCGTTGCGGCGAGGAATCATGTCAGCGAGGTCGCGCTGGTCCAGGCGGTTTATGCGGGCGGCAAGATGACGGTGAGTGTTCGCCGCCTGGGCGCGGTCGAGCAGTCTTCCAAGACAAGCGTGGATGTGCCGGTACAGCAAACGGTGGGCACGACCTATCCCGTGGCTGCCCAGGCGGCGGTACGCGCCATCGAAGACATGTGGAAGACGCGCTCGGCCATCGATTTCAGCCAGCGCGGCCGGTTGACCGCCGACATTCGTGTCGCTTCTTTGGCGCAATGGGGTGAGATACAATCCTCGCTGGCGGGTGTCGGCAACGTCACCAGCATGAATGTGACGGCGATGGACATGGGCTATGCCCGGGTCAACCTCACTTATCAGGGCGGGTTGGAACAGCTGCGCGAGGCTTTCGCGGGCGCAGGCCTGACGCTCAGCAATCGTAGCGGGCAGTGGACGCTCGCCAAGGCGCAATGATCCGGTATCTGCCGAATCTTCTCTCGGCGCTGAGACTTTTGGCTGCGCCAATTGCGATGTGGCTGATATTGAACAACCATGACATGGCGGCTCTGCTGGTGTTTGCCGGTGCAGGATTGAGCGATGGTTTGGACGGCTTCATTGCACGGCGCTGGCAGGTGACGTCCAGCTTCGGCGCATGGCTCGATCCGGCGGCCGACAAGCTTCTGATGATTCTCTGCTTCACCGCCCTGCTCGTGGTAGGTGCCTCGCCGCTCTGGCTGGTGGCGCTGGTGGTGGCGCGCGATGCCGCGGTCGGGGCGGGCTGGCTCTTGATCAAGGGGCTGGGCCTGCCGGTCGCCATGCGACCGCTGTTCTTGGGCAAGGCTTCGACCATGGCACAGATCCTCTACATCCTTTGCGTGATGCTGCTGCTGGCTTTCGACCTGGATGCGCCGCGGCTGGCGCTGGCAGTGGCCTGGGTCTGCGGCCTGTTCGTGATCCTGTCGGCGGCGGCCTATGGCGCGCTTTTCCTGCGCAGCCTTTATGCCGGAAGGCCCTTTGTTTCGTGACCCAGCTCATCCTGCCGCTTGAGACGCTGAGCGCAGTTGGCCGCGCCGATTTCATCGTCGCGCGCGGAAACCGGCAGGCAGTCGCCTTCATCGATTCCTGGCCCAACTGGCCGGCGCCGGCGGCGGCACTGTACGGGCCGCCGGCCAGCGGCAAGTCGCATCTCGCCGCGGTATGGGCTGCCAGATCGGGGGCGGTGGTGATCGAGGCGCCACAGCTTGAGGACGCCATCCCTGATGGTCCCTTGGTGGTGGAGAATGTCGGGGCGAGCGTGGCCGAAGCGCCGCTGTTCGCGCTCCTGGAACGCGGCGCGCCGCTTCTATTGACGGCGCAAATCGCGCCGGGCGACTGGCCCGTTACCCTTCCCGACCTCAAATCCCGCGCCAATGCGCTTCTGGCCTTCGCGCTCTGGGCGCCCGATGACGCGCTGCTGATGGGGCTGGCGGTCAAACTTTTCGCCGACCGCCAGGTGCAGGTTCCCGAAAGCGTGGTGTCGCACATGATCCGGGAGGTGGAGCGTTCTCCGGGCGCGATCCGCGACTTTGTGGCCCGGGCCGATGCTACCGCATTGGCCCAGAAGCGTCCCATTACCTTGAGCCTTATCAAGGACTTGCTGGCGGATGGGGGCTCCCAAGGGGAAGCCTGAACCCGAATACGTCATTTCAAATTCATGCCTTTTGGGTAGACTCAGGGCCATGTCCACCCCCAGCCCGAATCCGTCGGTCGCCGTGGCCAACGACGACGCCACCGATATAAGCCGCGTCACCACCGAGGACGTGGTTTCGCTGGCGCATCAGGGCAGCAACCTTTCCTTCGATCCGGCATCGCCCCAGCGGTTTCTCAACCGCGAAATCTCATGGCTGGCCTTCAACCGCCGGGTGATCGAGGAGGCGCAGAACCGCCGCCATCCCCTGTTCGAGCGGGTTCGCTTCCTTTCCATCTCGGCATCCAACCTGGATGAATTCTACATGGTCCGCGTCGCCGGGCTGATGGGCATGGTGCGCGCCGGTGTCACCACGGCCAGTTCTGACGGGCTCACGCCCGCCGAACAGCTTGCCAAGGTGGACGAGACGGCGCGTGCCCTGATCGGCGACCAGCAGCGCATCTGGGGCGAGCTCCATGCCGAGCTGCGCAATGAAGGCATCAGCGTGGTGACGGACGAGGAGATTGGCCCACGCGACCGCGAATTTCTCGACCGCCAGTTTGCCGACCAGATATTCCCGGTACTGACGCCGCTGGCCATCGATCCCGCCCATCCCTTCCCGTTCATTCCAAATCTGGGCTTCACCATTGCGGTGCAGCTGACCAACAAGCGCGCTAACAAGAGCTTCTCGGCGCTGATCCCGGTGCCGCCCCAGCTCAAGCGGTTCATCCGCCTGCCCGACGCGGCGCCCAAGGACGTGCGCATCATTCCGCTAGAGCATGTGATCGCGCTTTATTTCCACAGGTTGTTCCCCGGCCACGAAGTCTCCGGCTGGGGCATGTTCCGCCTTCTGCGCGACAGCGACGTCGAAATCGAGGAAGAGGCCGAAGACCTGGTGCTTCTATTCGAGACCCTGCTCAAGCGCCGACGTCGCGGCAGCGTGATCCATATGAAGTGCAGTGCCTCCATGCCCGAGACGCTGCGTCAGTTCATCGCAGAGCATCTGGACTTGGACGATTCCGAGATCGTGATTGTCGAGAATTTGATGGGCCTGTCGGACCTGTCCAAGCTGATCCTGCCGGAACGACCCGACCTGCTGTTCAAGCCCTACAATCCGCGTTTTCCCGAGCGCATCCGCGATCATGGCGGGGACTGTTTCGCCGCCATCCGCGAAAAGGACCTGATCGTCCATCATCCCTTCGAAAGCTTCGACACGGTGGTGCAGTTCATTCGCCAGGCGGCGGCTGATCCCGATGTGGTGGCGATCAAGCAGACGCTCTACCGTACCTCGTCCGATAGCCCGATCGTCTCGGCCCTGGTCGAGGCCGCGGAATCCGGCAAGTCTGTTACCGCGCTGGTGGAATTGAAGGCGCGCTTCGACGAAGCCGCCAACATCAAATGGGCGCGCGACCTGGAACGCGCCGGCGTGCAGGTGGTCTATGGCTTCATCGCGCTCAAGACCCACGCTAAGATCAGCCTGGTGGTGCGCCGCGAAGGCGGCCAGCTTGCCACCTATTGCCATTTCGGCACCGGCAACTATCACCCGAATACGGCCAAGATCTACACTGACCTGTCGCTGTTCAGCGCCGAGCCGGCGCTGGGGCGCGACGCCGCACAGCTATTCAATTTCATTACCGGCTATGCGGAGCCGGTGGCGCTGGAGAAACTCGCAATGTCGCCGCTCACCCTTCGTGGCCGCCTGATCGAGGGCATCCAGCAGGAAATCATGCATGCCCGCGCAGGCAAGCCGGCTCACATCTGGGTCAAGCTCAACAGCCTGGTGGATCCCGGCATGATCGACGGGCTCTATCGCGCCAGCCAGGCCGGCGTGAAGATCGAGCTGATCGTGCGCGGCATCTGCTGCCTCAGGCCGGGCGTGCCGGGCCTGTCCGACAATATCCGCGTCAAGTCGATTGTCGGCCGGTTCCTGGAGCATGGCCGCATCGTCTGCTTCGGCAACGGCCGCGACCTGCCGCACAAGGATGCCAAGGTCTACATTTCCTCGGCCGACTGGATGCCGCGGAACCTGGACCGCCGCGTGGAAACCCTGGTTCCCATCGAAAATCCCACCGTCCATCAACAGGTCCTCGACCAGATCATGGTGGCTCAGCTGAAAGACCAGGCGCAAAGCTGGTATATGGAGCCGGACGGACGCTATGTCCGCGATTCGCATTCCGAGGATAGCGATGCTTTCTCCGCGCATACCTATTTCATGACCAATCCGTCGCTTTCCGGGCGCGGGCGCGCGCTGAAGATGCAGAACACGGCCAAGCGGCGCTGACACCGCATGCCCCCTGTCGCAGATCTCCGCACCGACTGGCAGCCCAAGGGCCAGCCGACCGGTTCGCTCAAGGCGCGTGGGCCCGTCGCCATCGTCGACATCGGTTCCAATTCTGTGCGTCTGGTGATCTATGAGGGCCAGACGCGAGTTGCCGCGACCCTACACAATGAAAAATCCATCTGCGCCATCGGCCGCGATATGGTCACCACCGGCCGCCTGCATGCCGAAGGATGCGCCGCGGCGCTGGAAGCCCTGTCGCGCTTTCGCATGATCGCCGACGGGTTAAATGTCGAACATCGCGATGCGGTGGCGACAGCCGCGGCGCGCGATGCCAGCAATGGCGCGGAATTCACCCGCCGTGCCGAAGCCGCCTGGGGACGGCCTATCCGGATCCTGGCGGGCGAAGACGAAGCCCGCATCGCCGCCGAGGGCGTGGTGGCGGGCATTCCCGACGCCGACGGCCTGGCCGCCGATCTGGGTGGCGGTTCGCTGGACATGGTCTCTGTCAAGGACGGACAGACCGGCGCTGCCTACACCATGCCTTTCGGGCCATTGCGGCTGATGGATCAGTCGAGGGGCGATCCCGACAAGGCGCGCGATATCGTCGACAAGAGCCTGCGCAATATCGGTGATCTGTCGGCGACCGCGCTTTATGCCGTGGGCGGCATCTGGCGCAGCTTCGCGCGCGTGGACATGGACGAGCACAATTATCCGCTCCACGTCTTGCAGCACTACACCATCCCGCGCAACCGCGCGCTGCGGCTTTGCCGGCTGCTGGCGGGCCTTTCCAAGGACAGCGTGCGCAAGATCAAGGTGGTCTCGCGGCGCCGCGCCGAAAGCCTTCCTTACGGCGCCATTGTGCTGGAGCGCCTTTTGGAGGCGGGCAACATCAAGGATGTGGTGATCTCCGCCTTCGGGTTGCGCGAGGGGCTATTGTACGCGCGGCTTCCGGCGGAAGAGCGCATCAAGGACCCGCTCGTGGAATTTGCCCGGGCCGCCAATGCCCGCGATGCGCGCGTGCCCGTGCATGCTCATGAGATGCTGGGCTGGACCGCGCCCCTGTTCGAAGGCGAAAGCACCGAGGATGCGCGCGAGCGCGAGGCGTCGGCGCTTTTCTCCGACATCGCCTGGCGGCGCCATCCCGACGACCGGGCCGTCGGTGCGTTCAGCCAGGTGCTGACCGCACCATTTGCCGGTGCCAATCATCGCGCCCGCGCCGTCATCGCGGCCTCGGTGTTCCATCGCTATTCCGGCGACGAGGATTTTCCGCAGCACATGGCGCTGCAGGGACTGCTGGACAAGGAGGATGAAAAGCGCGCGCTGATCCTGGGCCTTGCCTGGCGCTTTGCCTTTTCGCTGTCGGCCAGCGCGGCGGGAGAGCTTGCGCACTATCGGTTGCGCATGACGCCATCGAAGGTCGTCCTGGAGGTTCCGACCCGGCGCGAGGCCATCGCCGGCGAGCCGGTCCAGCGCCGTCTGGGCGAACTGGCCGATGCATTGGGGCGCAAGGGCGAAATATTGGTCGGCTAGCAAAGGGCCGGTTCCAGGCTTATATGCCCACTAACCCCTTTTTCGGCCAATACTTGCACCTTGGCCGCCAAGGGGCTTTATAGAGGCCTAAAGAACGGCAGCCGCGCCGGCACGGCTGGACGAAAGCGCGGCGATTCAATGGTTTAGGAGAACGTCATGGGTGGTATGAGCTGGATCCATTGGGTGCTTTTGGGCTTGGTGGCGCTGGTCCTGTTCGGTGGCCGCGGCAAGGTCTCCGACCTGATGGGTGACTTCGGCAAGGGCATCAACAGCTTCAAGAAGGGCCTGTCCGAGAAGGACGAGCCCAAGGTGATCAACGCCGAAGACACCAACAAGGACAAGACCACGGTCTGATTGACGCAAAGGCGGTGGGCGCCGTCCCATGTTCGACCTTTTCAGCTGGCAACATATCCTCATCCTGCTGGTCGTCCTGCTCGTCGTGGTGGGGCCCAAGGACCTGCCGCGCCTGATGCACATGGCGGGCAAGTGGGCGGCCAAGGCCCGCACCATGGCCAATGAATTCCGCCGCAGCTTCGACGAGATGGCGCGCCAGGCCGAACTGGACGAACTGCGCAAGGAGATCGAGGACCTCAAGAAGAACAATCCCATCGCCGAAGTCGCCAACAGCATGTCCGAGGTCGGCGCTGTGATGTCGGCGCCGGCCGCGATGGAAGCGGAAGCTGCGCCGCAGGGAGCAAGCGCTCCGGTTGAAGGCGGCATCGAGCCGCGCAGCGGCGAATTCGCTGTCACCGCTTCTGCCGTGCCCGAGCAGGTGAATGAGCCGGTCAAGGAGCCGTCCGTGTCATGACGGGCTCGCCGTGATCAAGCCGACCCCGGAAGACGAAGCCGCGCTGGACGCAACCAAGGCGCCCTTGATGGAGCATCTGCTCGAGCTCCGGCGCCGGCTGATCTATGCGCTGATCGCTTTCGGAATCTGCTTTGGCATCTGCTTCGCCTTCTCGACACAGATTCTTGAGTTTCTGGAGCGGCCACTGGCGGCGGCCACCAACCATCTGATCTATACGGCGCTGCCGGAGATTTTCTTCACCCAGGTCAAGGTCGCCATGTTTGGCGGCGCCTGCCTGGGCTTTCCCATGATCGCCGCGCAGCTCTGGATGTTCGTGGCGCCGGGCCTTTACCGGCATGAGAAGCGTGCCTTCCTGCCGTTTCTGCTGTGGACGCCGGTGCTGTTCGTGATGGGCGCGGCCTTCGTCTATTTCGTGATGCTGCCATTCTCGATCAAATTCTTCGGCGGCTATCAGATGCCGGCCACCAAAGGGGCGATGGGCATCGAGCTTCAGGCCAAGGTCAGCGACTATCTCGACCTGGTGATGACCCTGATCTTCGCCTTCGGCCTGACATTCCAGCTGCCCGTGCTCCTGTCGCTGCTTGGCAAGGTGGGAATTGTCTCCAGCCAGTCGCTGAAGAGCATGCGCCGCTATGCTATTGTCGGCCTGTTCGCGGTGGCCGCCATCTTCACCCCGCCCGACGCCATCTCGATGATGAGCCTGGCGGTGCCGCTGGTGCTGCTCTACGAGATTTCGATCCTCAGCGTGGTGATGATCGAAAAGGGTAGGGCGCGCGAAGACGCCGCGCGCTCCGCCAGCGCCAGCGCGGCATAGGACGCCTCTAGGCAGCTTCGACCTTGCGCCCGCAATTCATGCGGCTGGCGGGGAATTTCAGCGCCACCATGGTGCCGCGGCCGGGCTCGCTTTCGATCTCGAGCGATCCGCCGTGCAGCTCAAGCATCGCCTTGGCCAGCGGCAGGCCCAGGCCCGTGCCGCTATGCGTCGCGGTCATCTTGTTCTCGACCTGGCCGAAGGGCGTCAATGCCTTGAGGATATCGTCCTTGCTCATGCCGATGCCGCAATCGCGCACCGTGACGGCATAGCCGCCGCATGGCAGTTCCGCGCCCGCCACTTCGACAAGGCCGCCGGCGGGCGTGAATTTGATCGCATTGCCGATCAGGTTGATCATGATCTGGCGGATCATGCGTTCCACCGCCGTCAGCCGCACCGCTTCCGGCGGCAATTCGCAACTGACGCGAATGCCGAATTTTTCCCCTAGCGTGCCGCAAATGGCGAGCGAGCCTTCCAGCGCCTGGCGCAGCGGGAATTCCTCGGCCTGGTCCAGCGACATCTTGCCAGCCTCGATCTTGGAGAGGTCGAGAATGTCGTTGATGATGCCCAGCAGATAGCGTCCGCTGGCATGGATATCGGCGGCATAGCCCAGATAGCGCGGATTGTGCACCGGTCCCAGATGCTCGTCCTTCATCACTTCCGAAAATCCCATGATGGCGTTCAGCGGCGTGCGCAGCTCATGGCTCATATTGGCGAGGAAGGCGGATTTGGCGCGGTTGGCCAGCTCGGCCTGTTCGGCGGTGATCGCCAGGCGTCGCGACACGTCATCCAGGCTGGCGCGCGAGGTCTTGAGCTGGGCGATGGCGTTGCAGGAATAGAAGGTGATCGGCGCTGCCACGACCGCAACCTCGAGGGCGAGGTTGAGAATGGCGAGGGGATGGACGGGCAGCCCCTCCAGGCTGCGCACCAGAAAGTGCAGCGGCACCACCGCGCCCACGGCCATGAAGGTCAGCGCGATGGTCGAGCCGAAACGGCCATACTGCGACAACTGGCTGTCCATGTTGTCGAGCACGGACTTGAAGCGGCGCGCGATGCTTTCTGCAGAACGCCGGCCCACCCGGACATCCCCCCATAACCCTCCGAAGATTTACCTAGGTGGAGTTGCAGCGTGGTTTCGGGCCGCCACCGAATTGGGGCCGCGGCATTAGGACATTGTTAACCGGGGGCGCGCGGAAAAGGCCGGTTTTTGACCCCGCGCCGGGGCCGTGGCATGACCGCGCCCGGGAGATTCCGATGCACGACATCAAGGCTATTCGTGAGGATGCTGCTCAATTTGCGCGCGGTTTGGGGCGCCGGGGACTCGCAGACGCGCAAGCCATCACCGATAATTTGTTGAAACAAGACAAGGCGTTGCGCGACCTGCTGGTGCGGCTGCAGACGGCCCAGGCCCGGCGCAATGAGGCCTCCAAGCTGATCGGTCAGGCCAAGGCCAAGAAGGACGAGGCCCAGGCGCAAGGGCTGATGGCCGAAGTGGCGGGCCTCAAAGACCAGATCCAGCAGGGCGAGGCCGAGCAGCGGGAGCTGGAGAAAAATCTGCGCGACCTGCTGGCGGTCATCCCCAACATTCCAGCTGATGACGTGCCGGACGGGGCTGATGAGACGGCCTATGTGCCAGTTGATGCCAGGGCGTTCGGCACGCCGCCACGGATCAACAGTCCCAGGCAGCATTATGAGATCGGCGAGGCACTGGGCCAGATGGATTTCGAGCGCGCCGCCAAGGTGTCGGGCGCGCGGTTCGTCTATCTGAAGAACGACCTGGCGCGGCTGGAGCGGGCGCTTGCCGCCTTCATGCTGGACATTCACACACAGCAGTTCGGCTATACCGAAGTCAGTCCGCCAGTGCTGATAAAAAGCAACGCGATGTTCGGCACCGGACAGTTGCCCAAATTCCAGGACGACCTGTTTCGCACCACCACCGAAGACCCTTTCTGGCTGATCCCAACTGCCGAGGTATCGCTCACCAACTACGTGTCCGACGAAATCCTCAGCGAAGCCGAGCTGCCGCTGCGTTTCACCGCCTTCACGCCCTGCTTCCGCGCCGAGGCGGGTGCCGCGGGCAAGGACACGCGTGGCATGATCCGCATGCATCAGTTTTCCAAGGTGGAGCTGGTTTCCATCACCGCGCCGGAACAGTCGGCGGCCGAGCATGAGCGCATGACCGATGCGGCGCAGGAAGTGCTGAAGAAGCTCGACCTTGCCCACCGGGTGGTGACGCTTTGCACCGGCGACATGGGATTCAGCGCGAAGAAGACTTATGACATCGAAGTCTGGCTGCCGGGCCAGAATGCGTTCCGCGAGATTTCTTCCTGCTCAAACTGCGGTGACTTCCAGGCGCGGCGGATGAACGCCCGCTATCGCAATGCCGAGGGCAAGGTGAAGGGCCCGGTGCATACGCTGAATGGCTCGGGCCTGGCGGTGGGCCGCACCATGGTCGCCATCTTGGAGAACTACCAGCAGCCGGACGGCACTGTCGCCATTCCCCCGGCGCTGCAGCCCTACATGAATGGCAAGACGAAGATCGGCTGACATGCGAATACTGGTTACAAATGACGACGGCATTCATTCGCCGGGCCTTGCCGTCACCGAAAAGTTCGCCCATGCCTTGAGCGATGATGTCTGGGTGGTGGCACCGGAAAATGAACAGTCGGGCGCATCCCACTCCCTAACCCTGACTTCGCCCTTGCGCCTGCGCCAGATTGCGGAGCGTCGCTTTGCCGTT
>Ga0307475_10002789_pt1 | contig 10555 bp, 4 predicted proteins | sample atmos_gasesECM1C_FD_203317 | JGI IMG/M metagenome (GOLD analysis project Ga0307475, IMG submission 203317) | Hardwood forest soil microbial communities from Morgan-Monroe State Forest, Indiana, United States - atmos_gasesECM1C_515 | ecosystem: Environmental > Terrestrial > Soil > Temperate...
GTCAGCGAGCGCTTCTTAGGCACCGTTCGCGAAGCCTGCAATCTCCGCCGCAAGGGCCGCGGCACGGAATTCGACAAGTGGTACTCATAGGGAGGGTGCGCGTGCAGAGCTACGACTTGATCGCAATCGGTTCCGGGCCCGCAGGCGAGAAAGGTGCCGCTCAGGCTGCTTATTTTGGCAAGCGCGTCGCGGTGATCGAGCGCGAGGCGGTTCCCGGAGGCGCCTGTGTCAACACCGGCACGATTCCGAGCAAAATCCTCAGGGAATCGGCTTTGTATTTTTCTGGATTGAAGCAGCGCGGCCTTTACGGCATCGACTACTCGCTCCGCGAAGGCCTCACCGTTAAGGATTTCATGCACCGGAAAGACGTAATCGTCGAGCACGAGCGATACAAAGTCCAAAAAAATCTGGCCGAGCACGACGTGGATGTTTTCTCTGGAGCTGCAACTTTCCAAGGCGCTCATTCGCTGGTCGTCACTGCCGAGCGCAAAGCGCCGGTTCAGTTGCGTGGAGAAGTAGTCCTGATTGCTACCGGCTCGCGTCCCCATCGGCCTGCAGAAATTCCCTTTGACGATGAATGTATTTTTGACTCCGATTCTATTCTCAAGATGGACCCGATCCCGCACTCCCTCGCCGTGGTCGGCGGCGGTGTAATCGGCTGCGAGTATGCTTCCATCTTCACGGCGCTCGGAGTTAAAGTCTCGCTCGTCGATGCCCGCGACCGTGTGCTTCCGTTCCTTGATCCAGAACTTTCCGAGCTGCTTCAAGACAAGCTCACCGAGATGGGCGTCGAATTTTTCCTTGAGGAGCGCGTCGTTGCAACGCAGCGCTCCGGCAAAAAAGCGAAGCTGGCGTTGAAGTCAGGAAAAACGATCGAGCCCGACACCGTTCTCTTCGCTGCTGGCCGCCGTGGCTGGGTGGAAGGACTCGGCCTAGAGAAAATTGGTCTTGCCTTGAACCAGCGCGGCTACATCGATGTGAACGAGTCCTATCAAACTTCGGTTCCCGGAATCTACGCCGCCGGAGACGTGATCGGCTTTCCCGCACTCGCGTCCACCTCGATGGAGCAGGGCCGCGTGGCCGTATGCCACGCATTTGGATTCAAGTACAAGCAGCGCCTAGCTTCGCAGCTTCCCATGGGCGTCTACACGATTCCGGAAATTTCCTCGATTGGCGAAACCGAACAGAGTTGCCGAGAGAAGGGAATTGCATGCGAAGTTGGGCGCGCCCACTATGCGAACAACGCGCGCGCCGCTATGGCTGGCGACTTGACCGGACAGCTGAAGCTCGTTTTCCGTCGTGCCGACCGGCAGCTTCTCGGCGTGCACATCATCGGGGAAAGCGCCACCGAGTTAATTCACGTAGGAATGATGGTCCTCGAGCTGGGCGAGACGATCGACCGTTTCATCGATTTCGTTTTCAATTTTCCGACACTATCGGAGATGTTCAAGTACGCTGCGTACGACGGCCTCGGAAATCTCGCAGGGCACAAGCTGCGTGAAGGGTGAGAAGGAACGAACTTTTCAGTTCGTGGGATTGCGAGGGAATTTCAAGTAGGGTAGGCGAACGCCCTGGTCGAGAACTTGATCGGCGCGAGTGTTCGCGGGGGCCTCAAAGCCAACCATTCCGCCTGCGGTAACGAAATCATCCTGATCGACGCCATCGCCGCTGACTCCGAGTCCGCCCACGAGTTGCCCGTTCACATACAGCGGAACGGAGCCAGGGAAAAAGACAATCCCGCTCTGGTTAGAATGCGCTCCCTGATTGCTCGAAGAGACGTGCGCGCCTTCAGTGCAGGCATTGGCCGTGTCTTCGAGGAAGAGGTTGAAGAACGGCCCCGGTGACGAGCCGTCAATCCCCGGAGGGTAAAACGGCTGGGCACCAAAACTGATGGTGCGATTTGTCACCGCCGTGCCCATTGGCACGCCGGGCAAGTCCGTAGCACTGCGATTCGAGCCAGAGAAGTAGATCACGTTGCGTGCTTTGCTTGTGGCAACGTCGATGCTGAAGATCGTGGCGTCGTGCATGCGGAAAAGGCCGATGATCGTGCCATCTAGGTCGGCGACCGCTATCATCATGCGCGCGCGTGACCCGATCGGCAATCGAATCACCGCTCGCGTCTGATTTGCAGTCGCCACTGCGTTGTCCGCGATTTTCATCACGTCCGTAGCCTTCAGACCGCCGACTGGCCCGTCGTTCGGCCCCACCAGCCAGAGGTCGGGCGGCGGCCCCGCGCTGTCGACCGGAGTGACGACATACTGTGCGGAATTGAACGTACCGCTGGGTGGTTGCAAATCACTCGGCGCGGATGTGTTGTTTACGAACGGTAGCTCGATCCCGCCTACCACCACCACGCCGGGCGTCGGCAACGGAAAATGGAAGCCGATTCCGTCGGTCTGCGCTGCAGGTACACCCGCCAGCCCTGCGCCGCTAAACGCGACAAATTCCGCGACGTCGAGTGGCGCCCCCGAAATCCCAATGCCGCCGGCCAGGTGCGATGTCCCTAAAACGGGGTCGTCCTTGAAGATCGGTACTCCCCCAGGATTCACATCGCCGATTGCTTGGACGTCGTTGCCCGCCCTGTCCATGATGTCTCTCTTACCCGTGATGATTCCGAGGTGGCTTGGGGTTCCGCCGATCAGCCTAGGCAGAGGAATCTCCTGCCCCGGAAGGAAACTCGTTGAGAGCACGCAACCGCGATTCGTGTTTTCGATTCCGTATAGATCAGCGTTGGGCGTGTTGGCAATTCCTGGCGGGAAGTGAATGCCGCTGATGAACCGCACTGTACGCGACGACAAAGGTGCCTGGTCGTTACTGAAAAATGCGGCGGTGCGGGCCAGAGATACGGCCAGCTCTTCCGTCGGTACCATAACACCGAGGTTGCTGGCCGACATTGCCGGCGTGTTCAGCCCTTTCCAAACCGCCAGAATGCGCCCCAGCCGATCGACGACCGCGATTGCCATCGAGTCGGAATTCGCCGTTGCTGCGGCAGTCCGCACTAGCAGGTCCGCATCATTTGCATTAAGAAAAGCCGAACCTGCCGGTGGCTCTGGAAACTGCGCCGCTCCGTTCCCGCTGTTGGCGGGGTCGCTTCCGGCTCCACCACCGCAGGAAGCGAGTCCAATGCATAACGCGAGACATGGCGCCACACTTCTGAGCAGTGGGCCCGTCGAATATCGGCCAAGCGTCAGGACCATGGGGATGTCCGCTCTTCTATCACAGCTCGGACACTCACTCAATGGCCTCACGCCGCCAGATTGATTCTGAGATAAGAACACGCCTCCGATCTCGATTTCCTCCGCTTTTGAATAGCTCCGGCAAAAGCGCTTGCCCGCCCGGATGGGACTGTGATAGCTAAGTGCTGCGCTTCGCTTCACCAACAAGCTCGTCGGCGGTTCAGGAAAACGTGGATGCTCTCCGCGTCCCTCATTCTACGGAATCGTGCGCCGCTAAAGACTGTCCTGTATTTGCGCCTCATTGCGGGCGTTTGTCTCGCCGTTACGGTCCCGCCACCGAGTGTGCACTCTGCGAAGCGGTTCGACGGACCCACGAAGCGTCCCCCAGTCACGAAGGCGCACCGGCGCTCGGGGTCGCGCACCTCGACTTCACTCAACACGACGTCCGCAAGCACAACCAGTGCGATCCCTGTGGGCACGAGCGGCAGCGCCACGGACGGCGCAAGCTACAGTTCATCGCTGCAGGACACCAGCCAACAGCGCATCCCGCAGCAGAAAAAGGTTCAATCCGGCGCGATCGAAGGAATCGTTCGCGACGCCAACGGGAGGGGATTCCCCGGCGCAACCGTTACTCTCCGCGATCTGTCCACCAGCGAAGTCTGCAAGAAATGCAGCGTCATGACGAATGCCGGCGGCGTATTCCGCTTCATCGATGTGCCGCCTGCGAGTTACGAACTGACCGTCGAGCAGGAGGGATTTGAGACATACACGGACCAGCGCATCCAAGTTGGCCCGGGACAATTGATCGACCGCGACATCAAGCTGCTCCCTACAACCCCTCTGGCTCCGGCTACGAAACAGCAGGTTCCGGAGATGCCGCAGGGGCAACCCGGGGGAATACCCGCCGCGACACCGCCGCAGCCTGCCGAAGCGCCGTATCCCGGCTTGATACAGCGCGCCGAGCGGCCGCCTGAGCCTGAGCAGCCTCCATCGGAGCCTTTGCCGCCCGCGAAGAAAGTATTTCAGCCGCAGCCCGATCGTTGGGTGGTCGCAATGCCAGATTGGGACCGCTACGGCGTAGGCAACGAGCGCCCCTACGTGCGGAGCCACAGGTTCGATCCGTTCGACCGCAACAAATTGAAGGGCGACTATCCGATCATCGGCAATCAAACTTTCTTCAATCTCACAGCAACGAGCGACACGTTTTTCGATGGACGCAAGCTGCCGACTCCGAGCGACGTCAGCACGGCGAATCCCGGCTCGCCGGGATTCTTTGGCCATGGCCAGCAAGCGTTTCTCGATCAGACATTTCTGTTCTCCTTTAACCTGTTCCACGGCGACACTTCGTTTCGCCCGATTGACTGGCAGATTCGAGTCACGCCGGTGATCAGCCTGAATTATCTCGACGTGCGCGAGCTGGGGATCGTCAACATCAACGTGACGCGCGGTACGTCCCGCCTGGATTCGCACGTCGGTTTGCAGGAAGCGTTTGCCGAGGTGAAGCTCGCCGACCTAGGACCGAACTACGATTTCGTTTCCGTGCGGGCTGGCATCCAGGAGTTCAACAGCGATTTTCGCGGATTTCTGTTTTCCGAGGAGCAGCCCGGGTTGCGCATTTTCGGCAACCTACACTCCAACAAGATTCAATACAACGCCGCTTACTTCAACTTCCTTGAGAAGAACACGAATAGTGGGCTCAACTCGATCGCTCTACGTAATCAGCAAGTAATCATCGCGAATGTCTTCCGGCAGGATTTCCTTTTCCAGGGATACAGGGCGCAATTCAGCGTCCACTACAACAAGGATGACGGCAACATCCATTTCGACGACAACGGATTCCTGGCGCGCCCGGCGCCAATTGGCTCTGTCGTCTCCGGCGGCACGGTGCGCGCCCATGCAATTCACGCGGCCTACGTCGGCTGGACCGGCGACGGCCACATCGGCCGCCTGAACCTGACACACGCCTTTTATCAGGCCTTCGGCAATGACAGCTTCAACGGCATCGCGGGCAGACCCGTGACGGTCAATGCGCAGTTTGGCGCGGCCGAACTTTCCTACGACAAGGATTGGGCGCGCTTCAAAGTCTCGGCGTTATATGCTTCCGGTTCGGCAAATCCGCGTAGCGGACGCGCGAGAGGATTCGACTCGATAGAGGATTTCCCGGAATTCGCCGGAGGAATCTTCAGCTTGTGGAATCGTGAAGGCATCCGGCTCACCGGAACAGGAGTTACGCTCACACCACCCAACAGCATCTTGCCGGATCTTCGCTCGAGCAAGGACGAAGGTCAGGCAAACTTCGTGAATCCGGGCATTTTTCTCGTCAACGTGGGAAGCAATCTCGACGTCACGCCGAAGCTGCGGGCCTTCATCAATCTGAACTACTTGCAGTTCATGCGCACGGAGGCCCTCGAGCTACTCCTCTTCGAGCGCGCGATCCACCGCTCGATCGGCTACGACTATAGTATCGGTTTCCGATACCGTCCGCCGCTGACGGAAAATATCATTATCACTTTCGGCGCGTCGGGGCTGACTCCTGGGCAGGGTCTCCGCGACATCTACGGCGGCCAGAATTTGTTTTCGCTGTTCACGGACTTGCGCTTTACATTCTGAGAGCCAAATTTCGTCTGGTTCTTCAGAAAGCAGAACACTCAATGGACCGCTTCTGCGGATCGGATGATCGAGTGGGATCGGATAGAAACGTTGCCCGGCGCCAGAAGCCCTGGCACTTTATCTCTGCCGCACTATTCCTGAGTGTGTGCCTCGCGCTCGCGGCGGAATCGCCCTCCAATGTCCAGCAAGGGCAGGAAATGCAAGAGGGCAAGCAGCCCCATTCCATGCAGGCAAATACCATTGGGCAATCGCAGGCTGGCGTTGACCGCAAGAACGCCGGCTGCACCAGCTGCCACACGAACACCGACGAGCCGACCATGCATTCCAGCGGCACTGTTCGTCTGGCATGCATTGATTGCCACGGTGGGGATCCAAGTATCAGTGTCACTTCCGGAATGGCGCCCACTGCAGCGGAATATCAGGAGGCAAAGAAGAAGGCCCATCCGAAATCGAAGTTGCCCGAATTCGCGCGCACCTCCGCTAATCTCGTGCGCCCGGCAACGAGATGGCTGAAGGAGAACTACGATTACATCCGCTTCATAAACCCGGGTGATTTGCGGGTCGCTCCACAAACTTGCGGTCAAATCGGATGTCACGTCAGGGAAGTTCGGCGCGTGCAGACTAGCATGATGACCACCGGCGCGATGCTCTGGGGCGCTGCGCTTTACAATAACGGCGCATTTCCGGTGAAGAATGCGCGGTTCGGTGAAAGCTATTCGGCCAACGCCGTGCCACAAGCCATACACATGGTCCCGCCGCCGACCCCGGAGGAAACTCGTACAAAAGGCGTGCTCGCCGAGCTTACGCCTCTGCAGCGCTGGGAGGTTTCCCAGCCGGGCAATGTTTTGCGCGTCTTCGAGCGCGGTGGCGAAAAGAAAAGCGAAATCGGCAACCCGAACCGCGAAGAAGAATCAGGAAGGCCGGACGACAAGCTGGGCACACGCGGCTTCGGCACGGAGTTACGAACCGATCCAGTTTTCTTGGGTTTGCAGAAAACACGCCTTCTCGATCCGTTGATGTACATGTCGGGAACCAACGATCATCCGGGTGATTACCGCTCGAGTGGCTGTTCTTCGTGTCATGTCGTCTATGCGAACGACCGGTCGCCCGACCATTCCGGCCCGTATGCCAAGTACGGCAATCTGGGCCAAACCGTCACTGTCGACCCGACGATACCTAAGAACGAATCCGGCCATCCGATTCGTCATTCCTTCACACAGGCCATTCCTTCGAGCACCTGCATGGTCTGCCACGTGCATCCCGGAACGAACATGGAAACGACGTATTTTGGTTACACGTGGTGGGACAACGAAGCAGACGGGGAATTCATGTACCCCCGCAAACAGCGCCGTCCTTCCGAAGACGATCGGTACGAAGCGGCACAAGCGAATCCGGAGCCGGCGGCCGTGCGCGGCTTATGGTCCGATCCGAAATTTCTGGCGCAAGTGGGGAGCCCGGAGTTCAACAAGCAGCTCAAGCAAACGCAGTTTGCCGATTTTCACAGCCACGGCTGGATCTTCCGAGCAGTTTTCAAGCGCGACCGCAAAGGTAATTTGTTGGACGCCGATGACAAGGCTGTCTCGCCCGACGATCCGGACAAATTCGCGAAGGCCGTGCACCTGAAAGACATCCACCTCGAAAAAGGAATGCAATGTATCGATTGCCACTTCGAGCAGGATAACCACGGCAACGGAAATCTCTACGGTGAGCCGCGCGCGGCGATCGAGCTGGATTGTATCGATTGTCATGGAACGATTGAAAAGCACGCGACATCGATCACGTCCGGGCCGGCTGCGCCTCCCGGCGGGACGCATCTCGAACTGCTGCGAACACCCTGGCGACACCGCCGATTTGAGTGGCGCGGAGGCAAACTGTATCAACGCTCGATGGTCGAGCCGAACCTTGAGTGGGAAGTTGTGCAGACACTCGATTCAATCACACCCGGCAATGGTCATTACAGTGAAAAATCGCGCTGGGCGAAAACCGTTCGCCTTGACGGCACCACTTGGGGCGATGTGCCCGCCGATGAGTCCGACCTCGCTCACCCGAACAGCAAAATGACGTGCTACTCGTGCCACACTTCGTGGACCACTAACTGCTGGGGTTGCCACCTGGGCATGATGGCGAACCAGCGTCGGCCCATGCTGCACAACGAAGGACTGATGACGCGCAACTGGACGACCTATGCTTTCCAGGTCCTGCGCGATGACGGCTTCATGCTTGGGATCGACGGCACCGTGACGGGCCATCGCGTAGCTCCAGCACGTTCGTCGTGCGCGATTCTGGTGAGCTCGCAGAACGCAAATCGCGAATGGCTCTACTACATGCAGCAAACGACCTCGGCCGAAGGCTTCGCAGGCACAGCATTCAGTACCTTTGTGCCGCATACCGTGCGATCGAAGGAAACCAAAGGCTGCGAGGACTGCCACATTTCGCGGAATGGCGACAACAACGCGTGGATGGCGCAACTTCTGCTGCAGGGCACGAACCTCGTGAATTTCATGGGTCGCTATATCTATGTTGCCGACGGCAAGAGGGGCTTCGATGCGATTGTTGCCGCTGAGCACGACGAACCGCCCGCAATTATCGGCAGCTATTTGCAGCGCCTCGTCTATCCTGACGACTACAAGCGGCATCTCGCACACAAGCGCGAACTGGAGCATGCGTATCATCATGAAGGCGACGTTCTCGACGTGCAATTGCGCGGCGAATATCTTTACGCCGCTAGTGGCAAGGGAGGCATCCGCGTCTATGACGTTGCGAACATCGACAACAAAGGATTCTCCGAGCGCATGGTCACAGCACCGGTGTCTCCGCTCGGCCAGCGCTTCTACCTTGCTACAAGGAATGCTCAGGCCATTGCCAGCCCATCGACGCTCGCGCTCGATCCGGCGCGCTCGCGCCGCCCGGAAAACGAAGAAGGACCCATTCATCCGATCTACGCCTTCCTGTACGTCGCGGACAAAGAAGAAGGTCTGGTAGTTGTCGGTGACCCGAACGTTAAGGGCAAGAGTCCGGGCGTGAGCACGCTGCTCGATGGCGACCCGCGGAATAATTTCTTGAAGCGCACGCTGGCGTTCAATCCGAAGGGAGCCCTGACAGGTGCGCGGCGCATCACGATTGTGGGCACTTATGCCTACATGTTATGCGACCGCGGTTTGGTTGTGGTCGACTTGACCAATCCACTTGCGCCCAGGGTCACAGCGCAGATCGGCGCGCCTGACCTCGTCGACCCGCAAGGGATCTCCGTCCAGTTTCGCTACGCGTTTGTCGTGGATCGTCAGGGTCTGAAGGTGTTAGACGTGACGGCGCTCGATCACCCGCTCGTTGTCGCTGGCGCGGTTGTGCCGTTGGAAGATGCGCGCAACGTCTACATCGCGCGCACGTACGCGTACGTGGCGGACGGGAAGGAAGGTATTGCGATTGTGGACGTCGAAAAACCTGAGCATCCGTATGTGGATCAGATCTTTTCGGAGGGCGGCAAACTGAACGATGTTCGCGATGTCAAAATTGGAATGGTAGATGCGAGCGCATTTGCATTTGTCGCCGACGGCCGCAATGGTCTGCGCATTCTGCAATTGCTTTCACCGGAGGATTCGCCCAATGCTTACGGGTTCAGTCCAAAGCCCACTCCGAAGCTGATCGCTACGTATCGCACGCACGGGCCTGCATTGGCCATCTCAAAGGGAACGGACCGCGATCGCGCGGCAGACGAGAGCGGCAATCAGCTGGGCGTGTTCGGACGCCGTGGCGCGCGCCCACTGAACCACGAGGAAGCCCTACGGCTCTACCTGCGTGACGGCAAACTCTACAGAGTCACCAACGACCCTCCGGGAGCCGCACATCCTTTGGCGCCTTACCGCGGCGAATGATCCTCCGGTCGAACACCTGACAGGCATCAACCTGTGCTCCGTCGTCACTTTAAGTCAATCCGAACACGGGCGACCTGCTGAAGCAACAATCGGAGTCCGAGTTCGGAAGAACTCTCAAAGTGATTTCATTACGAGCAGGATGCGGTCGTCTTCGTGATTTCCGCCTCGTGAGTGCTTGTCCACTTCCGCGAGCACCGCGCGCACGATTTCTTCGGGCGCGCCCGCGCGCAGATTGCCCACCAAATCCGCGAGACGCGGACGGCTGAATTCGACTCCGACGGCGTCCATGGCTTCCGAGATGCCGTCGGTATAGGCCACGAGGAGATCACCGGGCCCCAGTTCCACGGTGGCGCATTCGAATTTCACATCCGGCAGAAGACCGACAATCATTCCGCCGGTCTCGAGCCATTCCGTCCGCCCGTCGGCGCGGATCACTGCAGGCGGGACGTGACCGGCATTCACGTAGCGGATTCTCCGCCCCTCGTTCTCGACCAGCGCAAGAAACATGCTCAAGTATTTTGTCGTGCGCCCTTGGGCCCTGGATGGGCGTGCGCCCATCAGGATTTTTTGATTGATCGTAGCCGGCAGGTCTTCGAGGGGGGCTACGCGATCGGCAAGTGCGTGCAGCATGGCTTGTACATTGGCCATCACCAGCGCCGACGCCGCGCCTTTACCTTCCACGTCCGCGACGACGAGGAGCAGCGCCTCTTTTCCATCCGCATTCACGTTCAGGAAATCGTAATAGTCGCCGCCCACCTTCTGCGAAGCGCAATGCGACACGGCAATCTTGATTCCCGGCAGAGCTGGCGGCGCTTCGGGAAGAAATCCGGCCTGAATCTCGCGCGCCAGCTCCAGGTCTCGCTCCATCTTTTCTTTCTCGATGTGCTCACGGTGCAG
>Ga0307475_10002790_pt1 | contig 10553 bp, 7 predicted proteins | sample atmos_gasesECM1C_FD_203317 | JGI IMG/M metagenome (GOLD analysis project Ga0307475, IMG submission 203317) | Hardwood forest soil microbial communities from Morgan-Monroe State Forest, Indiana, United States - atmos_gasesECM1C_515 | ecosystem: Environmental > Terrestrial > Soil > Temperate...
GCAAATAGCGTTCGCGCACGCTCAAAAGCGTCGCGCACGGTATCTTCCATCTGCGACTGCGTGTGCCCCACAAAATTGCGGCTGGAATTATCCAACTCGCTGGTGAAGGCACTGGAAAGCTCGCCCGCCTTATCTCGTAGCTGCGAGCCGGCTTGCTCCACCGCTTTTTCCGTCACGTTCTGGATATGCGTTTGCGCTTTCTTCTCGTACCATTCCGCGGATTTGAAAACATCCTGGATGGCTTGATGCTTGATGTCGCTGAGCTTTTCTTCCATCTCGGCGATGTTCCGGCTGGTAACGGCACGCGCGGTTTCGTCCAGCAATTGTTCCGCGCCCCCGAGGTTATCCTTGAATCTGGAAACCGACTCCGCGAAGGCCTCGTCCGCCGCGGTCCTAATGCGGTCCTGCTGCATGGAAATCGCCGCATCCAGAAGCGCTCGTCCGCCAGCCATGCGTTGAAGCGATTCCTCTGCGTTTTGCACGTGCGGCGCGACCATCCCTGAAATGCGCTGTTCAAATTCCCCCGCCGCCCGATTGCTGGCTTCTTCAAAGGCTGTTCGCAACCTGGAGGTTACGTCTTCGAACAGCGATTCCGACCTACGGTGCAGTTCATTTCTGTGCAAGCTCAGCACGTCATCCAGTTGGGTGTGGAATCCCACTAGCGCTTGCTCGTGCAAAACTCCCAGCCGGTTCGAAAAATTCTCTACAGTGGTCGCGGACTCATTGGCGCGCGCCACTCCGAATTCCAGCCGCTCCGCCGTTTCTTGCAGGGACTCACGAAGGCCTAGGAGCCGCTGCTCCACGTCGCCAACGACGCGAGTTTGCGCTGTATGCAAGGAGGTTTCCAGACTGGCCTGCCAAAGCGCCTTGGCCATTTCCATTTCTCGCGCCAGATGCGCGTCGTGATCGAGCCGCGCGGTGGACAAGTTCAACACCACCTGCTGTTGAACCTCCTCGGCCGCCAACCGCAAAGTCTGCCAGTGCAGATCCAGCGTTTCCTGACGCGAACGTTCCGACTCTTCGACCGCCCTAGCTGCTGCCGCCATGATTTGTGACTCGGTGTTGGCCGCCTGGGCTTTGAGCCGGACCAGCGCTTCCTCGCGGACCCGCGCGGCCTCTTCCATAGTGCGAGCCGCGGCGTCGGCGCGTTCCATGATATGGGCTTCGGTTTCTTCCGCCTGGATGGCCAGGTTCACGCTGGTTTCTTCACGCAACTGTGCGGCTTCCTGTTGCGCTCGGCCTACGGTCTCGGCTTCCGCCTGCAACCGCGCCTCTACCTCCGCGGCTTGCGACTTCAATCGCGTGGCAACTTCCTCGGCTTCCTTGAATAAAGTCACCAGAATTTCGCCGCTGTTTTTCAACTGCTCGACATGCTGCTCGCGCTGCACCTTACCTTCTTGCTCAAGTTGCGAACTTAGCTCACGCCGGGTTTGTTCCAGTTGTGGTGTCAGCCAATTCGTCAATTCGCGGCGCGTCGATTCCGCTGCCACAGTGCCGGCGTCCTGCGCGTGCTTCACGGTTTCTTGTTTAATTTTGTCGATAAGCTGCGAAGCTTCCTGGGCCACCGCGTGGCTGGCCGCTTCTCGCGCTGCCGCCTGAATCTGTTGCTTGGCATCGGCGACCAGTCGTGCCAGTTGTCGCGCCAGTTGTAGTGAAGCGTCGGTAGTGCTTACCGGAGAAGGGAAGGCCCGCAAGTTATCGTTCATGTGCACCGCCGAATGCTCGAATTCATTTTGAGCAGGTACTTCTTGCTCGATCTCGTTTGCCTGCGGCTCCGACGGCGTACCGGCGCTATGCTGCTGCGCTTCGACGTCGGGATATGGGAACCAATCTTCGGGAGGAAAAGCGATGCCCCAGAAGTTGCCGGGGGTCTCCAATTCGAGCGCCACTTGAAAAAGTTGCCGCACCGTTCGCGGCCGCTGAATCCAAGCTACTCGCCCACGCACCACTCGTGGCGGCTGCCCGGAATCCGGATGCGGAATCTCCAACTTCACCCACATATTTTTCAAAACATAATGCTTTGATTGAAAGCGGCATCCGTGGCAATTAATGATCAGAGTTGAAGTGTTCTCGGTAAACGGACGTCCGATGGCGTCCACTCCGGTGACCGCCAGGGGCACAGCCTGCACGATGCGCGTGCTGCGGCGCTTCCGTAGATCCGAGTTGGCATGGGCCGCTGCGCCTGTTGACATTTCCGTAGTTCCCTCGGTTGTATTGCCGCTCATCTCATCCGTCACTCGTCTTATACTCCCACGTCCACGGGACTTTTCTAAATTTCTCGTTGCGGCGGTTTCCTCTCGCTTTCGATTCTTGCCACGCAGGAAGTCCATCAATCTCGGGATGGGGGTCCAACGCACAAAGCCATCAAAATGAGACACATACGTTAACTTGCGACGATCCTATCGCGTGAACCTTACGGCACAAGTCAAGCCTGGCCAAACACGACGTGTAGGGCGCCGGGGTTGGGATAGCGCAACTCCTTGCCGGGAACTTCGCAGAAACCAGACTCTATACTCAAATTTGCTCTTTGCCTAGACAGTCCCACCAGTACTAATTTTTGGCCGTAAAGTCCTACCAGTACTATCTTTGCGAACAACGGACTTTCACCTTCGTTCTATTAAAGCTCGCGTCTACCTTCCATCGCTTTCAACATGGTCACTTCGTCCGCGTACTCCAAATCAGCTCCCACCGGGATGCCCACCCCGATCCTCGTGACTTTCACTCCCAGAGGCTTCAGCAATTTAGAAATATACACCGCAGTGGCCTCGCCCTCGGCAGTGGGATTGGTCGCCACGATAATCTCTTCGATGCCTCCGCCCTTCAATCGTTCGATGAGCGATTTGATTTTTAGTTGTTCCGGTCCACGGCCCGATAGCGGCGACAACGCGCCGCCCAAAACGTGGTACATCCCGGAATACATCCGCGTCTTCTCGATGGCCATGATGTTGTGCGCTTCTTCCACCACGCAGATGGTGCGGTGGTTTCTCGTCGGCCCCACGCAGTAAAGGCAAGGATCGGTATCCGTGATGTTGTGGCACGTGGAGCACTCGCGGATTTTTTCTTTGGCATCGCGAATGGCATCCGCCAATGCCAAAGCGTTCTCCGGCGAGCTTCGCAACAGGTGAAACGCCAATCTTTGAGCTGTTTTCTGGCCAATTCCCGGAAGATGCTTCAATTCATCGATCAGTCGTTCCACAGGCGCGGCAAAATCAGGCATCCCTGATGTGTAGCACACGCCGCGATTAGGAGCAAACCGCTCCGCCAACGGTTCTGGAGAAACCTAAATTTTGGAAGTTAATTTGTAGCGGAAATTCAAAACAGGCCGGGAATCTTTAACCCTGATAGGCCGGGAACGTTGCCTGCAATATTCTTCATCTGGCTGGCCAGTTCCTCGTCGACTCGCCGCGACGCTTCATTCACCGCCGCGCGCACCAGGTCCTGCAACATTTCCTGGTCCTTGGCCGCAAAAACTTCCGGCTCAATGCGAATCTCCACAATCTGCTTCTGGCCGTTCATTTTGACATTGACCATGCCGCCGCCCGCGGAGGCTTCCACGTTTACGGAATTAACCTGCCGCTGCAAGTCATCCTGCAACTGCCGGAATTTAGAAAGCATCTGTTGGAGTGCGTTGACTTCCATCAGCTTCATTCCTCTTGCGCCCGTCGCACTTCGGAGATTTTGCCGCCGAAGCGCTGCAGTATCGAACGCACCATCGGATCGCGTTCAAACTTGGCCCGAAGTTCCTGCTGCTCCGAACCCGCGCGCGTTGCCGGCGGCGGACTCGTATTGACTGCAAGTTTAGCACACACCCGCACCGGGTGACCGAGCACGTTGCTCGAAATGCCACGAAGCTTTTCCAAAGAGTCGCGTCCCTCCAACATTTCCGCGAAAGATTTTTTCGCCGCGGGAAAATGAAGTTTCAGTTCCGCGCCGGTAACTTCCCAAACGGTGGCATGTTCCAGCAATTCGCCCAGGAATTTTTGTTGAGTTTGCACCGCAGCTTTTATTTGCGAAACCTGCTCTGGCGTGATTCCTTCGTGGCGCAAGGAGTTCTCAGTGGCGGCGCCTGCGAGTTCGCCATGTCCGCTTTGCACATTTTCCGCTTCACATTCTGCGGTCCTGACAGAATCATTCGAACGCGGCGGGATAGGCGTTGCGGGGGCGGAAGCAGGAGTCGCAGCCACCGTTGAATCTCCAAGCCCGGTGAGAAGCGGTGCGGGCGTGCTTGAATCACGGGCACCTGTTACCGCTGAAGCATTCTTTGCAACCAAGTCAGCCGCTGCGAAAGTGCGCGGCTCATGCTCCGCAGTTTTAAATGCCACTGGCGAAGGCGCGCTCAACGAAGTCGCGGCGGGCATAGCGAAACTTGTCTTCACAGATGAATTCGCGCTCGTTCCGGCCGCAGCCGCGCGTCGCGCAGGAACCGGCGATCCTGTTCCAGCTGCTCCACCGGTTCCACTTTTTATTTCCGTCAACAATTCTTCGAGCGGCGCCAGCCGCGCTGCATTGATCAACCGCAACAAGCCCATCTCGAGATGGATTCGCGGGTCGGGCTTGTGCCGCAGGTCATCATCGGTCTGCAACAAAATCTGAAAAAATCGTGTCAGGTCCTCTTCGCTGAAGAGCGCGGCAGCTTCCGCCAGCGCCGGACGCTGATCCGCCGTGGCCGCAATCAGATCCGAATCTGCCCCGCACACTTTGGCTATCAGCAGATTCCGCATGTGACGAATCGCTTCGCGGCAAAAATGTTGCAGGTTGCGGCCTTCTTTTTGAAAGGTATGGACCAGCCCCAGGGCCCTGTCGGCTGAGCCTTCCGCAATGGCGCTCACGAGCGTAGCCAACGCGTCGTCGGGAACCACACCCAGAAGTTCGCGCACCGCATCATTGGTAATTACTTCGCCGCAGTACGCGCGCGCCTGCTCCAGCAGCGACAGCGCATCGCGCATGCTGCCTTCCGCCATGCGCGAAATGACCGCCAGCGCTCCCGCGTCGATCTTCAGATTTTCCTTCTGGGCGATTTCTTCGAGGCGCGCGGTGATTTCACCAAAGGTGAGCGCGCGAAAATGGAAATGCTGCGAGCGCGACCGGATAGTATCCACCAGATCTTCCGGCTGCGTGGTAGCCATCACGAAGATCACCCTATCAGGCGGTTCTTCGAGCGTCTTCAGCAACGCATTGGAGGCTTCACCCGTGAGCATATGCGCCTCATCCAGAATCACCACCTTGCTTCGCGAAGACGCGGGAGCGTAGCGTACCATTTCCCGCAATTCGCGAATCTGGTCGATACCCCGGTTGGAGGCCGCGTCAATCTCAATCACATCCAGGGAAGTTCCCGCGGCAATCTCGCGGCATGAATCGCATTCCCCGCAAGGCGTCGCAGTTGGGCCGTGGACACAATTCAGCGCTTTCGCCAGAATGCGCGCCGCGGTGGTTTTGCCGACGCCACGAGCGCCGGAAAAAATGTAGGCATGCGCCACTCGGTCGTTCTTGATGGCATTCGCCAGGGTTTCTGTGACATGTTCTTGTCCAACTAGATCGCTGAATTTTTGCGGGCGCCACTTGCGGGCTATAACCTGGTAGCTCATTTGCGGGAATCGCTCCACCTGCGGGAACAGCATGCGTCGTACTTCACTGACAAAACTTGAAAAGAGGAACTTCGGGTGATCTGCGGCACAAGAGGTGTTCCCGGTACCGTTGCTCCCTTCCGGGCCTGGCGGGGTTCGCGGGACCTCGTTGCACAGAGCCCGAAGTTCCACGTTTCCACAGTCGCAAAATTTTTGCGTCTGCTGAACGAAAGTCTAGCACAGCAGCGTGAGCGCAGCCAGATTGCCTGCGCTCGTCGCCGTTTTTTTTCACACAAAAATTAATCGGAAGCTTTGGCAGCCTTGCTGGGATCGTCGGCCGGATTTACATAGTTTATTTTGAACGGGCCCACGCCGTGAACCTGCACCAGCGCGCCGTCCTTTGTTCCCGCGAAGTGATGCATGCGTCGCGGCATAAACACGTACGTTCCCATCGGAAGAGACGTCATCTTCGACTCGTCATAGGAATCGCCCATGCCCGCCATGAACGTCCCGGATATCACGGTTACATTTTCGTCGACCGGATGCCAGTGAGGGGGAAATTTCGTTCCGGCAGCGAATCGAAATTGAAAAACACACGGCGCCCCAGGTTTGTCGCAATCGCCATGCACTGGTCCATACTCGATGCCCGTCGCGAATTGCACCCATTTGATTTTGTTCGGCGTTCCTATGAACGGTTCCGGAGCCGCTGACTTGGTAGCCGCCGGTGCTTCCGCTTTGTTCTGCGCGGGCTTTTTGGGGGTTTCCTGAGCGCGTGCCAAAGCCAAAGTCAGCACTGCGCACATCACCAGGGTAAAAACCTTTGAAAAGTGGATTGTGAACATGAATCCTCCCTCGAAACCAAAATTGGCGGCACGATATCACACTCAATTGTTCGCGTAAATATTTCGGCCGGGCGAGAGGGCACCGTTGGCGAACGCGGCATCATCGCGTAGCACAAATTGTGTCTAGTTATGCAACACATCGCTAGAACATCGTATTTTCGTCCGGCGCCCGCGCAGTACACTACACCCGGATGGAGTTCCTCCCCATCCACCCCGCGTTGCCTTTCGCGAACGCCGGGTCCGCGGCGCCAGCGGAAACTTTCCGGCAGAGCCGGGATCGCCCCACGACACGGGGTCAGCCCACGCACGTCGTGTGGGCAGGAGGAAATTCATGAAGTCATGGTTGTCCGCAGTTTTGGCTGGCGCGTTGCTTTTCTCGACCGCGCCGGTCTCCCATTCCGAGCCACGCCCCGAGCCGCGCCCCGAGCCGCGCAAAGTCGCTCCCGGAACCGAAGTGCGCCTGCACATCGTCGGCAACATCGGTACCGCCACTTCCCGCAACGGCGATACGTTTGTCGCCGTGCTTTCCGAGCCCGTCTTCGTCGGTAACACTTTGTTGATCCCCGCTGGCACGCGCGTCCATGGCACCATCGGCACCGTGGAGCGGGCGCGTCACTTTTCCGTTTTTCGCGGCCAGGCTTATATGGACCTGAATTTCCGCAGCCTCGAGATTGATAGCCGGCTGATCCCCGTGCACATGAGCATCCTCGAAATCCAGCGGCCCGGCGGCGACCGCGATGCTCCGCGCCGCCACGACGTAAAGATAGATGAAGGCCAAATCATCGAGGAAAGACACGACTACCGAGGCGACGTGTTAGGCGCTTCTATCGGCACCGGCGGAGGCGCCCTGGTGGGTTTGATTTTCAGCAACGTTGCCAGAGGATTCGGTTTCGGTATCGCAGGGAGCGCTGCCTACATCGTGGCTCGCAAAGGCAAGGAAGTAAATCTCCCGGCTGGAACCGGCATGCTCGTGAGCATCGACGACGCTGTAACTTTGCCGGGCACCGTAATGCCAGCCCCGGCGCCTCCGGCTGGCGAGTAGCGATCCGTCAAGCTGCTTCAAAACGAAAGGTACGCCGCAGCCGCCAAATATTGTGACGCGGCGGCGTGATGAGTTTCCTGTTTATGCCTGAATGTTCTTTATGGCGGAACATGGCGGAACATGGTTGAACGACCGGCAGCGCGCTTTTCGACGGCTCAGAGGAATCCAAAGCTTACCCAGGCGTAAAGCGACAAGACACAAAATCAAAGCCGGACAGATCCCGCCGCGGCAGCCCCGCGTAACTTTACTACGCACCTGGCTCGAGCTGATCTCGTTTCAGGTAACGATACAAACTGGTGCGCCCGATGCCCAACACTTGCGCGGCGCGCAAGCGGTTCCCCATGCACATCGCCAGCACTCGTTGAATATGCACCTTGCGAACTTCATCCAGTGAAAGCGGCCGCCATTCCGCGCCTTCCGCGGTACGCTGGCCGCGGTGTTGCAGATTTTCCGGCAAATCCGCCAAGTCGATAAAATCTCCGGTGGTGGTGATCGCGGCGCTGGAGATTACATTCTCAAGCTCGCGCACATTGCCGGGCCAGGGATGTTGCAGCAGCACCGTTTGCGCCCGCCGCGTTAATCCGGAAATACTCTTGCCATAAGTGTGGTTGTATTTCTTTACAAAGAATTGCACCAGCAGCGGAATATCCTCGAGCCGCTCGGTCAGCGAAGGCACGCGAATTTGAATAGAACTTAAGCGGTAGAACAAGTCTTCGCGGAACCGTCCCGCCAGCACTTCGCCACGGAGGTCTCGATTGGTGGCGGCAATCAACCGTACATTTACGTGCCATACTTCCGGTGAGCCCACCCGCTGTACTTCGCGGTTTTGTATCACCCTCAGGAGCTTGGCCTGCATGGCCAGCGAGGTCTCGCCCACTTCATCCAGGAAAACCGTCCCGCCGTCCGGGTATTCGAACAAGCCCGGCCGCATCTCCGTTGCGCCCGTAAAAGCCCCGCGCACACGGCCAAAAAGTTGGCTGTCCAGCAGGGTGTCCACCATGGCGGAACAGTTGCAAACCGCCAGGCGCTGTTGGCTTACCGGGCTCGGCTGATGTATGGCCCGCGCTACCAGTTCTTTCCCGTTGCCCGTCGGCCCCACCAGCAACACGTTGGTATAGTGGCGCGCCACCTTGCGCGCAAAGTCAAACACCTCGAGCATCACCGGGCTCTTGCCCACGATGCCGTGAAACTCCAAATCTCGCAGCAGTTGTTCTTCCAGCGCTCGCACCCGCCGCCGCTGGTCGTACAGCGAGGCCACATCGTCCAGCGCACGCTTCAAGCGCAGGCGATCCAGCGGCTTCGGCAAAAAATCCGTGGCCCCGCGCCGTATCGCTTCCAGAGCTGATTCGAGCGTATATTCTTTGGTGATGATGATGACGTGAACTCCGGGGTCCACGCGCAACAGGCGGTCCAGAAATTCGTAAGCATGTATCCCAGGCAAATGAACATCTGCGAGAATGACCCGGCACATCCCCGATTGCACCGGGCGTACCGCTTCCTCGGGATCGGCAGTCAACAGCGATTCATAACCTATCTCGGAAATCATTTCCGAGAGCACGCTTAACTGCTCGGGATCGTCATCCAGAATGCAAGGTGTGAGCGAACTGCGCGGCGCCACCACAATCGTCTTGATCTCCACATTTCCCACACCTCCTCTTTCGCAACTCTTCCTCCATTCCGCCGCACCCTTTCTCTCCTCCGCGCCTGCAACTGCAAAATTTAACTAAAGCTCCAGGATTGAGGCCATTACCCGCATGCTCCGGGCAGGCGCACAGAAATTCCTTTTCTCCATAACCACCACCACTACCCCGATTTCTACCATCACCTCATCCCCTTCGCCCGTTTCGACACTTTCCAAACCCGAACACGCCACGCCCCTGCCGTTAAACCTCGACGCCAAATGCAACCAGCTATCAGGGAGATTCGTGTCAGGTTGAACTAGTTGAAATAAGTCTAGAAATGACCACGAAGCAGAATGTTGGTGGCAAATGCCTCGATATATTTGTACACATTGTTAAAAAACAGCAAACCCACCAGTAATCCCAGCATCGCATAGCTATTCCCTCGCAGCCAGTTCAGATATTTTTGCGCGGTGCTCTCGCTCATGAAGATCATGATGCCGGTGCTCCCATCCAAGGGAGGAACTGGCAGAAGATTGAACGTGCCCAGCAATAGATTCAAAGAAAAGAACACGATCAATACCACGAAGGCGATCCCTGGACGCCCGGTCGCCGGATCTCTCCCCAGCAAGCCGGTGGACATACCCACCCGCAGACCGATCACCGCGAGAATCATCAATGTAAAGTTTGCCGCTGGGCCCGCCAGCGCCATCCAACCCGCTCTCCGCGGGTAGCGTCGCTCCCACGCCGGATCGAACGGCGCACTGGCCCAGCCAATCATGGATTGGTTTATGAAGTAGGACAGCAGCGGGATCAGCACCATCCCGAACGGCTCTCGCCGGATGTGCGGGATGGGATTCAACGAAACTTGCCCGCCCAAAGAAGCGGTCTCATCACCGCCGCGTTTGGCCACAAAAGCGTGGGCCGCTTCATGGCATGTGGTCGAAAAAAGAAACGCGACGTACCAGATGAATCCTTCCAACAGAAAATCAGGTGTGATATCGGGCATCGCGGAAGATTAGTTGCTGGGGCCCGCGATTGCAAGTTGGCAGCGTCACCAGACATGGTACTGAAAGCCGATGGCGTTCACCGTTTGAGAGACCATCATTTCGGCCTTTGCGGGCGCAACTATTGCCCGACATTTTTCCCTGCCTGTGTTCCGGCAGAGTCGCCGGCGCGCGTAACGCCGGACTCTCGCTTGGACCTGCCGCGCGGCCTAACTTTGACCTTTATTTCCGTCGCCGCCCGGGGCGCAATTTTCTTGGTGTTCGCAACCGCGCCCAGGAGTCGTTTAGGACCACTCACAAACGGATTCCCCGCCTCATAAAACCGCAGCACATGATCGGCCGCTCGCGTAATTCCAATCCGCACGGTTTCCCCGATCACTTTTTGCGCATCGCTTTGCTTGTCTTCACCGGTGATCGCGCCCAACCACAACGCGTTCTCACCGCACAAATCGACCCCATCATGGCTGCGATTGATTTGA
>Ga0307475_10002791_pt1 | contig 10551 bp, 6 predicted proteins | sample atmos_gasesECM1C_FD_203317 | JGI IMG/M metagenome (GOLD analysis project Ga0307475, IMG submission 203317) | Hardwood forest soil microbial communities from Morgan-Monroe State Forest, Indiana, United States - atmos_gasesECM1C_515 | ecosystem: Environmental > Terrestrial > Soil > Temperate...
GATTAGCTCAGACTGCTCCAACCGCAGGTCCTTACAAGGTCCTGAAGACCGCGAAAGTTGGCGGTGAAGGTGGCTATGACTACATCTTTGCCGACGTCAAGGGCCGTCGTTTGTATGTCCCGCGCGGTGGTCCGACGGGTCGATTGACGGTCTTCAATTTGGACACGCTTGAACCGGTGGGCACGATCGACAATGTCAGCGCCGGCGGTGCGACCGTCGATCCGAAATCCCACCACGGCTTCTCCACTACCAAACCCATCACCATGTGGGACGCGAATACTTTGAAGACCATTAAGACTATCGATGTGGACGGTCGTCCGGATGGCATCCTGTGCGATCCGTATAACCAGCGGGTATGGGTGCTGAGCCACAGGCCGCCCTATGCCACTGTGATCGACGCCAAGGAGGGCATGGTGGTGGGCACCCTTGACCTTGGAGGAGCGCCGGAGCAGGCAGTGAGCGACGGCGAAGGCACGATTTACATAAATATCTCGGATAAAGCTAACGTCGCCGTAGTGGATGCCAAGAAGATGGCGGTGACGGCGCACTACGACCTGAGTTCCAAGGGCTCTGGCGGAAGCGGGTTGGCGCTAGACGCGAAGAATCACGTGCTCTTTGCCTACTATCGCCAGCCGTCGCCTGTGGTAGTAATCCTGAACGCCCAGAACGGGAACATCATTACCACTCTTCCGACCGGCACCGGCGTGGATACTGTCGCTTTCAATCCCGCCACCAGGGAAGCCATCAGCGCGGAAAACGGCGGCTCCATGACATTCGTCAAGGAGAACAGTCCCACCAGCTTCGAGGTAGAGCAGACACTGCCGACCATGAAGGGCGCGAAAACACTGGCGCTCGACACCAGGACGAATCACATCTTCACCATGGCTGCCGAGTTTGGACCGCCGGCGCCAGACGCGTCTCCCGGACCAGCCGGACGGCCCGCCCGCGGTCCCATGATCCCGGACTCGTTTTCAATTCTGATGGTGGGCAAGGAGTAGAAAGAGGGCTCTCGGCGATGAGCAGCTCTGCCGTCTCAGAGCATAAGCAAGTCCACCCATTGTGAGAGATGCCGATAGCAGACATACTGGTCAGCGTTCCCCGGGAGGCTCTCTCGCTATGCTTCTCGCCGTCTCTCTTTTCCCTTTTATCTGCGCGCTGTTGCTCTTCGCCTATTTCTTCGATCGGTTCGCCGGAGAGCAGGACACGCCCGAAATTGCTGACGCCATGCGGCAAATGAATCACGCGCAAGTGATTCCATTTCCGGAACCGCATCCAGAAAAACCGAAATCTCTCGCCGCTGGGGCTTAGGGCCTGTGCGGAAATTCCCCCACACCGCAGGGGGATTCTGTTGTTAGGCAGGATTCGTGTCTTTTCGTGAAAACTATGAGAGCGGCTTACCGCTCTCGGCCGGGGCCGGCACTGGTTAATCCGGGAGCTAGAGCCTCAATCTGGCGGGTGAGCCAGGCATCGAGTTCCGATTTGACTGTGTTCTGAATCGCTGTGAAGCGGACGCCGACACGGCCAGCCTCGCTGGTCCAAACGAACTCTCCCTTGGCTTCCAGTGGGCGCTTGCATCCCGGCAGATGGAGACGCATAGCAACTGCACCCTGCATGTCCGGAGTGCGGCTTCCGGCCAGCGCGATTCCACCTTCGCTGATGTTGCTCAATGGCATCGGGACATCCCGCAGCGATCCATAACTCAGATGGGCTGTTGCCTTGACCGGATGACGATGGTAGCGCCGGCGCTCCCGCATGATGAGTCCATGCGCGGCCCGCAAGCTGCGCGCGGCGCGGTCTATTGAGATCGGCTTCTCCAGCACAAAATTCGCGCCAAACTCAAAGGCCTCTTTCACGGTGGTGACTTTGTTGGTGATGGCAAAGACGATCGCCTTCGCGTTGGATCGTCCCTTCCGGAGTTCGCGGATCACGTCGCATCCGCTTTGGACATCGTCGCAGTCCACCAGAACTGCGTCGAACTTATGCCGCGACAGTGTTTGTCGCGCGGCGTCGGTGGAGGTAGAGGTCTCCAGGTCAATGGTGACAGTGTCCAGCACACGGCGGATTACGCGCAGGACTTCCTGATCGCGCGTGAGCAGCAGAGCTTTCAGCATCAGCGCCAAATGTAGCTCCGGGGTGACTTAGGGACAAATGACGGACGTAACCGTAACGCTGCGAATACTGTCATGAAATACGGGGCACCAGATTCTATTCGCTCAACTTGCTGATATCAAAGGAAAGCGGCTGGTACTCCCAGCCGCCTAAATCATTCCTTTCGTAATCGGAGATCTCTACCGCTTCGCCACCTTTGTCGCTCGGGGTTTGGTGGCCGATGCCGTGGCCGGTCCTGCCTGAGTCATCATGTCGTCAATGATCGAATAGAGCTTGGAGCGATCTACGACTTCCACAAACGGCTTTCCCAAGCTCTTGTTTGAAACCACATAGATAGTCGGAGTGTGCTCGATGCCAACGCGCTGTCCTAATGCGAAATCGGCTTTCACTTCATTGGCGAACTTGCCGTCGGGATCGACCACGAACGGAAGCATGGTCTTGTTCTGAGCGGCAAACCGGTCAGCATAACTGCGCAGGTTCTCGGGAGTGATGGCGGGCTGGTTTTCGAAGCAGTAATCGCGCCATGCCGAACCAAGCTGGCTCGACTGGCTGTCAAAGTACTTCGCAATCACCGCAGCGTTATACGACCAGTTGTGCTTGGGCAGGGGAAAGTCATGCCGGACAATTGGAATGTTGTAGGTTTTTGCCGCTTGGTTTATCAGCGGATTGGCGTTGGCGCAGTCCGGACACTGGAGGTCAATAAACTCCACAATCGCAACTTTCGCTCCTGGCGGCGGCTTAAGCGCGGACGTATCGGCAGAATAGCTGAACGTGGTAAACGGCATAAGCGTTGTAAGGACAACGAGGACTCTTAAAAGCATAGTAGTTAGACTCAATTTTGGCAGAAAAACCTTTCATATTCTATCGCAGTACCTGCTAACGGTATGGTGGCACGCAGGCCAGAGCTGGCCCGCAGCTCCACCTTAACCCTCCTTTTTCCTCCCCCTGGCATCTGAGCGGAAGTGCCACTGCTTTTTGGTTCATGACATTTCAGAGGTAAAACTTATGCGAATCAGAGTTCTAGCTGCATGTCTGCTGGTATGCGGGTTCGCCGCAGCGCAGGTTCCGAACCCCACCTCACAACCTCCAGCCGAACAGAATCCGAATGGCTATCCCCAAGGCACCACGGTTACGGCCACTGGTGAAACTGTTCCGCTCTTCAAAGTTCAAGTCGTAAGCCGCACGCTCGAAGCGGTCAATTACCGGCATCTGGGCGGCGACACCAAATTAGACATGATGGGCACAACTCTCATGCCACAGGCCAAAGGCGACGCTCACGTAGATGCCCGCCACGGCCGCGTAGTCATTAGCGCCAAGTTCGATAAAGTAGGTCCAGCATCCCAATTCGGTCCTGAGTACCTGACCTACGTGATGTGGGCGGTTACACCCGAAGGGCGGGCACAAAATTTGGGTGAGCTGCCGCTCAAGGGAGATCACGCGCAGTTGGACGTCACCACCGACCTGCAGACGTTTGGCATGATGGTGACTGCTGAACCTTATTTCTCTGTGACTCAGCCGAGTGATGTAGTCGTGATGGAGAACCGAATTCTGCCCGATACCAAGGGACAGACCGAGGAAGTCACCGCCAAATATGAATTGCTTCCGCGCGGTCAGTACGTGAAGGTGGAAGGTCCAAGTGAATTGCCGCCGCTGGTCGATTATGACCACGAGCGTCACAAAGTTCCGCTTGGACTGCTGGAGGCCCGCAACGCTCTGCGTCTGGCGCAAGGCGCTGAGGCCAACAAGTATGCAGCCGACTCGATGGCCAAAGCCCAGGCATCGCTAGATCGCGCCGAGGACTACTACCGCCGCAAGCAGTGGAAGCCGGTGGAGACAGCAGCTCGCGAAGCCGCCCAGAACGCCGAAGACGCTCGCGTGATTGCCCTCCGCCGTCGCGAGCAGGAGTCGATCGCCCAAGCCCAGGAACGCGAGCGGCAGCGGACGGAAGAGGCCCGCGCCCGCGCCTCAGCGGCCGAAGCCGAACAGCAGCGCGAATCCGAACAGCGCGCCCAAGCCGTGCAAGACCGCCAGGCTGCCGAGCAGGCCCGCCAACAGGCTGAGCTAGCGCAGCAACAAGCGGAGCAGGCTCGTCAGGCGGCTGTCACAGCTCAGCAACAGGCGGAAACGCAGCGTCTTGCGGCCGAGCAGCAGGCGCAGCAGGCCCAGCTTCAGGCGCAACAAGCCGAGCAGCAGAAGGAGGAACTGCGGCAACGATTGCAGCAGCAACTCAACAGCATTCTGCAAACCCGCGATACCGCCCGAGGACTCATCGTCAACATGTCCGATGTGCTCTTCGACACCAACAAATACACCCTTAAGCCAGGCGCGAGAGAGAAGCTGGCCAAGGTCTCCGGAATTCTGCTCGCCTATCCAGGGCTGAAGGTTCAGGTCGAAGGCTATACCGACAGCACTGGAACGCCGGAATACAACCAGCGCCTTTCAGAACAGCGCGCAATGACTGTCCGTGATTACCTGGTTGGCCAGGGGATCAACTTGAACAGCGTGAGCGCTCAAGGCTTTGGGGAGAATAGCCCGGTAGCCAGCAATGCCAGCGCATCTGGACGTCAGCAGAACCGGCGCGTGCAGATGGTCGTATCCGGCGAACCGATTGGCGACGTGGCCTCCGCTCAAGCACTACCTTCGAACGGTCCCTCGGAGCAATACCAAAGTCAGCCTCAAAATCAACCGGCTGTGACTCAGCCCTATCAGCAGACACAGCCGCAACCCTCATCGCAATCGACGCCGCAACAACCCACAGTTCCGCACTAGGTCGTTCTTCACCTCCGAAACGTAAAAGGCCGGCACAGCGCCGGCCTTTTTTGTTCCGTCCCGGGATCAGACGCAGCACGCTGCGTCGTTATTAATGCGGTGGCTATTCTCCGCCGCCGCTTACCTGATTCTGCGTCCTCTCTCCATGAACTGCGATCGCTGGGCCGGCATAAAGCGTACCAGCGCCGGTGTCGGCAGCCATTTTGTTGAACCTGCTCACGTCGTCGCTCAACAATGCGTTGAAGCTTCGTACTTGGTCGTCAACCTTGCCGCGGGCAGAAGCGATCTCGTCGGTCTGTTCTTGCGAGGGAGCGCGATCGTAGTCTTCGTTCAGCGATCCCAGCAAACGAAGCAGATGATCGTTCAACCTGGCCAGATAGTGCAGATAGTACTTTGGATCGTTTTGTACTGCGGGGTTGTACACGCCTTCCTGCCACTTGCTCAGCTTAGCGTCGAGTTGCTGCGCATTTTCGAGCAGCTTGGCGTAGTGCACTCCTTCCGGCTGATCTGAACCGGCGAACAGTGTCCGCATCGACTTGATTTGCGCGCGCAATTGTCCGTTGCGATTCAGCGCCTGATTGAGCGCGGAAATCTCATCGCGCAATTCGAGCGCCGCACGCAACTGCGCCTGCGCTGCGGCCTGGTCGAATGGGAAGCGCGGATCAGGACCGATTTCGACAGTGCGAGATTCGGACTGGCCGCTGGCAGTCACGGTGATCTTGTAAGTTCCGGGAAGCACTATTGGACCACCGCCTGGGCGAAAGTCTTCTCCTGCGCTCTCGCCCGTTTCCCCGGGACTTTCTTCTCGCCCAGTTCGCAGTGTAGTGGGCGAATCCCACTTCAGGTCCCAGGCGACACGATTCACGCCTTGATGGCCCGCACCGTGAAGCGTACGCACCGTTTCGCCATTGGGCGCCGTTATGACGATGGTCACGGGCGCTGCTGCACGTTCGCTTTCCCCACCTCGCCTGGGTTCGATGGATTGCTTCAGGTAATAACTGATCAGCGCTCCAGTCGGACGATTCGGCGCTGCCCATCCCGCCGAGCGGCCGTAGCGGTTGAACATGTTCCACAGGTGCGCCGGAGTTACAGCGAAGAGGTGCATTTCAGAGTTTTGCACTTCAGCAGTGAACTGCTCGAGTGGAGTGATGTCGTCGAGGATGAATAATCCTCGTCCATGGGTCGCAACCACAAGATCGTGGCTGCGCTTGTCAAACTTGAGATCATAGACGGGAGTCGCGGGAAAGCCGCTCTTCAGGGCTGTCCAATGGTCGCCCTCGTCGGGTGAGTAAAACAGCCCTGCGTCTGTCCCGAGCACCAGAAGACCACGCTGATTTGGATCTTCGCGGACAACGTGGGCAGACTGCGGCGGCAGTCCACGATTGATGGCCGTCCAACTCTTGCCGAAGTCGCGGGTCTTGAAGACATATGGACGGTTGTCGTCGGTCTCGTGAAAATCCACGGCAACATAAGCCGTGCCCGCCTCGGAAGGCGATGCTTCGATCTGCGAAATCCGTCCCCATTCCGGTAATTGCGGAATCTTTGACGTCACATTTGCCCAATGCTGTCCGCCGTCCTGCGTAACCTGAACGTTGCCGTCGTCGGTGCCGACCCATATGACTTTGGGATCCATCGGAGAGAGGGAAATTGCCAGAATCGTGTCATAGTTCTCGGCGCCGCTCAGGTCCTTGAGAATGTCGCCTCCGGTTAGCACCTGCTTGGACTTGTCATTGCGCGTGAGGTCCGGACTAATCGCAGACCAGTGATCGCCTGCGTCGTTAGAGCGGAAGAGCACATTTCCCCCGAGATACACCTCTTTGCCGTTGCCGGGAGAAACCGCGATGGGCGCAGTCCAGTTGAAGCGATATTTCAACTCGGAAAGCGCCAGGTCGCCTTGACTCAACATGTAAGGACGGATGTGGCGCCTTTGTCCGGCATCGCGATCCAACGCCTCGATCTCTCCATATTGGGAATCGGAGTAAATCAGACTGGAACCATTTAGCCCCGGAACCACATATTGCCCGTCTCCTCCAACGGTGGTCCACCATTCATTATTGGGAATTGGACCTCGCGAGAGCGTTTGCGAAGGTCCGCACCATCCGCTGTTGTCCTGCAGGCCGCCGCAAATGTTGTAAGGCGTTCGGTCATCGAGAGCGACGCTGTAGAACTGCTCGATGGGAAGCGCGTCGCGGAATTGCCACGTCTGCCCGCCGTTCCACGACGTATATACGCCGCCGTCGTTGCCTTCAATCAGCCGATTCGGATCGGTTGGATCGATCCACAGCGTGTGATGGTCGGCGTGCACTCCGCGGCTGATGATGTGTGCCGTCTTGCCTCCATCATTGGAAAGCACAACATCAAATGAGAGAAAGTAGATCTTGTGCTCGTCGTTGGGCGCGACGAAGAGGTGGCAGAAATAGAAGGGACGCGCGTTGATCAGATAGTTGTCGCTAACTTTCGTCCAGTGCTCGCCATAATCTGAGGAGTCCCAGAGCACTCCTTCTTTCGATTCCACCAGCGCATATACGTGCTTCGGATTGCTGGACGCGATCGCCAAGCCAATCCGGCCGACCGGCGGCCTCGGAAGCCCGGCGTTCAGCTTCTGCCAGGTTTCGCCCCCATCGGTGGAACGATAGATTCCGCTAGTGCTTCCGCCGCTCGCCAGCATCCACGGATATCTCTGCGCCTGCCACATGCCCGCATAGAGAATCATCGGATTGCTTGGGTCCATCACCAGGTCACTGGCGCCGGTCTTGTCGTCGATGTAGAGAACCTTCTTCCAGGTGTGTCCGCCGTCAGTCGTGCGAAAGACGCCGCGCTCGGCATTGGGGCCCCAGGCGTGTCCGAAGGCAGCGACGAATACCATTTCGGGATCGTGGGGATTGACGACGATGTTTGCGACCTGGCCGGCATCGTCGAGCCCCATTGCCCGCCAGCTCGCGCCCGCATCGGGGGAGAAGAAGACGCCGTGTCCAGTGACGATATCGTTGCGCAGATTGGCCTCACCGGTCGCCACCCAAATGAGATTTGGATTGCTTGGCGCCAGGGCCATCGCGCCGATGGACGGCACTGGTATTCCAGCCGAGATGTACCTCCACGTGGTCGCGCCATCTTCCGATTTGAAAACACCGCCAGCCGCCGTACCCACATAGTAGGTCTCCGGATGTCCAGGGACTCCGACGACCGCTGTGACTCGACCGCCAGCCACGGCAGGTCCGAGATTGCGAAACTGCAGATTGCTGAAGTAGTCGCTCGGGTTCGGCGACGCCGACGAAGTTTGTTCGGAGGCCGTGCGCTCCCCCCTTGCTCCTGACTGACCGACTGCGGCGAGACTGCCCGTGAGAAACGTAACGATGACAAGGTAAACAAGCTTCGACGTGCGCATAGTGCCTCCCTGCTTTTCGGTGCGGCAAAAAGTATAGCCCTATACCTAACATGCGGAAACTAGTTAGAAAGATCGGTTCTTTTGTGCCGTGACAATCGGTTTTTTCGCGACGATATAATATGGACGTGAAGAGAACGGTCCGAGTCTTTTCCAGCTTTCAAGAGGCCGACGAAGCGAATGCTCGCGCCGACGCGGCGCTCACGCCGGAAGAACGCATCCAGATCGTGATCGAACTCCGCGATCGCCGCCACCCCGATGCCGCTCAGCAAGGACTTGCGCGAGTTTGTCGAATCATTCAACGCGAACAAGGTTGATTACCTTGTGGTAGGCGCGTTCGCGCTCGCATTCACGGCGTCCCCAGGTACACTGCCGATCTTGACCTGCTCATCCGTCCGACTCCGAAAAATGCCGAGCGCATTCTCTCCGCCCTGGCCTATTTTGGCTTTTCCGCTGCGGGAATTGAGGCTGCCAATCTTCTGAAGCCAGCGTCCGTCATTCGGTTAGGCGTGAGTCCAAACAGGATCGACCTGCTTACGAGCATCGATGGCGTCAGCTTTGAAGATGCGTGGGAATCCCGCGAAGAAGGCCCTCTTGATGGAACTGACGTTCATTACATCGGGATTGAGGCGCTGCTGCGGAACAAAGAGAGTATCGGCCGTGCTCGGGATATTGCGGACGCTGAGGAACTGCGCAAACGGCTCAAGATGTAAAAAGATGTAAACGAGACTGAATCCACTCCATAAATCACAATCAGTCGGTTCGCCCTTATGAACATAAGCTTCGGTTTGCCCGGGATTCCGGGAGCAGATTGGAGTCGGTTCCGACAAGCCGCCTTGTCATCGGTCGGTACTGTAGGTGATGCCGCCGCCACCCATTCCATCGCCTTTCCATCCCTGACATCCGGTATGTCTGTCGTCCCTTGTTCAGCCTCACGCCCGAATTTTGCGAGCTGAAGCTACAATCAGGGAAGCTGCTTCAGGAGGTACGGCGCCACTCTGCTCCGCGCTTTGCGCATGAACTCCTCACGCTGGTCGGTTGTCCCGTCCGCTTGGCTGGAAAACTTCGCCACGGATATCCAATACGCCATTCGCACGCTGTTGAAATCGCCAGGATTTACGCTGGCGGTGATTGGCGCTCTTGCTCTCGGAATCGGCGCAAATGTAGCAATCTTTTCCGTCGTCAACACAGTTCTGCTACATCCGCTTCCCTATCCCGATTCAGAACGGATCGTGCGCATGGGGCGCTCCGCGATCAACGCCTCGGAACCGATGTTCGCTTTTTGGGCGCAGACCAACCCAGGTTTCGAAGACCTTAGCGCCTATCTTCCGATCTCCGGGATGAACCTGACTAGTGGAGAACGGCCGGAGGTAGTGGACGCAATCAAAGCGTCGAAGAGCTACTTTCGGCTATTTGGAGCGACTCCCATTTTAGGACGCACATTCACGACAGACGACGATCGCCCCGGCGGACCGCATGTGCTGGTGATGAGCTATGGTCTTTGGCAACGTCGGTTCGGCGGGGATGCCGGCATTTTGGGAAAGGCGCTCAATCTTGGTGGCTCGTCCTACACAGTCATTGGTGTCTGTTCTCCGACAATCAAACCTGAACCCAGCGCTGATATTTGGGTTCCGCTTCAGGCCGACGTAAACAGCACGAACCAAGCGCACATCCTTATGGTCGCCGGCAGGTTGCCGCCAGGGGTGACGCTCGCCCAGGCAAACGCGATGATGCGCGTGCTGGGCAAGCGATACATTGAGACACATCCGCAGCAGTTAGGTCAGGACGAAGCGCTGCAGGTCACGCACCTGGAGCGACAGATGACGAGCGATGTGCGAGCAGCGCTTCTGGTGCTGCTGGGAGCCGTCGGGCTGGTGTTGCTCATTGCGTGCGCCAACATTGCTAACCTGCTGCTGGCGCGATCGGTCGGCCGGCAGCGGGAGATCGCAATTCGGTCCGCGATTGGCGCGAGCCGCTCACGGATTGTCGGGCAACTGCTCACCGAAGCCCTGTTGCTGGCAATTGGTGGAGGAGCGCTGGGACTGGCCTTTGGCCGTGCCGGAGTGGTCGGCCTGCTGGCGCTCGCACCGCCTGATCTTCCGCGCATCCAGGAACTGGCATCGGTATCTGCCCTTGATCCAGCAGTCACTGCGTTTACGATGCTCATTGCCATCGTCACAGGGCTGCTGTTTGGGTTGTTTCCGGACTACAGGTTTCGCGTCCCGATTTGGTTTCAGCACTCAAAGAGTCGAGCAGCCAAGCCGGAGCTGGACTGAAGTACAATCGCACGC
>Ga0307475_10002792_pt1 | contig 10551 bp, 9 predicted proteins | sample atmos_gasesECM1C_FD_203317 | JGI IMG/M metagenome (GOLD analysis project Ga0307475, IMG submission 203317) | Hardwood forest soil microbial communities from Morgan-Monroe State Forest, Indiana, United States - atmos_gasesECM1C_515 | ecosystem: Environmental > Terrestrial > Soil > Temperate...
CTCGTGCCGCCTGCAATCCGCAGTGAGCCCCAAATAGAGCTTCCAACTTCGTACAACCGGGCTTTTGGCTCTCGTGATTCACATTGACGTGTACGCTGTTTATCGTCCAAGTGACTCAAGTTGGAGGCACGAGCAGGACCGTTAGCGATGATATCGAGCCAGAAGCGGATTTCACTTCAATAACCCAGTAGGGATAATCAAAACTGTTTGGCTGAACCAAGTGGCGAGAGCTTCAGATACTTTACTTTGTCGGCGCCCAAACATACTTCCCGGTCTTGTCGATGTAGCCCCGTTTACCGCCGACCTTCACGCCTGCCAGTCCTTCGGAGAAGGGGCTGTCGATCTCGTCGTAGTGTGGCGCGATGATCATCTGTCCGGTCTTGTCAATGAAGCCCCATTTCCGGCCGACCTTCACGCCTGCCATGCCTTCGGAGTGTTTAGTGGCCAGCTCGAACTGTGGCGCGATGACCATCTGTCCGGTTTTGTCGATGTAGCCCCATTTTTTGCCGACTTCGACGCCCACCAGCCCTTCGGAGAATCCATAGGTATCGGAGAACTGTGGCGAGATGACCATCTGTCCGGTCTGATCGATGAAGCCCCATTTGCCGCCGTAAAAACATTGGCAGCTGTGGTCCCATTTGCCGCCGATCATCACGGCTGCCAAGCCTTCGGAGTGTTGATAGGCCAGGTCGTACTGAGGCGGGATTACGATCTTACCGGTCTTGTCAATGTAGCCCCATTTCCCACCGGTCGTTACGGCTGCCAGCCCTTCGGAGAATCGATACGCTTCAGAGAACTGAGGCGGGACCACCATCTCTCCGGTCTTGTCGATGTAGCCCCATTTCCCGCCGACCGCTACGGCCGCCAGGCCTTCCTCGAATGACTTGGCTTTGTCATATCCCTGCGAGAGGACCATCTTGCCAGTCTTGTCGAGGTAGCCCCACTTGCCGCCGACCGCTACAGCCGCCAGGCCTTCGGAGAATCTGTCCTCGAAGGCGTACTGTAGCGGGATGATCACGTGGCCGGTCTTGTCGATGTAGCCCAGCTTTCTTCCGCCGACGTCGGCCCAAACCTGAGCCAGCCCTTCGAAGAATGGAAGGGCAACGTGGTACTGCGGCCGGATGGCTACCTTGCCGGTCTGGTCGATGTAGCCCATTTTCCCATGCTCTCGGACAGGAAAGAGCGGGCCGATCTCGTGCGCGGGAGATTGCTGGCCTGCGGCCTGACCGGGCTGTGCGGCCTGCCGGAGTCCCGTTGAATTGTGTGCGATGAGCGGCACAGCCGCTATTCGATCGCCAGTGACCTGCGGGGGCCAAGAAAGAAAACAGGCAGTAAAGAGCAACAGCAGAGAGAACGCGGCAAACCGCGGTTGCAAGTTCATGTGGACCCCCAGCGAAAGGTCTTCCTTCAACTCTTCCAAGGGTTTGATCGCTGAACTATATATGCATCGCTTCTCCGCCGGTAGCCGGTCAACTCCTGGAGAGTCGCGTTGCCGTCCATTTGACCAGCCAGCTTTCGGGACAGGTTCCACTTGTCCGCGATCGCTGTTACCCAGGACTTACCGCAGCTTGCAGCACTTGCGTGTCTAATAGCTCCGATACTATCTTGTAGCGTCGGTGCTGTCCGCCACACTCTGATTAGCATGCGACAAGGAGATCGCATGACCGTTGAATCATGCATACCGATAATTCCAAGCGCAGACCTGGAACGGAGCCTGCGATTATGGGTGGATGGTCTTGGCTTCAATATGGACTCGGAAATGCGAGCCGACGGTAAGCTGATCTTCTGCATGCTTCGTAGAGGCGACTCGTCCTTCATGCTCAACAGGCGAGCTGGCACACCGACCAAACCGGAGAACTATGAAGGTATTCGGCTGTACTGGCACCGTCGGATATTCGTGAGACAAGAGAACGACTGATGCGGCTGGGTTACAAGGTGTCCGACCTCCAAGAAAGGCACTACGGGCAAACCGAATTCTTCCTGACCGACGACGATGGCTTTTCCCATTGCTTCGGGGTAGCGACGAGAACGTAGAACACGCGACTGCTGTCAGATAAGGCTGCGCGTCGCCTTCGTTCTACCCAGGAGTGCTTACTCCTTTTCTAAGCATTTCAATGGCTTTCTCCAATCTCTTGAGGCGTGTTTCTTCTTTCTTGGCTTCGGTGATCCACCGGCAGTATTCCTTGCGATGGGTGTAGCTCAATTTATTGAAGACTTGCAGCAGTCCTGTTTTCTTCATCAACTTTTCAAATTCAACCGGCAGTTTGACGGTTCTTACCTCTTCGTCCTTCCAAACAACCAGTTCAACAGTATCGCCTGGGCCTTTCCCCGTTTGCTCGCGCACGGCTTTAAGCACACCCAGCATGTGAAGTGGATTCCTGTACTTGACGAGCGAGCCCGTATACGGAACACCATTGAAGGTCGCCTTTACAGGCACCCTCCCTTTGGTGGCGAATTCCTTCTCGGTGTCGTACGGAAAAAGAACATACGCCCCGCCGCCATCGGCTGCTTCAATCTTCGCCTTGAATTTATATTTCTTCATTGCTTGACGAGTTTTCTCGCCTTCCTCGATCACTCGGAATTAAACCACTTTCCCTTACAACGCGCTATCGAGACGATAACTCCCGGTAAGTGGAAACCGTCCATTTGACGAGCTTCCTTTCGCGGCGGATTTCATGTGGACGCGAAGCGCGTTACCGAGAGTTGGCCTGCCAATCTGTCCCTCTTCGTTGACTTGCCTCATGGACACAACCTAATATCTGCCGGATGTCGGAAGCCCCGTCCCTAATCGGCCAGACCGTCTCCCATTACCGCATTCTCGAAAGAATCAGTGGGGGCGGGATGGGTGTGGTCTATAAGGCCGAAGACACGCGACTCCATCGTGCCGTGGGTCTGAAATTCCTGCCGACCGAAATGCTCCACGACGCAGTCGCACTCGAACGCTTCCGACGCGAAGCGCAGGCCGCGTCCGCACTGAATCAGGGCTTTTCTGTTACACGCCATTTTACAGCACAGCTGATCCGTCGCTGCTTCGAGCATCTGGCTATGTGCTGACAAGGAGAACACAAGCGCAAGTGCCTGGATAGTGGCGTACTCGGAAACTTGGACGGGAACGCTGTTAATCAAGACTTAGGGTTAGTGACTGCACTCGGTCGCATAAAAAAGAAGCTGTTATGGCTACTGCGCATAGCATACCGACGTTAGCTAGCCATGCTAATGAAAGGGTGCGGTCAGTCCTGTGAAATTTCCACGCTAACACTCCGAACAGGCAGGACATCGCTGCCGCGGCCAGAAGACTGGAGGTCCGCAAGTCCCGCATTTGACTGCGGTCTAAAACGGTTCTACTTGGAATTATTATGGCGGCGAAAGTACACACCATCGAGATGCCGCAAAATATTACGGAAATAGGTCTTGGTCGGAACACCCAATAAGCAATGCAAAATACGATGGAAAGCACGATGAAAGCCACGAATGGCACTATGAGTTTTCGGGAAGCACCGTGTACTGCTGTAAGTTTTCTTGACATTAGAGATTAGGCCCAGGCTAGCATTTCTGATTTTGGCGAGACACTGTTCCACGGGTTTAGTTGCAGCTTGACAGTCAAGTCCCGAGAAGTGCGGTTCGCGGACAAGTGATCGATCTAATAGTTTCAGGCCGGGCATCAGCTGTCACGCCTCTGGCCTGGAATTTCAATTCTCCGCGATCGCTGTTCGGACGTAGCCAATACCTGGGAAATCCTACTCCCGCCAGTGATAAGTAAACACTGGCCGACTTCCCATTACTAATCGTAGTAACCGAGCGTCAGATCACAGAAGCGGTTCGACGACCACTCAGCTCAGACGGGTGAAATGGCGTCCTGGCAGGCCATCGCTTCGCATGCCGCAGCGGGAAGCCAGCTTGCAAAGCTTGCAGTTCACGACATGCCGACTCGCCGCAGCAGATCGGCGAAACGCGGGTCAGAGCGCAGGCTGTCAACCCGTGGGTCCGCTTTGAGAAACCAAGTAAGATCCAAGTCCTTCTCCAAATAGGCTTTCTGCAGGAACTCGAACGCTCTGTCCTTCTGACCAAGTGCAGCGTATATGGTTGCGATCAGATACGGGGAAGCATGCGCACTTTTCGATTTTCGCTCTAAGTCCCGAAGGATATTCTCCCCTTCGGCTCTCCTGCCGGCGGCTAAATACGCGCCCGCCAGCGAGACTCTGGGACCCTGATCGCCGTGCGACATCTCAATGGCTTTCTGATACTCAGAGATGGCATCGAGAAGTTTCCCCATACCTTCGTAGCCGACGCCGAGATAGTAGTGTTGAAACCGATCATTTGGGTCCGAAAGCAATCCTCTCCTGCTTGCCTCAATCAAACGTGGATAATCCCGCAGCTGATAATAGACCGCTGACCCGGCCATCGACGAGCCGGGACCCGAGTCCAATTGATCGATCTTCGTCATCTCGGCCAGAACCTCGGCGCGCCGGCCCGTAAAGCTGAGATAGATGGCGCGATCCTCATGCGCACAACTGTAACTCGGGGCCAGTGCAATAGCGCGGTCGAACTCTCGCTCGGCGGCATTCCAGTCCCAGTCAAATCGCCAATTCAGCAAGCCGAGGGTATCGTGAGCTTCGCCGATGGTGTCGTCCAGTTCCAAGGCTTTACCTAATGCCTGTTTGGCAGATTGATACGCATGATCCCGAGGCAACCCCCCAGAAAATGCCAAATAGACATAAGTGTCTGCCAACCCTGCGTAAGCGAGGGCAAAGTCTGGATCCTTTTGGATCGATTCTTCGAAGTGGCGCTGCGCCTTTCTGAGCGAATCGGGCTTAGTAAACTCGGTCGTAAAGTAAAAACGCCCTCGAAGGTAAGCATCGTATGCCTCGGGGTTCACCGGGCGGACCGAGCGAAGCTGAGCCTGCTGCTGCGGAGTTAACTGTGCCCGGACTTGCTGCGCTATGGCTTCCGCCACTTTACTCTGTAAGCCCAGCGCATCGCCAAGATCACGCTCGTAGGTCTCTGCCCAGAGGTGCTGGTCTGTGGGCGCATCAAGGAGTTGCGCGGTAATTCGCACGCGCTGCCCCGATCGTGTCACCGATCCTTCGACTATGCCGTCCACGTTCAATTCCCGTGCAATCTCCGGCAAACCCTTCTTCGTGCCTTTGTAACGCATCACCGAAGTGCGGGAGATCACCCGCAGCGAGCCAACCTTAGCCAGGTCCGTGATCAACTCATCCGTCATTCCATCAACGAAATAATCCTGGGACGGATCACCGGATAAGTTATCGAGTGGTAGCACAGCAATAGAGCGTAAGCGGGGAGCCGCAGCGGCGCGATGGGAAGCCGTGCGCATCAGCCACAGAACCGAACCGATAGCGAGAAACGCCAACAGCATGAACGCTATCGCTGCGCGAAGTTTGCTTGTGCGTACCCCGATAGGTGCTTCGCGGGATTGCCCGCTTGGGGTAGTGGGCCCCGGATGCGGAATCTCCGCTCCTGTAACCGGCGCAATAAACCGGTATCCCCGGCGCGGCAGCGTTTCAATATATCGCGGCGTGTCGACCGAATCGCCCAGCACTTCGCGCACGCGCGCAATAGCGTTGTGAAGGCTATGGTCGAAGTCGACGAAAGTATCAACCGGCCAAATTTCGTTCCGAAGTTCGTCGCGAGTCACCACATCACCGGCGCGGTTGAGCAAAGTCGCGAGCACTTGGAGAGGTTGGCCGTGGAGGCGCAGCTTTACGCCGCGTTTGGTCAGTTCGCCCGCGCGAACGTCCAATTCAAAGACATCGAAGCAAAGTCGGCGCGCGGCTGGTACAGAAGTAGCCATAACGAGGCCCGCAAGTTCGGCAAGCCTATCACAATTCCTAGTCCATGGATGGGGACTAATCAACGCGGTCCCAGAACATCTTTGTCTTTAGTCACTTAGGAATGGGGGAAACTTTGGGGACAAATGGGGGCTGCAAGGATTGACGCATTCGCAACTACCTGTGAGAGTTCCCGCCAGAATCACACTGGAGACCAATAAGGTCAGCGCTTCCTAAGCGGCCGCCGGTCTCCCGTGCGAATTGCCGAAAGAAAAGGGAGAAAACCCATGGCCAATACACTGATAAAACTCGGGTTAGTCATTTGTTGTTTTCTGTTCGCAGGCTGGATGGCCCCTGTTGATGCACCAAGTACCGCGCAGGTCGTCGCCTTAGACGAATGTGATCCGGCCACCTTCAATGCCCCGACTGCGGTGGGGCCGGATTTCTGCAAGAACGTGGCGCTGGGAGCATCCACAACGTTCTCCGAGTTGTTTAGGAAAGCGGCTCAGGGAACTCCAGACCCGAACTGGGACTTCGAACCTGATGCGCTCACAGTCAAAGAAGGGACGACGATTAGTGTGGTCAATCAGGGCGGCGAGCCGCACACCTTCACGGAAGTCGCCAAGTTCGGTGGCGGCTTTATAGGCCCACTCAATGGGGGAGAGGAAGTAGCCCGCGAGTGCGTCGACGGCTTCTCAAATCTCTCGGTGGCCAAAACCCGAATCCTTCAAGGCAGCCAACTCCAGGTCACAGGTCTGTCGAAAGGTGAACATTATTTTCAGTGCTGCATCCATCCTTGGATGCGCACGAAAGTCGAGGTGCAATGACGCGGAAAACAAGAGAGTGTGAGCCGCGCGCTAGAATGGCGGGATGATGTCTGGGACAAAAGTGCAACACAAAAAGGACGGAGGCGAAGCGCTTTGCCTGGATTCGTCTGGCCCTTCGCCATCGCTCTCTTGCGATGATTCTCAGCCTGATCAGGCGAGAAGGCAGCAGTGCATGATAAACGAGACAGCTTCGTGTAAGGTGCTGCGTAACATAAAAGCGGAGACAGTTAGTTCTAGGATCGGCACCCGCCTCGGCATTTTCGAGATCACGGCCAAGTTGGGCGAGGGCGGCATGGGAGTAGTCTATCGAGCGAAGGACCTTCAATTGGGGAGAGATGTCGCCCTCAAGATCCTGCGAGTTCCGTTCGCTAAAGACCCCGAGCGCGTGTCACGACTTCAGCGCGAGGCCCAGCTACTGGCCTCGCTCAATCATCCCAACATTGCGCAGATCTACGGTTTCGAGATGAGTGGGGAGAAACACGCGCTCATTATGGAGCTGGTCGAGGGCCCGACGCTAGCCGAGCTCTTTGCCCAGAAGCTTTTGCCTTTTGAGGAATGCCTCGCAATTTCGACCCAGATCGTCCAAGCGCTTGCCGAAGCGCATGACAAAGGGATTGTTCACCGCGATCTGAAGCCACAAAACATCAAGCTGGCGCGCGGCGGCAGAGTCAAAGTGCTTGATTTTGGCCTTGCGCGCAGGCAGGTCACCGCTGGCTCTTCAATTGGAGACGCGACCACGATGACGAACGGCACACAACCCGGGACAGTTCTAGGCACGGTCGGTTACATGGCCCCCGAGCAAGTGCGCGGTGAGTCCGTCGACACTCGGGCCGATATCTTCTCGTTCGGCTGCGTGCTTTACGAGATGGCCACTGGGGAGCGTGCGTTTGCGCGTTCGAGTCCGGTCGAGACCATGACCGCGATCCTGCACGACGCGCCGTCAGCCCCAAGCTCTCGGCGGAGGGAACTACCGTCCGCTTTTGACCGTGTGGTTGCGCATTGTCTGGAGAAAGATTCCGCGGCTCGATTTCAGTCGGCGCACGATTTGGAATTTGCCCTCCATGCACTTACTCTCGCGCCTGTCCATCCCAGTATCAAGGCGCGGTCTGCTTCCGTCGCGGTGCTGCCATTTATCAACCTGAGTGCCGATCCAGAGAACGAGTTCTTCGCCGACGGAATCACGGAGGACGTCATCGCTCACCTCACGAAGATACGGTCGCTTAAAGTGATCTCGCGGACCTCGGTCATGGCATTCAAGAAGCGCGACTGCGGACTGCGCGAAATCGGCGAGAAGCTTGGTGCTTCGACTCTGCTCGAAGGTAGCGTTCGGCGGTCGGGCAACCGAGTGCGGATCATCGCGCAACTTGCCGACGGCGAAAGCGACGAACACATTTGGGGAGAGACTTACGACCGCGACCTGACCGACATCTTCGCGATTCAAACCGACGTAGCTCTGAATATCGCCACTGCCTTGCGTGCCGAGCTCTCAAACGACGAGCGGACGCGAGTCGGCCGGCGACCGACCTACGACCTCGAAGCCTATGAACTGTACCTGCGTGGGCGCAACTCGCTCAATAAGTTCACCCAGGAAGGCTATCGCAGTGGCCTTATCGACTTCGACGCGGCAATTGCCCGAGATCCGAACTTCGCCCTCGCTTGGGCGAGCATTGCGGAAGCTCACGCAGAGATGTGTATCGATGGCAGCTTAAACAGGTCGCCCGAGGAGACGATCCGCCTTGCTAAAGAGGCAGCCGCCCGGGCGCTGGAGTTGGACAACGAGCTAGGAGACGTACACGGTATCTCTGGCCTGATCCAATTTGCTTTCGATTTTGATTGGCGAGGCGCCGAGCGTTCCTTCTTGAGGGCCATTGAACTCAGTCCCGGCAGTGCTCAGGTGCACGAGCACTACAGTTGGCTATGCACATCGCTGGAACGGTACGACGATGCGCTGCGCGAGGTGCGTCGCGCACGTGAACTCGACCCAATTCTAATTCGATCGGATGTTGCGACCACGCTGTTGCGGGCGGGACGCGTCGAAGAAGCTTTGGACGAGGCGCGGCGGTCAATTCAGGACGATCCCGAAGCACCCCGTTGCCACTCGGTCCTCGGTTGGGCACTCATCTTCCATGGCGAGAAGGCAGCCGGCATCGCGTCGCTCGAAAAGGCTGTGGCACTTTCGCCGGGTGCCACGCTTTTCCTTTCCCAACTCGGCCAGGCTTGCGCAATGACAGGCGACCTCGAACGGCCGCGGCAGATACTCGAACAACTGCGGGACCGGGCGACGCACGAATTTGTTTCGCCGTACCACTTCGCTTACCTGTATTCCGGCCTGGGAAATGCGGATGCCGCTCTCGACTATCTTGAACGAGCTTTCGAGCGGCGTTCTGGCGCGATTTATGGCATCAAAGGCTCATTCCTTTTCAATAATCTGCGCATACATCCCCGATTCGTGTCTCTGGTTCACAGGATGAATTTAGGCTAATGCCGCGAACTGTTGTGCCAACTCCAGGTAAGTTTGAATGGATAGGTCGAGGGAGGAGCGCTTGGTGTACAAAAGCTGAACTCAGCGGACGCCGCCGTCGAAAGGGCCCTTTCCTTGGACCCAATCTCGCGGAAGCCACTGTCTCCGGACTCTACACCGGCGCACCGTTGGCAATACAAAAGGGCAATTCAGGAATGCAAGCAGGCACTCGCTCTTGATCCCATCTGGCCGGGGGCATCTTACGCTAGGTATGGTGTTCTTCCAAGTCGGATTTCTGGATTTCTGGATTTCTGGACGAAGCCCGTTGGGAGTTTCAGACCGCTTTGGCCATTAACCCGACCCTCGCCGACCCGGCATTGACCGCCGCTCAGGGAGCTTGAAGCAAGGTGTCCCTCATGCTGACGATTTCAATTGCCGAATGGAATCCTTGAGATAAGTGAGAGGTACGCCGTTAGGAACAATGCAACTAAGTGCCGCGTCTCATCATGGTGCCATTCCACGCCTACCGCAAGAAAGCATCTAGCTTGGCTGGTCGACTGGTCCTTCGTTCCCCCAGCGTTCTCATCTCCGCCAACCAGTTTCTGACCAGTGGCCCGACACTTTTCCGAGTACGCTACTTACCAGGCACGTGGAATTCATATTGATAAACACACGCGCGTTTGGACGGTACTGATCAGATGGACGAATCGATAGTTTCCGGCTTGGCCCTCACCCATCCAAAATTTCCGCTCGTCTAAGCGTTCGCAGACTTCGAATTCGGCTGCATCTCGCCACTAACGATCGGGAAACAGGGCGTGAACCGTCAGATGCCTCGGCTGGGAAATCTGGGTGCGATTAGGGTGCAATAAGACTTCCAGAGGATTCCTTAGAGCGCCAAGGGTGGCGATCGGCGCCGTGAAATTACAACTAGTTACCTCTGGACGCTGGACTGTCACGGCAGAGGTCGCGAGTTCGAGTCTCGTCGTCCCCGCCATTCATTCCAAAAGGATTGTTCCGATTTCGCGCAAACCATCGAGGACCCAAAAGGGCACGTTTTCGTGCCCTTTATTGTGTCCCTTTTAGCCGGCCCCCCTAGCGGCAAGGTTTTGTCATGCTGCAGCGTCGGCAGATGACGGCAACTGCGAAGTTCCCCTAGCTTCAGGCGAGAACACCAATGAGAGCACGGCTGCCTGCGCTGCATGTTTGGCGGGCGTAATCGCCAGGGTGTAGACATCCAATGTGGATCGCAGCGTTGAATGCCGCAGCAGCTCCTGCATGACTTTGAATTCAGTGCCCACACTTCACAACAGCGTCGAATATGAATGGCGAAACGTGTGCCAGCCAATGCATTTCTGGATTCCCACCTTCTCGGCGGCTGGTCGAACATATTTTCGTAAAATCGCTTGTCCCCAGAATGGATGCCGCCCTCGGTGCCGTCTGCTCGCAAAAATCCAGTCGTCGGGGGTTGTATAAG
>Ga0307475_10002793_pt1 | contig 10549 bp, 9 predicted proteins | sample atmos_gasesECM1C_FD_203317 | JGI IMG/M metagenome (GOLD analysis project Ga0307475, IMG submission 203317) | Hardwood forest soil microbial communities from Morgan-Monroe State Forest, Indiana, United States - atmos_gasesECM1C_515 | ecosystem: Environmental > Terrestrial > Soil > Temperate...
TTCTATGGACTCCAAAAGGTCATTTATGTGCGCTCTGAGCTCAGCAGCCAGCCCGACGACGTGAAAAACAAAATCGACCCGGAATTCATCAACGGTAATTACTGGCTTGTGTTCCCCTTCCATGCTTACTGGGACACCAGCGCTACTGTGACCGATCAGGGTACGCATAAACTGCCCGTGGGCAACGGATCGGCCGAGTTGGTCTCGGTGAAGTATCCCGCCGAAGGCGGCGGTTATAACCCCGGCGACACGTGGAACCTCTACGTCGGCAAAGACAACCGCGTTGAGTACCTTGTCTTCCACCACGGCGGGAACGTGAAGCCGGCGGTCGTCACCGCAACGTGGACAGGCTACAAAAAAGCAGGTCCCCTCCTGTTCTCAACCGAGCACCGCGGGACCATCGATGGCAAGCCCCTGCACCTCTTCTTCTCCGATGTGTCAGTCAAGCTGACGGGGTCGGATACGTGGGTGAAAGCGGAATAGACAACCGAGGGGGCGGGGTGGCCCGTCCTATCGCGAAGCGAAGGGCGGGGCCTCTTAGGCTGGGTCGCGTCGCCGAACGGTCGGATAAATTCCCTGCTTTTCGCGTCTGGTTGCTGTCCAGTGCGATTCGATCTCGACCACTCCCTCTTCTCCGGTCAGATAGTGATGGAAGCTGCTCCATAACCAGTCCTCGGGGCGCTCCACCAATCCGCGCTTCACTGGGTTGCGGTGAATATATAGCGCAGCTTCTCTACGCGCTTTTGCTCGCTCCAGACGTTGAAATCGTAATAACGTGCTTGCCAGAAGGGCTGTCGCGCAACGTTCCCGCTCGCCCGTGGCTGAATATCCTCGCCATTCGCTTCGCGATAGGACGGGCCACTCGCCGCTAGCTGTTACGTGGATGGCCTTCCGCGAAATCCAGTGCACGGGGAGAATTCCCTGACGCGCTTGCGGCACGGTGGAAAGTGTAGGGGTCCTTCGACTCCGCATGGACTTCACTTCGTGAAGTTCATGCTCCGCTCAGGATGACAAGGGTGGGGTGCCGGGTGTCGCGCCCTTCTTTCTTGAAGGGCGGGATTTCGCGGTTGTCTCCCGCGTCGGATTTCTTGCTGAGTCCTGCAGCGCCCTCGTTCATAGAGTGCACCGATGATCCCCATCGCCCACCGCTTCGGCTTCGCTCAGGGCAGGCTCTTTTCGCGAAGTGCGCGAAAAGGACGGGCACCCGGCTTTGAATCCTGCTGTGGACGCGGGCTTCAGACTCTTGGCTTTTGGGGTAGCTCGGGCGGTTTCACTTCCAACCGGTGCTGCCTGGCGTCGAGGAGTTTGCAGATTTCGTGGATCAGCTTGCCGAGGCGCACCGGGTCTTGCTCTTCGGCGGCTAGGGCACAAAGGTGCACCCAGCGTTCTGGATTTCTTTTCGGGCGTGCGTTGGTCTCCATCTTTGAATCACGCTCTGGGCGCGGGTTCGTGGCTGTGTCAGCTACGCCGCTCGTCTCTCCTGGGTAAACCCCTTCTCTCGGAGGACAAGTGTTACGAACCTTGTTCTGACTCGCCTGGTGTGCTCACCGAGAGCGGACCGAAGCTCGGCGAGGATAGTGTGCAACTCGCCAGCCCTTCGGGTTGCGACGGCCTGTTGGCAAATTTCGCGAATTCTATCGTCGAGTCGCCTCGTCGGCATGCCTGCGCCTCAAGGAAATTTTATCCATCGATCGGCGGTATGTGCGATACCGCACACTCTGTATTTCCGAGGGAAAAAGAGTGGAGCTTCTGGGGTGGGGTTGCGGGGATTCGAGGGGAGAATTCCCTGACGTGTTCCTGCCACGGCGAAGGGTGTAGGGGTCCTTCGACTCCGCATAGACTTCACTTCGTGAAGTCCATGCTGCGCTCAGGATGACAACGTGGGGCAAGTGGGGGGAAGTGCCCTTTTGGGCGGGCGATTTCTTTAGGACGTCAAACTGGGCGATCCCCGTGGAATCCCGCCCCTTGCACAAAACGCAAGGAGCGGGCCACCCAGTTTTTAAGGGTGGGACTCCACGGTTGTCTCCCGCGTGGGATTTCTTGCCGACTCCTGCAGCGCCCTCGCTCATAGAGTGCGCCGATGATCGACATCACCCGCCCCTTCGCAAAGTGCGCGAAAAGGACGGGGCAGTAGCTTCTTTCTCGGGCTTGCGCTGATCTATTTTTGAATGTCGCTCTGGGCGCGGGTTCCATTTTGAATACCGCTCTGGGCGCGGGTTCCGCGGCGTCGCTTTTTGGCGGATGGTGCGCTAGCGGACAGACAGCCCTCGGCTACGAGCGTCGAATGTTCTTGGAGTCCCTCCGCTGGAATCTTCTGAGAGCCTCTCCCTGGAAAAGGGGCGTCGTATGCCGCAGTCAATCCCCTCTGCTTCTGGTCGTTCTTCTTGTGACCGTGCTTCTTCTGGTCATGTTTCTTCTGGTCTCCGTGCCTCCCTCGGCGGGGGCTGGGAACAACTTTATACATTGGCCGTCTTGGAACTCGACGAGGGTCGATTGCCGGAGCGGGTCGCTGTTGCTCGCGGCGCGATTCTGGATCGAGCTGAAGAAATATTAACTACCGCCCGAACCGACGAACACCGCGCCCTGAGAGACGCATTGCGTTTTTTGCGTCTGCTGGAGGAAGTGGTGGGAAGAGAATCCATGCATCACCACGCGGCGTAGAAAAACCGCCGTTTTTGGACTCCGCTCTGGGCGCGGCTTTAGACGGTGTCGGCTACGCCGCTCGCCTCTCCTGGGTAAAACCCTTCTCTCGAAGGACAAGTGTTAAGAACCTTTTTCTGACTCGCTTGGTGTGCTCGCGGAGAGCGGATCGAAGCTCGGCGAGGATGGTGTCCAACTCGCCAGCGCTTCGGACTGCGACAGCCTGTTGGCAGAGTTCGCGGATTCTATCGTCGAGTCGTCTCGTTAGCACGCCGCACCCCAAGTAATTTAATTCTATTCACGGATCGGCGGCATGTGCGATACCGCACACGCTGTAATTTCCACGGGGAGAGAGGGGAGCTTGATCGATCTGACGAAGACCCTTAGCTCTCAGTCCTTTGCGATCAATCGGCGGTCGCGATGCGGGGCGGTGCGCGGTTGGCCCGTGTGGAGCTCACACTTTTGTCCGGGCGCTGCACCGCAGGTCGGGCAACGGACGTCGAGTGAATCTTTCGGCCTCGGTGCTTTCTTCATGCCTTGGAGATAATAACCAGAGCCAGCACGCTGAAAATGGTCAATTTGAACAGTGCTCCGGACGCGGCTTTCGGACTGTGTCAGCTACGAAGATCGCCTCTCCTGGGAAACACCGTTCTCTCGGCCACCAAGTCTTAAGGCTACCCTTTTTCTGAGTCGCTCATTGTGCTCATGGAGAGCGGATTGGAGGTCTGCGATGATAGTGTCTAACTCGTCAGTGCTTTGGTCTGCGCGAGCCTGTTCGCAGAGCTCACGGATTCTATCGTCCAGCCGCCGCTTCTTCACACTCACCCCGAATAATTCTACCCACGGATCGGCGCTCTGTGCGATACCGGACATACTGTATTTTTGAGGGAAAAAGAGGAGCCGGGAGCCCACCCTATCGTCTTTTGAAGGGTGGAATTCCATGGTTGTCTCCCGCGTGGGATTTCTCGTTGATTCCTGCAGCACCGTCGTTCATAGAGTGCACCGATGATCCCGTCACCCACCCTTCGGCTTCGCTCAGGGCAGGCTCTTTCGCAAAGTGCGCGAAAAGGATGGGCACCCGGCTGGAGGCATATTACCGACTCAGCAGTGCTGTTAGTCCCTGGGCAAGCATCTAACTTGCTCAAAAAAGCAGGAGAATTCTATGATCCGAAAGTTGAGCTCGGGCCAGTACCGTTTGTACTCACGCAAAAAAGATGCAAAAACGGGGAAACGCCGCAATCTTGGGACCTTCGGAACCCGCAAAGCCGCAGAAGCTCATGAGCGGGACGTGCAATACTTCAAGCGTCAAGGCTGAGAGTCGGTCGGGTCGGGTGCCCTAACCCTTCGTCTTTTGAAGGGTGGGATTCCAGGGTCATCTCCCACGTGGGATTCTTGCTGACTCCTGCAGCGCCCCCGTTCGTAGAGTGCACCGATGATCCCCAGCACCCACCCCTTCGGCTTCGCTCAGGGCAGGCTCTTTTCGCAAAGTGCGCGAAAAGGACGGGGCACCCGGCAGTAAACAGCTGCCCGTGTCCGGGGAGACGGTAATGGCCTCGATCTACCCAGAGTATGGTGAGAATCCTGTGACACGCTTACGACGGTGGAAAGTGTAGGGGTCCTTCGACTCCGCAGGAACTTCACTTCGTGAACTTCCTGCTCCGCTCAGGATGACATGAGTTGGGCGCTGTCGCACCCCGGCGTTAGGCCATCACTGTTCTCGCCGCCGCTACGGGCTCGACTCGGAGGGTGAGTCCATCGACTTCGCGCACGACGATGCGTTCTCCGGCGGGGACGGGGACCGTGGAGACGGCGTCCCAAAGCTCGCCGTGCACGAAGACTTTTCCGGCCGACGCGAGTGTGGTTTGCGCGATTCCGATTTCTCCGATTAATCCTTGTTCACCCGTGACAACTTTGTTTCGACGAGCGCGTACTGCGATGCTCATCAGGAATGCGGTAATAATTCCGAGCGGGATGCTGACGGCGAGCGCGGTCGCCAGATGGACGCGCATTTCGGGGATGGGCGCGTCGACCAGGAACAGGCCACCGAGCGTTAGAAGAACAATCCCGCCCGTGGTGAGCACTCCGTGGCTGGCGAACTTGGCTTCAGCGGCGAAGAGCGCGAACGCTCCGATGATCATGGCAATCGCGGCGAAGCGCACGGGCAGCAGGTTTAACGCGAATGCGGCGATAAGAATGAAGACCACGCCCACGGTTCCGGGAATGACCGCGCCGGGGTGATTGAATTCCGCATAGAGCGCGAGCGCTCCGATGGCTAGGAGGATGAACGCTACGTTCGGATCCATGATGTAGGAGAGGATGCGCTGCTTGAGCGTCATACGGTAGTCGCGCACCGGTTGGTCTTTATCCTTGAGGCTGAGCGTGACGGTCGTGCCGTTGAAGCGCTTGAAGCTTTTGCCGTTCAGCTGGTGGAAGAGATCCTGCTCGGTTGGAGCGATATACTCGACCAGTTTCTTGTCGAGCGCCTCCTGGTCGGTGAAAGACTTTGACTCGCGGACAGCGCTCTCCGCCAGTTCGACGTTGCGGCCACGCTTGGCAACGACGGAACGCATCAGGGCTGCGGCGTCGTTCTCCATTTTCTGTTTCATGACGTCGTCCATCTTGCCGCCGAGGATTACGGGATGCGCTGCGCCAGTGTTGGTTCCGGGCGCCATGGCTGCAACGTCGGCGGATTCGAGGATGAAGAAGCCAGCCGATGCTGCGCGGCTGCCGCTGGGCGTCACATAGATGATGACGGGCACCGGCGAGGCTACGATCTTTTCTATGATGTCGCGCGTCGAATCGACCAGGCCTCCGGGAGTGTTGATCTCGATCAGGACGGCTTGGTCGTGATTGGCGGCTGCGAGGTCGAGCGCACGACCGATGTATTCGGCGGTGACGGGTTGGATGGCGTCGTTGACGGTGACCTTTAAGACGTCGGCCGCGGAGACGGCGGCGAGGAGAAAGAGCGCTACGAAGCAGCAGACTGTGTGGCGAATCCAGAGTTGAGGTGGCCACCGGCAGCTGCCGAGCTTCGCTCGGCTTGGACGGGCGGGGGCGCCCGTCCCCACACGAGCCTTCCCCACATGGGCTCGGCGGCTAAAGCCGCTACTGATTTTGTGGCAGTCACGGCGCGGCTGAAGCCGCGGCCCTTCAAAACATATGAGATTCATGGCTGTGGCAGCGGCTGCGCTTTCTCCGCGAGCTTGGCTGCTAGGGTGCGCTTCAGGTTTTGGCCAGCGGGATTGCCGGGTTCCAGTTGCAGCGCCCGATTGATGTTCTGGGCGGCCGCTTCCATTCTATTTTCTCTCAAATCGAGACGCGCAAGAATCAGATAAGCCTCAGTCGACTCGCGAATGCGGAGAGCGGCTTCGGCCTGGGCACGGGCTTCACGGGCGTCGCCGCGAGCGTCGTAATCTTCGGCAAGGGCCGTGAAGGGCGCGGTGCTCGACGGATCGACTGCGGCGGCGTGATGGAATTCGGCCTCGGCGTCGGTGGTGAATCCGTGGGCCAGGAGTTCCTTGCCGAGTTCGACGTGAAAGCGCGCGTGTGAGCGGGGATCGGATCGGGCAAATTGCTGCTCGGCCCAACTGCCCATTTGCGTGGTCATCTGGCGGAAGGAATCTTCCTCGTAATTGCGCTTGATGCGCTCCGCCGGAACCTTCGACGTGGCGCTGCTCGGAACAATACCGCCGGCAGCAGGAGGGGTCAGCGAGTCGAGCATCATCTTAGCCTCGGCGTCGTTTGGGCGGTGATCAAGCGCGGTGCGCATTTCGCGTGCCGCGCCGGCGCGATCGCCAGTCTGGGAAAGAGTTACCCCCATGTTGAAGTGATAGTCCGGGTCGCTGGGATCGTTCTGAATCGCTTGCTGGAAATATTCAGCTGCTTTTTTCTGGCCGCGGCGCGCGGCGACCACGCCGAGATTGTTATATACCTCGGCCAGCGGCAGGCGCGCGGCGACGAACTGAAAGGCGCTCTCCGATTTCGCAAGGTCTCCGCGAGCGTAGGCGGCGAGTCCGAGATAGAAATTTGCTTCGCGAGCGACTGCGCCTGACATTATTAAACCCGAGTTTATTAAAGAAGACTGTTGCACTTGGCCGAGCGCGGCGATTGCCAATTCGTAAGCGCGCTGAGCGTAGTAGGTCTTGCCCAGCTCCAGCCAGGCTTGAGCGTAGGCCGGATCAAGGCGGGTCGCTTCGCGATAGTACTTAACTTTTTCTTCAGCACTAGTGGCCAGCGTGCCGCGCACGTTGTTTTCCAGGGCGCCCAGACGCTGGGGAGCAACGCTGGCGATGTACTTGTCCTTGGGCACCGAGAAGTCAGGGCGGATCAGGCGAAGCAAATCCCAAGCCAGGGCGGATTGCAGCGTGCCGAGATCGGCCAATGGCCCGGACTCGGTGACCGCGGGCGAGAGTTTCTCGGCGCGCATGTCGAGCAACTGGGCGTTGGCAGTCAAGCGCGCACCGTCATATTCATAGGAGCCGAGCACGGCATAATCGACATCCATCTGCTCGGCAAGGCGGTAGAGCGTGGCGCGCGAAGGATGAACTCCGGCCGGAACGCCCTGGCGATCATAGGCGCGGAGACGCTCGTCACGGCTGGCTACGTATAGAACGGGAGAATTGAGTTGCTCGTGGAAAGTTTCGGGGAAGGATTCGCCGAGCCACTCCAGGCCAGGGGTTGGAGAAGTATTCTCGAAGGGAATCACGACCATGGTCCGGCCGACTATGGTGTGGCCGTCCGAAGTTCGGTCGGAGACGGGCGGGTCCTCGGCGCGGAGCGACGGGCAGAGAAGCAGCGAGACTAGAAAGACGAAGGCGATGACGGGGGCGCGTTTCACGACAAGTTGATTATATCGGGAGGGGGATGGCGCATCACGCCCGCCGCTGACGTGCGGGAACCACAGGCTCAGTGGTTCCGCTATTTTCGGGTTGGAGCTGAGACTGGGTCCAGCCCGTTAGTTCGTCGCTGCCGGTGATGAGGCGCGCTCCGCGCTCGTAGGTGAGATATGACCAGGCCCATTGGATCATCACCATCAGGCGATTGCGGAATCCGATCAGGAAAAGAATGTGGATGAAGAGCCATGCGAGCCAGGCGAAATAGCCGGACAACTCGAATTTACCGAATTGGGCGACGGCGGCGGCGCGGCCGATGGTGGCCAGGCTGCCTTTGTCGTGATAACGAAAATTACGTCGCGGCTGATTTTCAAGGTCGCGGGCGATGGTGTCCGCGACCCAGTCACCTTGCTGGATGGCGACCGGCGCGACTCCAGGGAGCATCTTGCCATTTTCGTCGTTGAGTGCGGCGAGGTCGCCGATAACAAATACTTCGGGATGTCCGGGAATGCTGAGGTCGGGTTGAACGAGCACGCGACCGGCGCGGTCGATGGGAACACCCAACTTTCGGCCCAGAGGCGAAGCGGCAACGCCTGCCGCCCACAAGATCACGGGGGCTGCAATCTTTTCGTCGCCGACCCAGACCGCGCCGGGCTCAACGCGGTTGACCATGTGGGAGGTGCGAACCTCCACTCCGAGGCGTCGCAGCTGGTCTTCGGCTTTGCGGGAAAGTTCTTCGGAATAGGCTGCCAGAACCCGGGGGCCGCCTTCGATGAGCAGGATGTGGGTTTGGCGCGGGTCGATGTTGCGAAACTCGTGGTTCAGTGCGTGGTGCGCGATTTCAGCCAGAGTGCCGGCGAGTTCGACTCCGGTGGGTCCGCCTCCGATGACGGCAAACTGCAGCGGGGGTGCGCTTTGGCCGACGGCAATCTTGTTCATGTTCTGACGTTCGGCCAGTTCGAAGGCCAGTAGAACGCGGCGGCGGATTTCGAGCGCGTCTTCAATCGTCTTCAGACCCGGGGCCAGGGGCTCCCACTCCTCGTGCCCAAAATAGGCATGGGTCGCGCCGGAGGCGATGATCAGAAAGTCGTAATCCAGCACCTGCTGTTTCGTGATGACTTTCTTTTGTTCCAGGTTGAAATCAACGACTTCTTCAAGCAACACTTCAACATTGGAGCGGCTTCTGAGTATCCAACGAATGGGCGTTGCTATTTCCCCGGGAGACAGGCCGGCGGTCGCGACCTGGTAGAGCAGCGGTTGGAAGGTGTGGTGGTTTTTTCGGTCAACGACTGTGACCTGAACGGGGAGATTAGCGATCCGGCGGGCGGCGGTTAGGCCTCCGAAACCAGCCCCCACGATTACCACTCGCGGTCTGGACTTGTTGGTCATTGTCATTGAGGTTTTAAAGTCCCTAGTATAGAGATTCATGGAATAGCTATTCAGACGAAAACTTTTGATGTGAAAGTAGTTGCGCATCCGATTTCTGCTTTGAATCCCTGCCTCTTGCTGCCCGAGGTTCCGCTGGCTTCGTCGACCGGCCTCCGCATACACTGCTTCTTCACATCGTGTGCGTCTTCAAACCTTGATGACCCCGGCGCAGCCCAATTCGCCAGCCCTGCGTTTTCTCTTGCTCTCCGTCCGGGACATCATTTTCATTTTTCTTTTCTGGTCGTTGCTGGCGGGGCCTTTGTCGAATCGGCCGCTGGCGGATCCGGATATCGGATGGCATATCCGCACCGGCGAGCTGATTCTGGCGACGCACTCCCTTCCCCGCACCGATCCGTTTTCTTCCACCATGCAAGGTCAACCCTGGTTTGCCTGGGAGTGGTTGTACGACATCCTGCTCGGAATTCTGCACCGGGCTGGCGGACTGAACGGAGTGGTTTGGTTGTGCGGCTTGTTGGTGGCCACGATTTTCGCGCTGCTGCTATCGCAACTGCTGCGGCGCGGAACCGGCCTGCCGCTAGCGATCGTGCTGATGCTGCTGGCGGAGGCCGCTTCGACGATTCATCTGTACGCGCGCCCGCACATTGTGAGCTGGCTTTTTTCTCTGCTCTGGTTTGTTGCGCTGGAGCATTGGGAAAGTCGGGAACACGGAAAGCTGCCGCGATGGATTCCCTGGTTCTTTCCCGCCTCGATGTTGTTTTGGGTGAATCTGCATGCCGGATGGCTCTTTGGTATTGTGCTGCTGGGAATCTACACCGTCGCAGCATTCGTCGAAAGTGTTCGCGAGCAGGATGCGTTTGCCGCGATTCGCACCGCGCATCGGGCTCGTACCATGGGTGTGGCTTGGATGGCCTCGGCGGCGGCGACGCTGGTGAATCCCTTTGGCTGGCGGCTGCACGCTCACATCTATCGCTATCTGAGTGATCGCTACCTGATGAACCGGATCGACGAATTCAAATCGCCGGATTTTCATGGCTGGGCGGAGCGCTGTTTTGCGGTCATTCTGATACTGGTGTTGATCGCGTTTGCGGGTCATCGGAAGAAGCTACGTCTCGGTCATCTGCTGGTCGTGCTGCTGGCGGTGTATGCGGGATTTTATTCGTCGCGCAATCTTCCGGTCTCTTCGATGCTGCTGGTGCTGATCGTCGGGCCGATGCTGTGGGAAAACTTCGCTTCGCTGGCGGACAAGCCGGGTGCATGGCGATGGGTGCGCAGGTGCACAGTCCGAATTTCCAGCTTCTCTGATCGGATGGGCGCGCAGGAAATGCAGATTCGGGGACACCTGTGGCCGGTTGTCTCGGTGGCTTTTGCATTTGCGATCTGTCTTCATGGAGGATGGCTCGGTTCGCGGCAGTTGATCCAAGCGGAATTCGATCCGAAGAAAATGCCGGTCGCGGCGGTGACTTTCCTGCAGAAGGAATTCGAGGGGGCGAAATCGAGCACGGAGCCGGTTTTCTCGACGGATGCCTGGGGAGGGTATCTCATCTATCGGATGAACCCCGGGCGGCTGTATCCCGAGCGGAAGGTCGTCATAGATGACCGTCATGATCTCTACGGCTCGGGCCGGATTCGTCAGTACCTGATCCTGACGCAGGCAGAGCCGGGATGGCAGGGCGTGCTGAAAGAGTGGC
>Ga0307475_10002794_pt1 | contig 10549 bp, 8 predicted proteins | sample atmos_gasesECM1C_FD_203317 | JGI IMG/M metagenome (GOLD analysis project Ga0307475, IMG submission 203317) | Hardwood forest soil microbial communities from Morgan-Monroe State Forest, Indiana, United States - atmos_gasesECM1C_515 | ecosystem: Environmental > Terrestrial > Soil > Temperate...
CGCATGAGCCTCACTCCGCCTCCGCTCCCAAACCCCCCAGCCAGAGGTCGGGAAGGAAGCGTGCCGATGGCCCTCGCATCACAACTAGAGTGTATCGCGGACCTGCAGGCCGTGGGCCACCTTGGCTTTGGAGTCCTCGGGGCGCTCGAGGCCGTAGTCTGCGCTTAGACCAAACCAGAAGCCGGTGAGGCAGAAGCCGAGGCTGACACGCGCCTCGAATTGTTTGATGGGCTTGTAGCGCAGGCTGAACTGCGGAATCGAGATGTGCGGGAAGACCACTGGCACGGGCCCACCGTCAAACCAGTTCTTCTCGATGTATCCGCCCACTTTGGCGGGATCGTGATTGGTGTGATTGGCAGGGTTGCAGCCGTTTTCCGGATCGTTGGCTGCCAGACCGGGAGCCGACTGCGACTTGCACTGCGAATAATGGTTGCCATTGCTCGCGAACAGCGGGCCCGCAGCATCTTTGTATACCCAGTTGTTCATGAGGTCACCCCAAACGGCTCCAACGCCCACCCCGAATCCAAACTCGAAGTCCAGATGGTTTGCCACGGGCACGGACCAGAGCTCGTCGATACCCAGATAGAGGGCTTTTAGGCTGCTGTTGACGACCGAGCGATTGTTTCCGGTGCCCGGCTGTCCTTTCTCGTAAAACTCAATGTCACCCGTATTGTAATCCGTATACTTGATCCAAGGGATGAGTGACTGCCCGCCTTTGCGAATATCGATCTCGGCGCCTATCGAGTTCGAATAAACCGTGTCACCATCGTTTACGAATAGATTCATGAGAAACTGCGGAATGACGGTGCCGCGATACTGAAGGCCGACGAAGTAGTATCTTTTGTCGGCGGTTTCCTTCGTGTTCCAAATGTCGTATTCGGGCTCGGGAGGGAGATTGGGGAGTTCGCCCGGTTTGGCCGCAGGAGGTGTGGCTGGCGCCGGATTGGGGGCCGCAGAAACTGCCCCTCCGGCGGCCGTTGCCTCAGGCGCTGCGGAGTCCGCTGGAGAGGCCGCGGAGGCAGATGGGGCGGGCTTTGGCCCCTTCTTTTTCGGCTTCGGTGCTTCCTGCGCCAGTGCAAAAGGCGTAGCGATGAGGACGAAAACGGCCAGTCCGGCTGCAACGAGCGTCTTCAAGCGCGGCCGTTTTGGGGTGCCTGGAAGGGTGCTCGAAACCAGACGGCGGCATGAGCGGGTCATCGCTACCTCGCGGAGGTCCAGGGTAAGAAGGCGATTACGGCACGTGCGATGCTACACTAGAGATTGGCTTGCGGGGGAAATAGACCTCAATCGCACATGGGCACACTCGTGAATCTCCACGGACGACTCGTCACCCAAGTGGTCGATCGCGATCATACGGAGACCTTCCGAAAAGAAATCGTGGTGATGAGCGGACAGGTCCCGCTGGCGATGGTGCGCAAGCGAGTGGCGGGCCCGTGTGGAGCTCGCGAAACGAAGGCGCCGGTTCTTCTCGTGCACGGGTTTGGGCAGAACCGATACGCGTGGCACCTTCCAGCCCGCAGTTTCGCCAACCACCTCGCGTGTGCCGGTTTCGATGTCTTCAACCTCGATCTGCGTGGACACGGAAGGTCGAGGCGTCTCGGTTCGCGTCCGTGCCGAGGCGTAGAGGATTACGTGCGCGAGGATCTGCCGAGGGCAGTCGAAGCCGTGCAGCGTCTTTCGCACGGGCGGCCCGTCTGGGTCGTCGGGCACTCGCTTGGCGGTCTCGTTGCCTACGCGTCGGCGCCGATTCTCGACGGTGCGGTGGGCGGTATCGTTTCGATCGGCAGCCCGTACCACTTTACGAAGGGCTCGCCGATGCTCGGCGCCCTGGCTTTGCTCTTTCGCGCGATAAAGCCGGCGCCGCTTCCCAACGCTCCACTGCCGCTTGCCACGCTGGGCCGCACGATGCACACCCTCCGGCGCTTTGCCGAGAGCCCGTTCTATCCGCTGCCCGTTCGCGGCTGGCACGCCGGTTCGTGCGAGCCGCACGTGCTTGAGCAGCACCTGCGCCTCGCGTTCGACCGGGCCGCGCTGGCCGAAATGCGAGACTTGTTCGAATGGGCGGCGCAGCGCCGCTTCGGCGGTCGAGACCTCGACTACGTCGAGCGCTTCGAGAGAATGGACGCGCCGCTCCTAGTCATCGCCGGTATGAACGACGATCTTGCACCGCCGGCGAGCGTGCGCCCCGCGTTCTCGCGAAGCGCATCCAAGGACAAGACATACCGTTCGCTGCCCTTGGGACACATCGACTTGCTGGTAGGCCGCGACGCGCCCAAGACGACTTGGTCGCTCGTCACAGGCTGGCTCGACAAGCGCGTGGCATAGGTAGCACGCCTCGGCGGGCGCACCTTCTCCAGGGCTGCGGCCGAGCCGTCTCTCGCGATGAGAGATCGCCAAGACGCCAAGACCGCCAAGACGCCACGAAGAGAGCCTGGCGCCCTCGCACACGGCGCAGGTCCTAGGCTCGAGTTTAGGCGATCGCCAGTCTCTCATTTGAACAAGGTCAGATCGACGGAATCAGCAATCGCTTGCAACCCAGCAACGTTGGGGTGCAGGTGGTCGCCGAAATCGAGGTCCGCCCGGTATCGACTGGTGTTGGCCGGATCGTGGGTGGCCGTGTCTTGGTCGACAACCCCATCGCAGCCGCTGTTCGCGCCGCGGATGTAAGCGTTGATCGCGGCGCGCCCCGGTTCTTTTTGCGGCCCCCAATAGTTGGCTCCCTGAAACGGCGTGAGCGTCGAGCAGAGCCACCGGATCCCCATGGCGTGGGCTTTGGCCATCATCCCTTTGATTTGGTCGATCTCGGTTTGAGCGGAGGGATTGAAATTGCCCAGGTCGTTAATGGGATTGTCCGAAAAAATTACCCATTTGACGTTGGGCTGCGACATGACGTCGCGGTCGAATCGGTTGACCGCGTTCATCACCCCGTCGCCGCTGATGCCTTGGTTGAGCACGCCGACCACACGGTTCGCGCCGACCAGCCGCACGGCCAAGTCGTTGGGCCAACGGCGGTTGTTGCCGTTCGGCCCTTGCTGGTAGCCATCGGTGATCGATGCGCCCAACGTGACCACCGCGCCCTCCGCGTTGGCATTGAGAACGTCGAGATTCGAAAGATACAAGTAGCTCCCGTTGGTCTGAGCACCGCCGAGCGTGGCGCTGTTCGCCATATTTCCGCCAACGGAATAGTTGTCCTGGAATCCCGACTGGTGGCACGTGCCGCCGGCGCTCGAGACGACGTAAAAGCTGACGGCGACGTCGGACAGCGCTTTGACCGCAAAATCGACGCCATCGCTGACGGCGTACATGCCCCTGGGGATCATGGCATCGGGTTGGCCGTTGAACATCAGGGCCTTGTCGGTCGCGGAATCGATGGAAGATCCGGTCGTTCGCTGGGCGATGTGCACGTCTCTTACTTGAAGCGTTCCCCCGCCGAAGGCATTGGAGATACGGACGCGCACGGAGGTGCCGGCGATGCTCGTATGCACGATTTCTCGCAGCGTTTGCCCGGCGGAGCCGCCACCGCAACCTTGCGGCGAGGCCGCCCAGGTTCCGGTCCATACGTTCGACGCGCCTCCGTCGGCGGCGTCGGGGGTCGGAGAGGCGTCGCCCGCGTCGGTCGTCGCCGAGCCCTCGGATTGACCGCCGGCAGCGTCCGCGAGAGCACCGCTCTGCGGGTTGCCGCTGCCCGCCCCCGATCCTTGGCTTGACCCACTCCCGCCAGGTGATCCCGCGGCGCTGCCGCTGCTTCCCGCTCCGGAGCCTTCGTTTGACCCACTGCCGCCCGGAGACCCCGCCGCGCCGCCGCTGCCGCCTGTCGTTCCCCCCGTACCCGCGTAGCCTGAGGGGCTGCCGCTCTCCGAGCAGGCGGCAAAGAAGGCAGCGAGGACGACAACAGAAGCCGATAGTGACACCAAGAACGTACGCATCGACCCACAGTGGGAAGAGGACGACAGAGCGATCAGCATTCTCATCTTTCAACCGGGCGCGGCGATCGAATGGCTGAGCCGGGCGCGGGCCGTGCTAACCCGATTCCCGGCGGGGGAAAAGCACGCACCCCTTCCGATGAAGGACCCGGCATGATTCCGCCAGTAGCTCGATCTCCCGTGCTCGATCGCGGCGCCGTAAGAGAACGCTATGTGCGGGTGCGTGCGCAAACCGAGTCGCTCGTCCTGCCGCTCTCGGCCGAGGACATGATGGTTCAGTCGATGCCGGACGCGAGTCCGACCAAGTGGCATCTGGGTCACACGACTTGGTTTTTCGAGGAGTTCGTCTTGGCGCGCTTCGGCGTCGGGCACAAATGGCACGACGAGCGATGGCGAGTCCTCTTCAACTCGTATTACGACTCGGTGGGCCCTCAGTTTTCAAGATCGATGCGCGGCCTCTTGTCTCGCCCGTCGACGGGTGAAATTCGCAAGTGGCGGGCTCGGGTAGACGAGCAAGTGATCGAGCTCTTGGCTCGGGCGGACCCGGAAGCGCTGGCTGTCACGTTGCTGGGTACCCACCACGAGCAGCAACACCAGGAGCTCATCCTCACCGACATGAAGCACGCAATGTCGGTCAATCCGACGGGTCCACATTACTTGATTGAGAAGACCCCGCCTGCTCCGGCCGGCCGCGACTTGTCCCTTGGCTGGTTGGAGTATCCAGAGACCTTGGCGCCGATTGGGCACGAAGGCGACGCTTTTGCTTTCGACAACGAGGGGCCTTGCCATCGAGCTCTTGTGGGCCCGTTTCGGATCGCATCTCGACTGGTAACCAATGCCGAGTACGCCCGTTTCATCGACGATCGCGGATACGAACGGCCCGAACTCTGGCTATCGGATGGGTGGGCGTGCCAGAAAGAAGGCGGCTGGCGCGCGCCTCTCTACTGGGAAGGCGAGGGCAGCCAGCGGCGGACGTTCACGATGCGCGGAATGGTCGCGCTCGACTTGCACGCGCCCGTGACCCATGTGAGCTTCTACGAGGCGGACGCCTACGCACACTGGTGCGGGGCGCGTCTGCCGACGGAAGAGGAGTGGGAGGTGACGGCAAGTGGTCTGCCTATCGAGGGCAACTTCGTCGAAAGTGGCGTTTTCGCGGCGGCCCCGGCAGATGGCCTCTCAGGAGGAGCCGCGCAGTTTTTCGGCGACGCATGGGAGTGGACCGCCAGCGCGTACCTTCCGTATCCACGCTTCCGGCCGCTTCAGGGAGCGCTCGGCGAGTACAACGGGAAATTCATGAGCGGACAGATGGTCTTGCGAGGCGGGTCGTGCTTCTCGCCGCGCGATCACCTGCGAGCGACCTACCGCAACTTCTTTCCTCCGCACACGCGATGGCAAGTTAGCGGCGTGCGGCTCGCCAAAGACGTCTAGAGTGCTGACCAGGGGAGAGTGGCGTCCATGGCGCCCGGGCGGTGTCTCCCTCCGTGGTTTGCAAAGAAGGATGGGTGTTCCTTGATCCAGATGCCGAAGGGTGCTTTGACAGGGGCGGCGCGACGCAACTTGAAACGGTTTCAGGAGACCGCCGCTGCTCGCGAGCTGGAGGACGACGCGCGAACCTGGAGGGTCGTCGAGTGGTCCTGGGTCGAAGGCCCGCCGATGCGGGTGCACCTTCGCTGTGAGCGCGGCGAGGTGATCGACTTCGTGATGGACGAAACGGGCGGATGGCGGATGGAGCGGGAGCCCATCGAGTCGAAGGTGCGGACGCCGGGCGATCTGGCTCTATTTCAATAGCGATCGAGGATCGCTGGGCTAGCTTGATCGCGATGGCCCGCGCGCCGAAACGAAAGAAGCGCGTCTCCGAGCAAGTGACCTGCCCATTTTGCGGCGAAGCAGAAGAGCTTTACGTCGACGCGGGCGGGGGCCAAAGGCAGGAGTACATCGAGGACTGCGCCGTTTGCTGCCGTCCGCGTGTCGTCCACGTCGAACCGGGTGAGGAGCCGGGAGAAGTGCGTGTGTGGCTCGATCGAGGCGACTAGTGCCTCGTCCCAGAAGTTACGATTGTTGAAACTGATAACGAGGAGATGACCGCCAGGGCGCCAAGGACCTGACCATTGTTTCCATCCAGCGGTAAGGACGGGAATTAAGAGGGGAATGCGCTCGTTACCGGCGCATGAGAGAGCGGACGGCGGAGGCGTGGGCGCGTGAGGAGTTCGGCGGAGCGACGCTTGGGGACGTGCGTCGCGTGCGACGGCTGGTGGGGATGGCGGCGGGTGCGGCGCGCAGACCGTCGGGTACGGTGTCGTCGGTGTTCGAGCGCCGACAAGCACGTGAGGGTGCGTACGATTTTCTTGAGAGCGAGCATGTGCCGGCGGAGGCAATTACCGAGCAACTGTGCCGAAGTACGGCATCGCGGGCGCGTGGCGAGCCGTTCATCTACGTCGCGATCGACGGGTCATCCTTGACGCTGCCCGACGGGCTGGAGACCAAAGGCTTCGGACCGGTCGGGACGCGCAGTATCCCGGCGCGAGGACTCATGGTGCTCAACGCGTTGGGAGTACGCAGCGACGGCACCCCGCTGGGGTTGATCGATCAGGTCTACTGGTCACGCGAGACAACACTGCCGCTAACCAAGCAGCAGGCGATCGACCGCAACAGCCAGCGGCCCTTCGCTGAGAAGGAGCCAGCGAACTTCGTCAGGAGCGCCGAGCGTGCGATCGCGCGTTTGCGCGAAGTCGGCGTGCGCACGTGGGTGGTCATCGACCGAGAAGGGGACAACCGCGACATCCTATCGGCCCTCGCGAAGGCCAACTGCGTCTTCACCATCCGCGCGAACTACGACCGGTACCTAGCCCCGCCTGGTGGCAAGCTGCGGAAGCAACTCGCTGCCCAGAAGCCTCTGGGCACCTATGTCGTCCACGTCGGTCGAACAGGACGGCGGCCAGCGCGCGAGGCGACGCTGGAGCTTCGCGCAAAGCGCGTCGAGCTTCTTTTTCGGAGTCGCCCAGGCAAGCCGACCGAGACGCTCACGCTCACGGCGGTCTCGGTGACCGAACGTGGGGCCGCAAAGGACGCACTCAGCTGGACCCTCTACACCAACGCTCCGGTGCGCACTGAGAAGGATGGTCTTTGGATCGTCGAGGCGTACCGAACGCGCTGGCGCGTGGAAGAGTTTCACCGAACATGGAAGCGAGGCGAATGCAACATCGAGGACTCGCAGCTTCGATCGGTGGAGGCCGTCGCGAAATGGGCCACCATCATGGCGGCCGTCGCCACGCGCATCGAGCGGCTGAAGTACTCGGCGCGTCACAAGCCCGACGAGCCTGCGACCCTGGTGCTCACCACCACCGAGATCGATGTGCTTCTGCACGACCAACGTCGCCGAGCGCCGAAGGGCGCTCGCTTCCGACGCAAGCCCGTCGAATCGGTGACCATCGCCGAGGCCACGCAGTGGATTGCGCTGATGGGTGGCTGGATCGGCGAGGCCAACGGCCCGCCAGGCTCAATCACGCTGGCCCGTGGCCTTGAGCGCCTCGGGTTGCTCGCTCACGGCGTGGCCCTCGCCCGAGAGCTGAACGAACGATGAGACCAATGGTCAGGCCAAGGACGCCAGGAGAAAACCAAGATCTGCGGAGAATCTTCACTTGTCGTCCCCTGGCATTTGGCGTCCTGGCGTTCTCTCTCCGATGCCGCCTTTCAGCAGCCCGCTAGACGATAGATTGTGACTTCCGAGACGCCGCATTCGTTCGCATTTCACTCGTGTGGCACGGTTTCCCCCCAGCCGAGTCAGGTCCACGCGAACTGAGAAAACGCTTTAGTGTCGTGCTTTCCTCGCGGGGCTCGTTCGCTTGGCCGCGATAAGCTGTAGCAGCTCGTCTCTCGTCACACCCAGACGCTCGGCCGTCTTCTGCGCGAGCGAGGTGCGTGCCACGCCCGGCACGAAGCGGTAAGTCGGCCAGTCTCGCGAGTCGAGCTCGACCTGCAAGAACTCCAGCGAAGCTCCGGGCAAGTCCTTCGCCAACCCTGCCGCAAACTCGAGCAAGTGCGTCGTCACGAACGCGCGCACCCCGAGCTCCGGAAGAAGCGACAGGACGAGCCGCGCAATGACCTCGCCTTCGGACGGGTTGGTGCCAGAGCACAACTCGTCCAGCACGACGAGCGCGTCGGCGTCCAGCTCCTGAAAGAGCCGCCGGATCCGCAACAGCTCCATACCCAAGTGACCCTCCGGTTGATCGGCTCGCGCCTCTTCGAAGAGCGACGCAAAGAGTCCAGACGCCCGCGGTACCCGCGCCACACGGGCGGGCGCAAATAACCCAGCTTGCGACAAGAGCTGCGCGATAGCCACGGCTTGCAAGAGGCGCGTCTTGCCGCCTGAGTTGGGGCCCGTAACGACGACCGCCGCTCCTGCGCCGACGCGGAGATCGCAGGGAACCGGAGGACCCCCCGAACCGAGAAGGAGCGGATTGAAGAGCCCCTCGAGTTCGAGCGATCCATTCGGCGCCAGGAGTGTCGGAAGCACAACGGCAAGCCCCTTTTGGTGCGCGAAGTCGCGAAAACAAAGAGCGCCCAAGTAGACCAAAATGTCTCCTTGGAGTTGAAGCAGGATTGCAACGTGCTCCTCGAGTTCACTGAACACGTCCGACAAAAGCCTTTCGGCCACCTCGCTCTCCGTGGTGCGGTAGCCGCGCAGCATGACGATGAGACGCGCGACGAAACGCCGAATCGGTGAAACGTAGAACGGATTGTTCCGATTCTCGTGAACGCCCACGATGAGCATCGATCGCACTTCGCCGTCGGCTCCGACGCGCACCCGCAAGTCGAGCGACCCCTGATGTTCATCGTTCTCGAGCAACATCACCAAGCGCCGGTACGCCTCGCCCCGAACGACGGCGGCGCCGAACGCTCGCAGCCGGGCGAGCCCCGAGGTTGCGCTCTCGAACGAGGAAGCAAGCAGATCGAAGGCCTGGCGGGCGGCGCGCAGGATTTCCATTCGCCGAACCCGAGGCGCGGGTTGGCGCGGGGCGCAGAGTAGACCGCGCAAACGAACGACTGCCAAGCACGCGCTCTCGAGCTGCTCCCGCAATTCGGCCGATGCGGCGAGCTCCGCCAAAACCGCACGCCGGGCTTCGACATCCGCGGCATCGCTTGGCGGGGCGGCGAGCACACGCGTCACGTAACGCGCCGAGATCCGTAGAGGTTTGCCGGCGATGCGAACACCGAAGCAGCTTTCGACGAGTTCTGCCAAATACAGATCCCGTTCGAAAGCGCTTCTCTCCCACGAAGAGTCGGGGAGCTCCGCGTTTTCAATCGACTTCTCGATCGCCTCGTCGAGTCCGCCCGCAGCGAACGCAAACACCAATGCCTCCCGCAGCGCGGGGACGTCGACGCGCACGCGCGCGTCGGCACAAAGCAAATCCGGAACCGGAACGGGGGAAGGCGTCAAGAGACGGGCATGGACGCTACTTCTTCGTGTGGCACTCGAAGCAGCCTAAGCCCTTTCCCGTCTTGGGGTCGAAGGGCTCCTCGCCCAGGAGGTTCGCTATCGTGGGCACCACTTTCTTGCCCATGAACGCGACCATTCCCGGAAACTTCGTATGAAGCTTCTTGATCCCTGCCGGGGTCGGGTCAAGCTTGGGCAGTCCCGGGTTCGGCATCTTGAAGCTTCCGTCGTTCACGCCGGCGCCATGGCAGAGAACGCACTTGGGTTCCGCGTACTTTTTTGCGTCGTATTCATGAAAGAGCTGCCCCATTTGGGGCATCACGGTCGCCTTCATGTAGGCGAGCTTTTGTTCGTGGGTCCAGGCGTCCCAGTCGCCGGGTCCCGGCGGTCCCGGCGGCGCGGAAGGAGCTGCGGACGCGCTCGGAGCGGCGCTCGCAGCAGAGGCCGCGCTCGCGGGCGCACTCGGGGATGACGACGGAGCGGCGGAAGGCGCTGCCGCTTCGCTGGAGGCGGCAGGGGGATTGCTGGGGGCAACAGCCTCAGGCTGGCCGCCTCCGCACGCAATGAAGGGGGGAAGAGCAACGAGGCAGAGGCCACATAGGGCAAGGCGCAGGTTCATCAGGGCCATCAGATGCAACACGAGCGCCGCCGTTGCAAGCGAAACTTCGCAACTCGCGCACTTGGGGCGGGCCCCTGCATCGCTTTTTCACTCACGTGGCACAGTCTGGGGGGAGCTTCGGCGGCCCCAAGTCTGTCGTTTGGGGCCGGGCCCCAAGCCCCCACACCCCCCCAGCCGAGACTGGTTAGCGCCCTTGAAGGACGAGTCCTCGCTTCCGTTCGACCGATTGGCCGACGACGAGGGGCTTGCGCCCTATCCTCCGCGTAACTTGGTCCCAAGCGTGCTACCTCTGGCTTCTGAGAGGACCGCTCCTTGTTCACTACATGGCTGGGCCTACTTTGGGGACTCGCTCAAGGAGCCCGCCACGCGCTCGAGCCAGACCACCTGGCAGCGTTGTCGACCCTCGTTGCAGAGAGGCGAACGTCCCGCTCGGCCGCTTCGTACGCGTTGTCTTGGGGAGCCGGCCATGCGCTGGTGCTGCTCGCCGTTGGCGGAATCCTCGTGGTCGTGCGCGGGCACATGCCCGATCGGGTCGTGGCACTCTTCGAGTTCGCGGTTGCGGTGATGCTCGTC
>Ga0307475_10002795_pt1 | contig 10548 bp, 8 predicted proteins | sample atmos_gasesECM1C_FD_203317 | JGI IMG/M metagenome (GOLD analysis project Ga0307475, IMG submission 203317) | Hardwood forest soil microbial communities from Morgan-Monroe State Forest, Indiana, United States - atmos_gasesECM1C_515 | ecosystem: Environmental > Terrestrial > Soil > Temperate...
ACTGGATTCCGGAATCCCAGATCAAGCTCGGCCCGCAGGTTTCGTACAAGATTCCCGAAGAGAGCCGGCGAACGGCGGACGACTGGCTTCAATTGGGGAAAGAGGAAGAACTGAACGGTGATGTCCTGGCTGCTGTCCAAACTTGTGAAAAAGCTCTGCGTAAATTCCCTGACTCTTTTGAATTACTAAAAGCCGCAGGACGGCTTGACGCCAGCCTGAATCGTTTTGAGGAAGCGCTGCCACGCCTCATGGCCGTTCGTGACCGGAACACCAGCGACACGGAAATTTCCTACTATCTTGGAATTGCGCAGGAAGGGCTCGAACGAGAGGAAGAGGCGGCCGACGCTTACAGGGAAGCTCTGCGGTTGCCTGACTTTCGGGCCGCGGCCGCGATGCGTCTTGCGGAACTGCAGGCTCGCGCTGGCAAACTGAAGCAAGCCAAGGAATTGCTGACGCTGAGTTTGCAATCCGCTCCCGAAGATTTGCGCGCTGCGGAAGAACTGGTAGCTGTTCGAAAAGCGCTTGGAGAAACGAAAGAAGCTGAAACGCTTGCTCGCTCGCGTCTGGCAAGCTTTCCCTTAAGCAATTTTCTTCGCGAAGAACTTGGAAGTCCAGACCTTGCGCATTTGGCCGGCGATCCCTATCGCGTTTTGAACAGCGCTTACGAATACGCGCGCCTGGGACTCTACCGAAAAGCAGTAGAAGTCCTAAGCCGGGAGTATCCTTCCGCAAAAGCGGATCAAGCTGAACCTGGCTCCGTCACGCCCCAGAACCATCCGTTGGTTGTCTACTTTCGCGGATATTGCCGCGAGAAACTTGGTGAGTCTCCGGAAAAGGACTATGCGCAGGCTTCGCGCTTTTCAACCCTGTATATTTTCCCGAACCGCATCGAAGAGCAGCGGGCACTGCGCGCCGCCATTCGAAGCAATGAAAAGGACGCAACCGCACACTACCTTCTAGGAACGTGGCATTTTGCGCGTGGACAGACAGACGCAGCTCTCTCCGAATGGAATCGCGCCCGCGAACTCAATCCCAAAATCCCGGTCCTGCAAGCTAGCACAGGGCTGGCATTGCTCAACATAAAGCACGAATTCGCCGCGGCCTTGAATGCCTTTGAAGAGGGAATTGCGAATGACCCCTTGAACACCGTGAATTATTCGGGCGCAGTAGTTGCGGTGACGCTGCTTGGAGAATCCGCGGCCCAGCGTGTGAGAGTGCTGGAGCGCTATCCCGATCCGAGCCGCATGCCCACTGCTCTGGTGTACGAGCTCGCTTTGAATCACGCGGAAGAAGGAAATTATCAAGCCGCCACCGACTTGTTCAGGAACCGCTTCTTTGGCCGGGAAGAAGGCGGCACGAATGTTCGCCAGGTGTGGATCGAGGTCAACTTGCAACGGGCGTTGACACTGGCGCGAACAAACCACTGCAAGGATGCGCTCGAGGTCTCGAAGGCCATCGGCTCTCCCGTGAAAGGACTAGTGTTCACGCAAGATGGGCTCGCCCCATTTCTGGATTCGGCGCGAAGTAACTTTTTGCTGGGTGAGGTATCGCTAGCGTGCGGGCAAAAGAAGGACGCCGACGAATCCTACCGCCGCGCGGCTGAAGCGAACGGCCCCTCGGAAGTTGTTTGGGCTTGGGCCTCAGCTCGAAAGCTCGATGGCTATGATTCAGGGCAATGGCAAGCGCGTCTCAACGCCGCCCTGTCGCAAGCGAAATCCAATGTGCGAACCAATAGTTCACCGGGTTGGTGGCTGTATACCGCGGGAATTTTGCAAATTGCGCTCGGAGAAACGCCGCAAGGAAACGCTTCACTACAGGAAGCACTGCTTGCACCGGAAACCCGAATGTCTGGTCACCTCGGACGCCTGGCTCTCGCGGGAGCTACACCTCAAGCTAAACTTCAATGACTTCGGTGCCCCTTTTACGAAGCCCCTCCGTGAACTCCTGAGGAGCACGATTGTCAGTAATCAAGCGCCGGATTCTTTCGAACGGCCCTATCCTCGATACGCTGCGGCGTCCCAATTTGCTGAAGTCCGTAACGACATTCACTTCGCGCGCAGAACGGATCATCACGTTATTGAGCTGAGCCTCCAGCACATCAGGCGTGGAAGGGCCGCTCTCTAAGTCGAAACCGTCGACCGCAAGGAAAAGACGGTCCGCGTGAAACTCATTCATCATGGCTTCCGCCTGCGGTCCTACGAACGAATAGGAAACCGGGCGTAGCAATCCGCCGATCATAATCAGCGAAACGCCTGGCAAATCGGCCAGCTCCATGGCGATGTTCAATGCATTGGTGATGACCGTCAGGGGCTGCGTCTTCATCCGTTTCAAATGTCGTGCGACTTCCGCTGTGGTCGTACCTGAATCGAGAATGATGGTCTCCCCCGGGTGCACCAATTCGGCGGCCGCTTTTCCGATTCTGACCTTTTCTTCCCGATGCAGAGTTTCCTTCGTACGAAGGGGATAGTCTTGCGTAGCTTCCAGCCGCCGAACGGCTCCTCCGTGCGAACGAACCACGGCTCCCAGGGAAGCAAGCGCATCCAGGTCGCCGCGCACGGTGACGGCCGAAATCGCAAAGCACTTAACCATATCGGCCACGGTCACTTGGCCTTGTTGATCGACAAGATCCAGAAGGTTTCGGCGCCGCTGTTCGGTCAAAAGGCGGGCTTTAGGAGTCATGCACCTGTTCCATTTGGAGGCACAGTATACGGTCTTCCGGCCGCCTAGTCAAAGCAAACGAAAGTATAGAGGCTGTCAATGCTTTCGTCTTCTTTCTTTGCCTATTTTATTTTTTGTTTGTTGTTGTGTTTGCTTTCCTATTGTGTTACACCCTCCCGAAGCAGTTTGGGGGGAGGCTTCGTTGAGACACAGACTTGTGTTGGCATTCCTAGTTTCGTTGGTATTGCTGTTTTGTGGCGCACGAGTTTACGGTCAGGGGACCGACCTTGGTACCATTCGCGGCACGGTGACGGACTCCTCGGGAGCGGCCATACCTAACGCTGCGGTAACGATCACCGACGCCCTGACCAACACCGCCCGTCAAACACAGACAAACTCTCAGGGACATTACGAGATGTTCGGACTAAGGCCCGGCACCTATCGTGTATTCATCACGGCTCCGGGAATGGGCAAAAGAGAAATCGCCGACGTCGTCCTCAACGGCAGCGATAGCGTAAGCGCGGACGCGGTCCTCAAAGTTTCCGCAACTCAAGAGAGTGTTGTCGTATCACTCGAAGCACCTGCGATCAATACAGAGGATCAGACCATTAGCCAGACCCTCGATAATCAGCAAGTTATCGAGTTGCCGCGTGACAGCCGGAATGTCTACACGTTCTTGTATCTCAACCCCAATATCACTCAGGGGTCGGCAGACGGCGAGTTCAAGTTCATTGGTGCACAGAGTTATGGCGCCAGTTTTTCGCTCGACGGACAACGTTCGAATGGGGGTATCTTTGGCGAGCCCACTGCCAGCCAACCATCTCTCGAAGCCGTCGGCGAAATCAACGTTCTTAGCTCCGATTTCAGCTCGGAGTATGCGGGTGTAGCAAACATTCGCGTCTCCACGAAACGCGGCGGCGCAGATTATCACGGCTCCGCGTTCTACAATAACAGCAACTCCGCTCTCGCCGCCTGGACACTGGACGATAAGATAGGCAAGGCAAACTTTGCGCCGACGGCTTTCCAATCTCAATATCCGAATCCGTACTTTAACCTCAATGATATCGGAGGTTCGCTCGGCGGCCCAATCCCGCTTGTCAAAAAGACTTGGTTCTTTGCGGCTTATGAAAAGAATTATTCCGTTGCTCCTGTCAAGATTTCATCTACCACCATTCCCCATCCTTCTCTCTATACCGGCGACTTTTCTCTCCTGAACGACTCTGCCAAGCCGGTGGTCCCAGCTGGTATCCTGGCCGCGATGACGCCCACGGAAGTTGCCAGCGACACCGTGGTCGTCAACGGTACAACCCGGTTTATTGCGATTCCTTCCGAATTCCTCAATCCCACAGTGCAGCGGCTCATCTCAACTTATTACCCAAAGATTGGCCTGAGCGCGCCAATCAATCCCGCAAATGGGAGAATCCCGGGAGGCTATCAGACGATTTTGTCGGGCGATTCCACGCAAGATCTCGGCACTTTGAGGTTGGACCACGATTTTTCCGATCGCGATCATGTATACGGCGTGTATAACGTCTCGTCACAAGTGAGCGCTTCATCCCCTGTGGTTAACCCGTTCACCGGCCTTGGACTGACCCAGAATGATCGTAGAAACCATACCGTTTCTCTTTCTTATCTCCGTACGTTCCGGCCCAGCTTGATCAATGAAGGGCGCGGCGGGTTCAATCGGCAAGATCTCTTGCGTCACAGCAACACGACTTTGGAGGGATTTCTCTCCAGTATTGGCTTCGATCAGAGCGACATAGACGCGTACGGTTCGGTCGTAGGCTCGTTTGCTCTTTCTACGTACGGCCATCCGGCGGTCAGTTTCAGCAACACTTTTGCCACGTTCACAAACGGTGGGCGAAACACTTTCCGCCCGTTGAATCAGAATTTGATTACCTTGGGAGACACGTTGACCTGGATCGTCGGCAAACATGCCTTTCGCATGGGCGGCGACGTGGTGCGAAATGCGGCGGTGGATGGCTTCGCGCTGAATCGTGGCAACCCCCGCGGCTCCATAACTTACAGCGGCAGTGGCACGAACCCTTTCACTCGTTTTCTTCTCGGTTTGCCCCCCACGTCCGTCAGCTACGTATTACAACCTCGGCCGGCGATGGACGTGCATAATTGGGAGCACGGCTACTTCTTTCAGGACAGCTGGAAAACAACTTCGAGGCTGACCATTAATCTGGGCTTGCGTTACGAGCTCATTACTCCTTTTGTTGACGCAAATGACCTCATCGCGAACTTTGATCCAAACTTCGTGAATCCCGCTACAGGACAACTGGGCCGGTTTGTGATTCCTTCGACCAAAACTCTCAAATACTTGGACACGAGAATCATCAGCTTTGGATATGTGCTGGCCAAGGACTCGGGCTTGGGCGTCGGAAGAGGCACGGTCCGCATGGACAAAACGGACTTCTCTCCTCGCATCGGCGTCGCCTATAAGCTCGGCGCAAAATCCGTTATTCGTGGAGGCTACGGAATTTACTATCCGACATCGGCGGCTCAAGGCATCCGCGACCCCATTGCTACCAACCCTTTCAACCAGGGAATCAGAAAGATTGACGATACGTCCAACCCGGCAATGAGCCCTCTGCAGGGATGGCCTGGTGGCAGCAACCATGGCATTAGCCCTGTTTCTGGCGGAGTCATCACCTCCGGAGTCAACGGCACGCCGGCAGTTAACGCCGTGCCTTTTGGGCTGACTCAGCCACGCATCCACCAATACAACGCCACCTACGAACGTGAGATTGGCTGGAACAGCGCAATTCGTTTCTCGTATTTGGGCTCCACGATGCACGGTCTGATTGCAGGCAAAGATCTGAATGAACTAAAACCCAGCGATGTGCCTTTTGGCACCCACGTCGTTGACCCGAACACGGGTCAAGATACGGGACAGATCTGCGATCCTGTTAATAATGGCGATTGCGGCATATCACCCGCAGATGCTCAGCGCTACCGCTTCCCTTTGCTCGGCGACTTTGTTCTCAGCTACGGGAACTACGGTCATGCGCAATCCAACGCATTCCAGACACAGCTTGAGCATCGTTTTTTTCATGGCTTGATGCTCAACTTTTCCTACACCTTCCTGGATCAGAAATCGACAGCTCTGGACACCGGCAACTCCAGCCTGGGCGGAACTGTCTACAATCAGTTTCAGCCCGACAGCGACTACGGAGTGGACGGGTACGTTTCCCGGCATCGTGCCGTCCTTTACGGCATCTATGACTTGCCTTTCGGCAGGAAACGGCAGTATGGCGCGTCGATGTCGAGATGGGCCGACGCAATCGTCGGCGGATGGCAAACCTCCTTCTACATGTTCGCGAAATCCGGCACCGGTTTTACGCCCTTCTGGATTTGCGACGACTGCAATCCTATCGAACCGGGCAACATTGGCATTTCTTCAATCGACGCTGTCGGCGATTTTGGCGCTGAGCCCTCCTTCCGCCCCGTGGTGCTGAGCAATAACTTCAATCAGAGAAACGGCGATGTAATCTGGAATGCGGCGGCGTTCGGCGTGCCGTCTGTTGGTGCTGATGTTTTCACGCAGGCCAATGTCGCCAAACGAAATATGCTGTGGGGGCCAGGGACTTGGGCATTGAACCTCGGTGTACATAAGGACCTTCATTTTGGCGAGCGCGTTACCTCCCAGTTTGGTGCGGATATTGACAACCTTTTCAATCACCCGTTGTTTTCGCCGGATCAGAGCGCTGGCGGGGGCTGTGGCGATTTTGCCCTGCTTGGAGACTTCGTTATTCGCGTCGACCCAAACACGGGAAACCTGGTGCCCATCGACCCTGCTCAGGACATCACATTCCAGAACCCCAATTTCGGCCGGCTAAAGAGCAGTTTCACTCAAGAAGGAGTGAACAACCGCCGTACCGTCCGCCTGCGTCTTCGGATTACGTTCTAGGCCGCGGGAACGCAAACCATTAGGATAGGCAAATGAAACGCGCAAAGGGGCGTACGCGGGTTCGCTCCTTTTGCAATCTGGAGGAGTCCCTGGAATACGGCAATGCCGTCCCCGCGCTCTCCACCACACGCGCCGGTGGCACCGAAGCCCTCCGCGACCGGCAACATCGCGAGTCTTTCTTGCAAACTTCCGCTAGCCCTAGAAAGGGAGGAAACGCATGAACAATCCTCTGTCGCGCAGAAAGTTCATAGGCAGCGCGGGCGCCGCTGCCGTCCTCCCAAGCTGGCCCGCGCTGCTTCGTGGAGGCCCCGCCAACGCACGTCCATTTGCCAATGGCGGGTCCGATTCTCCCGCGGCGTCCGATCGCATTGTCGACATGCACGTGCATTTCGACGACAAAAGTCCCAATTTCATCAATGACCTCCTGAAGGTAACGGACCGCCTGAATCTCACGGCGTGCGTGCTCACGCCTTTTGCGAATCGAAAGGTCGTCCTTGATGCGGCGAAGCAGCATCCCGCGCAAATCATCCCGTTTGGCTTCGTGGATTTGGATGCTCCCGACGTGGTCAAGCAGGTCGAGGAATTCCATGCGCTGGGCTACCGCGGCCTGGGCGAGATGGAGTTCGTGAAGAAGCCGTACAATGATCCGTCTTATTTTCCTGTGTACGAGCTCGCGAACCGGTATGCCTGGATCGTTCTTTTCCACACTGGCATTGTGCTGCGCAGAAAATTCGACGAGCCCGAAGACGTTGCTTCCGGCCGCATGCGTCCGATTTATCTGGAAGAAATCGCCCGACGCTTCCCGAAAATCATCGTGCTTGGCGCTCATTGTGGCAATCCGGAGTACGAGTGGGCCGCGGAAGTCGCGCGCTGGAATCCCAACGTATTCTGGGACCTGAGTGGTTCCACACTCACGAAGATGCAAGGACGTTTGGCGGACTTTCTGAAAATCTTTTGGTGGTCGAACACGGAATGGCAAAGCCCGGAGTGGAAAGAAAAGACTCCGGACGGCGACGCGAGCGCATTCATAAAAATCGTCTTCGGGTCAGACAATGGTCTGGACGGGATCGCATCCGTGGTGAAGCAATACCATACCCTGTTCGACGCATGCGCGATTCCGGAGCACACGCGCAAAATGATCATGGGCGGAACCTTGTCGAAGATGCTGGGGCTGTCCGATGGTCATTAAGATTTACGAAGATAAGACCTCTTTAGGCCGGGCCGCGGCAGAGCAGGCGGCGACCTCTCTTCGCGCTGCCATAAAGGGTCGCGGTGGTGCACGCATCATTGCCGCGACGGGCGCTTCGCAATTCGAATTTCTCGACGCTTTGATTGCTATGCGGGACATCGAATGGCCGCGCGTGGAAATGTTTCATTTGGACGAATACATTGGGCTACCGGTTTCACATCCTGCCAGCTTTCGCAAATATCTCCGCGAACGTCTAATCAACAAAACCGGAATTACCAAATACCACTTTCTCGATGGCGAAGGAGATGTTCTCTCAGTCGTTCGCAAGGTCTCTGCGGAATTGACGGCCGCTCCCCTTGACATCGCCTTTGTCGGAATCGGCGAAAATGGCCATCTCGCCTTCAACGACCCGCCTGCGGATTTTCAAACCGAGGAACCTTACCTCATCGTGGACCTCGACGAAGCCTGCCGGCGCCAGCAAGTGGGAGAGGCTTGGTTTAAGGATCTTTCCGAGGTTCCCATACGGGCAATTTCGATGTCGGTGCGGCAGATTTTGAAGGCGAAGGAAATCCTTTGCATCGTGCCGGATGCGCGAAAAACCCAAGCCGTAAAATCTTGCTTTGGAGGCGAAATCAGTCCCCTTGCGCCAGCGTCCATCCTGCGTACGCACGCGAACACGACTGTTTTCCTGGACCAACATTCTGCCGCTCTGCTGAGCCCGGAGAAACGAAAAGCCTTTGCCTAGGTGCAGACGTCGGTCGAATCCGGCAAGCAGCCATTCAGCGTGAAACTCGTAGCTAGCAAGGTCAGCAAAAGAAGGTCCACCATGGTGCGCATGGGATGAAGGATGATGACAGCTCCAAGCCGCGGCGGCCCATTCCGCACTTGCGTTGGTGGATTGGGGCGCAGGATCAACACCGGAGGCCAAGGCAGCCCGCGCTGGCAGCTCGTGGAAGAAAAGGGCAATCATGAGGACGACCTGACGGTTGACTCTAAGCGAACTGTTAAAGACCTCTTGTTGCCCGGAGTCACGACTCTCCCGCCCATGGGAATGGGCGATGAAGAACCCTCGCACATGACCAACTGGCTGGATTGTTTGCGCAGCCGCAAACAACCAAACGCGACGGTTCATCACGGATTCGCGCACTCCGCGGCTTGCATGATGGCTACGCGCATTATTGACTGGGAAGAGAATCTATTGGGATAAGAAAGCCGAAGCCATCTAGGACGAACCCCCAAAATGGCGAAGCTGGCGGAAGCGACAGGTATATAATCCGTCCTGCGAAATGAACTTGCTGCATCGGTGGGGAAGATGCTTTACAAAAATTTTGCGCGTTATGTGCTACGACTTACCTGCGTTCTTGCGGCCTTGTTGCTCATGACTTTGCCAGCGCTGGCGCAAAATCAACCGTTACGCGTCATTGCCTTCGGCGCGCATCCCGATGATTGCGACCTTGGCGCCGGCGGTCTTGCCGCAAAGTATGCCGCGCACGGCGACAAGGTGAAGTTCGTATCGCTAACCAACGGCGACGCGGGGCATCAGTCAATGCGTGGAGAGGAGCTCGCCAAGCGCCGACGAGCTGAAGCGCAAGAAGCGGGACGACGCATCGGCATCGAATATGAAGTCCTTGATAACCACGATGGCAAGCTCTTGCCGACTCTAGACGTGCGCGAACAGGTCATTCGCGAGATTCGCGAGTGGAAAGCAGACATTGTCATTGCGCCTCGGCCGAATGACTATCATCCGGATCATCGGTATACCGGCGTGTTGGTCCAGGACGCGTCGTACATGGTGATCGTTCCTGACCTGGTGACCGACACGCCGCCGCTGAAGCGGAATCCGGTTTTCCTGTATTACAGCGACCGGTTCACGCGACCACAGCCTTTTCGCGCCGACATTGTCGCGTCGATCGACGATGTGTTCGAGAAAAAAATCAATATGCTGGACGCTCACGTGTCGCAGTTCTATGAGTGGCTGCCATGGACCGAAGGGCAGTTCGATCAAGTGCCCAAGGATCCAGCAGAGCGAAAGAAATGGCTTGCTGCGTCTATGCGTGGGGCCAGAAAACTGCAGCCGGAGTGGCGTGAAGCTTTAGAGAAGCGCTATGGCGCGCAAGCGGCCGGGGTTCAGCACGCCGAGGCTTTTGAGATCACTGAGTACGGACATCAACCCGGCGAGGAAGAGATTCGTAAGCTCTTCCCCTTTTTCCAAGACAGGTGACAGTTTCCTTGCGCATGACTTGCTCCCCTGACTTCCCGGAACAAGGCCTGATGACACCCATGGCGAAGAAAAAGTAATGCGGAAAAGGCCTGGCTTGCTTTTCCTTTCGCTGTTGGTGCTTGCGTCGTCCACTTTCGCAGCGCTAACTAAGCCATTTCGCGGTTCCTGAATTGCCCCGGTTGACTCTAGTAGAATCCGAAGAGCCTCTCCTACAGGGGGTTGAATCAGACTGGGAAGGAGCTCGAATCCGCGGTCCCGGCCGCGAAAGCACTGCATGACTGCATGAATAGGTTTTGCAAAAAACTTGGTCTAACTTCTGCTCGAGCACTTCCCGCTGTAACTCAGCAGGCGGAGAGTCAAGCACCGAGATACGCCCCTAGTCGATAGAGACTCCGAATAGTCCTTCCAACACGCACGCGGTAAGCTGATGTAGAGTTACAGCGGTTTCCCGCACAAGAAGGAAATCCCGGATGAGAACAATGAATGGGAAGGATCGGCTCACGCGGCGCGGGTTCTTGGAACTCAGTTCGGGGGCCATCGCAACCGCAGGACTTCTTCCTGACG